>WNFS01000248.1_pt1 | contig 63051 bp, 60 predicted proteins | sample 5400141 | NCBI WGS metagenome assembly WNFS01 (sample SAMN13153358, study PRJNA577476) | soil metagenome | isolation source: 60 cm saprolite under Madrone tree | place: USA:California | collected 2016-06-14 | reverse complement strand
CCATCAGAATCGTTTTGTTGTACTTGCCAACCAGCTCATCAATGAGGGCCATGATTTCGTCGGCGCTCTTGCGGTCCAGGTCGCCGGTAGGCTCGTCGCAAAGCAAGAAAGTCGGATCAGACACGATGGCGCGCGCAATCGTGACGCGCTGTTCCTGTCCGCCGGAAAGCTGGCGCGGATAGTGGTTCATGCGATCGGCGAGATTGACGACACCGAGCGCGGTTTCCACGTGCTTGCGACGCTCGGATTTCGACAGCTTGGTCAGAAGTAGCGGCAGCTCCACGTTTTGAAACGCCGTGAGCACGGGGATGAGGTTGTACATCTGGAAGATGAAGCCCACGTGGCGGGCGCGCCATTGCGTCAGCTTGCTCCCCGACATGTGCGTGATTTCGTCGCCGTCCACCGTAATGCCGCCAGCGGACGGCACGTCGAGTCCACCGAGCAGATTGAGCAGCGTGGTCTTGCCGGAGCCGCTAGGGCCCATGAAAGCTACGAAGTCGCCCTTGTCCACGTCGAGGTTCAGCCCTTGCAGGACCTGAATTTTCTCGCCGCCGCGGCTGTAGGTCTTGTTTAGACCGCGTACGCGGATCAGGCTGGACGAATCGCCGTTGCCATCAACTCGAATCATGTTCAGCTCCTACTGACGGATTTCAATTTTGTCGCCATCATGCAAACTTTCCGGCCCCTTCACAACCAGGGAGTCACCTGGCGACACGCCTGCCAGGCGCTCGCGTCGGAGCGCACCGCGCCCTTCGGAATGAACGCCACGGCCTGCGGCCCTTTGTCTTTTCCTTTATCTTTCGCGACGGGCTGCTCGTTCTCCAGGAAGGCAACCTTCACGCCCATATCCGGCAAAATGAAGTTGTATTTTTCCAGATTCAGGATGGTGATGCGCACCTTGACCGTTGCCTTCTGGCGGTCGGCTGTGGGGATAACGGTCCGCACTTTAGATGGAATCGGCTTGTCCGGATAAGCATCCAGGGTCGCGGTGACCAGCTGTCCATTCTCGACCCGCGCGATGTACGACTCGTTGACGTCAACCTCGATTTCATTGGATTTCATGTCCACAATCGTCGCAATTCCCGTGCGCGTAAACCCGCCACCCGCGGAATTGGGCGAGACCATCTCGCCAACCTGAGCATCCTTGGAGACCACAATGCCCCCGAACGGTGCACGAATGGTGCAATTGTCCACGGCTTGCTGGGCTACGGCGATGCGTGCTTCCGAGGCAGCTACTTGCTGCTTGGCGAGAGCAATTTTGGCTTTTAGACTGTCCGCCGCCGTCGAAGCGTTGTCGAGAGCTTCCTGCGTCTGGACGCCGGCTTTCTGGAGCTGGTCAGCACGGTGTAACAGAATCTGCGCGTTCCTTAGCTGGACCTCGTAGTCGGCGATCGCGCCTTGCGCGGCGTCGCGGTCGGCTTTGGCCGAATCGAGGGAGCGCTTGACATCGGCGTCATCGAGCGTGGCGAGGAGCTGCCCCTGCGCAACGCGCGTGCCTTCATCGAAGAATACTCCGGTGACGCGCCCGGTAATCTTGGCAGCGATGGTGGCGCGACGGCGAGGCGTGATATACCCGCTGGCGTTCAGGGCCGTCTGTGGGCCTCCCGCTTCGGGCTTCGCGACGGTTGCCACCTCCACCACGGGCTTCTGGCTGCGCAAGGCATAGGCGCCCGCAACGATACCCGCGAAAATGAACACGGGGATCGACGCGTAGAAGATGCGTTTGCCCATCTTCGACTGGCTCCGCTGGCCGTCGTGGATGCGCAGTGAGCCAAGGTCAGGTTTCGCCGAGATTTCTGGACTTGCCATACACCCGTCTGCTCCTTGTATCGATGCAACGACACAATTTAGGTTACGTACCACAGAGCCAGAAAATTACACGAATGGCTCGGTACGGGATCGGGGAATCCACATTGTAACCCAGCAATCGGCGATTCGGGCTGAAATTACTTCCGGTGCCCAGCGGCCGGCCCAAGAGGAAAGACACGTTTGGTGGTTGAAGCTTTGGCCAAATAAGCGGCAGCCGGAGGAATAAAACGCATCTATCAATTCAAGTTAGATGCGTCGGACGAGTCGATGGATACATGGAATCTGAGCCTTCGGAGGCTCAGCAGATTTTCGGAAATCACTGCTTGACACGCTGGCTGACAAGTCTTATTAAGGAGATTCTGCGGGAACTTTCCCTACCTTAACTCTCCCGCAGGTGAGGACCCGGCATGAATCCTACCCGCCGTGATTTTTTCAAACTAACAGCCATCGGTGGAACTGCGGCCGCGGTGTTTGGCTTCGATTTGAAGCCAGCGTTTGCGCAACTCCGCACGCTGAAGATCGCGCGTGCCAGCGAGACGCGCTCAACGTGTCCGTACTGTGCGGTGGGTTGCGGCACCATCATCTACACCATTGGCGACCGCGCCAAGAATGTGACCGCCCAAGTGGTCCACGTCGAGGGCGACCCGGATCATCCGACCAACCGCGGCACGCTTTGCCCCAAGGGCTCCTCACTGCAGCAAGAGATCATGAATGACCGGCGCTTGCTGAAACCGCTGGTGCGCCGCCCCGGTGGAACCGAGTGGCAGGAAATTTCCTGGGACGATGCCATCAACGAAATCGCTCAAAAAGTCAAAAAGACGCGCGATGAAACTTTCATCGAGAAAGACGCCAGGGTTTGACACGGCCCCACGGTCTCAAGTTTGGGACCAACGTTCGGCCGGGGCGCAATGACCAATGGCTGGGTCGACATGAAGAATACCGACATGATGCTCATCATGGGCGGTAATCCTGCCGAGAATCATCCCTGCGGATTCAAGTGGCCCGTCGAAGCTAAGCGCACGCGCAATGCAAAAATAATCTCTGTCGACCCGCGCTTCACGCGCACGTCCGCGGTCGCTGATCTCTTCTGCCAGATTCGCGCCGGCACGGACATCGCGTTCCTCGGCGGCGTCATTCGCTATGCCATCGAGAACAACCGCATCGCCAAAGATTACCTGGTCAACTACACGAACGCGGCCTTTATCATCAAAGGCGATTTCAAGCTGCCTGCAGACACGGATGGAGTGTTCTCCGGCTTTGACGCCAAGGCGCAAAGCTACGACAAGTCCACATGGAATTACGCAGGGACAGGCGGGGGCTCGGCGCAACCGGCAACCGGTGGGGCTCCGCCCGCTCCCAAGCTCCCGGAAAAAGTCGAGTTCGACTTAACTCTTCAGAACCCCAATTGTGTGTTTCAGCTGCTGCGGAAACATTACTCGCGGTACACGCCCGAGATGGTCGAGCGCATCACCGGCATCCCAAGGGAACAATTCCTCAAAGCCGCGGACCTCTATACGTCCATTCGCAAAGACGGCGACATGAAGAAGGCCGGCACGATTATTTACGCCGTCGGATGGACGCAACACACCTTTGGCACGCAGATCATTCGAACCGCGGCGATGCTGCAATTGCTGCTCGGCAATGTGGGCCGCGCCGGCGGCGGCGTAAATGCTCTCCGCGGCCATTCCAACATTCAGGGCGCCACGGACATGGCCGGCATCTTCGACAATTTGCCCGGCTATCTCAAAGTGCCCACTCCCGCCGATGCTTCGTTCGATTCCTGGATGAAGCGCATTACGCCGACATCCTCGAAGCCCGCCCCGTGGGATTCATTCAACTACTGGGGCAACACGCCGAAATTCGCGGCCAGCTATCTGAAGGCCCTTTATGGCGACGCAGCCACGAAGCAAAACGGCTTTGCGTTCGACTATCTGCCGAAAGTGGACCGCAACTATTCGTGGGTGCAGTTGTGGGACGACATGTACAACGGCGTCGTCAAAGGCATGCTGGCCTTCGGGATGAACGGCGTGGCCATCGGTCCCGATTCCAAGAAAAATATTAACGCGCTGAAAAAAGCCGATTGGCTCGTCGTCGGCGAAATTTATCCCGACGAGACCAGCGAATTCTGGAAATCGCCCGGCATTACCCAGGAGGAAATGAAGCAGATTCAAACCACGGTGTACCGTCTGCCTTGCGCCGGTTTTGCCGAGAAAGACGGCTCCTTCACCAATTCCGCGCGCTGGCTGCTCTGGAAGAACACAGCTTTGCCCACGCCCGGGGATGCCCGGCTGGACCAGGCCATCGTTGCGCAAATTTTCTTGAAGGTCCGCGAGCTGTACAAAAAAGACGGCGGCAAGTTCCCCGATCCCATCTTGAACCTGACCTGGAACTACTCCGTCCCATCGAGTCCGCCTCTGGCCGAGGTGTTGAAGGAAGTCAACGGCAAGGCGCTGGCGGATCTCGAGGATCCCGCGACGAAGCAGCAAATCAAGACCGGCCAGCAGCTCCCCGGCTTCGCTTGGCTGAAGGACGACGGCACGACCTCCTGCGGCAACTGGATTTACTGCGGCTCGTTCACCGAAGCAGGCAATCAGACGGCGCGGCGCGATCCGTCGGACCCCTCCAATCTGGGCATACATCCCGGCTGGGGCTGGTCCTGGCCGGCGAATCGCCGCGTGCTTTACAACCGCGCGTCGTGCGACGTTGACGGCAAGCCCTGGGATCCATCGCGAAAACAAGTCTGGTGGAACGAAAGCGCGCAAAAATGGGTCGGCAACGACGTGCCGGACTTCAAGGCCGATTCCAAGCCCAAGGATCATATGGGACCTTTCATCATGAATCCAGAAGGCGTCGGGCGGATCTTTGCGCCGCTCGGAGCCTTCGCCGATGGGCCTTTCCCGGAACATTACGAACCAATCGAGAGTCCGATTGACAACCCGCTTCATCCGGCGCAAACGCACAATCCCGTGGTGAAGCGCTTCAAGACTCCTGACGACAAATATGCCACGCCGAAGGACGGTTACACCGTCGTCTGCACGACTTATCGCTTAACCGAGCTTTATCACTATTGGACGAAAAACAATCCGATGAACGTGCAGCTCGTACCGGAACCGTTTGTCGAGATTTCCGAGGAAATGGCGCAGGAGATGGGCCTCATGGGCGGCGAAAAAGTGAAGGTCTCCAGCATCCGCGGCGAGTACATCGCCAAAGCGATGGTCACCAAGCGCATCAAGTCCATGCAGATCGACGGCAAAAAGGTCTACCAGATCGGCATCCCCATCCACCAGGGTTATCGCGGCATCAAGGAGGACGAAAACAAAGACGCGAGGACGCTGGTGAATCTGCTGACCCCGACCGTATTTGATCCCAACGCATACACTCCGGAATTCAAGGGCTTCCTGGTGAAGCTCGAGAAAGCGTAGAGGATGCCATGAGCCAGGAAATATTGCGCATCCAGAAAATCTCCGGTCACGCGGGGACCGTTCCCGGCGAGGGCACCCAGCGCGAATACACCGTTTGCAAACTCATCGACACTACGACCTGCATCGGTTGCAAAGCCTGCGAAGTGGCCTGCATGGAGTGGAACGACCTGCCGTTCGGCGAAACCGTTTTCAACAATACCTACCAAACCATGCCGGAGACGCGCTGGAACTACTGGAACCTGATCCTCTTCAACGAACACGTTCGCGAAGAAGACGGCACGCTGATGTGGCTGATGCGCAAGAACCAGTGCATGCACTGCGCAGAGCCCGGTTGCCTCGCGGCGTGTCCTGCGGACGGGGCCATCGTGCAGTACACGAATGGCATCGTCGATTTTCAGCAAGCCAACTGCATCGGCTGCGGCTATTGCATCACGGGATGCCCGTTTGACATTCCGAAGATGAATCCGAAGACTCATCGCGTTTTCAAGTGTACGCTGTGCACGGATCGCGTCAGCGAAGGGCTCGAACCGGCCTGCATCAAATCCTGCCCGACGGGCTGCCTGCACTTCGGCAGCAAGGACGATATGAAGTTCCTTGCGGAAGGACGCGCGAAGCAGCTTCGCGAGCATTCCAATTTCCCGAATGCCGGCGTGTACGATCCGCAAGGCGTTGGCGGCACCGGCGTAATCTATGTTCTGCATGACGCCACGAAGCCGGAGATTTACGGCGGATTGCCAAGCGATCCGCACGTTCCCTGGACGGTGAAGCTGTGGAAGGGGCCGCTGAAGTGGCTCGGCAACGTCGCCATGGTGGGCGGATTGATTGGCCTCGTCGTGCACTATTTGCGGTTCGGCCCGAAGGCCCACGAGGATGAGGACATCCATCCGGGAGGAGCAAAATCGTGAGCACTTCTGAACAAGTCGTTCCTCCAGGGCACATCCTCCGGTACACGCTGAAAGAGAGATTGACGCATTGGGTGGCGGCGGGGGCGTACATCTACCTGCTTCTGACCGGGCTGGCCTTCTGGTCGCCGTGGCTGTTCTGGGTGGCGGTGACTCTGGGCGGCGCGCCCGTTTCGAGAATGCTGCATCCGTGGGCTGGACTGATTTTTTTCGCCGCGGTTTGGAATATGTATTTGATGTGGTGGCCGCAGATGCGCCACACCGATGTGGACAAAGCGTGGTGGAAAGCGGTCAGGTACTACAGCACGAATCAAGATGACAAGATGCCGCCGGCGGGCCGTTACAACGCCGGACAGAAATTCCTCTTCTGGGGATTTTTCTGGGGCGCCGTAGCGTTGCTTGCCAGTGGCGTCGTGCTGTGGTTCCCGGAATACATTCCGTGGAATCTTCGCTTCTTGCGATACATCGCTGTCATCATTCACCCCGCTGCGGCGCTCTTCACCATTGGGCTGTTCCTGATCCACATTTATATGGGCGTGTTTGCCGAGCGCGGAGCATTTGGCTCGGTCATTCGCGGCGATGTTTCGATCGCGTTTGCCAAGCGTTACCATCCCGGCTGGTACAAAGAGATCGTCGGCGGATCGACCACCACGCCCCGCAAATGACCGCCACACAAACCGGTGCGACCGAGTACGACGCGCGAATCCAGCGAGCCGAGCGGCTCGCCACGCAACACGCGTTCGCCGCTGAGTTTCTCAATTTCTACAGGCGCGTCGCAGCGTTCCAAAAAACGCTTCGCGCCAGCATCGCGGCTTCGAACGGAGCGAAATCGCGCGGCGCGCTCTCGGCCGAGCTGCGGGATCCGCTCGACCTCACCGTGCTCCTACCCCACTTCCGCGGCTTTCTTTCCACCATCGAACAGCATGCTCCGGCAGCGCTGCGGAACGCCGCACATCAAATGGCGCTGCTTCCGTCGGATTCCTGGATTGCAAGCCTCGAAGCCTACTGGGAACATGCCGGCAATTTCGACCAGCAAGTCGGAGCGTTCGCGCAGTTCCTTGCGCGAGCGTTTCTGCAGCCGTATGCCGAGTTTCGCGCCGCGCTGATGCCGAGGGCTCCCATGGTTGTGACCGTGCGAGTTTGCCCCCTGTGCGGCGCGCGGCCGCTCATGGGTGTGCTGCGAGTGGAAGGCGACAGCGGGAAACGGTTCTTGCTCTGTTCGTTTTGCTCCCAGGAATGGGAATTTCGCCGGATTCATTGCCCCACGTGCGGCGAACAAGCCGAAGGCAAGCTACCCGTCTATGTTGCGGAGCAGTTGCCCCACATTCGCGTCGAAGCCTGCGATACCTGCAAGTTCTATCTCCAGACCGTCGACCTGACAAAAGACGGCCACGCCATCCCGCTCGTCGATGACCTCGCCGCCATTCCACTGACGCTCTGGGCCCAAGAGCACGGCTACTCCCGCATCCAACCCAATCTCCTGGGAACATAGCAGGGATGAGGTTGTGGCAGAGTCAGACGTAGTCCGCTACTGTGGAACGTCGATGTTGGAGATGAACAAGCCCAGAACCTTAGCTTTACTATGCGCAAGCATGTTTCTGTGTGCGTGCGTCGACCATACCAAGCAAACCGAGGCACGGATGAAAAGTGAATCCACACAGAAGATTACGGCGCTCACCGAGGCCGATCAAGAGCGGCTACAAGATCAGCGAGCAGTCATTGAAAAATTTCTTCCTGATGAAAGCTCCCGGCAGAATTACAAAAAGGCTGCAGGCAAGCTCGGTATAATTCGAGCCATTCTTGACAGAAACCTATTCAAACCGACCCAAACTTACGAACTCCAATGTCTAGGAATTGTTCTCGGAGACGTGGCCGCAAAAGTGGAAGAAATGCAACGGCAGGGCTATTAGGCGGTCGCGCGTGCCGGGACTCTCCCTCCACCATTTCCCCCGCCACCAGTGAACTCTACCCCTTTGTTTTCTTTCTCTTACGCGCCCATTCGAACGGCTTCGCAACTTGTTCTATTTAAATACTTTATATTTTAATGGACAAATATATTAATATATGCTACATGTGTCGTGAAGTCGCGACTCCACTGCCGCCAAGGTAGCCCTCGCTCCTCCTGTGTTTCTCCGATTTCAACTCTTGACTCTTATTCGGGGATACCGATCCCGTCGGGCCTCTTAAACCTCCTTCTCTTCAAACATTCCAACCTTCAAACCTGCAAACCTCCCAACGTTCTTCGACCTATCTCCTTTACTTCCTTATCCTTGCGCACTCTGCGCACTCTTTTGCGCGCAACAAAATCTCATCTCCTTTGTTTTCAAATGCTGCCGTACTCTTTGGCAAAAACCACCGGGGGTGGGGGTACCCCCACTCTTTCCTCGAGGAAAAAAATGAAACCAAAAACTGCTAATCCCGTCGTTCCAATGGCCCGTTGTACCCATCACACCGCCACAGGCCGCCGCTGCCGTCTTTCCGTTTCTGACGCGCACTCCAGCCTCTGTCGCCAGCATCGCGCCGAACAAATCCAGGAGCAAGCCGCCGATCACCACCTTCAGCTCGTCCGCAATTTCGAAGGCTTCCAAACCGCCCAGGGCATCAACCATTCCCTGAAGCACCTCTACGAACTCCTGGCCCAGAACCGCATCTCGCCCCGCCGTGCCGCCGTTCTCTCCTATATCAGTAGTCTGCTTCTGCGCACCTGCCCCAAATCGACGCCGACAACGCCGCCGGAATCATCGATCCCACCAAACCCAAGCCCATAAGCATTCCCGTCCCAGACCAAGTCATTGACTCCGACGCGGACTCTGAACTCGATCCCGCTCCAGAGCCACACACCGCTTCTTCTACGACCCCGCACAAGCCTCGGGCTTCCGACTCCGCCAATACTTGGGATCCCGCGATCCCCGAGCCCGACCTCAAGAAGAAACCCTCATGAGTGCCGGCTCTTGCGGAATGGTTGCATTCGGCTATCTCTTTGCGGCAAGCTACCGGACGCTGTTGAGGAGCTCAGATGCGTCATTCCTTTGCATGCTTCACCCTAGCTTTGACTTTTTGCTGTGCTGGCGCCCGAGGTCAGTCCACCTCGCCGTCACCGGCGTCACTCACCGTCATCCGCGCAGGGACGTTGATTGACGGGGTCAGCGAAACGCCGAAGAAGAACCAGCTCATTTTTGTGCGGGGCGAGCACATTGAAAAAGTGACGGAAGGCTCGGCGGCGATTCCCGCCGGGACGAAGGTGATCGATCTTTCCGGCGCGACGGTGCTGCCGGGGCTGATCGATTCGCACACGCATATTTTTCTCTGGGGCGAGGATCCCGCAAAGGGCGGGTACGACGCGAATATTTTGAAAGCAGGGATTGCGCTGCGAGCGGCGCGCGCCACGTATGCGGCGCGCCGGGCGCTGGAGCAGGGTTTTACCACGCTGCGCGATGTGGAGACGGAAGGCGCAGGGTACGGCGACGTCGAAATCAAGCAGGCGATTGAAGAGGGGACGATTTCCGGACCAAGACTGTTTTGCGCCACGCGCGCAATCTCAACGACAGGCGGATACAACCTGGAAGGCTATGCGCCCGAACTGGAGATGCCCAAAGGCGCCCAGCTTGTCGACGGCCCGGTGGAAGCCCGGAAGGCCGCGCGGCAGCAACTGGAGCACGGCGCCGACTGGATCAAGGTGTACATGACCCACCGCTCGTGGGTGGACAAGCAAGGAAACCTGGTTTCGCAGCCGACGCTGACCGTGGAAGAGTTGCAGGCCATCGTGGACGAGGCGCATGGGTGGCAGAAGAAAGTGGCCTGTCACGCGTACAACGGAATTGGGTTGCAGCGGGCGCTGGATGGCAAATGCGATTCGATCGAGCACGGATTGGAAATCACGGATGCGCAGATTGCGCAAATGCAGCGCCAGGGAACCTGGTATTGCCCGACCATTTCGCCGTACTACGGGGATTGGGCGCCCGCGGACACTCCAGCGGGAAAGCGCGATCGCGCCCGGGCCGCAGTCCACGAAATTAGTTTCAAGAAGGCGCTGCAGGCGCACCTGAAAGTTGTGTTTGGGACGGACATAGGCGGGATCCCCTGGACCGAGCCGATGGCGCAGGAATTTCGACAAATGGTAAGGCTAGGGATGGCGCCGATGGACGCGATTCAATCGGCGACGTCCCGCGCCGCGGAGATGCTGGACATGAAGGGAGAAATCGGCGTCATTGCCCCTGGTGCATACGCGGAAGTGATCGCCGTGTCAGCAGATCCCCTGAAAGATGTTGGAGAATTGGAGCATGTGCGATTTGTGATGCACAACGGATCCATCTTCAAGAACGAGATCGCGAAGTAGCAAGAAGTCATCCTCTAAAGGGTTTGTAGGTCGGAGCTTCAGCTCCGACATCGTAGAGTCCTAAGAACGGGGCTTTAGCCCCTGAGGAGAGAAGAGCAAACTGCCAGACCATTTATGAGTTGGTATGGATTCAACTTGCCAGGTGGAGCCAAGAGTCAGGCGTCGACGCGGACGCCCTTCCAGAAGGCGATGCGGTCTTTGATTTCGGCGGCGGCGGGCTTGGGTTCGGGGTAATACCAGGCGGCGTTGTCGTTGCGGATACCGTTCACTTCGATGTGGTAGTAGTGGGCGGTCCCCTTCCAGGGACAAATCGTCGTGTGGTTGCTGGGTTTCAAGTTTTCTTTTTTGACGGCCTCCGGCGGAAAATACTGGTTGCCTTCGACAACGACGGTGGCGTTGCTTTCAGCGATCACTTTTCCGCCCCAGGATGCTTTTGCCATTTTTCTCGCGCCTCCGCCGCCGGGAGATTGCCGGCAATCAAGATATCGCCGAGCCGATGAAGTTGTCCAAAAGCTTGGATGCGCCAACAACGCTGATCGGTTCAGAAATGGTTACAGCCCTTTGCTACAATCGGGCAACACAAGGGGGGAACGATGACCGAACAAAATTTTGCAAATCATGGACGCTATGTTCCTTTGTTCCATTTTTTTGTGCTCCCGGTGCTGCTCATTAACTTTGGGACCCAAATGTACTGGTGGATCAAACTTGAATTTCCTCTGGCTCGTCTCATCTCGGCATTGGTGGCGGCCGCGTTACTCCTTGGCGTGCTGTACGCGAGAATGTTTGCGCTGGCGGTGCAGGACCGCGTCATTCGTTTGGAAGAGCGGCTGCGTTACGAGCGGATGCTGCCCGCGGACCTGCAGGCAAGGTGTGCCGAGCTGACTATCAATCAAATCGTAGCGCTGCGGTTTGCGTGTGACGCGGAGTTGCCGGTGCTGACGAGAAAAGTTCTGGACGAAAAGCTGACGAAACGCAAGGCCATCAAGCAACTGATCAAAACGTGGAAGTCGGATTATCAGCGCGCTTGACGGCTGGCCTCCTAGAAGATACTGCGGATGACGCCACCCTCGGCGCGGACCGCGGAGCCGTTGATCGAGACCGCCTGCGCGCTGGCGACGAACGCAACGACGGCGGCAACTTCTTCGGGCGTCTCAAAACGCTTGAGAAGCGAAGAAGGGCGGACCGTCGAAAAAAACTGTTTTTCGATTTCGGCTTTCGTGACGCCCTGCTGTTTGGCCATGTCTTCCACGAGCCCCCCAACGCCTTCCGAGGCTGTTGGGCCGGCAAGAATGGAGTTCACGGTAACGCCGGTGCCGGTGGCGGATTCCGCGATTCCCCGCGCGATAGCCACCTGGGCGGTCTTGGTCATGCCATAGTGAATCATCTCCGCGGGAATATGCTGAGCCGATTCGCTCGAAATGAAAATGACGCGCCCCCACTTTTTCTTCAGCATGCCGGGAAGAAAGTGGCGCGAAAGACGGACGCCGCTGAGCACGTTCACTTCGAAGAAGCGCAGCCAATCGGAGTCCGGAATTTCGAGGAACGGTTTGGCTTCGAAAATTCCCAGGTTGTTCACCACAATGTCGGCTTCCGGAACTTTTTTCAGAAAAGCCTCGACGCCCGCGTGAGTGCCAAGGTCCGCGGCGACGCCGCGCAACTGCGCGCCTGCAACGCGCTTGGCAATCTGTTCCTTCGCTGAATTCACGCGCGCTTCGGTGCGTCCATTGATAACGACTTGCGCGCCCTCTGCTGCCAACGCAGCCGCGATGGCAAAGCCGATGCCGGCGGTCGAACCGGACACGACGGCTGTCTTCCCTTTAATTCCCAGGTCCATGCTTTCCTCTCTTTGTGAGGATGTTTGTTACCGAGCGGTGGCCAGCGCGGCAGCGCCTTCGATTTCGTTGATTTCGTCGGCGGTGAGTTTCAGTTCGCCGGCGCGCATGACGCCTTCGGCTTGCTTCGCGTTGCGCGCGCCGACGATGGCGGCAGTCACTGCAGGATGGCGCAACGTCCACGCGATAGCGACTTCACCGGGAGTGCGACCGTGACGCGCGCCGACTTGGCGAAGGCGTTCGACGAGTTCCAGATTTTTTGAAAGACGCGGCTCGCGGAACTCCGAATTGCGGCTGCGAAAATCATCGGCAGGCAGAGCGGCGGCGCGTTCGCGAGTCATGGCGCCGGTGAGCAGGCCGGAAGCCATGGGAGCGTAGCTGATCACACCAATTCCCTGCTTTTCGCAATAAGGAAGAATCTCGGCTTCGATTTGCCGGCGAATGATGGAGTAGGGCGGCTGCAAAGAAGTGACCGGAGCGATTTTTTCGGCGCGCTTGATTTGAGTCACGTTGAAATTCGAAACGCCGATCCAGCGGACTTTGCCTTCGGATTTCAGGGCCGCAAGTGTTTGCCAGGCTTCCTCGACGCCGGGTTTGCCGTCGTCTGGGGGCCAGTGCATTTGGTAGAGATCGATGGTTTCCACTTGCAAGCGGCGGAGGCTGTCTTCGCATTCGCGGCGAACGGATTCGGCGCTGAATTCCTTGTAAACCTTGCCTTTTTCGTTCCAGCGTAAAATGCACTTGGTGAAAACGTAAGGACGCGGGCCGCGCCATTCCTTCAGGGCGCGAGCGACGACTTCTTCGGAGTGACCGAGGCCGTAGACAGCAGCGGTGTCAATCCAATTGACGCTCAGCTCCAGCGCGCGATGAATCGCGGCGATAGAGTCGGTGTCGTCCTGCGCTCCCCAGGCGAATTCCCAGCCAGAACCGCCGATGGCCCAGGCGCCAAAACCGACAGGCGTGATTTTGAGACTGGAGTTTCCCAGTTTTCGCGTTTCCATTCGAATCCTCTTGCCGAGACGCGCGAGGCAACTGCCGCCGCGGCGAATCTGGTTATTTTATCTTCTACCAGTTTGATGAGATTCCCTCGAAAAAAGATAGAGAAAAAAGTTCGTGAGCGCGAGGGCAGGAAAACTGAGAAAAACACTTAATTGGCGATGACGGCGGCGTCCAGCGAAGCAGTTTCGCCGTCAGGATTGGTGAGAGTGATTTGCTGGGGACCGGGCGCGAGAGCGGGAGTTACGACGAGAAGCGTGTTCGAATCCTTGAAGGAGACGCTGGCAGACTTTCCGTTGATAGTAACAGTGGTGGCGCTCTGGAAGCCGCTGCCGCGGATGGTGACAGTGGCGCCACCAGTTGCGGAAACCGTGGAAGGCGTGATGGTGCCGATTCCCAAGGGAACGGCAGCAAGCTGAACAACCGTTACGGTGGCGCCCTGGCGTGTGCCGTCCGCGGAAGTAATGGCGAAGAGACGCTGGCCATTTTCGTCCGTGGCAAGAAAGCCGCCATGGAGGCCGTCGACATCGGTCATGAACTGCTGAGGCAGAAGAATTCGCAAGCGGAGGACGCCCGAGTGCACGTCGAGGATGTCTATGCCGCCCCTTACTCCGGGCTCGCGGGCGCACCCGTGAGAAACGGTTGATAGATCAACGCGCCGGAAGGATGGAGAGCAACACCGGGCACCAGCATGCTTCCCGGTATTTGCGCAAGCTCGGCCAGAGCGGGAACGGAAGTGAGAGAAAGATCCGCGGCGCGGATTTCGGTTGTGCCATTCGACTGGAAGGCGAACATGCCCGCCATCGGACGCGGCTCCCAGATCCGTGGCTGAGGCATCGGCCGCAGAAGTGAGAAACTGATTCGGGGCGCTGGCGTTCCACACGGCGACAGGACCGCCGGGAACGGCGCCGAAGGTCACAAAAACGCGATCGCCCGCTGCGCTGCCTTGAACAAGTGGAGCGCCGGTGATGCTACGGACCTCCGGCTGGGGAGCAGGCTGAATGGTTGGCGGGCTCGCCGTCAAGTTCATTTGCGCCAGGCAAGTCGAACACGCCCCCGAAGAACCGCCTTCGCCGGTGAGGCCGACGAAGACGGTTTGCGTGCTTGTCGCGGCAACGCGCGCGGGGCCTGAGTTTGTGAAGCCGGGGACTCCGCCAACGGGCACGATGGTGGCGGTTCCAGCGACCAGGTCGAAGAGATAGATACTTTGGGAACCGAAATCGGCGACGACGAGTTGAGAACCATCGGGAGTCAGAGCCGCACCGCGCAATGCGGCAGTGGGAAGAGGACCGCTGGAAGGCTGGAGCTGCATAAAATATATGTTTTGCTGGAGATCGAAAACGTCAACATGATCGACGTTTGTAAGATAAAGGCGCTGGCGTTTCTGATCATAGAGCAGAAACTTATAGAGGGCAGGATTTGAATAGGATTGGAGACTCTGAAGATACTGGAATGACTTGGCTGAGGTTGTGGAACCGGCGGGTGTTGAAACGAAAACGTCAGCTTTGCCGGAGGAACTAGCCGGCGTCTGGAGAGTGATGCGTTCGAGCGAAAAAGGATAGCTGGCGTCGAGGCCGAGAGAAACAGCGAAACTCGCAGCGCTCTCCACTTTTTGCACCACGGCGGTTGCGCCGCCGATCTTGACGGAGATTTTTGTAGGATCGCCGCCGAAGCCATACCCGTAGATTTGTACGGAATCGCCGCCTGAGTTTATTCCTACGTTTGGGAGGATTTGCAAGATTTGCGGACCGTAGCTGAAGGCATCCGGCGCGATGGCAAGCCAGCCGTTCTGGAAATAGGAGGTTACGTTGACAGCGCCGTTGGTGGCGCTTGGAGGAGAGTTTGCCTGGATTTGAGTGGGACTGGAAGCGGTCACGTTCGATGCTGATTGAGTTCCAAAATTCAGTTGTTTGAGAGAAGTGAAGTTCTGCCCGGCAAGAGCGACAGAAGTTCCACCTACGAGCGGGCCATCCGAGGGCTGGAGACTGGGCGCGGCGGCGATGACTGGAGCCGTAGAGGACAGATTTGCGGGCGCTGCGGCATCGATAAAGCTGACGCCGCGATTCGAAAGGCCGAAGATCACTTATTCGTTTAATTATCAATATAACACATAATGGAAGGGTAAGCAACAAGACTGGCTAATAAACCGGGTTAAGACAACCCGTCCCTCGCGTCGGAATGACAACTTGTGTGGTGGGGATTGTAGAAGACTCCATTTGCGAAATTCGAGATAAACGAACGGCGCCCCGGTTGAGCCGGGGCGCCGTTGTAGAAACTGTTGAATGTGGATGAAATTTATATGGTCTTGGTTGCGGCCGCACCGGCAGGCGCCGAAGAATTGCGGGCAAACGCATGCGAACCGGATTCCTTTTCCGGGCTCTTGTCGATCTCGATAGAACCTTTGAAGTAGGCGCCGTCTTCGATCATGATTCGGGAAGTGGTTAGGTCACCGTTGACCGAACCATCCTTCTTGATTTCAATTCGATCCTTGGCGCGAAGGTTGCCCTTCACGTTGCCGTACACCACTACCTCGCGGGCAATGATGTCAGCGGTTACTTTTGCCGAGGGCCCGACAGTCAGCTTCCGCTCATCGAGCGTGATCAGTCCTTCGACCGAGCCGTCGATCAACAGATCTTCGTTGCCGGAGATCTCACCTTTCACGTGCAGACTGGCCCCGAGCCGCGCCGTGGCGCGGTCCGCGGTTGCACCTAGTGGACGCATCGCATCTGTACTCATCGCGGGTTTATCCTCCCAAGTCGCCGAAGCAGGCTTCGACGGCTGATTCGTTGGTAAATTTTTAAACTCCGGTTGCCCTGCTTGCGGTGCATCCGGTTTCTTATTGCCCCACATCGTACCTCCAAAAGACAGCACCACCCCACGCAAAATCCCGTCCGGGGTAATGCAAACTGTATTCCTCGGAAGTGCGCGCGGCAAACTAAGTGTGAAGGCGCTGTTCCAGACAGTTACTAGACTTTGGGACAGGGCATGCCACGGCTGGTGGGCAGTCCACGGAGATAGTGAAGGAATTGGCGGGAAATGTAAAGCGGGGTGTGCGGTGACTGGCAGGTTAGATCCCGACAAATGCGACAAAGCAGGAGTTAGCCCACGGATCCGAAGGCCAATCACCGATGATCAGTGGATTTGCCGACGCTGGGTCAGTGTGGCTTCAAGAATTCAAAAGTTCCATGAAGAAGTCCCGCGGCACGTATGAAATCGCGATCTACGAGGAGCCCTTCCGCCTGAAGTGGTGGTCCGCCTTCCGGTAGGAATAGCTCGAAATTCCGAATCGTCTTGCCCGAACTATCGAGCTGCATGACGTCAGGTCCCGAAGCCACCCAAAGTGTCTTCGTCTCGGTGTCAATCGCTCCAGCGGTCAACAACGGATTCCCTCCGGGAGAGCCCTTTTCTTTGTTTGCTTCGTATGTCTTTTTCGCATGCCCAATGGCTTGGTCCAAATAGGCACTTTCCGGATGCCATTCGGCTGCGAGTTTTCCGTCCGGCGTATATTTCCGTACCGTAGGCGTGAGCAAAAAGCGAAAGACGTAATAAATGTTGTCGTCTTCATCTACTACGATACTTCCGGCATTAAGCACCGCGTTAAAGCCAGGACCAGGGGCGTCCTTAACCCTTACAGGTTCGCCGATATGCCCAAGCGGCTTTCCTTGACGATCAAAGACAAAGATTAAGCCGTCTTTCGGCAACCCGCTGACAAGAATCCTGCCGTCGCTCAAAACTCCTACGGATTGCGGCCTGTCTGACGGAAAGGAACTGAGAAGTTTTCCATCGTGGGAAAAAGTCTTTATCAGACCCGCGTCCACGACAATCGCGTTTCCATCTCGGTCAACGGCAAAGTCTCTTGGAAGACGCAGGTCTGTGGTCTCCGTTCCACCGCTGAGAATCATTCGCATGGACGAGCCGGAGTAATCTGATATCCATAGCGAGCTGGGCGGCTTTACTGATCGAGTCAGGACGTAAAGTTTGTTGTCAGGCCCTTTTTTTATGGTCTGCGTGCCATGGGTTGCTTCAAGTAGGATTTGCTTATCTGCGCGCAGCTCAACCTGAGCATTCGTGGTCACCGACAGAACAAACAGCAGCAGAATACACACGAAGCAGATAGTTCCACAGGGAACACGGAGATCGGGTCCTGCGATTTGGTGTTTCATGGTGTCGTCCTCTTGCAAATTATTCGCAGGCTACCGCCACGTTGTGAGAGAGTCAAGGGCGGGAATTTCAGGGCGGAAATTTCAGCGATAGTCCTCGACAAACGTGTTAATCGAAAAATGACCAAATATCGTGGCGGAGGGAATGATGCTACGACGTTGGTTTGTCTGGAACCGGCTGCGTCGCGACGAAGTCGGCTTGAAAACGGGTGGCGTAGGAATCGAGGAGCTGCTGGATGCGCTCGGGGCTTTGGGACTTTAAGATGAAGCCAGCGTGATGATATTTCGTGATGCGATAGGTGATTTCGGGATCGGTATAGGCGGAAGTATCGGGATGTTCCTGCCGAGCGAGAGAAAGAATGACGGCGGCGTAGTCGCGGCGTGACGGGGGAAGCTGGTAGGGCTGATTCCCTGCTCCAACTTCGAGGCGGGCCCATTCGCGCCAGAGATTGATTCCCGTGGCGGTTTCGATGACATCGGAAATGTACGCGCCGCCGACGCGGGCGGCGACTTCAATGAAATAGAACTTGCCGTCCGCGTGAGCACGGAGGAACTCGGCGTGAGTGACTCCTCGCATCAGGCCTAAACCCTCGAGTAAATTGCGATTTATTTTGAGGAGCGATTTGGTTTCCTCGGCTTCGCGAGGAAGAGTGCGCGTGGTGAATACGCCGCCTTGATGAGACGTATCAAGCGGTGGCGTGCCATAGGCGTGGGCCTCGGCGAATACCACATGGCGGTCGGAAACCACGCTGTCCACGTGAAAGACCGAGCCGGGAACGAATTGTTCGAGCAAGTAAAAGGATTGCTGATCGCCGAGCTGGTCGAGCCAGTGCCATAACTGGTCGGGGTAATGAATCTTTTTCATGCCAATGCCGGAGGCTTGCGAACGAGGCTTGAGCAACCAGGGGTTGGGAACGCGGGACATGAATTCGCGAAGACGATCGTAATTGAGGACGTGGACGAATTCGGGGACCAGGATGCCAGCTTCGCGGGCGCGGGCGCGCATGGCCAGCTTGTCGCGGAAGTAACGGACGGTGGTCAGGCCCATGCCGGGAATGCGGAGATGCTCGCGGAGGGCGGAAACATTCTCCATGTCGAATTCATCGAGAGCGACGATGCGATCGATGGAATGCGACCTGGCCGCGTAACTCACCGCATAAATCAGACCTTGCTGCGGAAGATCTTCGGGCATGGTGAAGACTTCGTCGATACATTCGAACGGCCACGCGGCGTGGCGAAGCTTTTCGACGGTCAGGAGAAGAACGAGGCATCCCATGGCTTTGCAGGTGCGGATAAATTCCTGGCCCTTTTCGTAGGAACTGACGCAGAGAATGGTAAGAGGCTGATCCTGCGGCATGCGACGCCTCCGGAGCTTGAGTGAATCGAGCGCGGATTATACAGCGGCTTCGCGCGCGGGATACAGGAATTGCAGAAACGGGCCAACACGCTGCGCCCAGGCCGCTTCGTTGTGCTCGGCGCCTTCGACGCGCTCGTAATGCAAGTCGCGTTCGAGCTGCCAGCCTTTTTCGAGGAGCACGTCGCGGAATTTTTCGACTTGCGGGACGATGCGCGGGCCTTCACGCGTGCCAATATCCAGCCAGACGCGCGGGCGGGGCTCAACGACTGCCATCCGGGCAAAGCGATGAATGACGTGCTGATTCCACCAGACGGACGGCGATAGGGCGGCGATTTTTCCAAAGATGCGCGGATGCTTGAGGCCGATGTAAAGAGAAACGAGGCCGCCCAGCGAGGAACCGCCGATGCCGGTGTGCGGCGAGCCGGAAAGCGTGCGGTATTCCCGGTCGATGAAGGGCTTCACTTCTTCGATCACAAATTTTGCGTAGCGGTCGGCGCGGCCGCCGCCGAGTTTGGGAACGTGAGTGGGAGTGTATTCGCGAATGCGCGCCTTGGTGTTGTAAATGCCGACGATGATCAGTGGAGCGATTACGCCGGCCTGAATTCCATAATCTGCGGTCCGGCCGACGTGCCAGTCTTGGCCGGGGATGAAGGAAGTGGCGCCATCGAAAAGATTCTGGCCGTCTTGAAGATAGAGGACAGGGAAACCGAGTCCGGGCTGGTCATCGTAGCCCGGCGGAGTGTAAACGATGACGTCGCGCTGATTGCGGAGAAAGCGCGAGCGGAATTTTTCATGTTTGCGGAGCTGTCCGGAGCTCACGGCGCGATGGCCACCAAAAGATCTTTCGCTTCGACATGCTGGCCGGAGGTCACGAGAATTTTCACGATGCGTCCTGCAATGGGCGCATAGATATTGGACTGCATTTTCATGGCTTCGAGAGTGAGAAGTTTTGCGCCGCGTTCCACCGCGTGATTCGCCTGCACGGCGATGCCGCTGATGACGCCGGCGGTTGGAGCGGCCACCTGGCCAGGATCGGCGGGATCGGCCTTTGGATGAGCGCGCTCGACGACGCGCAGCGCGCGATCGCGGACGTTGACTTCGCGAGGCTGGCCGTTCAACTCAAAAAAGAGCGTGCGGGTGCCATCGGGATGCGGCTCGCTGATGGTCAGAAACTTGATGATGAGCGACTTGCCGGATTCGATTTCGACGGTGATTTCTTCGCCGGACTTCAGACCATAGAAAAATGCGGGCGTGGGCAAAACGCTGACGTCGGAATACGCCTGGCGAAATTTGTCGTATTTGGTGAAAACGTCGGGATAGAGCAGGTAGCTCAAGAGATCGTCGCGAAGGATGGGATGGCCCAGTTTTTTCTCGAGCAATTCCTGCTCCTGCTCCCATTTCAGCGCTTCGAGGTTTTTACTGGGGCGGCCGCGGAGAGGAGCCTGGCCGCGGAGAATGATTTTTTGCAGCTTCTTCGGCCAGCCGCCGGGAGGCACGCCGAGCACGCCGGAAAACATTTCGACAACGGAATTTGGAAACGAGACGTCGTGTTTTTCGTCGAGCTTAGGAATGTCAGCCGGCTGCATCTCTTTGGCCATCAGAAATAGAGTCATGTCACCGACGACTTTGCTGGAAGGCGTAACTTTGACGATGTCGCCGAAAAGCTGATTCACTTCGGCGTACATTTTTTCGACTTCGCGCCAACGATGGCCGAGACCCATGGCTGCAGCTTGCTCGCGCAAGTTGGTGAATTGTCCGCCGGGAATTTCGTGCTGATACAAACGCGCTGAGCCGGCCTTGGGGCCGGAGTCGAACGGGAGATAGTACGTGCGTACCGTTTCCCAATAGTCGGAGCATTCGTTGAGCGTGTCGATGTCCAGCTGCGTGTCGCGCGGCGTGTGGCGGAGCGCTTCCACGATGGAATTGAGATTGGGCTGGCTGGTGCCGCCGCTCATGGCCGCGACGGCGCCGTCGGCAACGTCGACTCCGGCTTCGGACGCTTTCAGCACGGAGGCGGAATTGATGCCACTGGTGTCGTGGGTGTGAAAGTGGATGGGAACGCCGACTTCGTCGCGTAGGGCCTTCACCAATTCGAATGCCGCGTAGGGTTTGCAAAGTCCGGCCATGTCTTTTATGGCCAGTAAATGAGTGCCTAGTTTTTCCAGTTGCTTGGCCATCGTGACGTAATACTTGAGCGAGTATTTCGGGCGGCTTTTGTCGAGAATGTCGCCGGTATAGCAAATGGCGGCTTCGCAGACGGCGCCGGTTTCCAACGCAGCATCGATGGAGACGCGCATGTTCTCGATGGAATTGAGCGAATCAAAGATGCGGAAAATGTCGACGCCCTGGGCATGCGCTTCGCGGACAAATTCAATGATGAGGTTGTCGGGATAGGAAGCGTAGCCGACGGCGTTGGCGCCGCGAAGAAGCATCTGAAAACAGATGTTGGGGATGCGTTCGCGCAGCTCGCGCAATCGCTGCCAGGGATTTTCGTGTAAGAAGCGCATCGCCGTATCAAAAGTCGCGCCGCCCCACATCTCTAGGCTGAAAAGATTCGGCAGGCGATGAGCGATGGCGCCGGCAGTGGCAAGCAAGTCAAAGGTGCGGACACGAGTAGCCATGAGCGACTGGTGAGCGTCGCGGAAAGTAGTATCGGTAATGAGGAGGCGCTTTTCTTTTCGCGCCCAGGCAGCGAATTTTGCAGGGCCCAGTTTTTGCAGAAGCTGCCGGGTGCCCGGCGGCAGTTTGCCTGCGGGCATCGCCGGGACGAAAGGCGCCTCGAATTCTTTCGGAATCTGCTTCCCTTTTACTTCGGGATTGCCGTTGAGGATGACGTCGCCGAGATAAGAAAGGAGTTTGGTGGCGCGGTCGCCGCGGCTGGGAAAACGGAAAAGTTCGGGCGATTCGTCGAGGAAAGAGGTAGTGACTTCACCGGCGCGAAACTTCGGATGATTGACTACGTTCTCGACGAAGGGAATATTTGTTTTCACGCCGCGAATCCGGAATTCGCGGAGGGCGCGGTCCATGCGCTGGCAAGCTTCAGGAAGATTGGCGCCCCAGGCCGTCACTTTGACGAGGAGCGAATCGTAATACGCAGCGAGTGTCGCGCCGGCATAAGCCGTGCCGCCGTCGAGGCGAATGCCGAACCCTGCGGGAGAACGGTAGGTGGAAAGCTTCCCGTAATCGGGAGCGAAGTTTTTCTCCGGGTCCTCGGTCGTCACGCGGCACTGGAGAGCCGCGCCATTGAGCGGGATATTCTGCTGGTTCGGCAAAGACATCGGCGGCTCGTGGAGCTGTTGACCTTGCGCAACTAGTATCTGCGAACGCACCAAATCAATGCCCGTGATCATTTCGGTGACGGTGTGTTCGACTTGAATACGGGGATTGACCTCGATGAAATACCACTTCCGCGAATCGACATCGTAGAGAAACTCGACGGTTCCCGCATTTCGATAGTTGGCTTTGCGCGCTAGCTGCACGGCCGCATCGCAGAGTTCATTACGAATACTCGCGGGGAGATTCGCGGCCGGAGCCACTTCGACGACCTTTTGGTGGCGGCGTTGGACCGAACAATCGCGCTCGTAAAGATGAATTAAATTGCCATGATGATCGGCGAGGATCTGGACTTCCAGATGCCGCGCGCGAGGTAAGTATTTTTCCAAGAAGACGGAAGCGTCGCCAAAGGCGGAGCGCGCCTCACCCTGGGCTTCTTCCAAGAGAGCGTCTAACTGTGCGGCGTCATGAACAACGCGCATGCCACGGCCGCCTCCGCCCATCGCTGCCTTCACGATGACGGGATAGCCGATTTCGAGCGCGATTTTTTGCGCCTCTGCTGCGGACTTAACCGGATTCTCGGTTCCGGGGAGAATCGGCACGCCCGCCGATGCGGCCAGTCTTCGGGCGGCGGTCTTGTCTCCAAGCAATTCGAGAAGTTTCGGCGGAGGACCAACAAAGGCGATGCCGGCCTTTTCGCACGCACGGGCAAACGCAGGGTTCTCTGAAAGAAAACCGTAACCCGGGTGGATAGCGTCGACGCCTTTCTCTTTCGCAAGGGCGACGATTCCCGCAATATCCAAATAGGCTTCGACGGGGCCTTTGCCGGCGCCGACTTGATAAGCTTCATCAGCCTTAAAGCGATGCAGCGACAGCCGGTCTTCTTGCGAATAAATGGCCACCGTGCGCAAGCCGAGTTCGTTGGCGGCGCGAAAAATGCGAATGGCGATTTCGCTGCGATTGGCAGCGAGCAGTTTACGGATCGGATTGGTTTTCTTCATCTCGGCGGCGATCAAGGCGTCGCGCGAAATTCTACATTGTTTCATGCAGAGAACGCGACTCGGGTACGATTTTTTCGATTTAGAGAACGAATTTGTTATCTGCGTCGAAAGAGGAGCCCCGGGCGCGAGCCTGACCTATGGAGTGGCTGGCGCCGCGGACATGACCGGCCCGGCGGAATTGGCGGATGCGGGCGTGGCCGCTGCCGATTTCAACTGTAGCAGCTGGGCTTGGACCTTCGTCCAAGCTTTGGCGTAGCGCTTCGTCGCGTACGGCGCGTCCGGTTCGGCAAAAAAGCGCAGAAGCTCCGCCTTGACTTCCGGTGCGGCACCCATGAATTTGTTTTCCGCCAGCTTATCCAACAATTCCGCATGGGCCTCATCATTCAACCGGTATTTCCCCGGGCCCGTGTTCTGACCAACGTCGAAATTATTGTTGGGCAGGTTGAGCCGGCCTTCGCGGACGTCGGTCAAGAGTTCACGATAGCGGTCGAGGGTGGCATTGAAACTGGCTTCAAACATCTGCTCGGTCTGAGGCGTAGGCGTTCTGAACTGCAGGATCTTAAGGGGGCCGAACTTGGGGATTAGCCTGCAGAGAAAAGCCAGGAAACGCTCACCGGGACTGGGCTTGCGATAGTCCTTGCCCCATTCGCGTTCATAGTTCGCTCGAGACAGGTTGAACAGAAACTTTTTCTTCGTTGCGTCCGGAATATCGTCTTTAATCTCGTCCTTTTTGAAGTGCCAGGCGATTCGAGTGGCTTTGGGAATGAGGTTGCTAACGTCGCGGCGGTACGAGTTGAGAACTTTGTCTTCGCTCACGAGCACGTCTTTCAACTCGAGGCCATAGGTCTCCCGAAAGGCTTGTTCGAGAACCGGGCGGGATACCTCGAAGCCGATGAAGTCGTGATAGCTCTCCGGAGCAAAGCGTTCGCGCGCAATCTCGAGAACGTCAAAGCCAAATTCGGTCTTCACATGCGCCAGGCGGTTGTCCTCAAACGAAACGCTGTCGCCATATTTCTTCCGAAGGCTCGGATACAGAACTGGAACAGCTCGATTGATGCCGAGGCGGTGACCGTCGTTGTCCGCGGCGTAGTGCGAAAGCGCGCCGAGGGCGAACGCGTACTCAACGATGTCTTTGGCGTCCCGCAGCAGCGCAAGGATGAAATCGCCGCTGCGGATGTAATGCGTGAGGTCGCTGAAGAAGGGGCTGCCATATGGGTAGTAGCCCATATCTTGAATGATCGCGCCGCCGTAAGCGTAGGCTTGCGCCCTGCTGAGATCCTCTTCGGTCGCCTGCGGGAATTTCTTCCGGAGGAGAGGCTTGATATGCGTCTCCCAAGCAGCATCGATGATGGCTTCGTGAGAGAGAACAGCGTAGGCATGAACAGGAGCCGGCAACACCAGCAGAACGGCGATTAGGCAAACCACGATTACTCGAGCGCGAGCAAGAAGATGATCCATGATTCCCGTTGACGACGGAAGACGCCGTTTCGGCTCCACGTCTTAGAATAAAGCAAATAGGGTTTTATTGCTTGAGGAGCGGCTGGGCGAAGCGGATTGGAACACCAAAATTGGAACCGCCAAAGCCTTTGACGACGGCGAACGTCACGCCAATCACTTCGCCATCGCGATTGATGAGCGGTCCACCCGACCCGCCGGAAGTGGTCTGCGCATCGTAGACAATTTTGTCGGGAAGAACGTCGCCGATATGGCCCTGGGTAACCAGCGGGCGGATGAGTTTACGGCGGACGAGTTCGTTCAAAACCTCATCCGGTTTTCCGCCCGTAGTCTTGGCAATGTCGTTCACGGCGTCTTCCCCGGCGCGCGCGAGAATAGCGCTGATGCCGGTGGCATAACCGAGGGAGAGCAGAGGCTGCCCACTGACTGCCGCTTCCTTGCGGGAGTCTAGTTTCAGAATCGGTTTTTTCAAACCGGACAAATCACCTTTCAGCACCGCGAGGTCCGCCTGATCGGAGATTTCGGAAACGCTGAGAGGAATGCCGGCCTTCGCGTCGGGGAAATAGGCCGTCAGTTCGGCGATAGAAGGACTGAGCCCCTGGCTCGCAACGGAGGCCAATTCGTCATTTTTCCACCAGGGTTGCGCCACGTGGTGATTGGTGAGGATGCGGCCTTCTCCGGCTATGAACCCGGTGCCGAAGAAATCCGCGCGAACCTCGGGGGCGCGGCCTTCCAGGGTATACACCGGGTTGCCGTCACTGTCGTGGAGCGGCTCGCCATCGGGATTGATCCCGCCATAACGCAAGGGGCGGCCGGAAACGCGGTCAACAAAGGAGACGGAAACATGGAGCAGGCACACGCTTGGGGCATAGGAGCGAATGACGTCTTCGGCAGATTGCGACTCGCTCTCGACGCGTTTGAGCCGGGCAGTGGTTTCTTCCAGTTCCTTGCGCAGCGAGCCTACATCGCTGGGATCGGCGCCCGAAATCTTTTGGCGCAACGCTTCCGATTGTTGCTTGAGCTGCTGCTTCTGGTCGAGCACGTCGGCTTTCTGAAAATCGGCACGCGCGTTGCGAGCGTCCGCCATCAATTGCTCCTGGCGGTGAGCGCCGCGCTCGAGTTGGGCAATCATGGAATAAGCGCGGTTGGCTTCCTTATTGGCGCGACGCGAGAAAAGAACAAAAATTCCGGCTATCACGAGGGCGATAGCAAACAGGGCGGAGACGCCAATCTTCAAGGCGCGCTCAAGCGAGAAGGCGTCGCGAGTCATCTTTTCGGTGACCGCAAGGGCTTGAAAAGCGGTCTGTGCGACCTCGCGGCCTTCGTCGGCAATACGAGTCTTCTCGCGGAGTTCGTCAAAGGCCTGTTTTTCGCGCAATTGGACGCGAATGCGCGCGAGCAACTCCGCAGGGTCCCACGGCAGAGTTAGTACCTCGTCAGCGCTGAGGTCGAGGCCCCGCGCTCGCTCGGCTCCCCCACCTTGAATCAGGAGAATCACACGCGTCCCTGCAGTAGCCGCATTGCCTTTGATTTCCGTGAGCGCATCGCAGCATTGGATGTCTGCAAGGTCGGCTGAGAGGAGCAGCAGGTCGATGCCTACGTCTCGCACAAACTTAAATCCTTCAGCCTGCGACGACGACACCGCCAGCTCATACCCAGCGGAACGTACCAGTTCCTCAAGGGCCCGGCGTGAAGCAGAGTCAGAATCGACAATCAGTATGCTTTGGCGTTTCAAGGGCTGGTTTCCAACCTCTGAACTCGGGCTCTCTCGTCAAGTCTTCGTCCCGCATCGACTTCCGGCGCCTTACCGCCGTCAGGGATGCAGGATCACAAGAATAACCCTGACACTCTTCTGATGCACGCCGCTGGATTCTGACACAAACAATTAGCAGGCGGAAATGCGGAGGGGAGCGAGACAGACTTGGGTACTAGGTGACCGCATCGCCGATGGGCACGCCCGTCAGCGTATGTGGGAGAGAACGGTAAGAAATGCCAGGCCTAGTATTTGCGGAGGACGCCGATGACGCGGCCTTGAATCTTTACATCGTTCGCAGCCACCATGATGGGCGCCATTTCGGAATTGGCCGGTTGCAAGCGTACCTTGCCAGGACCTTCGCGATAGAAGCGCTTGAGTGTTGCTTCCTCGCCGCCAATCAACGCCACTACGATGTCACCGGCATTCGCGACCTGCGTTTGCTCGCAAACGACAAAGTCCCCGTCCATAATGTGATCTTCAATCATGGACGTGCCTTTGACCTGCAGCACAAAGGAGTTGCCGCCGCGCGCGAAGTCGCCCAGCGAAATCGTCTCGCGTTCTTCCACGGCTTCCAGCGGACGCCCTGCCGCGATCCTGCCGACCAGGGGAAGTTCCTGCAATTTGCGATCGCTGACTTGCTCCTTGACCGACTTCGGCAATTGAATAATCTCAATGGAACGGCTCTGATTGTAGCCGCGGCGAATGAAACCTTTTTTCTCAAGAGTGGTGATGTGCTTATGCACGGTGGCCAAAGAAGTCAGCTTGAGGCCCTTGCCGATTTCCTCAAAGCTCGGCGCGTAGCCATGCTTGGTCTCAAACGCCACGAGGTAATCGAGAACTTCTTTTTGCCGTTTGGTCAGGGCCATGTGCGCGCCTCCATTTGCAAATCTTTTCCACAAGGCACTTTAGGCGAAAAGAAAGCGAACGTCAAGTCCGATTTTCGTTTCGCGTTGCTTTCACCGCTCTCATCGGCAATTCCTCGAATTTGATCGCGTACCGTTTTCATCCATGGACACACGCTGTCCCTCGCGCCACCTTGCACGTCTCGGTGTGATATCCTCTGAGAGTCGGCTCTTGGCGGGCTGCCTCAGAAGCTATCCTTCATCGCACCGCCTCATCCTTATGATTGAGCCACACACCCCTGGGGTAGGGGGAGTTCATCGGTCAGCGGAGGCCTGGGACAAGGATGTCTACGCTCGCAGAGATTCCACCGGTAAAAAACAAGCGCGAAGTGCTGGATCAGGCGGTCATCCGTTTCGCAGGCGACTCCGGCGACGGCATGCAGATTACGGGCAACCAGTTTACGAATACCGCCGCGCTTTACGGCAATGATATTGCGACCTTCCCGGATTATCCGGCGGAAATTCGCGCCCCTGCGGGGACGATTCCCGGCGTCAGCGGATTTCAGCTCCATTTCTCCTCGAATGAGGTGTACACGCCCGGCGACGCCATCGACGTGCTGATTGCCATGAACCCGGCGGCGTTGAAAGTGAATGTCGCGGACCTGAAGGCCAACGGGATCCTGATCGTCAACAGCGATAGTTTCAAAGAGGGTGACCTGCGCAAAGCGCAGATGACCTCGAATCCGCTGGAGGATCATTCGCTCGACAAGTTCCGGCTGTTTTCCGTCGAACTCGAGCGGTTGACGCGCCGTTCGCTCGAGCATCTCGGCCTGGACGCCAAGTCCATGGACCGCTGCAAGAACTTCTTCGCGCTGGGCATGTGCTATTGGCTTTACAACCGCTCGATGGACCCGACCGTCCGGTGGATTGAAGACAAGTTCAAGAACAAGCCGCTGCTTGTGGAGGCGAACAAGCTCGCGTTGAAGGGCGGCTATTCTTATTGTGAAGCCACGGAAGCATTTCAGATTAGTTATGAAATTCCACCGGCGCAGCTCACCCCGGGGCTCTACCGAAGCATGAGCGGAAATCAGGCGCTGGCGCTGGGTTTTGTCACCGCGGCGCAGAAATCAGGACTGACATTGTTTCAGGGCAGTTATCCCATTACTCCCGCCTCGGACATCTTGCACGAACTCTCGCAGTACAAAGATTTTGGAGTGATGACATTTCAGGCAGAAGACGAAATCGCCGCCGTCACTTCTGCGATTGGCGCCGCGTACGCGGGAGCCTTGGCGATTACCACGACTTCGGGCCCGGGCATGGCGCTGAAGACGGAAGCGATGGGCCTTGCAGTGGCCGTCGAAATCCCGTTGGTGATTTGCGACATCCAGCGCGGCGGTCCGTCAACCGGCCTGCCGACCAAGACGGAGCAAGCAGACTTGTTGCAGGCTTTATTTGGCCGTAACTCCGAAGCGCCGATTCCCGTACTCGCGGCGTCGACTCCGGCAGATTGTTTCTGGGTCGCGATCGAAGCGAGCCGGATCGCGGTCAAGTATATGGTGCCCGTCATCATTCTTTCGGACGGCTACCTTGCAAATGGAGCAGAGCCCTGGCGAATACCGGAATTGAGCGAGATTCCGGATTTCCCGGTGAAATTTGCCAGCGATCCCAATGGCTTCCTCCCCTACAAGCGTAACCCTCAAACACTGGCGCGGCCGTGGGCGGTTCCAGGAACTCCCGGGCTCGAACATCGCATCGGCGGCCTCGAGAAGCAGGACCCCACCGGCAACATCAACTATGAGCCGCTGAACCACGAGAATATGGTACGCGTCCGGGCGGCGAAAGTTGCCGCGGTCGCGCAGGAGATTCCCAATGTGCTTCCCGCGGGCGATCTGGAAGGTGATTTGCTCATCGTTGCGTGGGGCTCGACGTCCGGATCGATTACCGCAGCACTGAAAGCGCAGCGTGCCAAGGGGCGCAAGATCGGCCACCTCCACCTGCGGTACCTGAATCCGCTCCCGTCGAATCTGGGCGATATCTTCAAGCGCTACAAGAAAATTCTGGTGCCGGAACTGAACATGGGTCAGCTTTTGTGGGTTCTGCGCGCGAAGTATCTCGTGGATGCTGTCGGGCTCAACAAGATTCAGGGACGGCCGTTCAAACAAGCGGAGCTGGAACAGAAAATCGAAGAGATGTTGGGACTCTAGGAGAATCGACCATGGGCACAGCGACGCTGCCACCGCCTCTCACGAAAAAAGATTTTCAAACCGACCAGGAAGTGCGCTGGTGCCCCGGTTGCGGCGACTACGCGATTCTCTCCGCGGTGCAAGCCGTTTTTCCGGAACTCGGGATCAAGAAAGAGAATTTTGTCATCGTTTCCGGCATCGGCTGTTCCAGCCGCTTCCCGTATTACATGAACACGTATGGCTTCCACACGATTCACGGCCGTGCACCCGCAGTGGCGACGGGGCTTAAGGCCATTCGTCCCGACCTGGAAGTCTGGGTGGCGACAGGCGATGGAGATGCTCTCTCAATCGGCGGCAATCACACCATCCACATGCTGCGGCGGAATGTCGGCATCAAGGTGTTATTGTTCAACAACAAGATCTACGGACTGACGAAGGGGCAATACTCGCCAACTTCAGAACTTAACAAGAGAGCGAAATCAACTCCCTTTGGGTCGCTGGACCGGCCGTTCAATCCCGTTTCGCTGGCCATCGGATCCGAAGCTACGTTTGTGGCCCGGTCCGTGGACGTTTTCCAGGGGCACCTGAAAGAAACGCTGAGGCACGCGGCCGCACACAAGGGTTCTGCCTACGTGGAAATACTGCAGAACTGCAACATCTTTAACGACGGCGCGTGGTTCTCGCTGACGGACCGCGACGCCCGTAGCGAGCACGTCCTACAACTCGAACATGGCAAGCCGATGGTTTTTGGCAAAAACCGAGATAAAGGTATCCGACGCAGGCCCGATGGGGAACTCGAAGTGGTACAGCTCGGCAACGGCACCAGCGAGTCTGATTTGCTTGTTCACGATGCCCACCACCCGAGTCCCTCGTACGCTTTCCAACTCTCGCACATGGAGCACCGCCCGGACTTCCCAACGCCCATCGGGGTCTTCCGTGCATGGGGTGACGTACCACGCTACGAAGACGTGATGAACCAGCAGGTCAGGGACGTTATCGCCAAGCGCGGGCGTGGCGACCTGAACAAGCTGCTACGCGCGGGCGACACCTGGGAAGTAAAGTAGTCCTCGCCTTCCCAGAAAACTTAGATTCGTCAGGAAGTCCTTAGAAGCGCCGTGGCCGCCCTGGTCGCGGCGCTTCATTGTTTCTGCCGGCTTGACATAAGCGGCTCGGCTGGAAATCCTTCTCCCGTGTGTGCCATCGGGCGTTTGCGCTCTGCTGCAAGTCCTTTGTTTTCAACTTTCTGAGAATCACGCTCAACGACATGGTGCGACATCTCTCCCCCTGAGTTACTTGGCGTTCCTTGTCGCTTGAACACTGCCTCCACAGTTTGTAGGGTCAACTCAGCGGCGGAATCCTGCTTCGTTTCGGGAGCCGCAGCAAGAAGCAAGGAGAAGGATCCATGTTGTACGAGCGCCTGCACGTCACCTTCGTTGGAGTCGTTGCCACGCTGGTGGATTCCATCGTTGTCGCGGAATTTGCCGGGTACTGGCTGCACCGGCTTCTGCACAGCGACCGGTTCCCAGCCCTCAGCCGGGGTCATCTGATCCACCACTTCCTGGTCTACGGCCCCCGGCAACCCATGCGCGCCGGCGGCTACCACGACGCCACGGACAACCGCTTCTCCGTCGGCAATGTGGGGATCGAATGGCTGGCGCCTTCCGCGATCATTTTGTTGTTCTGCTGGGGAGTGATGACGCTATTCGGCGTGCCACAAGTGTACCAGGCGCTGGCGCTGTGCACGTTGCTCGGCTGGCCCATGCTGATGTTCAATTATTTGCACGACCGGATGCACATCGAGAATTTCTGGATGACGCGAATTCCTGTCCTGAAATCGTGGTTTCTCAAAGCCAGAAGGCTGCACGACATTCATCACCGAAGCGTGAATAGCAGGGGCTTCATGGACACCAACTTCGGCATCGGCCTCTTCTTTTTTGACCGGTTCTTCCGGACCATGGCGAAGCGGCATCGCCCGTTCAATTGGCAGGGCTATCAGGCAGCCATCTGGCGATATGGATTTGACGAAACAGAGCTTTTGTCGCTGCGTGGCTGCAGCAAGGCGCTTTTTCATAAAGAGGCTGCAAGCAAACCGTCCTTGCGCAGAACTTGAATTGCCTCCGATTTGCCTGCTGCGGTAAGTTCCCTCGGACGAACACTCACAGCAGGGCTCGCCTCCACAATTAGTTCTCTAAATGCCATGTCTTTGCCAGGATTTCCTTCCGTTCTTTCAGAATTCAATTGTGAAACCTCCTGGGATTTGCTACATCCAATGGGAGATAGCCTTTGACCGTCCAATGGAAGACCTTTCAAAAATCGGCTCTTTTGCGCTTCTGGGTGACGCTGATCCCGTCCCGCAAAGCCTGTTCCTTTCCCACCCGGAGCAGGCCAACACCCTTGCCCTGCTCTATGAAGTCAGCCGTGAAGTTACATCCATCCTTGAACGCGAAGAGCTCCTCCGCCGTGTGGCCGAGCGAATCAAGAAAATCGTAAAGTATGACGTCTTTAGTGTCATGCTCTGGAACGAGCAGTCGCAGCATCTGGAGAGCGTTTTTTCCATGCGCTGCGGCGATTCCCTTCCCGCGCGCTCGCGCATACCTCTCCACAAGGGGCTCACGGGAACGGCCGCAGGCGAGCGGCGTGTTTTGCGAATCAATGACGTCACGGATGATGCGCGCTACATCCGCTGCGAGAGCGGCGTTCAGGTGCGTTCCGAGCTCGTCGTGCCGCTTCTGCTGCGCGACCGGCTCATCGGAGTTCTCGATCTTGAAAGCTCGGAGCCCCACGCCTTCACTCTGGAGCACGAGCGCATGCTTTCCACGCTGGGCTCCTATATCGCCGTCGCGCTCGAAAACGCCCGCCTCTATCAGGAAACGCGCGACACGCAGCTTCGTCTCCAGCAGGATCTCGACATGGCGCGCGAGATTCAGCGCGGCCTGCTTCCGAACGGCGCGCGCGAAGTTCCCGGTCTGGACCTCGCCGCGGCATATGTTCCCGCGCACGAATTGGGGGGTGATTTTTACGATTTCCTCCCCTATGGCAAGGGCCGTCTCGGCTTCGCGCTCGGGGACGTTTCCGGCAAAGGCACCGCTGCCGCGCTCTACGGCTCGCTCGCCATCGGCATACTCCGCGAGCACGTGGTCACTCATTTGTGCCCGCCCGCGGAAATGCTCGCGACTCTCAATCGCCGTTTGTATAACGACAGGTTCGACTCGCGCTTCATCGCTATGCTCTTCGCGACCTACGATGCTCCCTCGCGCAGCCTCACCCTCGCCAACGCCGGCGGCCCTTATCCGCTTCTCGTCCGCGGCGGATGTGTGCAGCCTATTCGTCTCGAAGGCGTCCCTCTGGGACTCATTCCCAATAGCGAGTACGATGAAACCACTGTCGAATTGACTCCGGGTGATGTCGTCCTTTTCGCCTCCGACGGCATCCTGGAATCCGAGAATTCCACTCAGGAAGAGTTTGGGCCAAAGCGCCTGTTCGCGCTTCTTTCTGGGCTCTCTCATGAAGATTCAGCTCAGGAAATCGCCGAACAAATCCTGGCCGCGACCGACGGCCACAGTGGAGCAGGCACTGCGCCACACGACGACCGCACCCTGGTCGTGCTTCGCGTGACCAACGATTCGTCCTCTGATTTTTCGAAACTCCCCATCATCTACTGACGCGTATTTCGTTTCGCTTGGTGTGCGCTCATTCCTCCAACTGGGTGCCATGCTGAAACCGGTGGCACAGGCTTCAGCCTGTGCTCCTTGCTCAAAGCGCAATGTGTTGGTTCAAAAAAGAAGCGCTGCGGAGACTCTCCGCAGCGCGAAAAACCGCATTCCAAATCCAAGGCTGAGTTATTTGCCGGTTCTGACGACCACAGCGTGCCCGGAGTCCGCAAAATAATTCTGCTCGCGGAGTCTGCGGTAGATCCGGCCTGCCACGACCGCCGCGGTGGGACCTTTCACACTGCGCGTGTTTCCACGCAGGAGAACTGCAAACGCGATCTTCGGGTGCGCGTCGTCAGAGTAGGTGATGAACCAGCCGATTTTCGACGGCGTCGTGTGGTCGTCGCAAGTCCCCGTTTTGCCCAGTGGCATCTCGTCACCGCCCCGGTCGAAACTCGATTTGCCGGTGCCATACAGGACCGCGGCGAGCATGCCTTCGCGGATTTCCGGGAGGATCGGGCCAATATTCAATTCGCGCTTCACGCGCGGCGTGAAATTCTCAACTTCTTCCTGGCTGTGGGGGTACTGCAAATAATAAAGAGTTCCGCCGTTCGCGAACGCCGCGGAGAGCGCCGCAAGTTGCAGCGGAGTTGCCTGAATCCCTTCGCCAAAGCTGGACATTCGCGCGACTCCGCCATGAGCCGGCGGTGCGCTCGGAAACGAGCCCGGATGCTCGTCAGGCAGGTTGTACCCAGCGAGTTCTCCCAGGCCGAGCAGGCGCCCGTACTTGGAAACCGTCTCAAATCCCATGCGCGACCCGAGCTGTTCGAAAAACACGTTGTTCGAGTGGGCCATCGCTTCCGTCAAGTTCATGTATTTGCGGCGCCCCACTTTGAGCATGGTGTCGCGGGTGATGACGTTTTCTTCGAGGGCGGCAAGTGCGATGGTCGGCTTGATCGTGGAGCAAGGAATGTAGCCCTCGCCAAACGCGAGTTTTTGATTCACGACTGTGAGGATGCGGCCGGTGTTCGGATCAACTGCAACGACCGCCCCATTGTAGCGGCCCAGAGCGGAAACCGCGGCTGCGCGAACGATGGGATCATCATATGCGCCGTCGTCCGCGCTGGTAGAGTCCGCAAACGTGGGGACTCCGCGGTAACGCGCGACGTACTTGTGAGTGCGCCTTACGGACGATCCTGAACCAGGCGCCGCCGGCAAAGGCATGACGCAGACCGCCGCCATGAACACAGCAAGAGTTGTTTTCCCGAACTGCTTCACCGTTCCCGCCTCTTCCGATTGACCTCGACCGGTCAACCCCGCCCCAGTCTGCCCCGCTCTAAAAAGTCATTGGGGTCAGAGTTTTACCTTACGCTGTCCACTGGGTCAACAAACATTCACAAAAACCCTTCGTTCCTGTTACCGGTTGCCAAACCCCATGGACGCGTTCCCAGAGACTTATTGCATTCCATCAGCCAACCCCAGTCGCCACTCATTTGATGCGACTTAGCCTTGACGCGTGTGGGAATCTCTCTTCCCAAGAGAAACAATCTCTCTCAGGTTGAGACACATTTTGGACTTGGGACTCAGCTTGCACAATAGCCTGACAGGCCCAGTACGGAGCTATGTGCTTTGTTTTGAATAGCTGACCGTCAGGGCAGGCACCTGAACCTTCGCCCGGCCAAGGCAGGACCTTGGGCACACAACTACGGGCTGCAGCGCCCCCGCTCAAAAAGAATTGGCCCCTCTGCCGGATAGACAGAAGGGCCATCTTCGTAAATAGAGATCCCTGTTTAACGAGCGGGGCGGGCCTTGGACGCGTCGGCGCTTGCGGTTGCTGCCGACGCCTTCATCGGCGGCTTCTCCGCCTGTGCGGGAGCCACGTGTCCGTTTGGCCCAGGCGCAGCCGCATTCGAATGGTTCGGCACCGGGATTTCCAGCTTCTTCCGCAGAACGTTTTCCAGCTTGTCGCGAATGTCTTTATTTTCTTTCAGAAAGACTCGCGCGTTTTCGCGGCCCTGGCCCATGCGCTCGCCGCCAAAGCTGATCCATGTTCCGCTCTTCTCAAGCACACCCTTATCAACGCCCAGATCGATCAAATCGCCTTCGCGCGAAATCCCTTCGCCGTAAACGATGTCGAATTCGGCCTCGCGGAATGGCGCCGCGACCTTGTTCTTCACCACTTTCGCGCGCGTGCGCGAGCCAACCACCTTGTCGCCTTCCTTTATGGCTTGAATGCGTCGGATGTCCACACGCATGGACGCATAAAACTTCAGCGCCCGTCCGCCCGTGGTCGTCTCGGGGTTGCCGAACATCACGCCAATCTTCTCGCGAATCTGGTTAATGAAAATCAGGCAAGTGCGCGACTTCGAAACGATGCCGGTGAGTTTGCGCAGCGCCTGCGACATCAGCCGCGCCTGCAAACCCATTTGCGGGTCGCCCATGTCGCCTTCGAGCTCGGCCTTGGGCACCAGCGCCGCGACCGAATCCACCACGACGATGTCCACGCCACCCGAACGGATCAGCGTTTCCGCGATTTCCAGCGCCTGCTCGCCGTTATCCGGCTGGGACACCAGCAGGTTGTCCACGTCCACGCCGAGCTTCCGCGCATAGACTGGATCGAGCGCGTGCTCCGCGTCAATGAACGCCGCCTGCCCACCCAGTTTCTGCGCTTCGGCGATGACGTGCAACGTCATGGTGGTCTTGCCGCCGGACTCCGGGCCGTAAATCTCGATCACGCGCCCGCGCGGGAAGCCCCCAACGCCCAGTGCCGCGTCAATCGAGAGGCATCCGCTGGGAATCACACTGACGGGCACCAGAATATCCCGGCTGCCCAGACGCATGATCGCGCCCTTGCCGTGGTCCTTTTCAATCTGCGATATCGCCGCTGCCAGCAATCTTTCTCTGTCTTCTGCCATTTCACACCTCGGTGGAGGAAAGTAGGAAACTTGGCCTGCGGGGCCGATGGCTTGGGTTCCGCGCTGGGAAAGCGCCTCGCCCGTGTCCAGGGACGTAACGAAGTGTGGAGTTTACCACTCGATTCATCCTCGCGCCATCCTTTTTTGCCGGTCGGCCTCCAACTGCCTGGAACTTACTTACCGCTGACAACCGTGCTCCGCGTCGTGGTCTCTCAGCCGCGTCTGAGCCGTCTGCTCGCGTTCATCCAACGCCATCCGTTCCCGGTGGGTCAGTTGCCTCAGCCGGGAAAGGTTCCGCCCCCGGATGCGAGCCTCGGAAAGCTCCTCTTCGAGTCTCTCACGCTCCAGACAGCTTAAAACATTGCTCGAAAAACCGCGCATGGCGCACCTGTTGAAAACAGCGAGGCCCAAAGTATCACCATGGCGAACAAAAAGCAAACATTATTTTTCGCCTTATATTCGCCCTACTCAATCAATCCTAGCCGTCGCAAGTCTTCATCCTGCCAACCTGCGTCGGCAATCATAGCCCGCAATGTGCCAATGGGAAACGTGTCGTTCAGAGCGTGATAAGCCACCACGACGCGACGCCCGTCCGCGTGCCGGTAAATGCGATGACTTCCGCTGACTCGTTGAAGCGCGAATCCGTCACTTTCCAAAGCGCGGATGAAACGGCGAGCCGACAGGCCCCGTGGCACACGCGTCATACATGGACAAGCACAGCAGGTTCGGCCAATTCGATGGTGCCTTGATCCACGGGAATTGCCTGGCCCGCTTCGAGAAGGTCTTGAACGTAGAGGTCAATGGCCTCGCGGATATTCGTGAGCGCCTCCTCATAAGTGTGACCCCAGGTGTGGCACCCCTTGAGCGCCGGACAGTACGCGTGCCAGGCGTCGCGGCCATCCTCGAATTTGTCCGGCTCGATTGCAACTTTGAAGACGTAGGATTTCATTGGCTCCATGCCTCGCGCGGCACTTGCTCGCCACAAAATGGAATCAGCCAGATTATCTCATGGTTGCGCAACATTTAGTTGTAGGGCCCGCCTTCCAACGCGGGCCGCTCTTCTAGCAGGCGATGTTCTACGAATATTTGTAAAACCCGCGCCCCGATTTGCGCCCCAGCCAGCCCGCCGCCACATATTTCTTCAGCAGCGGGCATGCGCGATATTTCGGATCGCCCAGCCCTTCCTGCAGCACGTGCATAATATCCACGCAGACATCCAGTCCAATAAAATCCGCCAGCTCCAGCGGCCCCATCGGATGATTCATCCCCAGCTTCATCACCGCGTCGACCGCTTCCGCCGTTGCCACGCCTTCCATCACGCAGTAAGCCGCTTCGTTGATCAGCGGCATCAGCACGCGGTTCGAAACAAACCCCGGTGCGTCGTTCACCGCCACCGGCTTCTTTTCCAGCTTTTCCGCCAGCTTCATCGTCGTTTCAAACGTCGCATCGCTCGTCTGCAGCGCTCGAATCACTTCCACCAGCGCCATCACCGGCACCGGATTCATGAAGTGCATTCCCACGAATCGGTCAGCCCGCTTCGTCAGCGCCGCCAGCGCCGTCATCGAAATCGACGAAGTATTGCTCGCAATAATCACTTCAGGCCGCAGAATCCCGTCCGCCTCCCCAAGCACCGCCCACTTAATCTCCAATTTCTCCGGCACCGCCTCAACCACAAAATCCGCTGCGGCAATCGCCGCCATATCCGTCACCGGCTTCAGCCGCCCAAGAACAGTCCCTTTCTCCGCCTCCGCAATTTTCCCCTTCTTTATTTCCCGATCGAGATTCTTCCCAATCGTCTCCATCCCGCGCTCAAGAAATCTCTGCTCCACGTCCCGCAAAATCACCTTGTATCCCGACCGCGCAAACACATGCGCGATCCCGTTCCCCATCGTCCCCGCGCCCAGCACCGCCACCGTTTTAATATCAGCAAGGTTCAAGAATCCTCCAGAGAAAACACCAGCGGCAACAGAATCACAGGACAAGCAGGAACGTCAAGATGTCGCGGACTTTTCGTGCCCCTTGGAGTTTTTTTGTGGGGGAGTTGCCAAGGTGAGCCATGCTGCAAGCGTCGCAAACTTTTCATCCTGGGACCAGGGCGCTCCAAAAGGCCTGCCAAGCTCGGTAACTCGGCGCATCAGCACGGCGCTCTTGAGTCGCAAAATGTTTTCAGCGCAGTCCACGAGTTCCTTCTCTTTGATCGTGAAATCACGCAGGCCGCAGCGAGCGCTCGCATGCAGAAGGGCTTCGCGGAAAAGCTCCCCGTCCGCAGTGTGAATCAGCGCATGCGAAGCAAGAATCTTTTCAAGACCAGGAAGCGGTCTGCCAGAAGCAAGCAGTAGTCCGCATCGCGTGAGTTTCACTCCCTGTTCTTGTGTTCTGGATGCAAGCTCCCGGATCGCGCGGTAAGCCAGCCGCCTCGCCTCCGCCTGCATCCGCGCAATAAACTCGCGCGCCTGCCCCAACAGCATTTTTTCCGCCGTGTGATACGGCTGCCGGAATTCATACGTGAAAGTATCGACGAGGTGAACTCTCTGTTTCACCAGCACGATAGGCGCGCCTTTTTCGACGCACACCGCCACAACCGCAGCCCACCCCGAATGCACTCGAAACCCAATCGCCGCTTGTTTCAAATGACCCATCACGAAAACTTACTCCGGCGGCGCGCCTTCCACAATCTCCCGCACGATTTCGCGCGCCCGCACCTCATCCTCCGGCATCACAAACACTCGCCTTAGCTCATCGCTTACTATTGCCACACGATAGTTGATCCGGTTTTCTTTCAGCGACATTTCGACGAGGGAACCCCCCTCTTTGGGATTCCCGCTCCAGACTTCCAACGTTGCGTCCTCCGGATACTAACCCTTTGGATTCCAATCTCCCGGAACCTCTTCGATCGGCAACTCATCCCTTGCCGGCAATTCCAGAATGGCTTGATCCTCTTCCGAGTCATCAAAATCAAATACGCCCTCGTTGGCAATTTCCGTTGCTCTTTGCACATCGGATGTGGAGACCCAAATCTCGAAGTGCTGTTCCCGGGCCCAAAGATCCTGTCGATTTTGTTCCAAAACGCTGTACGGTATATCGTCCTCCATCAAGCGCCTGCAAACGGCGACACAGGACTCTTGATCGTCGCCACTCCAGGGCTTTTCAGGCGGCGTCTCGGACGAACCTATACCCAAACGCGTCATCTCTTCATCGGTTTCACTTGTGATCGGAAGCGCTTCGACTAAGTCCACGTCACAGTCCGTGCACCGCGTAAAACCTGGCCGATACTCCGCTTTGCATTGCGGGCAGAACATAACGACCCGGGAGTTTACTACACGGAGAAATCTCAATCCCTAGAAATACGTCCAGAGGATTGTGTTTCTACACAGTGCGCTCTACCCCTTTGTTTTCTTCTGTTTGCCAAATCATTCGAAACCGGTCGCAAACCGCTCCATCTAAATACTTTATTTTTACTTGACAAATCTTGTATATTGTGGTAGCATGAGTTGTGAATGTTCGGCCACAACCCCTCGAGGGCCTTCGTCGCCTTCTCTTTCCCATCCGCTCTATTTGCGCTCTCTTTCCAAAAAATGCCGGGGTTACCTACCTGCCGCGCTGTCCTCCGGCCTTCAGGTTTCCACCTTTTTGATGAACTATCCCCTTTCTTTTCAACTCCTTGCGCACTCTTTTGCGCTTTTTTGCATTTCTGCAAAATTCAACTCCTTTGTTTTCATGCGATTCCGCACTCTTTGGCAAAAACACGGGGGGTTGGGGATACGGACTCGTTCCTCAAACGCCTCAACGTTACTCCGCCCAACTGCGTCTTTTCGACTCCCTCCCTCGTATACCCGTTAGAATGAGCGCCACGATCTCATGCTTGGCACCACACCGGTACAGCCTCCTCGGGCCATCGGCCATGCCGGGGCCAGCCCTGTTCTTCTCCACGCTGATGGGCGATGAAGCGAAAAGCATTGCCCGCGGCTTGCACAAGCGCGACCCTGACCTGCTCGACCGCCTGATCGAGCAGTATCAATACCGCCTCTTCCGCTATCTCGTCTACGTCACAGGGAGCAGAGAACGCGCCGAAGATTTTTTTCAGGAAACCTGGATCCGCGTCCTCGAGCGCGGCCACCAGTACGACGGCAAGTCTAAGTTTGAAGCGTGGCTTTTTGCGATTGCGCGGTACCTGGTGATTGATTGGCAGCGCTCAAAGAAACCGCAAAGTCTGGACACGCTGACGGATCCCGAACAGGAACATCCGCTGCAACTCGCGAATGAAAATGATCCCTCGCCGCTGCACAAGGTCCTCAGCCAGGAGACGGAAGAAAACGTCCAGGCATCTCTGCAGAAAATTCCCGCCATTTATCGCGAAGTGCTCGTCCTGCGCTTTCAGGAAGAATTGCAAATTGAAGAAATGGCCGGCGTGCTCAGCGTTCCTCTTTCCACCGTGAAATCGCGCCTGTACCGCGGACTCGAAGCGCTTCGCGGCGCGCTCCTGGGAGGCGCTGCATGAAGAGCGGCAATGCTCACGATCGCGCGCTGCATCTGATCGCTCAAGCACGCGTTGAAGGAATTGCGGAAGCTGACAGCACATGGCTCCGCGCACACCTAGAGGAGTGCGAGTTCTGCACCGAGCATGCGCGTCAGACCGATCGAGCATTGCGGTCGTTGCGGACCGCCGTCATTCCGCTTCCTGATGGACTCGCCAGCCGCACGCAATTCCGCGTGCAACTTCGTCTGCAGGAATTGCGCGAGCGTGAGCCGAAGCGGAGAGCGCTCTGGGCGGCGTGCGCGGTTTCCTGGGTTTTTGGAATCGCCAGCGCTCCCTATGTTTGGCGCTTGTTCCAGTGGTTCGGCGAACGCACCGGAGTCCCCAAGCTGGTATGGGAGCTGGGCTTTGGGTTGTGGTGGACGATTCCCGCACTGTTCGTCCTGATCGTTTTATTGATGGAGAAAGTGCGCCAGGGCGGCGAACCGGAATGGATGCGGCAAAGCAAGTAACGGGAACGAGTGGAGAGAGAGGAAAGGTATGTCGGACTATCAGCAACGCATAGCGGGATCGTTCCAGGAGAGAAAGCGGCTGAACCAGTTACGGAAGCGCAAGGAAAACCTGCGCTTCTGGAGCGAGTTTCGCATCATTCCGCTCTGGCTGATCGTGCTGGTCATCGTGCTGTTCCTCGCCGCGCAAGTCATCGCCTTCGTTATAAACACGAAAGTGTTCGCACCCGGCGGCCAGATCTTCCCGCCAGAGCTGAAAGACGATGTCGCGCTGGCGTCTTTGGCGCTGGCCGGAATCGTGACTGGCGTCTCGCTCGTTTTCGCAACTCTTATTTTCTCGATCGCCTACGTGAACCGCGATGCGAAACGCCGCGGGATGAATTCCGCACTCTGGACCATTCTGGTGATCATCCTGCTTCCCGCGTGGGGATTCATCGGGTTCGTCATCTATCTTCTAATGCGCGAGCCGCTGCCCTATCCCTGCCCGGAGTGCGGTACCGCTGTAGGCGCGCGCTTCAACTTCTGCCCCAACTGCAAATGCAACCTGCACCCCTCCTGCCCGCAGTGCAAGCACGAGGTCGGAGAACTGGATAAGTTTTGCCCCAACTGCGGAAATGACTTGAAAGCGGCAGCGGATTCAACCCCAGTATCCCTGCAAAATCCGGCGTAGAGCCTGTCGGCTCGGCAATTCACTCGCCGCTTTCCAGCGCTTCGCGAGCGCCGGGCACCATAAAATGCTTCTCGAAAACTCTCGTGGGCTGGTACTTCTCCGCTCCACAAGCTTCGTTTCTTGTTGACGGCTAAGGCGCTCGATAGCATTGTTGCTGTAAGTTCTAGCTGGCGGAGAATAACTTTCATGCGAAAAATCCTGACGCTGCTCCTTGCGGTGGCGGCTCTTGCCTTCACCGTCCGAATTCAGGGACGAGCAAAAGCGGCTGACGACGAAACCCAACTCATCCAGCTCGAACGTTCCTGGAATCAGGCCGAAATGGGACGCGATGCCGGAGCCATCGCCTCGCTGTTCGACGATACGCTCGTTTACGTCGACTACGACGGTTCACTCAGGAACAGGACGGAATATCTGCGTTCGGTTGCCAGTCCCAGCTCTAGTCCTGAGCACATGTATGACGAGGGCATGAAAGTGCATGTTTACAGCAATGCGGGAGTGGTCTCCGGCATCTATCGCGAAACCGGCGTGACCAAGGGAAAACCATACACGCGGCGCGCGCGCTTCACAGACACTTGGATTAAGCAAAGCGGCCAATGGAAATGCGTCGCCAGCCAAAGCACACTCATCCAGTAGGATTTCAACGCTTGAAGAACTTGAAGGCATCCCGCCCTAACGAGGATGGGGCGCGCCGCTCAGGTCGGCGGCGTGGCTTCGGTGACTTCACGGATGATTTCGCGTGCGGCCGATTCGTCGGAGGGAAGGACGAAGTAGCGAAGCTTCCCCGGTGCAAGTCCCTGGCGGCGACAGGGAATGCGGTTTTCCTGAAAGCAATCTTCAAGGAGCTTCGCCAAGGCAGCGTCGTCCCCGGACCAGATCTCTGCCGTGGCTGCCGCAGGATTCCAAGGTTGCCGGGCGAGCATCGCTGGCCCGTTGCCACTTTCGGACAAATCCGGACTGATCTCGTTGCCGAAGAACGGACTGTCTTGAATTCCGGTGAGGAGCTCTTTGACCTTCGGAAGATCGCTGGCGAACACCCGGATTATGTATCTGGGCCGGGGCATGGCGAGTTCAAAGACGAGATGATCACTAGTGGCTTGCACATGATGCTGAATCCCCGCTTCCCGCAAAGCGGCGACTGCGTTGCTGACTGCGACAGGATCGCCCCCTCGCCATGCGACCTCAATGTGCTCCTTACGCTCTTTTTCATTCAGCGGACGGCCACGAAGCTCTGCCGAGACGAGTGCCGCGCCGCAAACGGTGCAGAGTTCAAAACCAGAGGCATACTCGACATGACAAACGGGACAATACTTGAGCGCGGCCGGATGAAACCCTGCCCCATTGGAATCCTCTGCTGGAAGAGGCTCGACGATCAATTGCGCTTTACAGCTGGGACAAGCAGCGAGGAATGCAGAACAAGCGGCCGAGCAGTTGTAGCATGCCTGCGTTCGCGCGGACCCGGTTCGGCGAGTCACCAGCGAAGCCGAAGCAAAATTCAAGGCCCGATCGAAGTCATTTGCGAGAACGTGAATCGTGGATACGCGTTGCGTGATGGCACCTATCAGGCCGCCAAGGGCACGCTTAGAACGCGCGGGAATCTGGGCTTCAGAAAGAACGGCGGTTACAAAATCAAACTCGTCCGAGTCGCGACCGGTCCACAGGAGCCGCGGCGGATTCGCGCGCGCCTCCTCGTCACTAAGCGTGGCGACCAACGCTGCCCCGCACGTGGCGCATTTCTCGATTGCTTTACGATATTCTGCAGCGCACAACGGACAATACTTCACGGTTTCCTTATCTAACAGAGTTCGACGGCGAGAGCTACGGCGTTGCCTCCGCCGAGGCAGAGGGCGGCGATGCCGCGCTTCAGGTTGCGGCGCTGCAATTCGTAGAGCAACGTGACGAGGATGCGCGCGCCGCTCGCGCCAATGGGATGGCCGAGGGCGACGGCGCCGCCATTTACATTAACCCTTTCAGGATTGAGCTTGAGCTGCCGCGTCACGGCGATGGCCGCGACGGCGAAAGCTTCGTTCAGCTCGACCAAATCAACATCTTTGTCGCGGTTCCATCCGGTTTTTGTGAGGAGTTTTTCGACGGCGTCAACGGGGGCCATCATCACCCACTTGGGCTCGACGCCGCTGACTGCTTGCGCGACAATTCGCGCGATCGGCTGTTTGCCAAGCCGCGACGCATTCCGCTCGCTCGTTACAATCAAGGCCGCAGCGCCGTCGTTCGTCCCGGGCGCGTTACCGGCGGTAACTGTCCCGTCTTTCTTGAACGCGGGCTTCAGTTTCGCCAGCGCTTCCATGCTGGTGTCTTCGCGCGGCGACTCATCGTACTTGATGACGATTGACTCCCCCTTTTTTTGCGGGACTTCCATCGGCAGAATCTGCGCTTCGAAAAAACAGGACTTGCGCGCGCGCACCGCTTTCTGGTGGCTTTCGACGGCGTACTTGTCTTGCTCTTCGCGCGTGATGCCGTATTTCTCCGCAACCAGTTCGCCGGTCATGCCCATGTGAAAATTCTCGTAAACATCCCAGAGGCCGTCAGCGATCATTGAATCAACAAGTTTTCCATCGCCGATACGGTAGCCGGTGCGCGCCTGCGGCAAAAGATACGGGCAGTTGGACATGGACTCCATCCCGCCGGCGACGACGATTTCTGATTCACCAAGCTGCACGGCTTGCGCCGCCAGCGCAACGGCTTTAAGGCCGGAGCCGCAAACTTTGTTGATGGTCATAGCGGCGACGCGGGGATTGCAGCCGCCCTTGAGGGCTGCTTGGCGCGCGGGATTCTGTCCCAGGCCGGCTTGCACCACGTTGCCGAGAATGGCTTCATCAATTTGATTCGAGTCGAGGCCGGCGCGGCGGATCGCTTCGGCGACGATTTTGCCGCCAAGTTCGGGCGCGGAGAATCCGGAGAGGCCGCCCTGAAATCTTCCGATGGGCGTCCGAACGGCGGAGAGAATGACGGGAGTTTCTGTGGTCATGGCAGGCCTCCAGCAGAGCAACGCATTCCATTATAGCGCGATAGGAAAAACGAAGCTGTGTGGAGGGACAAACTCCGAGAGCGGAGAAATTTTCCGCCCTCGGCAAATCATTCAGAACTTAATTTGCGGCGGCTCCAGCTGCACCTGGCTGGGCTTCATCCGCGCTCGGACCGTAGAGGCCCGGCACGGGAACACCGATCAAGCGGAAGTAGACCGTGAGTTGAGCGCGATGGTGGATAAGATGGTTAAGCACCATCCCTCGAATGCAAGCTACGCGTGGCATTGTGAAAATCTCTTTGCCGCCAGCGAGCAGCTTCCAATTCTTCAGCATTTCCGGATCGCTCACGCCCGCAAGCGCCGCACGGGCTTCCGCGACGTTCTTGTCAAATTCGGCGAGTGCCTGATTGCGGTTTTCGATTTTGGGTGGCGTGTAGGCCGGGCCATCCACGGGTGCGTAATCGAGTTGCTCGGTATTGAGCGTTACGGCGGTCCAACCGGGCATTGTAGCGATGTGGCCTGCATACCAACCGACAGTTCCCGACTTGTCGTGCGGCTTCCAGTTCCACTTCTCATCGGGACAGCGTTCCAGGACTTTGCGCGTGTTCTGCATCTCCTCGTCGAATTCGGAAAGCATGGTTTGTCCAATGGTCATATGAACCTCCGTTTGTGAAATTCGAGATTTCAGCGCACCGATACTAGGCGAATAAAAAGCGAATTGTCAAGAACTTCTTTTCGAATCACCAGGTGCCCTTCTTCGGGCCGCCCATCTCCCTGTTGGGCTTCGTTGCGCGAAGGGGGCGCTGGGTTATCCGTGATGAATGAATATTGATGTGCGCGCTGAAGATTAAGAGCGAGGTTGACAGGTTCGGGCGACGGTGGAAAATGACGCTATGGCACACCAGTTCACCACGTCCTACTTGAAGGACTCCATCGACCTTTTTCGTTACTACAAGAAGCTTGGGGAGCGCGCCATCGCACAGTGTCCGGATGAGGGACTCTTTACCATGCTGGACGCGGAATCAAATTCCATCGCGATCGTCGTGAAGCATATGGCGGGAAACATGCGGTCTCGTTGGACCGATTTTCTAACCACGGACGGCGAGAAACCCGACCGAAATCGCGACAGCGAATTTGAAGGGCCGCCAACGACGCGTGCGGAGTTGATGGAAATGTGGGAGCGCGGGTGGAAACTCCTCTTCAGTGCGCTGGAGCCGCTGAGCGATGCAGATCTAATGCGGACGATCACCATCCGCACCGAACCACATTCCGTAACGCAAGCGATCAACCGCCAGGTCGCTCACTACTCCTATCATGTGGGGCAAATTGTTTATCTCGCGCGGCACTTTGCTGGAGACAAATGGCAAACACTCACCGTCCCAAAGAAGAAATCAGCCGAGTTTAACAAGCAGGTTGCCGCCGGCGAGAAATCGCAACGATGAAGGCCTCCCATAGTCGCCTGCTGTTTTGTTTGCTAGCTTAAAGATCACATGCTAGTCTCGTGACAACGAGGAACGCGATGAGCAAGGTACATATCAGCGAGCTAGTGTTCGAGGTGACAGAAGAGGCTGAAGGTGGCTATTCGGCGGAATGCCTGACTGAAAATATTTTCACGCAAGGCGACACATGGGATGAATTGCGCGCGAATGTGAAGGAAGCAGTCGCGGTCTATTTTTTTGACGGCATAAAGCCACAAACAATTCGACTTCACCTCGTTCGAAATGAAGTCCTCACCCTCTGATGAAGCTCCCTAGGGATCTGAGTGGTCGTGAACTTGTTAGTGGCCTCTGCAAGCACTGGAATTACAGGGAAGTTAGCCAAGAAGGAAGCCATCTGTTGTTGGCAACGGATGTCCCGAGTCACCAACGAATCGCTGTCCCGCTTCATAAGTCTATGAAGGTCGGAACTCTAAACAACATCTTGCGAACGGTTGCTGCGCACAAAAGCACAACGCGCGAGGCGATCCTGAAGACCATTCTGTAGATCGCTCGTTTCCTCTTCGAGAGAATTTTCGATACCCTGCTTTAGTCATGGCGACGCTGTTTGACATGGAGCCGCTCGAGGAGAGCGGGTTGAAGCTAAATGACGCGCAGAAGCGCGCGATCACACATGGTGAAGGGCCGCTGCTTGTGATTGCCGGAGCGGGTACCGGAAAAACGCGCGTCATTACGGAACGCATCCGCCACCTACTGCAAACGGACGACTCGCTCTCTGGCGAAAACATTCTCGGGCTGACATTCACGAAAAAAGCCGCCGGCGAGATGAAAGCCCGCGTCGTGAAAGCCACGGGCGAACGCGGAAAAGCCGTGACGCTGGCGACGTTTCATTCCTTTTGCGAGACGCTGTTGGCGGAGGCGGACCCGCAACGGGTGATGCTGGACGAGTTCGATCACTGGATGGCCGATCCCGGGCAATTCCTGAACGATTTCGTGGAGTTTTTTTCGCGTTGCCAGGACGAACTGGTGTCCGGCGAAGACTATCAGCGCTATGCCGCCGGGCTGGCGGCGCGCGTTGAAGCTGAGCGGGAAACACTGGACGAAGACACTCTCGCCGAACGCCTGGAGAGGGTTGCATTACAGCAGGAGCTTGCGCGCGCCTACCGGGCCAGCGAAGAATTGCTGCGCGAAAAAAATCGCGTTTCCTTTGGCTCGCTGATCACCGGAGCGGTGGGCCTGCTGGAACGGGACGCGCAACTGCGCGACGCGCTGCAAAAAAGATACCACTACATCCTGGTGGATGAATTTCAAGATACCAACATCGCACAACTCCGCCTCCTGGAGCTGCTCGCCGGGCCGGCGAGGAACATCGTCGCGGTTGGCGACAACGATCAGGCGATTTACCGGTTCCGGGGAGCTTCGTTCGGGAGTTTCAAATTATTCCTGGAACGATTTGCGGGATGGAAGGAAGGCCAGGACTCCACACCGTTCCGCATGGCGCTGACGGAGAACTATCGCTCGACACCGAACATCCTGCGCGTGGCGATGCAGGTGATCGGACAAAACTCCGTGAGCGCCGACTTTCCAAAGAAAATTCTCGCTCCCAACAAACCTTCCGGTGAAAAGATCCGCATCGTCGAGCTGGCGACTCCGGAAGAAGAAGCGCGATGGGTAGCGAGCGAACTCGAGCGCATTCATGCGGCGGGGCGGCGCTGGAAGGATTTTGCGGTGCTGTACCGCCAGCACGCGCACCGGGATCATCTGGTGGAAGAGCTGTCGCAGCGAAGGATTCCGTTTGTAATCACGAGACTCTCCATTCTGGAGCATCCGCTGGTGCGGGACGTGCTCGCGTACCTGAGGCTGATCTCCGCGCCGTACGACGACATTGCTTGCGCGCGCGTGCTGGCAGCGCCGGCATGGCACCTCGAAGCAGCGGATTTGGTGCGCTTGGCGGAGCGCGCGCGAAAAGAGAAGAAGGCGATCTACGATCTCCTGCAAGTGCCGCAGGGAAAATTGGCGTTCGACCGATCGCAAGCGGCGCTGGGGCAGCTAGTGGAATTTGTTTCTTCGCAGAGAAAAACACTGAAGCGCTCGACTGCGCGGGAGATTCTGGGCAACCTGACGGAGTGGCTGGAGATCCCGCAGCGCGCGAAGGAACACAACCGAAAATACGTCAAGCGGCTGGCGGAATTCATGAAGGAGTGGGAACCGAAAAGCGAAACGCGTGGTCTGGCGGAGTTCATCGAGTATCTGGATTATTACGCTCAGGCCGGCGGAGTGGTGAGCCTGGAAGACGACGCGCCGCTAGACGCCGTGCAGTTGATGACCGTGCATGGGGCGAAGGGCCTGGAGTTTCCGCAAGTGTTTCTGTTGCGCGTGAACAACCGCGCCTTTCCGGCGACCGAGAGGCCCCGCGTCTTCGAATTTCCGGTGGAACTTATGAAAGAGGGCGCTCCCGCGGAGCAGTTCCATATCCAGGAAGAGCGCCGGCTGTTTTACGTGGCGCTGACGCGCGCGGAAGAACGGCTGACCATCACGACAGTGACGGAGAAAAAAGGAAAAGTGCCGGTGTTCATCGAGGACATCGTGATGGAGCCGGCGATAAAGCGGCAGGATGTGCGTCAACTCATGCCGAAGCTGCCTCCGGCGGAAAAAGAGGATCGGGCGCCGGAAGAGGGCTGGGAAGATGCGCGGCTCTTCTCCGCCGCGGCGGAGGCGGCAAAGATTTTTTCGAGAATCGCGGATTGGGCGGAGGAGTTTCACCCGCCGTCACCGGAGCCGCTAACGCTCAGCCCTTCGGCACTGAGCGGCTACCGGACCTGCCCGCAAAGGTATCTGTTCGGGTATTTGTGGTCGCTGCGGGAAGGGCCGAAGGCCGCGATGACTTTTGGAGCGGTGATGCACACAACCATCAAACGTTTTGTGGACCAACTGCGTAAGGGAGTGCAACTACCCTTCGACGAATTGCAAAGAATTTTTGAGACGGAATGGAATTCGAAAGGGTTTGAGGACCAATATCAGGAAGAGGAATACAAGAAGGACGGACTGGAGCAGTTGCGAGTGTTTCATGCGGGCATGATGGCGGAACTCCCACGGGCGTTGATGCAGGAGAAAGCGTTCGAATTGCCCCTCGACAACAACGTCATCATCAAGGGGCGCATCGACCAGATCAATTCACTGGGGAACAAGCGGGATGTGGAAATTGTGGATTACAAAACGGGACGTCCGAAAAAGGACGCCGACGCCAAAAAAGATTTGCAACTGAGCCTGTATACGCTAGCGGTGAAGGAGATCTTGGAGTTGGAGCCAGTGCGGCTGGTGTTTCATTATTTGCAGGACAATCAGCGGCAGGAAACCACGCGGGACGCCAAGCAATTGGATGAAGCGCAGAGAGTGGTGCAGGAAGCGGCTGCGGACATTCGCGCGGGAGAATTCCCAGCGAAACGAGGCTTCATCTGCCGCAATTGCGCCTACAGGCCCATTTGCCCGGCGCATGAAGAAACCCTGAGCGTTTGAGCAAGCTTTGAAAGACCGAATCGCCTTCTCTGCCGTTATTGAAGCAAAAGAAAAAAGGCGCCCTAACTCGCGTCAGGGCGCCTGGGCTGCGAAATCTTGTTGGACAACTCTTATTTCCCTTTCTTGGGGGCCTTTTTCTCGCCCTTCTTGGCCTTTTTCTTCATGCGAATTTCCTCCTCAGTGGGAACCGATGATTAGCGCCCAGCGCTGCCCACCAGCTCCTGCACTGATATATGAGCGCAATTCGGCAAGAGTCAAGAGAAATCGGGATGAAAAATGATAATTCCGCTTATTTCGGCGTGGCGCCGGAGTAGTAGCCTTCGCGGGTCAGAATGGTCAGCCCTTCGCGCCTCACGCGGACTTCGATGGAATGGTATTCCGCGGCGCGGTCCGTTCCGCTGGGCGCATAAGCCAGCGTGTACTGATTGCGGGCCTCTTCGGTGACCCTGGCGTACAGTTCCTCCATCACACCGCTCTTCAGGCCGTAATAGACGTCGCCGCCTGTGTCATGAGCGTATTTGGAAAGCCGCTCGAATCGCCGCTCGAAGTACGCGCTGCCCACTCCCACTCCGTACACGGAGATGTTGTAGCGCAACAAATCCTTCAGCACTTCGTCGTACTTATTGACATTGAATTTCGGCCCGTTCACGCCATCCGAAATCAGGAAGATGATTTTTCGCCGCTGCCGCTCCGGATCGCGGTCCTTCAGCAACTGGGCGGCGGCGTACACCGCGTCGTCTAATGCCTTGGTCGGCTGGCCCTTGATGTTCAATGTAGCGCCGGTAATATTCGGCGCATCTCCAGTGGCGGAGTGCCCGTTGATCGACGGACTATTGGCGATGGCCGCGCTCGAAGGCCCCGCGGGGGGCTCCCCGTCCAGGCGCGTGCGCTTCAACTCGGTGAGCAGCTTGTCCTGGTCGCTGAGGAAGCCCTTCCCTTCGTGAAAGCGCTGATCGAACCGGCAGATGAAAGCTTCATCGCTCAAGCTCAAGCCGGCGACGACCGATCGCAGACTCTCGGAAACCTGCTTGGAGTCCTTGGAATTCAAGTCGTTGTCGATCAGCAAGACCATCGAGATGGGCGTGGGATCCACGCCAAAGTAAACAATTTTCTGTTCGACGTTATCCTCGAAGATTCGAAATTCGTCCCGCCGCAGGTCGGCGACCAGCTTTCCGGACCCGTCCTTCACGGTGACAGGCACCACAACCTGGTTGACCGGGATAATGATTTTGCCCTGCCTGTTCTGTTGCGGAGGCGCGTCCGGGTTTTGCTGCGGAGCAGCCGGGGTCGCGCCCTGTTGGGGCGCCTGGGCAAGAAGCTGAATGAGCGGCACGGCAAGTAGTACTCCGCAAACAACCAGAAACGTTTTTCGTAGACTTTTCATGGTCCTCAAGCCAAACTTCATATTGAACTCATCCGCGCGGTTGATTTCGGTCACGCATCCATCACACCGCTTCGCGGCATCCTACAGGGCGGCAATGCCCCGCGGGCTCTTTCCGGCCGGGCAACTCTCGCAAAGGAAAGTATACATGCGTTCGATGCATAAGCTTTTGATGCAATGTGCGACGGCAACGGTTGCGGTGATTTTGGCCGTGCCGGGCATGCCTCAAGAGCTCGCCGCACAAGGCGGCACGATCAAATCACAGGTGACCCTCGTGAACCTGTTTGCGACGGTGCGTGACAAGAACAAAAGGATCGTGCCAACTCTGAAGCAGGAAGATTTCAGGATTTCCGAAGACAACCAGGACCAGAAAATCGCATTTTTCTCGAGAGAGGTGGCCCTGCCGATTACCCTGGCTCTACTGCTGGATACTTCCGGCAGCGAGCAGGACATGCTGGCTGGCATTCAGGACGCGGGGAGCCAGTTCATCTCCCGCATCATCCGCAAGGGCGACGAGGCACTGGTGATGTCCTTCGATGCCAACGTCGACCTCCTGTCCGATTTCACGGACGAGCGCAGCCAATTGGAGCGCGCCATTCGAAGGAGCAGGATCAACGTACCGGATCAAGGATCGATGGGCGGAAACCCGGGGCCGATCGGCTCGCGCCAAATCACCGGTACAGCTCTTTATGATGCGATCTACCTGGCGTGCGGTGAAAAGCTCGCCACCGAAGCTGGCCGCAAAGCAATTGTCATCGTCACCGACGCGCAGGACGAAGGCAGCAAGGTGAAACTGGACGAAGCGATCGAGGCAGCCCAGCGCACGGATACCGTGATTCACATTCTGCTGGTGGTGGACCCACGATATGGCGGCAACCCCGGCGTGGCCCACAAACTGGCGGAGGAGACCGGCGGGCGCATGATTTCCGTTCGGTCGGAAAAGAAGCTCATGGAAGCATTTGACCAGATTTCCGAAGAGCTACGCAGCCAATATACCCTGGGCTACTATCCGGCCAACTCGGCCCGGGACGGGAAATTCCGCAAAGTCAAAGTCGAAACCACCGAGAAGGATCTGAAGGTCCTCGCTCGCAAAGGCTACTACGCGCCCAAAGGGTAAGTCTTCTAAAGTCTTAGGCGGCAACGTCGAAAGCTGGCTCCTATGCGAGAAGCGCTGCGTCCCTGTTGCCGCCTAAACCGGGCGATAAAGCTTCGAAGCAGCCGGGAAATTCGCAATCAATGATGTTCGCAACAATCGCCCGCGGAGCCCACAGCCTTGGCGGGCTGCACGTACTCCGCCTTTGCGTCCACCTTGTACCCTTCGTCGTACTTGTCGTGGTGACGTACCCAGGCCATCGTATGCTTTAAGCCCTCTTCCTCGCGTCCCTTTGAAGCGATGTCCAGCCAGTTGTACGCGCCGATGAGAATGTCCTGCCCGCGGCCGTAGCTTGAATACGTGTGAAAGATGCTTCCGGCCGCATCTTTGTAAAACACGCTCGTGCCGGGGCGTTCCTCGCTGGGGAATTTCTGCATTCCGTAGTTGTAATACACCTCGCCTTTCCCCAGTTCTTCCTTCGACATCGACACATGGTAGTCGTAATTGAAATCGGTCGCGTTTGACGACACCCAATGGAACCGCCAGCCCATGCGCTTTTTGAACCCTTCGATCTCCGCCAGCGGCGCTCGCGAAACCACCGCCAGCCGTACGTCTCTCGCCGCAAGGTGCGGTACGCTGCCGTCAATATGGTCAGAAATGAACGAGCAGCTCGGGCAGCCCTCCGCCCATCCAGGACCGAACATGAAGTGGTACACAATCAGCTGGCTTCTGCCCCCGAAGAGATCCGCAAGCGTCTCCTTGCCGCGCGGCCCGTCGAACACGTACGTCTTTTCAACTTTCTCCCAAGGCAGCTCACGGCGTTGCTTGCTCAGTTCGTCGCGTAGCCGCGTGAACTCCTTCTCCTTTTTCAACAGCTCCTTGCGCGCGGCAAGCCATTCCGCCGGCGTCACAACCTTTGTGTTCCCCATCGCTCTCGTTGCCATGCCTGATTCTCCTTTCCTATTCGCTTAGTGGTAACGAGAGCTTCGCGGGCTCCCGCTACCACTAGCCGGTCGTCGAATTTAGATTGAGCTGCGAGCCGCGCTTCTAATGGCTCGCGGCCTGCGCTTTTGGTGCCTGCGTCCCTTGTTGCATTTGCGCAAGGACCTTTCGGATCGCTTCGTTTGACCCGGGGCTGCGCTTCTCCCGCCAGGCCTCCAGACGGGTAGCGTGCTGTTCGAGGTTGGCGAGGAAGTTCGGGCTGCTGAACATCGCGCGCCACACGCCGATTACAGGCTTCACCTGTTCCCACACGACCCATTGTTCGCCGTTGCTCTCGAAGAAGAACTCTTCGTCGACCAGCCCGCGGTTCACGATGCTGGTCACCATTTCCCAGTAACCAAGCACCATTCGCATGTACAGATTCCCCTGGCTGCCCGGGGGGCACACGCGCATTAAGTCGTCCGCAGTCTTCACGTGGAAGTTGGCCGCGAACCAATCCCGCGCCTCGCGCAGTTTGGGTTCGCGCCGATCCTCGTACAACCGCAGCATCAGATTCACCTGCTCGTTCGTTACCTGGCCCATGTTTCCTCCTTTGGTTTGGACTATCGACTAAATTCTGGGGTAATTAGACAAATGGATTTTCGTCCGCGCTGGGGCCGTAAATCGACGGCACGGGAACATCCAGCATCCGCAGATAGACGGCGAGCTGTCCGCGATGGTGATAGTTATGATTCATGAGGATGGAGCGGATGAATCCGATCCGCGGGACCGACATCATCACTTTTCCGTTTTTCGTCAAGCTCCATGTGGACATCAGCCGGGCGTCGTCCATTTTCTTCAGCGTATCCTTCGCACTCTCGAGGCTCTTGGAGAAGGTGTCCAGAACTTCCTTGCGGCTCTTGGCCTCCGGCTGCGAGAAGCTCGGGGCCTCCATGGTATCCGGCACCGCTGCCGCAGCGATCCTGCCCGGCCCGGACGCAATGTGCAGCGCCAACTGGCCCAGGGAAAAGGCTTTCGGGTGGGGCTTCCAGGCGAGTTTGTCCTCTGGAATTCGATCCAGCACTCGCTTGGTCGTTTTTGCTTCCTGATCAATCTCCATCAAGATGGAATCTACAAGTCTCACGGCTGCTCCTTTTACTTGTTTCTTCAAACGAAATTCGTTCACCATGAGCGTCGTCAATCCACCCGCGGACATCAAACTTCCGGCCATCAGCACTGCGCTGCCGACACAAAATGGACACATCGGCACCTCCATCCGCCGAGTCGCCGCTCACCGAGAACGTTTCGCCTCCGCCCGCTTCCGCACACCCTCATTGATGTGCCCCCACCCCTTCGACACCCCTTTTCGGTGGTCCTCCAAAATCAGTCCAAGCGCCGTGTGATGAAAGCTGATCAGTGTTCCGCCATCTCTCTCGCTCAAGCGGTATTGCACGTTCGAGACGGCGGGATAAGACATGAACAATGGCCCAGTGATTTCGAGCAGCGTCGGCCGCTTGATGGCCTGCACCACTCCCCAGAAGTGGCCGTTGTTGTCGCCAAGGTCGCGATACCACCTGCCGCCCGGCCACGCCTCGAGCTTCATCGGCATCGGCCCGCTCTCAGCTTCGTTGTGCGGCCCCAACTGCTCCAGCAGCGCGGCAAATGTATCGTTTAGCGATGCGCGCACGTGGATTTCCTCCGTGATACCCAGCGTCAAATCCTCAATTCTTGTTGCCGTCGAAATCATCTTTCCTCCTTGAAATGAAATCCGGTCCCGAATCGTTTGACGGATTGCTTTTTCGCTCGGCGCGTTCCTTAACGCGGCTCAATTGATGACGCCAGTAACGCTCGAACGTTTCCGCCCATTCGTGAAGCGGGCGAATCGCCTCCGCGTTCGTTCGATACAGCATCCGGCGTCCGTCGCGGCGCACGTTAACGAGGCCCACCTCCAGCAACACCCGCAGATGCTTCGAGACAGATGGCTGCTCCATCCCCAGCCTGTCCACAATCTCCCCCACTGGGCGCTCCTGCAGAGCGATGAAGTTCAGAATCTCCCGCCGCCGCGGCTCCGCCACCGCATTGAACGCATCCGAAGTTGTCGCCGCTCGTGCCATAGCTTTACAATACATTCCCATATGGGAATGTGTCAAGAACTTTTTTTCCCTTCTCCGCCCCCGCCCGAGGCAGTTCTCTTCTGTACCCTTCGCAGTACCCTTCGCAGTACCCTTCGCGGACCCGGTGGTCCGTGCCATAATGGTGGGAGAACTGGAGTTTTATTCCGTGGACAGTCTGCTTTCGAGGATTACCATCACGCCAGGACTGCGGTCCGGACAACCATGCATCCGTGACCTGCGAATCACCGTCTGGGACATTCTAAAATGGCTCGGCACTGGCGCGTCCCACGCGCAAATCATCAGTGACTATCCAGAACTCACGGAAGAAGACATCCTCGCCGCACTCCGGTGGGCCGCCTCTTTGGGAGACAATGCCGTCGTTCGTTAGTCTGAATGAAGCTCCTATTTGATGAGAATCCGCAAGTTGGTGGAACTTGTCAGGGATCTTTTTCCTGGCTCGGCGCACGTCACTCAGGTCGGTTTGAGCAGTGGCACTTCCGATCTCGAGATCTGGGAGTACGCCAAACGCAACAGTTTCGTCATCGTCACCGCGGATACGGATTTCGTCACGATGGCGAATGCACTCGGGCATCCGCCAAAAGTCATCATTTTGGAGAACTGTGATTATCCGACCAGCGTTGCTGCTCGACTAATCAATGCAAACGCAATTCGCACTTTCGAGTTTGAAGGTAGTGACGATCCGCTCCCTACCTTGCGAAGGCCATGACGCTCGCTTCCCTCCTCTGAGGCTTTACGGCCGCCCGCGATTACTGCCGCGGGAAGGTGAATTCGCCCTCCGGGTTACGCTCCTTCAGAGCGGTTACCTTGCCGTTCTCCATGACGAACTCCCAAATGTTATCCGCGAACTGCGGCGTCCTGAACTTGAGCCCCTTGATGGGGATCAGCTTCTGGGGAGGTCCGCCGGGAAAGGCCAGCGAGAGACCAGTGCCGGGCTGGTAGAGCACCTGGAACTTGACCTTGGTCGGAGTTATGTAGTCTCCCGCGAGTTTCTCAAGCAATGCCGGTTCTATCGTCTCAGGTTTGCGCGTGAACACGACTTCACTCTCATCCAGCGAGATCACCGCGCCGTCAATGTCACCCTGCGGGTTCGTCCGGAAATTCACGGAGAATCGGCCATATTGTTCGTCGTCGGGCGTGTCAAACCGGTCGTAGTGGAAGTGGCTCAGTGGAAAATCGAACGCGTGAAAACCGAATTGCAGCGCGTTACTTTTTAACCCGATCTTGAGGATGCCGTAGGCCGAATTCTCGTATTCGCCAGCGTAGTCCGCCAGGGCGTGAGATGGCTTGGTGTTCGGAACGCGGTCGCCACCGGCTTTCGCGCGCGCTTCCGTGCCTGCTTTCTTGCCAGCGAGCCGCCGCGTGAGTTGGCGCTGGCTCCAGGGCGTTTGATCCATGCCGAGAAGGCGCTCGTACACGTTGTAGCTGACGACGTTGTACAGCGGAGCGCTGTGGTCACTGATCACCAGAACGATCACGCCGATTTTGTCGTTCGGCATAAAGGAAACCTGAGAGTGGAAACCAGGAAGGTCGCCACCGTGAAAGGTCATCAGATGCCCGCGGTAGGCCGCGGTTTGCCGCCCCATGCCGTAGGCAGGATTGAGCAACTCCCAATAGCCTAGAGCTTCTCCGGCGACGTTTGGCAAACCGATTGCCGGTTGCAGCGTGGCCTTCAGTACATTCGCCGGCAAGACCTGCTTGCCGTTGTATTTCCCTTCATTCATCAGGGCGATCAGCCAGTGCGACAGCTCATCGATATTGGAAATGATGGCGCCAGCCGGGGCGATGCCTTCCGTATCTTCATAGTAAGGAATCTTGTAGAGCTCAAACGAGTCGCGCTTCTCCTTGTATGGCACGCCATGGTCGGGATGCTGCGTCATGTCGGAGATCGAGAAAGTGGTCGTTTTCATCTCGAGTGGCGCGAAAATCTTCTCGTGCACGAACTGCTCCCACGTTTTCCCGGATTTCAGTTCGATGATGTTCCCGGCGGCAGCGTACATCAGGTTGTTGTAGAGAAAAGTTTGCCGCATGGGCTCCTGGGGCTCGAGGTACTTCAACTTCTCGAACAGCTCCTTCCGGGTAAAAGGAGATTTGAACCAGATTGAGTCGTGCCGCGTCACTCCCGTGCGGTGCGCCAGCATGTCGCGCAGCGTGACGTTGTTATTGAGCTGGTCGTTGTAGAACTGAATCGTCGGAACGGACTCGCGCACCGGCTTATCCCAGGTCAGCTTCCCTTCCTCGACCAGCATGCCCGAGGAAACGGCGGTGAACAGTTTTGAGTTCGAGGCAATCTGGCACAGCGTTGTCGGTGTGAAGGGCAGCTTTTTCTCGTAGTCGCGATAGCCGTAGCCCTTGGCGAAAACCAGTTTGTCGTTGACCACGATACCCACCCCACGCCGATCCCCGGCGTATTCCAATCCTTCAGAACCTGCTCCATGTAAGAGTCAAAACCGCTCAGCTTGCTCGCGACGTCAGGCGCCTGCGCGCGAGCGCTAGGCCCAGAGATCATCAGCATCAGGGTCACAGCGAAGAAGACAACCGCGTGAATAACTCGGGGGTAGCGTCGTTTATTATCGAAGAACATGAGGGTGAAATCTCCTCTGTGAAGTGTCCAAGTGGGAAAGCGTGGGCATTGTATAACACAGAACGAATTGACCCCAATCCCGCGACCGTCTACCATCCTCGTTTCACCTCGCACCCATGCTCAACGAAACCATTGCACACTACCGCGTCCTCCGCCAGCTCGGCAAAGGGGGCATGGGCGTCGTTTACGAAGCCGAAGACAGCAAACTCGGCCGCCGCGTGGCCCTGAAATTCCTCCCCGAAGACACACGCCGTGATCCGCAAACTCTCGAGCGTTTTCTCCGCGAAGCCCGCGCCGCTTCCGCGCTCAATCATCCCAGCATTTGCACCATTCACGCCATCGAGGAACACGATGGCCGCACTTTCATTGCCATGGAGCTTCTCGAAGGCCAGACCCTCGACAAGCTCATACCCCTTGGCGCCCTTCCCATTCCGCGCACCATTGAAATCGGGATTCAGCTTGCTGACGCTCTCGACGCCGCCCACAAAAAAGGCATCCTCCACCGCGACATCAAGCCCGCCAACATTTTCGTCACCGAGCGCGCCGTCAAAATTCTTGATTTCGGCTTGGCCAAGCTCCTTCCCGAACACCACGCCGACTTCGGCGGCGAAACCCTGGACGATCCCGAAACTCTTCTTCTCACGAGCCCTGGCACCGCCGTCGGCACGATCTCTTATATGTCCCCCGAGCAAGCTCGCGGTGAGGAACTCGACCCTCGCAGCGACCTCTTTTCTCTTGGTGGCGTCCTCTACCAGTTGACCACCGGCAAGCTCCCCTTCCCTGGCAGCACCAGCGCCGTCGTATTCGACCACATCTTGCACAACGCACCAGTGGCTCCCATTACGCTGAATCCCGACGCGCCCGCCGAACTCGAACGCATCCTGAATAAAGCCCTTGAGAAAGACCGCGACGTCCGCTACCAGGTCGCCGCCGAATTGCGCGCTGACCTCAAACGCCTGCAGCGCGAATTGGACTCCGGCAAAGCCGCTCCCGTCACCTCTTCTTCAACGCGAATCCCTGCGCAATTGTCCACGCCCGCCGTCACGCCCGCCGAGCCTCCGCGCGCGCCCTCAAGCAGCTCCATCCTGGTAGCCGCTGCCAGCAAAAACAAATTCGGCACCGGCCTCGTGCTTGGAGCGGTTTTCCTGCTGCTCATCGCCGCCGCGTTCGGTATCTATTCCCTTTTGCCGCGCAAAAAAGTTTTGCCCATCGAACAAATGTCGATCGAGAATCTCACCAACAACGCTCACGTCTCCCTGGCCAGAATTTCCCCCGACGGAAAATACTTGCTCCACGTCCTCGACGAAAATGGTTTGCAGTCCCTCTGGCTCCGTCACATTCCCACCGGCAGCAACACGCAGGTCGTCACGCCGGCCGCTACCCGTTACGGCGGCCTCACGTTTTCCCCCGATGGCAATTACATCTACTTCGTCCGCCGCGACGACTCCGAGCAAGCTATCGCTTCCCTCTATGACGCACCCATGCTCGGCGGCACTCCCCGCCTGCTCATCAAGGACGTGGACAGTCCCATCGCTTTCTCGCCCGACGGGCAGCGTTTCGCCTACTTGCACCAGCATGGTGATTCCGCCGTCACCGACCTCAAGATCGCGCGTCGCGACGGCGCTCTCGAACGCGACCTCTTTCAACACAAGCAAATTCTCACTGACAGCCTGACGCTTTCCTGGTCTCCCGACGGCAAGACCATCGTGCTCCCTATCGTTCAGCCAACTCCTCACGATCTCGGGGGATTCCTTGCGGTGGATGCAGCCAGCGGTGAGACGAAACAAGCAGCGATTGCGAAAGATCGCATTTACTTTGAACCTTCGTGGTTTCCCGATGGCAGCGCCCTTCTCGTCTCTGCTACCACCGCCCCCACTGGTTTTCTTCGGAATCAGCTCGGAATTGTTTCCTTCCCCGGCGGCGATTTTCGCCTCTTGACCACCGACACCAACGATTATGTCCATCCCAATATTTCAGCGGACGGCCGAAGCATCGCCGCGAGTCAGGTCCACGGAAAATTTGAAATTGCCATCGCTCCCGCCGGCTCGCCCGAAAAATTAACTCCCATCAAATTGCCTTCCAACCTGCCCACCTGGGGCTGGGACTGGACTCCGGATGCCCAGCTCCTGGTCGTCCAGGGTCCGGACATTCGAATGGTGAATCCCGCCGGAGGAGACCGCGTCGTTTTCTCCGAACCTCGGTATCCCATGGATCAGGTGACCTCCTGCGCGAACGGCCGGTACATTGTCTTTCGAACGCTCGGCAGGTCGGGCGGCGCGGAAGCGAATTTCTGGCGTGTCGATTCGAACGGCACGAACTTAATGCGCCTAACCCTCGGCCTGAACGAACGCGTGCCCGCTTGTTCGAATGACGGTAAGTGGTTGTACTACCTTGACGCTGCAGAAAATCATATTCTCAAGCGCATTCCCCTCGAGGGTGGCTCGCCGGAAACGATCATCAAATTTCCTTCCGAGCCTTACGCACTCTCCCCCGACGGAAAAACAGTCGCGGCCTTCGAAGTCCGTGAAGCGGACCACGCGGTCATGCTTGCTTTGTATTCCCTTGTGGATGGAAAACAATCGGCGCTCGAATTCGACCAGCGCAGCTTGCCCGTCCTCGCCTTCCTGCCTTCCGGAAAAGCCGTTGTTTATGTAGTGCGCGAAAAAGGTGTGGATAACTTGTGGATCCAACCGCTAGATGGAACTCCTCGCCGGCAACTGACGCATTTTACCGCAGAGCGAATTGCCGATTACGCGTTTTCGAAAGACGGCTCGCAGCTGGGGATCAAGCGTGGACACGCGGAATCGGACGCGGTGCTGCTGCGCAACGTTCCCCGCTGAAAAGTCTGGAACTCACGTCGAATCGCGAGGCTCAGTAACTTATTTTCACAAACAAATTATTGGATCGTACCGCCGCCGGGAGGGTTTGGCGTCGCCGGCACGTTGGCGTTGGCGCGCGCAAAATACCCGCGGCGCGCCCGAACCTGGTAGCCCTTGTGGTCCGGCACCTCGATGCGGATTTTGTGGTAACGGCCATCGAGCACGTAATTCGTCGGAAGATACGCGATGGAATACTGGTTGCGAAGTTCGTCGCCGATGTCCTGAAACGACTGGTCCAGGTCATCCACATGATAAGGGAAGAACGCTCGACCGCCGGTTTCCTCGGCAAGGTCCTGGAGAATCTTGTCGCCATCCGTCAAGTGATATTTGCGGTCGCCCATCTTGCTGGGATCCGTCTGCGACAGGGAAATCCATTGCGTGCTGGTGCTGATGCTGTAGATGACCACGCTGGTGCGCTGCGCCATCTCGACGGCGTCCGAGCGCGTGTGCGTGGATAAATTGTCCTCGCCATCGCTGATCAGAATCATCACACGGCGCACCACGTCCGGCTGGTCGCCTGGCGGGCGCGGCGGGTGGCTCAATTCTTTCACGCATGCTTCATAAATCGCGTCGTAGATCGCGGTGCCGCCGCCCGCGCGCGTCTTGGTGATCTGGTCGCGCAGCGCTCCCGCATCGCCGGTGAAGGCCTGGACGATTTGTGGCTCGTCGTCAAAAGTCATCACAAAAGCTTCATCTTTGTTGCGTCGCAGCACACTGAACAGGAAATTAATCGAAGCATCTTGCTCGAACTTGATGCGATCGCGGATGCTGTTGGAAGTATCCAGCAGCATGCCGATGCGCAGCGGCAAATCGGACTGCTTGCTGAAATAACGGATTTCCTGGGGAAACTTGTCGTCCCAAATCTTGAAGTCGCTCTTTTCGAGTTCAGGGACCAGCTTGTTCCGGCGGTTGAGTACGGTGAAGAGCACGTCAACGAGGTTGACTACCGTCTTGATCGTTTGATCGCTCTGCTGCGCAGCCTCCTGCTTCGGTGCGGACGATTGAGCCGGTGCGGGCGTCTGAGGTTTCGCGTCAGGCGGGGGTTGCTGCGCCCGGTCGGTCAGCGGAAGGGATAACAACGCCAAAGCCAAAAAGATCGAGGTGAATGTTCGTCGCATTTGCATCGATTATAGGTATCCCGCCAGCGCAGCGTCAATTCGGCCCTGCGGTTCTCCTGCAGCGCCGCAAAGTTTTTTCAAATAGTCGCGCAGTTCTGGCGGCAGCGCGGCGCGAACTTCGATCCATGCGCCGGTCCTCGGCTGCGCGAAGCCGAGCTTCGCGGCGTGCAGAAAATTGCGACCCAGCTTCGGCAAATCTAGCTTTCCTACGCGCAGTTCTCCGGCCGCCCCATACAGCGTGTCGCCCACGACTGAATGTTTCAACGCGGAAAAGTGCACTCGAATCTGATGCGTGCGCCCGGTGTGGAGTTGGACTTCCACTAGCGTCGTATTGTCGATCTTTGCGAGCGCCTTCCAATCCGTTCTGGCCTCGCGTGGATTCGTGATGCCTGCGCCGTGCCAGGATTTTCGCTGCGTCGCCATGCGCGTGCGATGAATCGGGTCGCGCCCAATCGCCAGCTCGATGCGACCGCTTCTCTCTGCAAGAACGCCTTGCACCAGCGCGATATACGTTTTCTGGATGGCTCGCTTGCGGAACGCTTCGCCAAGCTTCGCGTGCGCCGCGTCGTTCTTGGCCACCAGGATCACGCCCGAAGTCTCTTTGTCCAGCCGATGCACGATTCCCGGCCGCATTGGATCGCCCGCCCGCGAAAGCGCTTGCCCACGCCCCAGCAGCGCATTAACCAACGTGCCGGACACGTTTCCCGCGCCCGCATGAACGGTCATGCCCGCGGCCTTGTTGATGGCGATGACGTCGTCGTCTTCATAAAGCACATCCAGCGGAATCGATTCCGCCTCCGCGTGTGGCGCCGCCCGCGGATGCGCCCGCACAACAATGAGTTCCCCGCCATGAAGTTTCTGCGAAGATTTCGCCGCCTTGCCATTGACGAGGACCAAGCCACCATCAATAAGTTCCTGCACGCGTGCCCGCGACAGTTCCGCGCAATGTGCCGCCACGAACCGGTCCAGCCGCGTCCCAGCGTCTGTATCAATCGCCAGAAGTTCATGCATCTCGGGTTGGGCCCCAGCCGGCATGACCAGATTGTAGCAAGGTGGACAGGAGGCTGGATGGCGACCGCTGTAAGCTGAGTGGCTTTGTGCGAAACAGCAGGCGGTGGGGAAAGGGCGCACAAAATCACGGGCAGAGGGGAAGAAGCCAATTCGTCGCAGGATGGTCAGGGAAGCAGGGCTCCTATCACCTGCCTCCCCTGTTCAAGCCACAACCTCCGACCTCCGCTACAACAGTATGCCAAGAGTCGCGGTCCGGGTCGTACCGTTGTACGAAGCTGAGATTGTGGCGGAAGTCGAGATGAGAACGAAGGACGTGTTCACCGTGAAGGTTGCGCTGGTGGCTCCGGCTGGAACGATCACGCTGGAAGGTACTCTAGCCGCGCTGTTGCTGCTGGATAGAAAGACTTGAGCGCCACCCGCTGGGGCTGGCCCGGTCAGAGTTACAGTGCCCGTGGAAG
>WNFS01000078.1_pt1 | contig 63578 bp, 62 predicted proteins | sample 5400141 | NCBI WGS metagenome assembly WNFS01 (sample SAMN13153358, study PRJNA577476) | soil metagenome | isolation source: 60 cm saprolite under Madrone tree | place: USA:California | collected 2016-06-14 | reverse complement strand
CGGCGCCCGCCCGTCAGCACCACCGCCAGCCCACAACTCGGTTCGTGCTGCTTCGGCGATTTCATGACCGCCAACTCCTTCCGGCGAGTTCCGTGCTGATGACCCCAATCCCGCTGCCGACATCCAGGAGGTTTCCTCCCTGCAGCGGCCAGCGCCGAAGTTCCGCCAGCATGAGTTGTGTGATTGTGTCCGCACCACGGCGCCGGTAGCGTCGCAAATCACGCTCCGCCGTCTTGCGGTCGAACTGCGCCTCCGCAGCACAATATCGGGTGCAGCACACCACGCAGAACACCTCGAGCCGCTTTTAGCCCCTCCGACTGAGCCCCACACCGACGGTGTGGGGGTTGCGCAATCGCTTCAGGCGACAGAGACTTGGAAGGCTTCTGTTCAGTGCTTACCAGACCAGGCTACCAATAAAAGACCGGACGCACGCTCCGAAAACGTCCAGCCAGTTTTCAAACTAGCTCGGAGGTGCTGTCCGGTTTCGCCCATATCTCGACGATTGGTTTTCCTTCTTATGCAACCGCCGAAGAAATCACCATTTCGAGTTTGCCATTTGCTAGTCTTCGTCCTCGCGACCGAAGAAGACCCCGTTGCGCTCATGTCCAACCACCGAATACAGGTTGCGCGCCGGATTGGGGGCCTCTGAAACGAATTCGAATCCCGTCGTTGGGTCTGACGCCGACCACTGGACGGTAGCGCCAGTCTTAATGAAGTGGCCACGGAAGTTCTCCATGTCATTCTCCACCTGTGCCTCGGCAATGGCGCCACTCCATTCGATGTCAAATGAGACAGTCGCTGGGACAGGAGCTATGGGGGGTATGCCCAAGCTCGGCAGACCCTGGCCGTTGGTTAGTGCATTTGCAACATCATGGGCGTCCATTACCGGAACATCGCTCATGCGCAGTGATGCCCGGGCCGATTCCAGGTCAATTTGTGCCACTTCCCGCGACGCTGCGATGACCCAGAACAAGCCGTTCGGGGCAATGCCTGGGCTGTAGTCGTGAATCTGCTGTGGTACGTTGGCCGATCCCACTGGACCGGTATAGATGTCCATTCAAATGAACACGAAGGTACCGTGATGGTGCCTTCCGTCCATGCCCACGTAACTACCCTGCATGAACCCCATGTCGGTCCGAAACGCCAATGTGTCGCTGAAGCCAGTGCCCGTCCCTCCACCACGGATCATCGTGTCGGCGATGAATCCGTTGAAATCGGAGATTTCTGACGGATCGTTAATCGCGGTCAGCGGCGTGTTGGAGTCAGCGGGCAACGGAAAGTGATGAACCAAAATCCCAAAGGGTGTTGCGCCTCCAGGAATGGGTTTCGGCTCTGCTGTCGCCGTTTTCGCTTCGGCTAGTCGGAGTTGCCACAACTCCGAAGTCAACGCTAACCCGGCTGCGCCCGCCGCTTGCTGGAGGAAATTGCGTCGACTTGCCCCGTTGGGTCGATCTCCAGTATGGAATTGCTGGAAATGCTGAGTGATTCTTCTCTCGACGAGCTTTTGCCAAGGTGGAACTTCTCTTTTCATGACTGCCCTCCTAATAGCGACGGGCGCACTGATTTGCGCCCCGCTGTTTCTCATGTCGCCACCTTGCGGCTGGCAACAACTTGCAAGAACGGGCATCGTGCTTGTCTTCGGGTTCGAAACCTCTAAGGACCGGGACCAGAGACCCACGCCGTCGGAGTAGGTGGGAACTGCTGCCGACGGAACGCTGGGGACGTTACTCCCACAGCGACGCCCTGTCAAGAGGGTCCAGTTCAGATTGTCCAGTTCAGATGAAGTTCAGATGTCCAGTTCAGAGGGAGAAGTTCCGAGATGCCGGAGGGCATCCGAGACTCAAGCGTCATGAGGTGAAGCCGAGTGGTCAATCTCTATGGGATCGTCACGTTAGCGATTCTGGGGCAGGTTTTGTAACGCCGCTGCCGTAGAGGTGTGGCGGAACCTCACTGTCGTTTGGGTCGATCATAAAATGAAGCCCTCCCGACTTACCCTTGGTACCGCGGCAGACGGAGAGTGCCACCAACACGGTCGGACTATGGCAGTTCCCCTGTCACAACTGGTTGCCATTGATCCCGACCCATCCGCCGCCGAGGCCATTGGCGATTGGCATTACTGGGTGGCGCAGGGCTACTGCTTCTGAACCACGCCGTCCCGCCCGCTACTACGCAGCCTTGCCGAAAGCACAAGCTGCAACCGGCACCTATACCGACAAAAGCACGAAGACGATCACGGAATCGTAGCCTGGACATCGTCGGAAATCCCGCTCAAGTCATCAACTGGAGGATCTTGGCAGTTTGGGCAGGCGGAAGGCCGGCTGCAGACGTAATCTCGCGAGTTTGAAGCGGTCCCACTGTATTCGCCAATCAGCATAGCGTCTTGAGCGACTCATAGATGCGCGGTGGTAGACCGGCGCAGAGCATGATTCTCTCCTTTCGGAGCGTATTGTCCGAAATCAGAGCACTCGCGCTCAGTGACTCAAAGCACCCTGCCACGTGACGTCAATCACGTTGTTGGAGGCCTGTGCTTGTAGACAGGTTTCTCTCTTTAGCCCACATTTCCTTTCTGAAACTCCGTGTGAGTAGTCGTACGATCGAGCCCAATGCCGGTAGTCATGAGGCTTCATACCAAAGCGAACTCTGCGGAGGCCTTGACCTAGTGGGTAAAAAGCAGAACCATCCCTTCAGCTGTCGTTCAACCCTCCTTGAGGGTCGATTTCCATTGCAAAGGCTATGGGGAACTACCTGATGGGAGGTGGCGCCAGATTGACACAAGAGGAAGCAAATGGGTGTAGAATGCCGACCGCTTGGGGTCCAATAAGGAAATCCCGGTTGTAACCTTTGTCTCCCGTTGTTGTCTGAAAAGTGGTTCGCCCCAACCGTGGCGGCGGCTTCTTCTCTCCAGGCCTGAGAACTAAAAACCATCCAATCGGAGGTTAGTATGAAATCACGATTTACGGTCGTGCTCGCCGCTATTTGTATTGTGCTCGCGAGCACTGGGCTGTTGAATGCCACTACTCCAGGCACAGCAAAAAATGTCCAACTGGTCGGCCAAAATCCACTTTTCGGACGCGGAATGAACGCGGCCGCCGCGATCTACACACATTTCCTGTACGTGGGCAATCGTACGGATGGCTCTAGCCGTTGCGGAGTTGGTGATCCGCGCCGGACAACGACCGGCTTGAATTCCTGCCCGCATCCGCATCCGGGCATCCTCATCGTCGACATCAAGAACCCCGCCAGCCCCACCGTTGTGGGTGAGATCCCCGCACCTCTCAATCCCGCCGGTCAGCCCGTGGGCATCACCTCTCGCGAGGTCCGCGTGTGGCCCGAGAAGAAGCTGCTTATGACCATGAATTTCCGCTGCAGCTCACTGCTACACGCTTGCCCGCCGACCAACAACACAACCTCGCCCTTTGACATCAAGTTCTTCTCCCTCAGAGATCCATTGCACCCCCAGTTCATATCTCACTACGTGCCCACATCGAAAGCTGGGATTCAGGTTGAGCCGCATGAGATGTTCTTGTGGGCGGACCCTCACAACGAAGACCGGGCCCTAATGTTCTTCTCGACCCCAAACATCTTCGCCGATGCTGTCCCGAACCTACTGATTGTAGACATCAGCCAGGTTCCCTCCGGTGGCGCGGTGACCGAAGTCGCAGAGGGGAACTGGAATGACCGCTATCCTGGCACGAGTCAACCAAACTATCCGTTTGACAATAATTCGCCTGATGGCTGCGGTCCCTACGATTGCAACCTCTTCGTCCACTCCATGAGTACTAAACCCGACGGGACGCTGACCTTTCTTGCGCTGGAGGCGGGTCACTTTCTAGTCCTCGACACGAGTCAGGTGGCTGCAGGCGTTCCGAACCCTCAACTCGTGCTTCTAACCGACCCCAGAAACCGGCCGGTTTGGCTGCAGGATCCGCTCGACCCTACCGCTGTTCCAGGCGAGTTCCCCGGAGGCTGCGCATCTCAGCGCGTAGTATCTGGCATACTCTCATCACAAAACTGCCCTAACAGCCACTCGGCAGTAAAGGTCCCCGGTAGAAAGTTAGCGTTGACCACTGATGAGGTGTATGGCACGCTCACCTTCTTGAATCAAGGGTGCAGGTGGGGCTGGGCCCGCCTGATCGATGTATCGGACCCTGCCAAGCCCTTTATTACAGGAGAGTACGCTATTGACGAGGACAGCCCGTCTTTTTGCGGATCGGCTTTCGACGACCCAGTGACCGAGGCAACGCGGAGCTACTCTTCTCACAACCCCACACTGACGAAACATCTCGCGATTATTGATTGGCACTCGGGTGGGCTGCAGATTATTAATACCAGCGACCCAACCAATCCGGTTCAGGCAGGGTTCTTCGTTCCCGATCCGCCAGCTTCGGTAGCCAACGAGGATCCGGGCCTTAGCCAGGGCACAGCCAGAAGGAACAACAAGACTGTGTTTTGGAGCTATCCGATTATCAAGGACGGGTTGATATATGTCATCGACGTCCGCAACGGGTTGTTCGTTTTCAAATACACCGGGCCCCATGCCGACGAAGTGAAGGACATCCATTTCCTCGAGGGCAACACAAATCTGGGCGATGCCGCGGCCCTCGATGAAAACGAGAACGAACAGTGAATTTCAGCAACACTGTCTCGTCGTGCGCCGCTGCTGCAGATGCTTGGCAACCCATGCATCTGCAGTTCCGGCGGTCAGCTTTTCACCTTTTCTCGAGACTCTTAACTTTAACGCGGGGCCAGGCGACTGATGCGGCCCCGTGCGTCTTTACTGGAAGGAGCATGCGCCGATTCGGCGCCAAATACGTCCGATATTCGTTCAGGTCTCCCCACTTTTCTCAGGTGCTTCGAACTGTTCGGCCAACCGGCTGACAGCGTGAGCGAAGAGCTCGCTATAAGCTACGACAGAATTCGGGAGCACGGGTGACACAATTTCCGACCGCCGAGGGTGTTGTGTAGTGAAAAGGTCAGGCGGGAATTGCGGAGTCTGCCTCGTTCGCGCCTAGGCTCGCATTGAGAAATGTGAAACAGAGCGAGCGGACATCTGCGTCCGAAAAGCTTGCTGGATAGCCCATCGAGCGGGCCAATATTTTGTCTCGTAGCAGACCTTCAACGGCCCCCATCAGAGCCGAGCGCAGCGCCTGGGCGTGAACTGCAAGTTCTCCGCGGTCAGATAGCTCTTGCAAAATCTCATCCAGAATTTTGACGAATTCCAAAAACCCGGGTACCAAGACAACCTGTTTCCCATCGTCCCGAATGCGACGTCCTTCCAACAGGAAGAGTCTTAGAAGTTGCTCATCCTTATTCAGGAAATTGAGCATCATTTCGATCGCCATTTGGAACTTTTGCCGAGGCGAAGAGATGCTTTCTGTAGCCAATCGGAGCGCGGGGTTGACTTGGTCCCAGGCGTACTGGAAAACCGCTTCAAGGACACCTTGTTTGCTCCCGAAATGTTTGATGAGCTGAGACTCGCTGGTGCCCGCAAGCCGACAGATGGCAGCCGTCGAAGTGGCTTCGTAACCTCGTTCGCCAAACAGATTTTTCGCCGCCTCTCGGATGCGCTCGCGGCTTGGGGTCAACATCACCGCCCCCTTCATATTGACATTTGAGGCGTGCGCAGTTCCGCGCGACAAGCCAGAACTGCTAGTCAGTTACCGCTATTATAAACCACAGTGGTGCTACGCCTTTCCACTAAAAAGCAATCAGCCGACCGCAGAGACGGTCCATCGCCACATTTAACATAATGACTATAAATAACTTAATCATCACATGAACTAGATCCGGGTGCTTTCAGATAGAGGATTTTACTCGTCGACATACGGTTTTTCCGGTATAGACAATCGTTTTTCGGCCGGACTAGCATCCAGTCCCGTAAACGTAGTGTGACTACTGCTCGCAGTGGTACAAGTGATTTTCGCCCTTACGAAGGTACACAATGAGCTCACTATGGAGTTTGCTGGTTGAAGGCACGAATTCCAGGGAGGTTGCAAGGATTCCGAACCTCACACAGCCCCTGGTGATCGCCGTTCTCGGTACTCACGAGCGCATTAGTTTTACTAGCCTCAGCAACGCGACCGGGCGCAATGGCAGATCCAGAAGGGAGGACAGACAGTGCAGCCAGCACGCCAACACCAGCGACTTTCGGTAGCTATGAACTGGCGGGGAGTCCCCTTTGTGATGCCCAGTTTCAGTGTTGGGACCACTTGCCCGAACTCATCCGGAACGTGTACGAACACTGAGGGAGAACCCGCAATTCGCGCTGATCGGGCCGGCAACTTCTATGCCTCGTCGGAGAACGTCTTTTGCGTCGTCGGAGGCCAGTGTGGCGGTACCTTCGCGTGGAAATCCACGGACGCAGGGAGACACTTCACTACGCTTGCCCTTCCCAACAGCCTTTCAGCCGGTGGCGTTGGCATCTCACCAGCAGGGGGCGACACCGACATTGCAGTTGCTCCGCAGCGGAATACCAACGGCTCCTTTAACATCTACGTGGCCAGCTTGCAAAGCAAGCCACCCCTACTAAACATTTACGTCAGCACAAGCAAAGACGGCGGTGCAAACTGGTCCATCAATCCCGCGGGCGCCAGCGTCCCGGTGGACGATAGAGAATGGATCGCAGCCGACGGTGGAAACAAAGTCTGCATCTCTTATCACTCTACCGCAATCACAAACGAAATCGTCGTTGACTGCAGCTACGACGCTGGCTTTACGTTCACACAGCACGCGCTTGCCTTCGACTTGACCCATCAATTCCATGCTCTCCTTAATAATCAGATCGGAAATCTTGCCATCGACGCAAGCAACCACGTGATTTATCAGGTTTTCAGTTCCATTCATGACGCTAATGAACAGGTTACCTGCGGCTCCAACTGCACCACGCACTCGGTGTGGATCGCGCGTTCAATTGACGGCGGACACACGTTCACCGATTACGAGGTGTATAACAACCCCACTCTCTCAGTGAATTATGGACACCAGTTTGTAAATGTCGCGGTTGACCGCGCCGGCAACGTGTACGTTATTTACAGCGACAATCACAATCTCTTTTATAGTTTCTCGACGACCTTTGGGCAGACATGGTCGGAACCCTACCAGATCAACCAGTCGCCATCGAATACTGCCATCTTCCCGTGGAGTGCCGCGGGCAGTGCCGGTGGACTGGATGTGGTTTGGTACGGCAGCAGCTACTATGACGGCGTCAATCCACCCGACAGCTATCCCGCGTCGGCAGCCTGGAACGTCTACTTCGCGCAGAACCTTCAAGCGACTACCCCTGGCAGTAGCTTTACACAAGTCTCCGCCTCAGGAATCATCCACTACGGAGGCGTATGTGAGTCGGGCGTGACCTGTACCGGAAACCGCGATTTGCTGGATGATTTTGGTGTCGCCGTCAGTCCCACCACGGGTCTAGCCGCCATCATTTACACCTCCGATCAATACGTGAATACTGCCGCGGAGCCCGCCAACAGTCATGGCTCTGCACCGTGTACGTCAACCGTAAGCAATAGTGTTGACTGCTCTCACAGCGACATTGCCGTTCAAACAGGAGGTTCTGGCGTCACTCAGGGACACCGTCATCACTTTGAAGTTGAGGACGAAGACTTCGAAGAGACTGATCTGACTAACGATGGTAATCATTCGCCTGACTTCAACATGCAATTAGCGAACACGGGCGGCCTTGCCATCACCTCGCTCTCCGCTGAAATCTCAGGATTACCATTAGCATTCACTTGGAAATCCCCTTTCCCACTACAACCGGGTCAAACCATCACGGGCGCAACGGCCAGCGTACCCGTGGGACTAGTTCTAGCCGTTGGAGACATTTGTCCCGTCAGGATTACTGCGACGCTGTCCGATGGAACAACGGAGACACAGACGACGTATGCAATCTACACTCTCGGCGCCGGGCTCGGGCTCTGAAAGCAGGAGCCTGCTCCTTCTGTCTTGCGGGTCCCCGCTTGAATACGATTTTCAAGACGCCCCCTCAATGATAGGCAGGAGATTGTCAGCTGCAAACTGCCTTTGTGCCTTTTTCATACGCCCGTTCTGAGTTGGAATAGCTATAGGACCAAGGCGGCCACGCTTTTCCTTGCGACAGCACATTCACCAAGAGGAGGCACTTCATGCATCTTTCATGGTCGCGAACATTCAGTGTTGCATTAGGATTGGCTCTCTTTTTTCTTGTCTGCCCCTTTGCGACTGCGTCCGGCGGGGTTGCGTTCGGTCCGCCGATCCAGGTGACACCCTACCCGGGCAAAGGCTATGAGCCCGCCGTTTACGTGGACCAATTCGGAAACATCTTCGCCACGGCTCACAAAGAAAACTGGCAGCTTGTTGTGGGTCCCGATCCTAATTCGCCCACCTATACACGTAGCATGTCGTGGGATTGGGTCTCAAGCGATGGGGGCCTAACTTTCCATGATCTGCCAGGGCTTACGCCAGCTAGCCTCGAGCAGCACGAATTTGGCGACGAAGGAGACATGGCGCTCGACGACGACTATCACCTCTATTTCGTGGATACCAATGTTACCGACAACACCATTACGCGCTGGACAGTAACTGGTCCGGGAAATATCAGGTTCGATCTTACTCGTCCGCTTATCCCGACTTTCCAGCCAGTGGACGATCGTCCCTGGGTTGCCGCGCACGGCGTGGGGCATGTGTTTTATTTCGGGAACGAAGGAGACAAGACGACCTATCCGCTCGGACAAGGTACGGGCAGCGGCTTCGGACCAGGTAGGTATACCGTCTATCAATCCTACGATGCAGCCGAGACCTTCGACAGCTTCGGTTACACCTTGAATGACTCCGGCTGGTGCCGCCCGGCGGCCGACCATCAACGCAACTCACCGTACGTCTATGCTGTCTGCAATAACGATGGTGGATCGAATGATCTGACTACAGGCATCAATGCAACGGGAAATATCTATGCCTATGTGTCCGCTGACGACGGCCATAGCTTCAGCCGCTATCTGATTGACCACTACAAGGCGCTCGACAGCTCGAACAGCTGGCCGACGGTTCAGGTAGCGCCCGATGGTTCCATCTGGGCGCTCTATGTAGATGCAGGCACACTTCAATGTTCCACTGACCCCACCGGCAGCACTACATGTAATCCGGTCAACAACCTGTTAAAGCTCTACCACTCGACCAATCATGGTGTCACATGGAGAGTGAGTGACATCACGCCGACGCCAGGCCGCTATCGCTATGGTTCGCTCTCAGTTTCGCCGGACGGCAAACATCTCGGCATAGGCATTTACTATCGACCAAACGACAATTCCCCTTGGTACGTGTATGGGGCAATCTGGAGTCCGGGGTTGAAGCCGGTGCTCACCTCGATTGATCCGACGAATCCGGTGGCCTCGACTGGCAGTGAGGCCCCAGGCGACCTGATGGGCAGCTGGTTCAATCCAGACGGCACGCTAGGTGTAATCTGGACGCGAGTCGATGCTGCAGTGGTCGGCGTTGCTACTATCAGCCGCGATATTTTCTACGCTCGTTCTGTAGCTGCATCGCCTTAAAGCAAGGTGAACACTGATCCTGCAGATCGCATAAACGCAACGGAAAAAGCGCTTGGATGGCTTTGTTCCGATGCCGCCCGCAAGAGGACTGAGCCTGATCTTCCCCGACTTCGAGCTTTGCCTCTTTCGTAGCGATACCGATGCTGTTCACACGCTCAGCACAAGTTCGAGCAAAGTCTATTCGTACGACACCAAACGTTGGGGGCAACCGTAACGCGCTCCCCTCTATCGACTACGTCAAACAGATGTCGCGGCTTAATGCGGGCCGGATTGAGGTCGTCATTCTGGGTACCTGGTGCCGGTATGTTGATTCGCGTCGATCCATATTGTGACGGCGCGCAGCTTGTCAACGGCGCCGTTAATGTCGGGAACACATTTCCACAGAAAAGCCCACCCTGAATCTGCTGGTCTGGTGTCAGGACGGTGAGGTCGACTGGAGTGGTCGTATCCGCGAAGGGCACTGCACCGGCCACAAGGCCGCTCTCGTATCGCCAGTTGAAGCCGATCCACGGGCCATTGGTCTTCCATTGATAGTGCGCGTGGGTGGTCTGCTGAAAAGCCTGGTCATGGTCGATCCGAAAGACGCCCGGCGGTGGTGGCGTGTTGAAGATCAGACCGCCGACCCCTGGAGGATAGAACCGGTCGCGCGAAGTTCCCAAGGTGGTCACCGCGGAAAGCCCGTGGAAATTCGGCATGCTGACGCGCGCCGCGAGACCGTCGATCTTTGACTTTCTCCATTGGATAGGGAAGGTAAGTGGTGTGCTGAACAGGACGCCGAAGTCGTAGTCGGGTTTGGTGTACTTCCAATGATAGTCTGCGGTCACCACGAGATATCTCTCGCTTCCCTTCTAACCGCATCGATCTGCCCCTATTCAAGATTGATGTTCACCCTGACAAGTTGGTTTTGTTCTGTCTCCGACTGCTGACGGCACTCCCACGTGAATTGATCGTGCCAAGGAGACAGATGGCGAAACAAACTCTCGGTTTCAGTTCCACAGTTTTCCGCAAAAAATTCCGTGGTGGAATGAGTGTGCGGAGCTACCGAGACAACGAGATCATTTTTTCGCAAGGGGCAAAGCCGATGCTGTGTTCTACATCCAGAGCGGCACGGTGAAGCTCACGATGGTTGCTACGCGTCGCAAAAAAGCGATAATCGCCATCCTGGACCAAATAAACACTGCCAGCGTCGATGCGTGCCCCGTAGATTGCATCCGCCCGAAGAAAAACACGAGCTACGACGACGGCCGGCCAACATTCGATCACGTTCCGCAGAACGAAGAGAATGCCCAAGAGACACGCTCTGTTGCTCAATCGTGGTCTGCCATCTTGGGCTTCGCCTTGGCGATAGGAACGAAAGGTTCCGGCGGTTCCCACAATCCGTTAGGCAACAGTTCGGTGGCCATTGCACACCTCCCGTCCGTGTAGGGATGTTTTGCCTCTTTCCGCGGGTTGCTTGAGGAATGAGGACTTTGTTAGACGTTCTTAGGCAGGACTGTACGATTTGCCGGTATACGTTAAAAAGGGGTGACCAATGGTTTTGCGCGTGGAAGCGCATAGAATTGGCAATTCGGGGCGAGGTAGGGCGGGAGAGCGACGTGGCCAGCCTGACACCGTTCCGCTTCGGCTGGACCTAGGACAGAGGCAAACGGTGAAAACTCTGTGACGTCCTCACCCCGCCCGCGACTAGCGAGCATAGTCCAGTATTGCGCCCGGTGCAATGGCTGAAGGAAGCGAGGTTTGGTGCTATGGCAAATCCACCTTATCGTGCGCTGCGGGTCGTGCTGGGTTTCCTTTCGCTCTGCATGGCCATTGGGGGCGTGGTCCTCATCTTTTCGAGCAAGGCCCTCATCCTCCGATTATTCCTGCATCCACCCGAGGCGGAAGTCTCGACTCTGTTTCTTTTCACGTTGAAAGAGATGGGCGGCCTTGCGCTCATGCTAGCCATCATGGTCTTCTTTGCCGCGCGGGACCCGGTGCGCAATGTGGCGATCACCGATGCGCTCACGGTTGGACTATGCATACTCGCCGTCACGCCTCTCGTGTCTCGTTGGATGCTGGACATTCAGAGCATCTATCCCGGACATCCGGTCTGGGCACGGTCGGTGATACGACTGGCGCTGGCGGCTTTGCTTTATTACCTGCGACCGCGGGAAACGCAATGGAAGCCCGCGGGCGATTTCTGAAACAGTGAAACGCCAAGTTACGATTGGCGCGGGGCGCTCGCATCCGTTTCACTCGTTGTACCGCGCTTGTTGTACGCTCCCCTGACCGACAGCAGTTCCGCATGACTTGGCGGAAATACGTAATTCTGCACGAACCACAGTGCGTCATACGTGAGGCGGCTGCCCACAACCTCACGCCCGTGCTGTTTCACAAATTCGCAAAAATCCTCGGCATAAATGATCTGCGCCTTTACGCCCGCAGCGGTGAGAGTGCGAGACTTGAGCCAGCCAAGGTCAATCCATTTTTGTACTTCGTCAGAGCGGGTATGCAACGCCCGAGACAATGAGAACTTTGTGAACCAATCGCGGCCTGTCCTCCCAGCCATGCCGAGGTGGTGCAACATGGAGCGAACGGAAGCCGAAGGGCGGTGCAGGATCTTCGCGGCCTCCTCCACGGGGATCGTGGTGATCAGATCAAGAAGGCGTTGTTGCTCGGGCTTTGTCCATTCGCGATAGCTGCGTTTGTGAGTTACGCCGAGCCGACACAAGAAACGTATGCAGGCATCTCGCGGGTTTCCAGAAATCTCAGCTAGCTTGGTGATGAGTATTCGCCGGTCCGCTTCATTTTGCCCATGGCTTCTGCTCGTACGTTCTTTGTAATCTTTGACCAGTTCTCGTGCTTCCTTGGTCCAGCAAAACAAATGACGCTTGGGTACACGTTCGATTTCGCACATACAGCCGGATTCCGGAACTGAGACTTATGGTTGGGCAGTCGACATCCAGGCCCATCCACCCTCGCCCCCCTGCACCGCATTGAAAGAGTCTCTTGCCTTCGCCCAGGACCCCGGCTCTCTTCATGTCAACTGATGCTCATCAGAAACCAACAAAACAGCTGGTCGGAGTTCCGACCAGCTGAAAGTTTGGCGAGCGCCTGGTCTATGCCGCGCGGTCCTTGGCAACACCTGGCGCGGGTACGACCCCCAGCTGCAGCATCCGCCCGCGCGAATACACAATTCTGCAGCGTCCGTCAACTGCAGATCATGATTCTACCGGGGAGCAATGAACTCTCACCCAGGGCTGTCTATGCACTGGCGGGCTTGTGCGCACAGAGAGTATTCCGTGGGCCCATCGCAACGACCGTTTCAACTTGTTGCAGCGGCGTCCCTTGACGGGCAGCCCGCTAGGGCGCAGACTTATTCCGATCAGGAAACAGCACTCTCCCACCACTCGTCTTCAGGGTGGACGTCACCACCCCGAGCGCGTCAACCTTCAGCCAGTTCTGGCCAAAGGAGTTCGATATGAAAAAGCTAATGCTCGTCTCCGGCATGCTCGCCTTGCTGATCTCTACAGTCGCTCTCGCTCAATACGACACGAAACCGGACACTTCGACCCAAGCTAAGGCCGCAGCATCCACGAAGGCTGTCAATCTGCCGGGCAAAATCAGCGAGGACGGCAAGACGTTTACGAGCGACAAAGACAAGAAAAGTTGGACCGTCACTAATCCGGAAGCGTTGAAGGGCCATGAAGGACACGAGGTCACCCTTAAGGCCCACGTTGACGACGCCAAGAACGAAATCCACGTGATCTCTGTCAAGATGGCCAAGGGTGAAATGAAAGACACGATGAAGAAAGACGAGATGCAGAAGTAGTTTGAACGGCAGCTTCTTCTCGGGTCGGCATTGTCGCTGGCCCTTTTTTTCATCCATTCCGGCGCCTATCTTTCGGTGCCGGGCACTCAATCGCTGGCAGGAGGCCCGTTCCATAAACTCCCGAAATCAGTCTCCGAAAATGACTCCACCGGAATGAGGGCGGTCGGCCAGTTCGGTCTCGCCTTCGGCCAACGCCCGCAGAATGCGAAGTCCGCTGGCACCCAGCAGATTGCTCACGACAAGGGACAGCTTGATCCGCATCTCCTCCAGCAAACACTCCATCTGGCTCTGCAGTCGTACCCGGTCGCGCGTGAGCTGCAGCTTCATCCGGGTCAGGTTGCGCCAAGTACGCTGCTCCCCGCCCGGGACAAAGGTTAAGATCAACTCATTCGCGATCAGCCGTCGCACCAGCCGCTCGGCATCCTCGAAGTCATGCTTGCGTCCTCGCGGAGCACGGTTGGAGAACGCCTGGGCAAATCGCAAGAACAACAGACTGGACAGCCACGGTCTCGCCGGACAGTTTCCCCTTCACCGTGGCTTTCATCCCGGCGAGTCTGTCCAGTTCGGCATCGTGGCCTTCCAGAGTGTAGACTTTCTTCCCAACAACCAGAGGGTACTTTGTGCTTTGCTTCACGCATGCTCGGGTGCACTCCGCCGCACTCTTGTCCTTGGCCATGTGCTCGACATGAGACAGCGAGGCTTTATTCCAGCACCGCGCCCATCTGTTGCGGTGCGTGAACAAAGATCCGAAAGGTGTTTCCAGCACGCCCCCGTCTCTGCATCGGAGTGCTGGCATCGACCAAGTCGTTATGGACTGAATACGCGAATTGCCTAGTCTGTCAGTTGTCTTCGTCTTCGTCCTTGTTCCTGGTTGCGACGAATCCGTGCGTGTGCGATACCCCCGCGGCGTCTCTAGATACATAGAACCCAACGATGTCACCCTGAGGGTTGATACCGCGTGCTTGTGTCGAAACCACGTCTGCCCCTGGATAGTCGATGGTAGTGAACTCGCCCTTGCTGAGCAGGAACCCATGAGTCTTATTCGCAGAGTCGATAAAAAATCCGACAGTCTCGCCGGAGGGACTAACGTCGCGGGCATCGGAGGATATAGAATTCGGTATGTCGAGAAGTTGATAGTCTCCCTCCTGCACCTTATAGGCGTGGAATTCAGTTGGGGTGGGAAACCACACGCCAACGATAATCCGGCCGTGCCGTGTGATTCCATTGTGCATGGTGCCAGGCACGGAGAAGGATTCGTATGTACCGTTCTGATACACGTACCCGTGCATTGTACCGCCCCCGGAAGCCGCAAAATCGCTGTTCTGGTGGTGGTAGCAGCCCACGACCTGACCCGTCGGTGTGAGTTTGATGGCGAACGTGTTCTCTGCGGCAGGGAAGTCAATCGCGGTAAAGTTGCCGGATGCATCCCGAACATAGGCGCGGGTTCGAAAGGCGTCGCCGCCGACGATTGTGCCGTGATCCGTATAAAGTCCGACGACGACACCCTCCGGGCTAATTCCATGAGCCTGAGTAGTACCGCTGATGCCGCCTGGGTAGTCAATCGTTGTAAATGTGCCTTCGCTCAAAAGGAAACCGTGGCCCACGCTTCCTAATTGGTAACGGCCAACGATATCGCCTTCAGCATTGATGCCTAAAGCTTGGGTTAAGGTTACGCCGGTCAAATCCACGTTGATCGACTTGAAGGTCAGATGGGGTTTAGATCCGGCGAAGGCCTTCCCAAATGGTACGGTCAGGCCCACTACCAATAGGATTGCCGCAATCGCAGGCGCGGCTATTCTTGGGTTTCTCATATCCTTCTCCTCGCGTTGTTGCTGCGGCAGTGTAATTTCGCTACAATCGCGCCTAAGATTGGGGTGACCCCGTACGTGACACAGCCCCTCGCAACGCCCAGCACGATAGGCCGGAGTCGCGCCGGGAGTCTTTGAGGAAAGTTCGAGAATTCTTCGAATCTTTCTGGAAGGCTGTATGTCCCAGGCGGCGAAGCACTTATACGAGTTCGGCCCCTTCCGCTTAGACCCTTCCGAAGGTCTGCTCCTCCGCGATGGCCAGCCCATTCCCCTTGCGCCAAAGGCCTTTGAGGCGCTGCTCCTTCTCCTCGAAAGCAGCGGTCATCTGATCGAAAAAGAAGTATTGATGCAGAAGCTCTGGCCGAACAGCTTTGTCGAAGACGCCAATCTGTCGAAGTACATCTTCACGCTTCGGCAAGCCCTTGGCGACGGCGAAGTAGGACAGAAGTACATCGAAACGGTGCCCAAGCGCGGCTATCGCTTCGTGGCGCCGGTGCAGAAGCTGGCGGCGGAGAGCATCGAGCAAGCGCCTGCCGAAATGCCTTCGCGCGTGGGCGAGGAAGAGAAAACTGTTACGCCCACGACGCGGTGGCGTGTTGCGCTAGTTGGCGCGGTCCTAGCTGCGACTGCCGTGGCTTTGGTGCTATGGCTCGACCCGGGCGAATATCGGGCACGCCTGTTTGGCGGTCTTGCCCGGCCGGTGCGGACAATCGTGGTGTTGCCGTTGCAGAATCTCTCTGGCGATGCCGCGCAAGACTATTTCGCAGACGGCATGACCGAGGCGCTGACTACCGATCTGGCGCGAATAGAGAGTCTGCAAGTGATTTCTCGCACCTCGGCGATCCAGTACAAAGCAGCCAAGAAGTCTCTGCCGGGGATCGCACGCGAGCTCCATGCGGACGCCGTGGTAGAAGGCTCCGTGCAACGCTCCGGCAGTCATATACGCGTCACTGCGCAGCTGGTTCGCGCATCTGACGACCGGCATCTCTGGGCCGATACCTATGAAAGAGATTTCCGTGACGTCCTCGCGCTAGAGGATGAGGTAGCATCGGACATCGCGAAGCAGATCGAAAGCAGATTGGGCGGTCCGAAGCCAGCCCCACCGCCAAAGATACAGGCAGTGAACCCCGAGGCGTACGAGAACTACCTGCGGGCAAACGACTACTTCGATAGTTTCGATCTGCAGAAAAGCATTGAATACTACCATCAGGCTATCAAGCTCGACCCGAACTACGCGCCTGCCTATGCCCATTTGGCCGAGGCTTACGCTTTTCTGGCCTTCTTCGGCACGGTATCGCCCAGCGAGGGCTGGGGCAAGACGAAGGAAGCGGCGAGCCTTGCAGTACAGAAAGACGAGCGGTTGCCGGAAGGCCATGGCGCGCTGGCGCTAGCCAAGCTGCACTACGACTGGGATTTTGCGGGAGCGGAGCAGGAATTCAAGCGCGCGTTGGAGCTGAACCCTAGCGACGCCGATGTCCGCCACGAACATGCGCACTACCTCATGGCCATGGGCCGGCTTGCCGAATCGGAGGCGGAGAGCAGGCGCGCAGTGGAACTGGATCCGGTCGGAGACGGACTAAACTCCTGCCTCTGCTGGCACAGCTTCGCGGCACGGGATTACGATGAGGCAGTCCGCCTGGCGGCGAAGTTCCTGAAATCGCAACCTGACGATCCATGGGAGCGGACCATTCTTGGATGGACCTACGAGCAAAAGCGAATGCCCGAGCAGGCCGTCGCGGAATTCAAGAGGGCAGTCGAGATTACGAAAGGCGACCCTTTCTTTGGCGACCCTTTCTTTGTCGCTGCGTTGGGGCACGCATATGCCGTCGCTGGCAATCGGCGCGAAGCGGAAAAGATCCTTCAGACACTCTCGGATCGCGCGAAGAAGTCCTATGTCTCGCCGTTTGATGTCGCGCTGATCTACGCGGCTCTGGGCGAGAAGGACAAGGCATTTGCCCTGTTGGATAAGGCGGTGGCTGAACGCTCCACATTCCTCGTTTACAGCAAATGGGAGCCGCGGCTAGATCCGCTGCGCTCAGATCCTCGGTTTCAGGAATTACTTAGGCGCATCGGACTGCCAAGCTAATTGTCCGTTCTTGTAAGCTACGGTGTAACCTACAAGATCGTAAGCCAGGACCAATACGCCGAGGTGTTTGAGCTGGTCCCGCCGCAGAAAGAGTTCGCGATCTACTCTGAAAGCCGTTGGAAACGGGTGACGTAATGCCCTCCACGACACGAACCTAGCTACCTCATGCGGTCACACTTCCGGACGTGCCACGCCCCACAAAAAATACGACCCTGACTTCGGGAATGGAGCAAGGTACGCCGTCTCCAGTTGCTCGATCTTGAATCCTCCCTGCTTGATGAGAAGCGGAATGTCGCGAGTCACGTGGCAGCCTTCGAATGCCCATTTGAAAAAATCTCTGTACGCTCCTGCCAGCGCCGAACACTAGCATCCGGCGAGAGCCCGTGCTCAAAGAAGATGAACTGGCCGCCTGGCTTCACGACTCGACCGATACCGCGAATGGCCTCCACGACGCCGGGAATCGTGCACAGGGTGAAAGTGCTAACCACCGTATCTACGCTGGCGTCCGCGAGAGGAATGCGTTCTCCGGGCAGATCCAGAAATTCGATATCCAGAGTGCGACGCCCCTGCTGTTCTGCACGCGGGATCATTCCGGGGTTGGGCTCTAGCGCATAGACCTTGCTCACTTTTGCGGGGTCGTAGTGAACGAAGTTCACGCCCGGACCCACGCCGATCTCAAGCACCTTCCCCTGCGCTAAGGGAACGAGCTGCCGCCGAATTCTCTGAACAGGCTTCGGGTTCCCCAGCATGCCTACCAGATGGGGATAGACATGATCTCTGTAGAAGGGCATGAGCTATCTCTCGCGTTCCATGACGTTCATCCGTGATGACGGTGCGCCATACAAAATCTTCAGCCTCCCATCGAAGGGGTAGCAGACCGGCGTCGCGGTTGCTGCAAACAGACCGAATGCTGTAAGAGGCTTCATCATGGGTGCGTTCAGCATAACAGGCAGGTCCTCCATCCCATCTGCCCGCCTGCGGCGACCACTGCATTTGCGAGGCTCTAACTGTTGTCCTTGCAGGCTTTGAACCGGGTTCGTATCTTCTGTATGAGTTGCAGCGCAAGCCCTCCAGCCTGCAAGTGCAGGCCTCTAGGCTAAGGCATGAGATTGCGCCACCGCTTTTGTAAGTAGCGCGACGGTGGATTCTATCTCTTCGCGTGTCGTCGTTCGCCCCAGGCTGAAGCGGATTGCGCCCATTCCGATGTGGGGTGGAATCTTCATTGCTTTCAGTACGGGCGATAACTCTAGGGAACCGGAATGGCAAGCGGAACCTGTGGACGCGGCAACGTTTTCGACACGATCCAGAATCTCCGATCCGGCTTTCCCGATAACGCTGACGTTCAACGTATTTGGCAATCGCTCAGTGGGGTGTCCATTGAGAGCGACCTGGTCGCCGAAGGCGTCCTGCAGCAGGTTCCAGAAGAGATCGCGCAGTTGCCGGGCGGACTTCATGCCTAACCACGACTGGGCCGTCGCGCAAGCGGCGCCTAAGCCGACGTCGAGCAGGACACTTTCAGTTCCAGCACGTCGGCCCAATTCGTGGCTTGCGCCGTGGATCAGCGGTTCCAATCGGACATGCTCGCGCACGAAGAGGGCTCCGACTCCCTTTGGTCCGTAGAGCTTGTGACCTGCGACCGATAAGAGATCGACTCCAAGCTCGTCGGTGCGAGTGGCGACCTTGCCAACTGACTGCGCTGCGTCGGTATGGAAGAGAATGCCGTGTTCATGGGCAATACGGACAATGTCAAGAATCGGTTGAATCGTGCCAACCTCGTTGTTAGCGTGCATCACAGAAATCAGAATGGTCTCGGGGGTAATCGCACGCCGCACGTCGTCAGGATCGACGCGGCCGAATCCGTCCACGGGCAAGTACGTTGCGGTGGCGCCTAGCCGCTCAAGGAACCGACACGGATTGATGACGGAGGGATGTTCCACTTGCGTTGTGATGAAGTGAGCTTTGGTTGTCTCCTTGGCAAAGAACAAGCCCTTCAGCGCGTGATTGTTGGATTCGCTTCCCCCGCTGGTGAAGACAATCTCGTTCGGCCTGCACTCGAGTAGCGCGGCGACCTGCGCGCGTGCTTTCTCAATGGCACGTTTTGCTCGTTCGCCAGCCCAGTGTTCGCTGGAAGGATTGCCGAACGGTTCAGCTAAGACGCCCCGCATGGCATTCGCCACCTCGGGTGCAATGGGCGTGCTGGCATTGAAATCTAAATATATGCGTCGGGCTGTTGATGGGTTCAGCATAGGTACCCTCCAAGGGTTATAGCACTCGTGCGTTCATGTGATGCCCTTTTGACTCATGTGTCTTCGCTTTTTGGGGCGCGCCGGCTCTTGACATCAATAACAGCCAAGGTGCAGACTATCAAATAATCAAGCGACTAATTGAATATGTCAAATCATATAGACAAACGCGGATTCAAGGACTCTGCCTACGGGCAGCTCGCCCGTATTGGCAAGGCGCTGTCTAGTCCGAAACGGCTGGAGTTGCTGGACCTGCTTTGCCAAACTGACAGGACGGTCGAGATTCTGGCTCGTGAAACCGAGATGAGCCTGGCGAACACCTCCCAGCACCTTCAAGTGCTGGAGGCGGCGCGACTGGTGCAAGCGAAGAAGCAGGGCCGGTTTGTGGTGTATTCGCTGGCGGACGCCCTGGTTAGCGACTTTTTCCGGGCGTTCCGGGTCTTGGCAGAAGATCGTCTGGCTGAGATTGAACAGCTCCGGCGCCGGTTCCTCGAAGCGGGCGCGGACCTCGACCCGGTTGACGCGGAAACGCTGATCAATCGAGTTCAAAAGGGTGAAGTTGTCGCAATCGATGTTCGTCCTATCGAGGAGTACAAGACGGCGCACATTCCCGGGGCCTTGGCCCTGCCTTTGCAGGAACTCAAGCGGCGATTGTCGGAACTGCCTCGCAACAGAGAGATTGTCGCTTACTGCCGAGGTCCATATTGCGTACTGGCAATTGACGCCGTCCGACTCCTGCGTGCGCGCGGGTTGCGGGCGCATCGACTGGAAGCCAGCGTTCAGGACTGGCGGGCCCGTGGACTTACCGTGGCAACTGGTATGGAACGAGGCTCAATCAAAGCTTTACAGAGGAGGGCCCGGTGATTCTGCGTCAACTGCTTCACCGCGACCCGGTCGTGGCGGCCTCTTATGTTTTCGGTTGAGGGGGCAAAGGCTTGGCCGCCGTGTGCGACCCGATTGATGATCCTGAGCTCTATCTGCGCCCCGCCGAGGAATCCGGAATGCAAATCCGCTACGTCGTCGATACGCACGTTCATATTTCCGGAGGTCGCAGACTGGCCGAGATGACTGGTGCCAGGTACGTGCTTCACGCCAGTTGCGGGGCCGGGTACGAGTTCTTTCCCGTGAGAGATGGGGACAATCTGGATCTCGGCAACGTGCAGGTCCGCGTATTACACACGCCGGGCCACACTCCCGAACACATTTCTCTTTTGGTTACCGACAAAACCCGCGGGCCGGAGCCTTGGTTCTTGCTCAGCGGGCACACTCTGATGGTTGGCGATTTGGGAAGAACCGAGCTGGCCTCAAGCGCGGAGCAGGGAGCACGATCGCTGTATGAAACGGTCCAGAAATTGAAATCACTCCCTGACTATCTGGAAGTTCTGCCGGGAGCCTATTCGGGCTCGGTTTGTGGGCGATCCTTGAGCGGTAAGCCGATGTCCACGATTGGCTTCGAGCGCAGGTTCAACAAGGCCTTCCAGGTCGAGGACAAAGACGAGTTCGTGCGCCACATGACGCAAAACATACCAACGCCACCTCCGGAAGCCGCCAAGATACGAGCCACCAATCTGGGCGCTCCTGGATGCGGAAGTGAGTGACCTCCTCGAACCTTCCGCTAAGGTAGAGAGCCGCGTTGCCAGGAAGACCCAGTTATGGATGAGATACATGGCGAGATAAAGTTAGGCCTGCGGGAGAACATTGGCCAGTTCTCGCTCCTGGTCCTGATCAATGTGTTCGTAGGAATGATGGTCGGGCTGGAAAGAACTGTCGTTCCGCTGATCGGCGAGAAGGAGTTCGGGCTCGTCTCCAAAACCGCCATCGTCTCCTTTATTGTCAGCTTCGGTGTTACGAAGGCCATCTGCAACCTGTTTGCGGCGCGGCTCTCGGAAACCACGGGCCGCAAGAAGGTGTTGGTACTCGGCTGGCTGGTTTGCCTTCCTGTCCCGTTCATCATTATTTTTGCCAATCGTTGGTTCTGGTTCGATGTGGCGAACGTGCTGCTTGGCGTCAACCAGGCATTGTGTTGGTCGATGACGGTGATTATGAAAGTGGATTTGGTCGGCCCGAGGAGGCGAGGGCTGGCGCTGGGACTCAACGAGTTCGCCGGCTACGTTGCCGTCGGGTTTACTGCTTGGATCACGGGGTACATTGCGTCGGTGTACGGATTACGCCCGCAGCCCTTCTATCTCGGGATCGGAGTGGCTTTTGCAGGGTTGTTGCTGTCTTGGTTCTTTGCGAAGGAAACGCGCCAGCACGCCACGCTGGAAGCCAAGCTGCACCACCAATCCTCCCCGGTGGCCGCGGCGTCCGGTCGCGACCCAACCAGCTCTAGGCACGGTTCCTTGCGTGAAATCTTCGCTCTAGCGTCGTGGAAAGATCGGAATCTGTTCTCGTGCAGTCAGGCAGGACTGGTCAATAACCTCAATGACGGCATGTCGTGGGGTATTTATCCCCTGTTCTTCTCCAGTCTCGGCCTGGGCGTGGCGGCCATTGGGACCATCAAGGCGGTATATCCCGCAGCTTGGGGTGCCTTGCAGGTGCTCACCGGACCACTGAGCGACCGCTGGGGACGGAAATGGCTGATTGCCAGTGGAATGTTCGTACAAGCGGGAGGAATTTGGCTCACAGTCATGATTCCACATTACTCGGCTTGGATCGTTGCGGCGCTGCTGCAAGGCATTGGTACTGCGATGGTGTACCCGACTCTGTTGGCGGCCATCAGTGACGTGGCACACCCGGAGTGGCGCGCGACCACTATGGGCGTTTACCGCTTCTGGCGCGATCTAGGATATGCGATTGGCGCATTGGTCTCCGGCATCATCGCCGATCTGCTGGGGATGCGGGCGGCGATCCAAGTCGTTGCGGTCCTGACGCTTCTTTCGGGTCTGCACGTCGCATTCAGCATGCGTGAGACGCTTGTGGGGCAAAAGATGAGGGAGCCTGCCAGCGTTCCGAGTTCCGCGGCGCGCCTATAAAATGCCGACGCAAGAATCTTTCAAGAATGAACAACCGGGAAGGCGAAAGGTATTTAGCTTGAAGAAGACTTTCTATCGCCACAGCATGATTACGATGATTGCTTTGTGCACGCTAGTATGCTTGTCAGTCCGCGCAACAGCACAGCCTTACGCTCAGGCTGCAGACACAAGCTCCGTAAAATCTCAGGTCGCAACCATCCAATCGGATCGTTCCGCGCCGCAACTAATTCAACCAGAGGAACTGGCCAGGAGAGTGCAGTCTTCCAAAGGCGACAAGCCCCTCATTTTGCAGGTTGGGTTTCATGTTCTCTACCTGCAGGTGCACATCCCGCACGCGGAATACATCGGCCCTGCTTCTGGACCAGAGGGGCTTCAGCAGCTTCGCAAGCGGGTTGCTGCTTTGCCGCACTCCCAACCCATCGTGCTTTACTGTGGCTGCTGCCCCTGGAGCAAATGTCCGAACGTTAATCCCGCGTACAAGGAACTCCGCGATATGGGTTTCACGAACCTGAGGGTTCTCTACATCGCAGACAATTTCGGTAAGGATTGGGTTGACAAAGGTTATCCCGTAGCAAGGGGAGAATAGTGCAGGTAATTACTTTCAGTGGGATCAGCCAGTGAAACGGAAAGTCTTTGTGGCAGTGGCCATTCTGGCGAGCGGTGCATATCTCGCAACGCGGCATTGGAGTAGACCGGTCGAGCTTGCCCGAGGCGACATCGGGGCAATTCATTCGTTCGCACCACAACTCTCGCTCACTGATTTAAGCGGTCAAAAGCTCGAACTCTCCAGTTACCGGGGCAAGGTAGTTATCCTCGACTTCTGGGCAACTTGGTGCGAGCCTTGCCGAACCGAAATTCCTCGTTTTGTGGACTTGCAGAACAAATATCGGAACCAAGGCTTGCAAATAATTGGGATTTCCCTGGATGACGACCCGAAGCCTGTCCGCGGCTTCTACCAGCAATTCAAAATGAATTATCCGGTCGCCATCGGGGATGCAAATCTTGCCGAGCGTTACGGGGGGATTCTTGGGTTACCTATCAACTTTGTCATTGACCGCGAGGGCCGGATCCATGCCAAACATGTGGGTGAGGTGGACATCTCCCTAATTGAGCAGGAGATCAATTCGCTATTCTGATGAGGCGGGCTCTCACATGAACGTTGACGATCGTTCGCAAAGCGATTCGGCTGCACAAGAACTATTCAGAAGCCTACCTAAACTTTGCAAAGTCTCTCATTCGGCAACAGGACTTCAAAGAGGCCCGGTTAGTGCTTACCGACTTTCTGACTTCCGATCCCGAAAATCGCAATGCAACGACTCTGCTCGTGGAAAATCTTTTTGGGCAGCAGGAATTCAATGCTGTGCTTGCTCTTGTTCGCGAAGTCCACGTGAAACACCATGCGCATGACCCTCTCGTACACCGCTGCGCCGCTGAAATCTATCGGCAACGTGGCATGATGCGGGAACTTGAGAGAGAGAATGCGGTTATCGCAGCAGAATCAAGATGAAGGACTACACTCCGGGAAGGGGCAGGAAAAAAGCCGTTGAGCAATTCACATTCCGCCAAAGGCATGTGGATCGTTGTTGTGGTTATTGTCCCCTTGGAAGGTCACAGTGGGTGCCCATATAGCAGGCACCCCTCGCCAAGCGCGATCGTCTTCCTCCCGGATTGGAGCGGCAACTAGTGGTTCGTGGAACTCTGCCGCCGGGCCTCCAGGAAAAAATGCAGCCCTGCCCTCGGGAACTCGAAGTGATGCTCCCGCCTCCTCCTCCGAATTACGTGCATGTCGTGATCGGTGGCAATTTGGTCCTGGTCAATCGTGCGAATTTTCAGATCGCGGATGTTTTCCATTTCGAAATCAACTAGGAGTTCCGTGAACGTGATCAAGAAATTGCTGCTCGAACAGGCGGCGTTCAACATATAGCTTGGCACCGTAATCCCCACAAAAGGCGATGCGCGACCTTTTTCTATTCCCTACTGTATGCCGGCTTAAACGCCTCTGAGCTCGCAGCCAAAAAGTGGACACCGCCTGCCGCTTAGAACGCCTGCGGAAAGCGGGCTTCCAAAAACTCACCCAGCTTCGCCGTGGCTCTGAATTCTGGAATCGGATCCAGTTCCTTGAATGCCGACGTGAACGGCATTGGAAAGACTCCAGATCGTTCGCGGCCGAAATTCTTCGTACTTTGGCTCTAATGCAGGGTTGTATTGTTACGCGGAGTCTGCCTCTGACAGGCCCCGTCAGTAAGTCATTTTGAGGGTTTTTTGCTCCGCATAAGAGTGGCCGCCCTTAGCGATGCGATCAGCTTGTCCGTAGCTTTGAAGCGCCCGGAACGCAGTTCCGGAAGCACGACCGATTCCAGGGCTTCCAGTTTCACCGACGGATCCACCCGCGTGTAGATTTCTGTTGTTTGCATGTGTGCATGGCCGAGCCACAGCGAGACCTTTCGCAGATCTTTGGTTGCCTGCAGAACGGTCAAGGCGCAGGTGTGTCTCAACAAGTGCGGGAACACGCGCTTCGTTGCCAACGATGGGCAATGTTGCCTCGCAGTTCGGACATGTTTGCGAAGAATGTATTCGAAGCCTGAACGTGTCAAGGATTCCCCCGCGCACTGACGAATAGCTCCGGCGCCGATACCGTTCCTCTCACCGCCAACCAGGCTCAGAGCGCCGCAGTGGTTGTTTTCCACAACGGCAGGCAGCGTTCCCCGCGGCCCTTGCCATGGACGAGCATGCTGGCCTGTGGCTGTAATTTCAGATCGTCCAGACGGAGGCCGATCAGTTCGGAGACGCGTAAGCCTCCTGCGTAGCACAGGTGTAGCATGGCGCGGTCGCGGATGCCTTTCCATCCGGTTGGATCCGGCGCGTCCAGGAGGGCCTGAATTTCCTCCACGGTCAGATGCGGGACCAGTTTTGACGCAGCTTTCTTGGCGGGAATCGCCAGAATACGCCCGACCTGCTCCATCGCCGACGGGACGCGATATTCCAGGAAGTGCATGAAGGATTTGATCGCGGCCAGCCGGATGTTTCGGGAGCTTGGCGCATTGCGGCGTGTAGTTTCCAAATCGTTTAGGAAGGCGAGAACTAGCGGCTCATCGATTTGCTCCAGCGCCAACTGGGACGAGGCAGGCGCGATGTGCAATCAAACAACTCGGTTGATCCTGCCCTGCGAGGCGAAATTGGCGGCTCCTTCCTCGAAGCAGTTCCCGACTAGGGCTGAGTCCGCACGATGTTGAGGTGGCTGAGCGCCCCTGCCAAATAGAGGACCACGTCGCAGCGTTGGCCTGCTTGGGCTAGCCAGAAACTACGACATCCTCACTTGGCAGCTCCGGTCGCGTATTGCATAGCCTGGTACACGTCGAGCCGGCCATGACCGAGGTCCGAGGACAGCGGTTTAGCCTGGGAGATCGCCGAACTAGCATTGGAGTAACTTGCCACCGGGTTAACCTGCACCGTGAGTGCGGCAGTGCCGGCCACCATCGGCGCGCTGAACGACGTCCCCGAAGCTACTGCGTAGTTCTGGCCGGGATACAGCGTGATAACCTGCTCGCCCGGTGCAGCTACAAACGTCCCCGGGCCGTAACTGGAAAACTGGCTGCGTGTATCGTTGTTGGTGGTGGAGGCCACTCCCATCACCTCCGGCATGGCGGCCGGATTGGCAACGAAGTTCGTGCCCGTGTTTCCCGTCGAGGCCACCACAATCACGCTCTGTTCCGTGGCGTAACCAACGGCGTCGGCTAGTTCAACGGAGCCGGTCAATACGCTGAAGCTCATGTTGATGACCTTAGCTCCGTTATCGGCAGCGTAGTAAATAGCTCTGAGAATGTCGGAAAGCCTCGCCGTTCCATCTCCGTCGAAGGCCTTCAAAGGCATGATCTTTGCCGTGGGCGCAACCAGGTGTACGACACCGGCTACCATGGTACCGTGACCGAAGAACTTGGGCAGCGTTGTAGTATCAAGGATAGCCACGCTGGACTGGTCCAGTATGGCGACGCTGCTCTGACTCAGTCGCAGTTGCTGGGTCTTGCTGGCTGGGTCGGGATTCGACTGACTCAAAGCCGCCAGATTGCCTTCAGGCAGGTCAACCAACTCACTACCCGAGCCGGCCACACTATGAACGAAGTCATAGCCGGGGACGAGAACGCCCTGCAAAGCAGAATGGTTCGGGTCCACGCCGGTGTCGACAACTGCGACGATTCCGGCGCCGGTGGTTCCGAACGTGGCCTGCGCATCCGACAACCGGATGATCGAGGTGGCTGGCTGAGAAAGGTAAAGACCAAGTACCGGTGCGCCGTAATAACCCACCGCACCCGGTGCGGGCATAGAGTCGAGGATGGCTACGCTAGACTGGTTGAGGCTCGTCGGGCTTTCCGTGAGCGCCAGCTTGGAGTCCAGCTCAATATCGGTGACTTCCGGGTCGGCGTCAACGTCAGCGATGATCTCTGCGGGGTTGATGTTAGACGGCGCTGTGATGATGTAAATCCCGCGGTTCTCATCGTCGAGACGGCCTACTAACGTGAGTCCATGCCGGCCGTCGATTCCGGTGATGGAGCCGGTGGGAGTCGGGCGAATGATGTAGCGCGTCTGCGCCGCAGATAACAGGGGAAGCAGAAAACACAATAGACCTGACCACAGGATCGAGCGCCGTCTCATGGGACCCTCGGTTTTGTTTTTCTCTCCCCAGGCCCTTCAAGTAGGCAGCGTGGATTCCACAGATGAAGCGAGCAGTTCGTAGCCCTGCCGACATCCTCCACAACGATAGTCTTGATGGCGCTAAGGCGATGCTCAGGGGAGGCCCTCGTCCGTCCAGCCGTCGCTCAGCCCGTTCTCCGACAGCCGACAAGCCGAAGGTTGTACAAGGATGCCAGCAGAGCTGACACGTGTCAAGAAATTGCAGAAATTGCAGGAATTGTTGCAGAAATTGCGGAAACAGCTGTAGGGTCTCTGACGGCTTGCTCAGCGGTTGCTTCGCTGAGCGGGAATGGAAAGCGCGAGGTGCGCAGTGATGACCCGCACCCCGGCTGTATCCAATTGATTGTGCTCTTTTTTCCGCAAAACGCAGGCGCGAAAGGACACTGGGCCAAGTTGTGCCTATTTGGTGGGTTGTCTGGCGCCTGACTTCTTGCCAGGATCGAAGAAGTTCTTCAGTGGAACCTCGATCCGTTTGCCAGCCTGCCGCAGAGGTACGCACAGCCGCAACGACTTCTTCGCCTGGCATTCAATCTGGAACTCGCCAGAACCGTTGCTGACCGTTCGTGCCATCACCTCTTTCCCGGACATGAGAATCACGGGGACCCGGGAAACCCTCTGCTCCGGTTGCGTGCGGTTCGTGATCTGCCCCGCCAGAACCACGGCGTCAGCGCGGCGTTCACGTTCCATTCGGAGATCCACGCAGTAGTCCCCAGCCTCATACATCGCCTGGTGTGTGATCTCGCCCTGCGACCGAACACCCGCCAACGCGGGTTCGCCGAAGCTATCGAAGACCAGCTTGGCGACCAGACGAGGCAGAGGCAAACCTTTGGCCGGACGTTGTTGCTCGAAAATGTCGCAAGCTGACTGTACCGCCCACTCCGGAATCTGGTACCTAGCGTCAGCGGCGGATGCAGTCACGAACCTTCGCAAGCGTCCCGCCAGGGCACTGCATTTCTTGCAGCCCTGGGCGAGATGGTGCTCCATGGCCATCCCGTCGGTTGCTCCGGCAAGGCCGCGTACAAAGTCCAGCCACTGTTCAACTTCAAAATGGTTCATTCGTTGCCCAGCTTTTGAGTAGCGTTCCGGGCCCGGGACTACAAAGAAGTAGGGTGCCCCACGCTATGCAAAAATATACACTTCGTAATAAGAATTTTCGATAACGTGCCGTCCGTATCAATGTTACAAGTCTTTACTTGCCATTCTGAAATTTCCCTATCAGGTCGAATGGCGCCCAATAGTACGGGTGCGGGTGAGTTTCGCGTATGTCCCGCATGGCGCGCTGCAAGGCAATTGCCTTGTCTGGCGCCGCTTGCAGGTGCCGATAGAATGCCTTCATGAATTCGGCAGTGCTTTTGTCATTGACGTCCCATAGCGTGACCAACACGGCCTGCGCTCCGGCGTAGAGCAGCCCTCGAGCGAGGCCGAGCAGTTCATCGCCACCTACCACCACGTTCAGTCCCGTGCCGCAGCCGCTCAGCGTGACCAATTCCGCGGAGAGTCGCAGTTGATACAGGTCGAACAGATGCAGATCCGACTTGCCGAGCCGGATCGAGGAGAACAGCGGGTTGTCTTGCCGGAAGAGGCCGTGTGTGGCGATGTGTATGTAACGGCTCTCGGGTCCGTGCTGCCACAGCAGTTCGCGGGTTGCCTGCGCCGCGAGGAAAAGCCGAGCGTTAGGCACGGTCGATGCCACCGCACGCACTTCCTCCAGGATGTGGGGCGCCAAGCGATCGGGAATTCCCAGCACGAGCGATTTCGTGGCTGCCGGGATACCACGCTGTGCGCACAGATAATACACACTCGAACTGGGTGCACTGGAAATCGTAAATTCGTCCATGAGGACGTGCTCGCCATCGGAAAGTGCGTGGAATGGCAGGTAGTGGAGGAAGCTGTGCGGAATGACAATGAGATGATTCGCCTCGAGGCTGCCGCGAAGCGGCGCAATCAATTCCGAATACAGCTCGCGCAGATGTGCCTCGGTGTCCGCCTGCAGGATCTTGCCAAAGTTGCGCACGAATCCTGAGCCCAGGCGGAATTTCGATAATTGGAACTGGAGGAGGCGGAAGATTTCCCGCACGCGCCCAACCGGCGCGAGCGGCCGCAGTTCAAGCCGATCCCTTCCCAGGATGCAACCGAAGATCGTGCCGCGTGCCTGGTAATATTCGAGGATCAGCGAGCCGTCAGGAATCGCGGAGCGGATTGCGTCGAGGGGTATCGTGCCGGCGCTTAGGAGGGAAGCAAGTTCCCCGTCGTCCCGATCAAGCCGGGAAATTACATTCCTCATCTGCGTCTCGTGCGCCAATGTTTTCTCTGACAGATGCTGTTGCCGTTCGATCGAGAACGGCTCCGGCTGGAATTCCTCGCGGCGTGTCTGACGATAGGCAAACACCATTTTTTCCTGCACTTGCAGGAGTTGAGAGCCGAGCCTTTGGTCGTGCTCTGCCCGTGGCTTCAGCGCCGAGATCTGGAAGGCGATCAGGTCAGCGAGGCTTCTCGACTTCGCACGCTCGATAAAGTCGAAAGCAGTTTCCGCCCCCTCGGCGTTCCCGTTTACAAGCAACAGGTGTACCAGGCTCTCGTACAGGGAAAGCTTGTCCTTCAAGAAAGCGATTTTGTACTCTTCGCCCAGCAAGTGGCTGCGCAGGCTCTCGAGCTTCTGTTGAGCCTTCAGGTAAGTCTGATAGGCAGCGTCTTTCTTCCCTAATGCTTCCTGGACCTGCCCCATCACCATATAGGCCTGGAACTCAACGGCGGGAGCCTGCGCCTGTTCCAGCCACCGGAAAGCGGTCTCGCAATGCCGGCGTGCGGAGGCGGCGCGTGTTTCCTTGAGGCTGAGGCGGGCCAGCAGAACTTGGCAAAGCGCGGCGCGGCTCACCAGGGTCGATTCCCGGAAATGAACCAGCGCTGACTTGCAGAGGGCGCGCGCCTTGCGGTGATCCCCGGTTTCAGTGAGCACCAGGGCCTTGTAGATGTCGATCAAGGCGGTCCAGACCCAGTTCGTTTCCTTGACGAAGAGCTCGCGGGCGCGATCGAAAACCTCTAGGGTCTGTTTCGTCCTGCCCTGCTGATTGGCAGCCATGGCCTGGAAGGCCAACGCCTTGGCCGCCTCGTAATTCATGTGCAGCCTGGAAAAACCGACAAACGCACGCAGCGCCAGCTCTCCTGCCTCCTGGCTCAGGTTCAGCTCCAGGTACATCTCGGCCTGGTCGAGATCACACAGAGCGGTGTGATAAGGGTCGCCCAGCTTCTCGTACAGCGCACGCGTCAGCCCGTACAACTCGATCGCGTGCATGTACTCGCCGCCCATGTAATAGAGGTACGCAATGTTGTAGTCGGCCTCGGCAACCAGAAGAGGCTTCTTCTCCTGCCGCCAGTGACCGCGCGCCCTGCGATAGGTCTCCAGCGCATCCCCGAAGCGGTTGAGGCTGATGTAGCAGATCGCCATGTTGTGCAAGGCGACTGCCATGTCTTCGGCCTCATTTCTCTCCTGGAACACCTCGTAAGCACGCTGGTAGTACTCCAGCGCTTCTGTGAACCGATCGAGACGGTGCAGGATGTTGCCCACATTGCTGTCCAGCCGCGCTACCCGCAGACTCTCGCCGTGCCGCTCAAAGATCTCGCGTGCCCGCGCCGCCATCGAGAACGCCTTCTCATACTGCCCCAGGTAGATCATGGGCTGAAGGTGATTGCTCATGACACGGGCAGCATCCACCTCGCGGCCAAGTCGTTCAAAGATGCGCAAAGCCGTCCGGTGGCACTGCAACGCAGCCTGGTACTTTCCTGTGAGGTAAAGGATGTGCCCCCGGGCTCGCAAGCTCTGCGCCCGGGAATAGCCGTCCCCCAGTCGGTTCGCGAGCAGTTCGGCGGCCTGGGCCACGCGTTCGGCGCGGAGCAGATCGACGCGGGCAAGCTCTACGGCCTCCTCGTAGAGAGGGTCGACTGCTGCGGAGGGATCTCGGCGGGTGTGTTTCGCCAACAATTGCCGCCGGTCACGCTGTTTGGCCAGCTGCGACAGGTCGCTGATCCAGTGTCGGGGGGGGTGACTAGCGAGGGGACACATGATCAAAACCTCATCTCCATCAGGACTTTCTTCAGGCGCTTTAGGCATCGGCCACGGATGAAGCCGATTGAGCCCGTCGCCAGGCCTAGTCGGCGGGCTACTTCCGCATACGGCAAAGGCGGGTCCTCATAAAAGAGAAGACGCATCATCTCGGTGCAGCGTGACGGAAGGCTTCGGAGGGCTTCACGCACCATTTCCTCCTGCTCGACCTCCTCAAGTACTTGGGCGGGCAGGACCATAGCGCTCCTTACCTTGGTCTCTGCCTGTTCTGGTTCCAGGCTGTCCAGATCGACCTGACCGGGCCGTTGCCGTTTTTTCCAGTGATAGGATTGACGCACGGTTACGCTGATAAGCCAGGATCGCAAGGACTCCGTTTTGCGCAAATTCGAGAGTTCCGAGAAAAGCTTTAGGGACACCCCCTGCAGTATGTCGGCCGCGTCCTCGGGTTTGGCACCGTACTTGATGGGAATGGAATAAATCAATCTCTTGTACTTGTGAATGAGAGCTGCCCAGGCCAGTTCGTTGCCGGCCAGGCACTCTCGAATAAGCCGCGTATCGCTCCAGGAAGACATCGAAGCGCCCGCCGGAGCGTCCTCGTGCGCGTCATGATCTTCCGATTGGTTAACATCTGGTCCCAAACGAGCTCCTCGGAATTGCCGATGGGATGAGTGCCGTCTATCTCGGCTTCCAAGCGGGTGAGCGGCTTTCTCGCCCAGCTCCACAGGCGGGTAACGCCCGCCGACATCCACAACGTTTCATCTCGACGTTGAGATCAAGATCCCACTGTCCGGCCCTACGACCGGCGAGTCGTATTCGTAGAACAGACGATGCTGCCGCCGCGGCCGATGACTGCTTCAACGCCTGCCGTTTTCAGACATCGCACGATAGTTTGCGGCGTGATTAGCCGGTACCCCAGCCCAGCTCGACTTTCCCGCCACTGTCGAGTTTGCACCGGCGCCATACCACATTGCAGCGGGTCTCCGCGACGCGCCCGCAGCTTTCCGGGGCGCGTCCTTGAGAGACTCTGTGGGCCTCGGGGCCGAGCGCACCGATTCTTCGCGGTCCCGTCCCCTGCACCCCAGAGAGCTTCAGAGGCTCCCGTCGACAAGCCGCATCCCTAACACTCGGGCTCGTATTTTTCTGACTGGCGCAGACCGCTTTGCCGTTATGGATGACGCAGAATCCAAGGCGCCAGGAAAAACATCGTTTGTTGCTGGATGGCAGATTCCCGCCCCGCGCTGGGCCGCCCTTCTAAGCCATGGCAATCGAGGCACAGGACGCAGAGATACCGGCAACAAATTCACGCGTGCCATCCAGGGGATCGACTACCCGTATTCGGCTTTTTTGCAAGTGGGAAAATCGTCGGTGCGTTCCTCGGAAAGCCAACTTCACCATCCCGCAGCAGGTTCTGACCAAGCACGGCATTGACAAGGCTGTCGGCTTCCGTTATGGGGCCATGTCCTATTTTGCATTCGGCATCGATTGCGCCAGAAGTAAGACCACCGAACACGGCCCGGGCAGGGTCCAGTGCAGTCGGGATAAACTGCAAGATTTCCGATTGTGAAGAAGAAGGGTTCATGTTCTCCTGAAGATCAAGCCCACAGCATTCTGGCGCCGGTGGCTAACAGCAGCGCGCAAAGAATGCGCTTTAACCAGAGTACAGGAACCCGGGTGCTCAGGTGAGAGCCGAGGATTCCCCCAGGAATCGAGCCGATCAGGAGCGAGACGACGAGGGTCGGGTCCACATTGCCGAGCCGAAAATGAAGGAAGCCGGTTACGCCGGTGAGCACAATGGCGTGCACGATATCGGTGCCCACATTAACTTTGGGTGGGAAACTGTAGAACAGCAGAAGCAACATCATGATAATGCTTCCTGACCCGACCGAGGTCATGCCCACCAGGAAACCGGCGGCCAGGCCGATCGCGGTCATCCCGGCAAATGACTTCAGGGTAGGCGGACGATTGGCAAGGTTCTCCTCAAAGCGAGTCTGAAAGAGCAAAAGAGTAGGGATCATCACCAAAAGGATGCCGATCGCTGACTTGATGAAGTCATTGACCCCGGGGCCATAAAGCGTGCGAACCTGAGTGAGGAATGCCACCCCCAGGATCGATCCCGGAATGCTGCCGGTGGCGAGAGCGACCACCACCTTGCGCCGAACCGTCCTCTTGCCCAGGTGCATCAAGCCGGCTGGGATTTTGGTGAAGAAATTGAATAGCGCGTCGGAGCCGACTGCTGTGATCGCTGGCACTCGCAGGCCAAAAATCAGGAGGGGCAGCAGGAGAACTCCGCCCCCCACCCCGGTCATGCCGATCAGGGTGCCCACCATGAAACCGATAGAGATTTTGACCGCAATCAAAGGCATGAGAATCATCAAGCCCACGAAATCCTGGGATCCCGCTCCCTTATTGCGGGTGCCCATTCAACCCCGATAAACCCTTGCCGCTCTAGATGCAGAATAATCTCCTGCGCAGCCTCTTCCGGCGATAGGTCGGCAGTGTTAATTACGACTTCCGCATTCGTGGGGGTCTCATACGGATCGGAAATACCCGTGAACTCCTGGATTATCCCGGCGCGGGCCTTGGCGTAGAGGCCCTTGCGATCACGCCCCTCGCACACCTCGATCGGTGTGGCCACATGCACTAGCACAAAGCCACCCACCGGCTCGATCATCTCGCGAACTTGCCTCCGCACCTCGTCGTAAGGCGCGATCGGGGCGCAGATGGCGATACCGCCGTTCTTGGTGATTTCCGAGGCAACGTAACCGATACGGCGGATGTTGATTTCACGGTGCTGCTTGGAAAAACCGAGTTCCGACGAAAGATGTTTGCGGACGAGGTCGCCATCCAGGATTGTGACCGGGCGCCCACCCATCTCCAGAAACTTGGTGAGCAGCACGTTCGCAATGGTGGACTTGCCCGAGCCTGACAGGCCGGTGAAGAAAATGGTCAATCCTTGCTTGTGACGCGCCGGATAACTGCGCCGCAATTCGTGAACCACCTCGGGGTAGGTGAACCATGCTGGAATGTCCCGCCCTTCATTGAGGCGGCGGCGTAGTTCGGTTCCCGAGATGTTCAGGACCCGCGCGCCATTGCGGACTTCATTGTCGGGGATGTATTGGTCCTGGTCTTCGAGGTACACCATCATGCTGAACGGGACCATGCTTACGCCAATATCGGACTCGTGCTTACGGAACAGCTCCTGAGCTTCATACGGGCCGTAAAAGGGTTTGCCGTCAGAGTCATGGCCGGGGCCGGCATGGTCCCGGCCGACGATGAAGTGCGTGCAACCGTGATTCTTGCGGATGACGCCGTGCCAGATCGCTTCGCGCGGCCCAGCCATGCGCATGGCGAGCGGCAGCATCGCCAGCTTCACTGTGCCCGGAGGATACTTTGCGAGCAGCAGTTCATAGCAGCGAACGCGGGTGAAGTAGTCCACGTCGCCAGGCTTGGTCACGCCGACCGAAGGATGAATAAGCAAATTGGCGCCTGCCTGCTTGGCGGCGCGTAAGGTCAGTTCCTGGTGGGCGCGGTGCATGGGATTGCGAGTCTGGAACGCAACGACTCGCCGCCAACCCAGCCGGGCAAACTCGGCGCGCAACTGGGCAGGAGTGGGTCGCAGGGCGCCAAAGTCGTAGTGAGACGGCATCTGCAGTCCCTCGAGCTTGCCCCCCACGTACCAAGGGTTGGCCTTGTTTAGCAGGTAATCCACGCCGGGGTGCGACAGGCTCGTGGTATTGAAGACACTCCTGGCCTCGGCCCTGCGATCCGGCTGCCATACCTCTTCCACCTGCAGCACGGCGAGCATGACGCCTTCAGCATCGCGCAGCGCAACCTGGCTGCTGCCCGGGCGAAGTTTCGCGGCGAAATCCACAGTGACGTCGAGGGTGATCGGCATCGGCCAGAGTAAGCCGTCGGCCAGGCGCATGTCCTGGCAGACGCCTTCGTAATCAGCCCGCGTCATGAAGCCGCGGAGTGGGGAAAAACCGCCGCTCATCAGCAATTCAAGGTCGCAGACCTGCCGGGGGCTAAGGTCCCATGAAGGCCATTCACGCGAGTTCGACTTCATTTCCGCGGCTCGCGGCGGTTGGGCAATGAGATCGACGAGTTCACCGCCGTGCGGGGCGATAAGGTGGCCGGTGGAAGCGATCAGTGTGTGACCTCCTTCAGATCAACTGGCTAGTCCATCAAGGACAGCTGAATGTCGCATGCGTGTGGAGATAATCCGCGGGACAGCTTGCGAATCCGGCCGCCAACGCCGCCGTTCATCGCCTGCATAGTTTCCTAGAGTGCCGTCAGCGTCGCAAAAATATAGGCAGGGAAGTTCGTGGAGCAAAAAGTCAGTGCTGCCCGGAGATTTCGATGTTCGCCTATATTTTTCGGCGAAATTTGAACTCTACAGTTACGGCAGGTTAGAGGTCAGCTGCACCAGTTGATGGAACGAGAGCTCGGGGCCGCCCGGCGAAGAAGCGGCGGAAAGCGGTCGAACGGCTCGTGATGTAGTTTCAAACAACCTGGAAGAGGCTTGTCGAGATGGAAGTGCTTGGGCCCCGTCGGACTAACCCGTACGTGTTCATCGTGGGATGCCCGCGTTCGGGAACCACTCTGCTCCAGCGCATGGTCAACTCACATCCGCAGATAGCGATCACACCCGAAACGCACTGGATCCCCAGAGTGTACAAAAAGCGAAACGGGTTAACAGCGGAAGGCTTTGTCACTCCGGAGTTGATTTCCCACCTGCTCGAGCTACCGAAGTTTACGCGTTTGGGCATTAGCCGAGACGAACTAGTCGAGCTGATGGGAAAGGGCCAGTCAGTCTCGTACGCAACTTTCGTCACCGGCATATTCGATTTGTACGGAAAAAGGCAAGGAAAGGTCTTGGTAGGGGATAAGACACCGGGCTATGCACGGATGGTGAGCCTCCTCCACGCTCTCTGGCCGGGAGCGCGCTTTGTCCATCTGATCCGGGACGGTAGAGACGTGTGTTTGTCGATGGCGAGCTGGCCCAAGGCGCAGCAGAAGCGCCCTGGCAAATTCGCTACTTGGAACGATGACCCGGTGTCGACCACAGCTCTTTGGTGGGAGTTCATGGTGCGAAAAGGGAGGGAGGCGGGAAGATCGCTCGGACCAGAGCTTTACCACGAGTTACGCTACGAATCCCTGGTCAGCCATCCAGCGGAGGCCTGCAAAGCCCTGTGCGCCTTTCTAGACCTGCCCTTCCACGATGCCATGCTCCGGTTTCACGAGGGTCGAACGAAAACCACCCCCGGTCTGGATGCAAAACATGCCTGGCTGCCTGTTACTCGCGGACTTCGCGATTGGCGGTCCCAGATGCCAGCCGACGATGTACGGCGATTCGAGGCCGTGACGGGCGATCTGCTTGACGAGTTAGGGTACACGCGCGTCGTTTCGGCCCCGCAGCCCGCAGTGCTGGAGATCGCCGCGCAAATCCGTATCCGATTAGCGCAGGACCCGGCTTGGCTGGACGATACCAGAGAGAGTCGGCCGCTGGTTGATGACTACAAATTTGGTAGCCAAGAAAAGGAGCCGAATGAGACTGAAAGCCGTTAGCTCGGGTGCGACGAATCCGTACGTATTCATTGTGGGATGCCCGCGCTCTGGCACCACCTTGCTCCAGCGAATCGTTGATGCTCATTCGCACATCGCAGTTGCTCCGGAGTCACATTGGATTCCCCGAATGTTCGAAAAACGAAAGGGGCTAACACCCGAAGGGCTGGTCACGCCGGAGCTGATCCTTCAGTTGGAGGGCCAGGCTGATTTCCCTGCCCTGCATATCAGCCGACAGGATCTGGAAGGGTTGGTAGGACCAGGCGAGGCGATTTCCTATGCAGACTTCATCACCCGGCTGTTCGATTTGTACGGAGAAATCCGGGGTAAGACCTTAGTGGGGAACAAGACGCCGGGGTTCGTAAGGAGACTCCGGACGCTGCATGCCCTGTGGCCCAACGCTCGATTCGTTCACCTGATCCGCGATGGCCGCGACATGTATTTGTCCACCGTGCATCGGCCCCTCAAGAATCCCAAGCCCGGGGTTTTCGATACATGGGAACAGGATCCGGTGTCGACCGCGGCCCTGTGGTGGGAATTGAACGTGAGGCTCGGGAGGCAAGCCGCTAGCTGGCTGGGGCCGGAGTTGTACTACGAGGTGCGCTACGAGTCCTTGGTAAGCGATCCCGCGCGGGAATGCAAGGCTCTGTGCGACTTCCTGGGATTGCCGTTCGACGATGCCATGCTGCATTTTCACGAGCGACAAGCCAGGCCGAGAGCTGCCCGGCCTATTACTGCCGGTCTGCGAGATTGGCGCGCAGAAATGCCACCCGAGGATGTGGAGCGATTTGAGGCAGTCGCCAGCGAGCTTTTCGACGAATTGAATTACCAGCGCGCCTTCCCCCTCCCGAGTCCCGGAATTGTGGAAAGTGTCTCCAGGGCTCGGGTTTCCTTCTCCCAGAATCCTCGTAACCGCACGCTGGTTAGAGAACTGGCTGAGCCTGCGAGGAGACCGTGGATCTGAGCGCTCGCAGACCCTGAGACAGCAGCCAGCACGGCAAGATTGAGAGTGGAGCGAACGACGATGAGCCTTTCAAAACCAAATCGTGAACCCGCCTGCATCATGGCATACTCGCACGACGGTTTTGGATTAGGACATCTTCGCAGGAACACGAATATCGCATCTCGCTTCGTGAGGAGCACGCCGGGATCGAATGTGCTGTTGCTGGTGGGATGCCCGCCAGGGGCATTTTTCGCGTCACGGGAGGGTATCGACCTGATCAAAATTCCATCGATCGTCAAGGTCGCCGCCGAAATGTACCGTCCTCTCAGTCTCAGCATAAGCGTGGAGCGAATGAAAATGCTGCGCGCTTCGATGATACAAAAAGCGGCGGAAATTTTTAAGCCGGACCTGTTTCTTGTCGACCACGTACCGACCGGCGTCTGGTCAGAGCTCCTGCCCACTTTGCAGATGTTGCGGCAATTGGAAAATCCGCCACGCATCGTTCTAGGTATGAGAGACATCGTTGATTCCCCGGAGGTAGTCCGCCAGCTGTGGAAACGCGAGAACATCTACGAAGTGGTCGCCAGTTATTACGATGAAGTTCTCATCTACGGCTCTGAAAGCGTGTTCGACACCGCTTCCCAATACGGACTGGATGTCGAGTTTCCCGGCAGAATCAGGTACTGCGGATACGTCTGCTCCGAAGAGCCTTACAGGGCCAGGGAGGAGATGCGCGCCGAACTCGAGATCGAGGAGGAGAAGTTGGTTGTTGTCACCGCTGGCGGAGGCGGTGATGCGTACCCGATTCTGGAGACGTGTCTCGACGCGTTTCGTCTCCTCGGCGATTATCCTCCCTGTGAAGCGATCGTTATAGCGGGCCCGCTCATGGATCCGGCGCAGACCGAGCATCTTAAACAACGTGCCAACGGGATGAAGGTCCGCGTTCTGAATCATGTCCAGGACAACCTGAGCTACATCAACGCTGCCGATGTTGTGATCACCATGGGAGGTTACAACACTCTCTGCGAAGTGCTTCGCTTGAAAAAGAAGTCTCTGGTGCTTCCGCGTTGCGGTCCGAGAGCCGAGCAAGTCATGCGCGCCCGGCTTTTTGCCGAGCGGCAACTGATCGACGTCATCTATCCCGACCGGCTATCCCCACAGCACCTGGCGAAGCGATTAATGATGGATCTGGAGCGTGACGATTACCCCGTTAGCGACAACCCCGTACCCCTGGACGGCGCGGTGCAGGCCGCCTCTTGTCTCTCGGAGCTTTACGAGAGCTGAATTGCCGACATATGGATGCGAAACCTCATGGAGCCGCCACGATCGGATATGTTGTGAGCGCCTGGCCCCGCCTGTCGGAGACGTTCATCCTGAACGAGCTCATCGGCGTGGAGAGGCTGGGCGGGCGTGTGCGAATTTTCTCGGTCAAGGATCCTCAGGATGGACCGGTTCATGGCAAGGTAGCACAGGTGCGCGCACCCGTGACCTACCTGACGATGGTGCGCAACCGCAAGGCCATCTGGCAAGCCAATCTCGGTCTGCTTTTCAGACAACCTGGACGCTACGCCAGAACCCTGCTCGGAACATTGCGGTATCGCCGCTGGAAAGTTCTGCGGCGCTTTTTTCAAGCCAGTTACCTGGCAGAGCTGCTGCGCCAGGAGCCGTTAACCCACCTTCACGCCCACTTCGCCAATGACCCGGCGCTGGTGACCATGTTCGTCCACCAGCTCACGGGAATCCCTTATACGTTTACGGCACATGCCAAAGACATATACGTCAAGACGCCGCCCGAGCTCCTTCGTGCACAGGCGCAGCGGGCGAAGGCGGTGATCACGTGCACGGAATACAATCTAAGTTATCTGTCGTCTCAGATCGGCCCGGAATACCGCGATCGACTGCATTGCATCTATCATGGGCTCGATCTTGCTCAGTTTGGTTTCCATGCGCCCCGGGTCTTCGATGGGATGGCCCCCGTCATCCTCTCCGTTGCCAGACTGGTCGAAAAAAAGGGCTTAAGTGACCTGATCTCCGCGGCTGACATTCTTCGCCTGCGCGGTCGCCGATTTCAGATCCAGATCGTCGGGGACGGACCTTTACGGCAGAGGCTCGAGGCCCAGATAACCCAGCTCTCGCTGAATGATCGCGTGACCCTGCTTGGCGCCTTGCCCCACGAGAAGCTCTGTCGTGCTTACCAGCAAGTTTCCGTTTTTGCACTCCCGTGCGTCGTGGCCGCCGATGGCGATCGCGACGGGATCCCAAATGTCTTGTTAGAGGCGATGGCTAGCGGCGTGCCCGTGGTCTCGACTCCGGTATCAGGTATTCCGGAGCTCATCGATCAGGAGCGCGAGGGCCTGCTTGTTCCTCCGAATACTCCTGTCGCACTGGCCGACGCCATCGATCGGCTTCTGACCTGCGCAGAATTGAGAGAACGTCTGGCGCGCGCCGCCCGAGCGAAGATTGAAGCTTGCTTTTCAGTGGATCGAAGCTCAGCACGATTGCTGGCCCTTTTCCAGCCGGGAGGAGCGCTGTGAGGGTTCTCTACCTGTGCAACGATCCCGGCATTGATCTGGCACGGCAGAGCGGCGGCGCGATTCATATCCGTTCCTTTGTCCATGCTCTCAACGAGCTCGGCCACGAAGTGACAATTGTTGCCTGCAGCGCACCGGGTAGCAGCCCGTCTCTCGCAGCCGATCTTCGGGCCATCGTCTGCCCCGCCCAGCTGGCGGGCTGGAATCGCTCCCTGGCTCGCGCCCTGAGGGCTGCCAACCGCGCGGTGGGCCGGACCCCGCGCCGCAGCCCAGATGCGGTCCGGGCCTTGCATAATCTCACCTTCTTTCATGCAGCTTTGCGTGCTGCACGGCAATTCAATCCGGATTTCATCTATGAGCGTTACAGCCTTTGGGCTGTGGCGGGTCTGTTTGTGGCCAGGGAGCTATCGATTCCGCTGGTTCTGGAAGTGAACTCGCCACTCGCTTACGAACAGCAGCATTACCGTTCCGGGTTGACCTGTCCGCCCCTGGCTCGAGGAGTGGAAGGCGCGATCTGGCGCAAGGCCGATCTCATCATCGCTGTTTCGGAATCGCTACGCAGTCATATGCTGAGAGCGGGCGTCGAGTCCGAACGGGTTCGCGTTTTGCCCAACGCCGTCAATGGCCGCTTGTTCCACGCCGATTTGGACGGCATTCCGGTGCGGGAACGCTTCAAGCTCAAGGACCGCTTTGTGGTTGGGTTTGTAGGGTCGTTCAAGCGATGGCACGGGGTCGATTTGTTGTTGGCGGCATTTCGGGATCTTCACCAGAAGGGCGCTTCGTCGCACTTACTTCTCGTGGGGGACGGGCCCTTGCGTCTTCAGTACGAGGAAGAGGTCCAGAAGGCGGGCCTGGCCCAGGCCGTGACTTTCGCGGGGGCAGTATCCCACCAAGACGTACCCGGCTACCTGGCGGCGATGGATGTAGCGGTTGCGCCCTACCCGGCCCTGGAGGATTTTTACTATTCGCCCCTGAAACTCTTCGAATACATGGCCGCAGGGCGCGCTGTGGTCGCGAGTCGAATTGGGCAGGCAGCGGAAATCTTAATGGATGGCGACACAGGCCTTTTATTTGAGCCCGGCGACCGCGCGGGTCTGGTCGACCGCATCCAGCGTTTCTGGCGGGACGCAGGGTTGCGTCAAGAAATGGGGAGAAGGGCCAGTGCAGCCTGCTCAACACGTACGTGGAGCCAAAATGCTGCTCGGCTGATTGGTTGGGTCGAGCCTCAGATCCAGCAATTCCGGGGTGATTGCCGTGAGCACAGAGCACCAGCTTGAACCGGAGGAGCCGGGCATGAACATCGCCGTCAAGCCATCGCGACACCTCAAGCCAGAAGATGTCCAGGGGGTGCTGCGATCCATCACCTCGCGTAGGAAGTTGGGGCATGTCCGGAAAGCGTTTCTGTACGCCCGGTCCGGGTTGGGACCGTGTTGTCTCAGGCACCTTCGATACCGGCCCGGCCACACGGGAACGTCACGGACCTACGGTATCCACTGCCACCCAGCTTCCGCGAAAGGAGTGCGTTGTTCATGCGCGGGCGTCTGCTTTTGAGAGAAAAAATCGGCGGGATCTGGCTTCGACACTTCGTGCCATTGCTTTTTCCTTTTTGGAAGCAACTGTGCTTGGCGGCGATCGCGATGGCGTGCAGCGCCTTGCTCAGCGCGATGCGACCCTGGCCGCTCAAAGTCGTCATTGACCGGGTGCTCGTACATTCCCATGAGCACAGACCCAGCCGGGTGCCTTTCCTGCACAACTGGCTGGACCACGCCGTGTTGTCGCACACACAAGTCCTTTACGGAGCATGCGCCGCCACGATATTCATCGCCCTCATTTCAGGGCTGCTGAGTTACTTTTCCACGCGCACGATGGGCGATGTCGGGCAACAGTTTGTCTTTGCGATCCGGCGCGATTTGTTCGCGCACATGCAGCGGCTCTCCCTGAGGTTCCATGATCATCAGCGGACCGGCGACCTTATTACGCGACTGACTTCCGACGTCCAGGCGATCCAGGACATGATCGCCAGCGGCATCATCACGTTCGGCACCAACGGCTGCCTCCTGGCAGGAATGCTCATCCTGATGTTCTGGTTGAACTGGCGCTTCGCCCTGGTCTCGCTTTCGATTGCTCCCCTGTTGTTTTGGACTGTTTTCCGTTACAAGCGCCGGATCAAGCTGGCCGCTCGCCAGGCCCGCGCCAGCACAGGCCTCCTCGCTTCCCTGGCGCAAGAGACGCTCGCCTCCATCCGGATCGTGCAAGGGCTGGCGCAAGAAGATCAACAGAACGAACGCTTCCAGGAACGGAGCCAGAGTCATCACCAGGCCTATGTGGAAATCGTAAGGTACCAGGCGCGCGTGAGCGCGCTGGTCGACGTCCTGGCTGCGATGGGCCTGACCATGGTGATGTGGTACGGTGCCACGCGCGTAATGGCCGGTGAGCTCACCACCGGAGATGTGGTTCTGTTCTTCGCTTATGTCACCAACCTTTATAACCCCATGAAAGGGATCGCGCGCTCCTCCTATTTGTTCAGCAAGGCCAGCGTTGGAGCCGAGCGGATCGCCGAAGTGATGAGCGTCCGCAGCGAGGTGACGGACCAGGAAAACGCTCGTTCTGTTTCAGGGTTGAAGGGAGACGTCGAGTTTCGCGACGTAGGGTTTGAATACGAGGCCGGCCGGACGGTGTTGCGCCACATTAATCTTTTTATCGAAGGCGGCGAAAAGGTCGCCATCGTCGGAGCAACCGGTGCTGGCAAGAGCACGCTGGTGAGCCTGATTCCGCGTTTCTATGATCCGACCAACGGGGAGATCCGCATCGATGGTGAAGACATTCGCAATTACTCGGTGCAGTCGCTTCGCGAGCAGATCAGCCTGGTATTGCAGGATTCACTGCTATTTAGCGGTACCATCCGCGAAAACATCGCTTTTGGTCGCCCCGATGCCAGCGATGAGGACATCGTCGCCGCTGCTGTGATCGCCAATGCCGACGAGTTCATCCAGCGGCTTGCGGAAGGCTACGATACCCCGGTTGCCGAGCGCGGCACCACTCTTTCAGGCGGCCAAAAACAAAGGATTGCCATCGCGCGCGCGATTGTGCGAGACGGTCCTATCCTCATCCTTGACGAGCCGACCAGCGGGCTCGACGCGGCCGCGGAACAGACGGTTGTGGAAGCGCTGGAACGAGCCGCAACCGGACGCACAACGTTGATTATCGCCCACCGCCTGACGACAGCGCGTCTTGCCGACCGCATCGTCGTCCTGGATCAGGGCCGCATTGTTGAACAAGGTACTCACCTGGAACTTTTGGCACGCGACGGTATCTATGCGCACCTCTATGAGCTGCAAATGACCGGTGAGACTCCCATGTCGGCCAACAATGCGAATGCCGTCGACGGAACGGCGATCTAGGGAGACATGACATCGTCGGCTAATTTCGGCATGGAGTGCAACCAGTGTGAGCCGCGGTCACGGTTCCAGAGGTCACGGTTCCAAAGGAGGCAGCCAATGTTCCAGGTCAAAGCATTCTCCAGACTTGGGTGTCTGTTCTTGCGGAGTCCCATGGTTCTCGCTGCGCTTTTCGCACTCGTTCCCCCGATAGCAGGCGCGATGAAGGACGCAAAAGGCTGTCTCCCGAATTCTCGCAGTGCCGTTCAGGGTGCCGTGCTGACCACTGTGCCGCAAGTGCAGGGAACCCATACCCCGAGTGGCCAGGACCCTGTGAAATTGCGACGTCTGGTGGTTGGACGCCAAGCAGGAGCGCTGGCCATTAAGTTAACGCTCAGCGGCGCCGTGACGCCCAGGCTGAGCACCCTGGATTCGCCCTCCCGAGTTGTACTGGACCTACCGAACACATGGGCTGTGACACCCACCCGCCGAATCAGGGTGGCCAGCAACGGCACGAAAACCGTGCGTGTGGGCATGGACGGACAGGTTCCACCTACCACCCGTGTCGTTGTGGACTTGGCCAAGCCACTTGAGTACGAGATCGTTCCAGGCAGCAAGCACGACTTGATTCTCAGGATCCACGCTGTTTCCACCCACAATTCCGGCTCGATCGAGCATTCTGCCCAGCGCCGGGAGGCCACCCGCCCGCCGTCTGAAGTCCCTCCGTTGTCCAGCGCTTTTATCCAGCTCCCGGACGAGCAGCGGGCTCGGACCGCGCCGAATTCATCCGCCGCCACCCTTGTTGGGGTCGTCGAAGACCACAGTGGCACGGTGAATCCGGCCACAGACCCTGCTCGGATCGGGCGGACAAGCGGTTCAGCCGCTAACCCTGGCGCTGCTGCCGCAAACGATTCCGGCGCTGTCGGACCCCCTGATCAGGGCAAGGACGCTACCCAGTTGGCTTTCGAAGCCACACCGCCCAATGCTTCCGTAGAGGCCCCGGGCGGAAAGCCCGCTCAGACGACGACACAGTCGGCGTCGGCAGCCGTTGCCGGGGTGGCCGTAGATCAGGATGGCGCGGTAGTCCCGGCGGCGATCATTACCCTGGTGGAGCGCACGAGCCGTTCAAACCACAATACTGTTTCGGATAACTGGGGCCGCTTCCTATTCGAAGACCTGCCGCCCGGACACTATATTCTCCGCGGAAAGGCGGAGAGTATGCAAAGCGCGGAAACCGAGGTTGTGGTGGCCGACAATCCAGTGGAAGTGAAGCTGCTCATGAAGGTGAGTGTGGAAGAGCAGGTCAGTGTGACCGAAGCAAGCCCTGACCCGGTGTCTCCGGATAAGAATTCTGACGCTGTCGACCTCAATGCCGAGCTGCTGCGTGACCTTCCCACCGACAGCCAAAATATTGTGCCATTGCTCAGCAACTTCGTGTCGCCGGCCGCGGGGGGCACCGAAGGGATCTCGCTGGTAGTGGATGGCATGGAGGCCGAACAGATCAACGACCTGCCCGCCTCAGCCATCAAGGCAGTAACCATCAACCGGAATCCTTACGCTGTGGAGTTCCGACGGCCAGGCAAGGCTCGGATTGAACTGACTACGAAACAGGGTTCCCCAAAGCGTTACCACGGACATTTCGGGATATTCGCGCGCGACTCCGTGTTTGATGCGAAAAACCCGTTCGCCAGGCAGCAGCCCGATCTCAGCCGAAAGCTGTTTGAAGGAACCTTTGGCGGCCCGCTGGGCTTCCAGGGTGCTTCCTTCTTTGTGTCCGCACAGCATCTGGGGGACACCGAGAGTGCCACTGTCAATGCCACCATCCTCAATGCCTCGAACCAGCCAGTCTCTCTGGTCCAGAATGTAGCCACCGGGTTGCACGGCAGCGATTACCTGGCGCGACTCGACTTCCATCCCGGCCAAATCCATACCATTACGGTGTTTTACAGTTTCGACGAGAAGTTCCAATCCAACTATGGTGTCGGCGGCTTTAATCTGGCCGACCAGGGCATCAGCACAGCCCTCCTCGGGCACAAGTTTCAGTTTACGGACCAGGCAATTCTGTCGCCGACGTTGCTGAATACGGCGCGCCTCCTGTTGCGCAGTAGCATCTCCCATTCTGGAACTAAACCAAGTGGCTACGCACTCGAGGTGAACGGCAACTTCACCTCGGGTCCGTCGCAAACCTCACAACAGCAGTGGGAACCGCTGGTGGAGTTTGAAGACATTGCCTCTTACGCTCACAAGAGTCAGACTCTTCGCTTCGGAGCAGGAACCCGAACCCGGTTCTTCGATGTTACAGATCAGTCGAACTTCGGCGGCACCTTCAAGTTTGCCAGCCTCACTCAACTCATTCAGGGTACGCCCTTTCTTTTCAGTATCAACCGGGGCCAACCAAACCTGACATACCGAATCTACGAGACGAGTGCTTTTGTCCAGGATGAGGTTCGCGTTCACTCCAGCCTCAGCCTGGTTGCCGGACTGCGATACGACTGGCAAAGTACCATGGCGAGCCAGCGGAGTCTGGCGCCGCGGCTGGCGCTGGCTTACTCACCAGGCAGTCGCAAAACCGCCTTCCGAGCCGGAGCGGGGCTGTTCTATGAGTACCTCCCCCAATCAGCCACCGAGAAAGCTCTGCTGCTGGACAATACGCAGGTCCAGCAGGTTGTAATCTCAAACCCGAACTATCCGAATCCCTTCGCAGGTGGGGCCACGCATCCGCCGAGCGTGGTACGGATCGCGGCGGACAGCACCACCCCTTACCTGGTGCAAGCAAGCGTCAGCATAGAGCGTGAACTGGGCAAGAGAAACCAACTGACGCTCGAGTACCAGATGCTGCGCGGGCTCCATCTGTGGCGGTCGCGCAACATCAACGCGCCGCTACCCTTGACGGGTGCGCGGCCGGACCCGAATTTCTTCAACATCGATCAAGTCGAGTCCTCCGCTTCCATGCGCAGCAACGCGCTGGGTTTGAGCTACCGGGGCGCAGTGGGCAAGCACTTCAACGCCATCGTCCAGTACTCGTTTTCGAAAGCTATCAACGACACTTCCGGGCCCTTCAGTTTGCCGGCCGACAATTACAACCTGGGTCCGGAGATGGGCCGTGCCGACTTCGACCGGCGTCATCGCCTGAACCTTGCTGGCGTGATCAATCTGCCCGGCGCATTCCGCCTCGGAGCCGTTCTCACCGTGGCTTCCGGAATCCCCTTCAACATTACGACTGGGGCCGACGATAACCACGATTCCGTAGCCAACGATCGGCCACCCGGCGTCACCCGCAATAGCGGAGAGGGGCCGGGACTGTTGCAACTGGATTTGCGCGTTACAAAGCTCTTTCCGGTATGGCGTCCGCTGAATCGCGACCGGAATTCCCGAAATCTTGAGCTCAGGATCGATGCGTTCAATGCCGTTAATCACCCCAATTATCCAAGCTTCGTGGGGGTGTTGACATCACCTCTGTTTGGCCGGCCCAACATCGGCCTGCCGGCGCGAACTCTGCAGACATCACTCGGCTACCGCTTCTAAGGAGCATTGACAACTGTGAGCAACCAAGGACAACGAGTACTCCTGACGGGCGGAGCTGGTTTCATCGGATCGCATCTTGCCGAAGCCTTGCTGCAGCGTGGTTATCAGGTGACGATCGTCGATAATCTGGACCCCTTCTATCCGTCCTTCTGGAAAAAATCCAATCTCGAGGAGATCCGCCAAGCCGGCGCCTATGAGTTCCATGAAGTCGATATTCGTGACATGGAGGCACTGAGTCGCATCGTGGCACTCATGCGTCCTGCGGCCATCATTCACTTGGCGGCGCGCGCGGGTGTGCGCCCCTCCATTGAACAGCCGCACATGTACGAACGCGTGAACGTGGAGGGCACCTTGAACCTGCTCGAGCTCTGCCGCCGGTTTCAGGTGGATAAGTTGATCTTCGGCTCATCGAGTTCGGTCTATGGCGCAACGAGCTGTGTACCTTTTTCCGAGAACCACGTTGAGTTACGGCCGCTGTCTCCTTATGCCGCCACCAAGCTTGCGGGGGAGATGCTCGCCTACACATACGCGCAACTGTTCGGGCTGTCGGTGGTCTGCCTGCGCTTCTTTACCGTTTACGGTCCCCGACAACGGCCCGACCTGGCCATACATAAGTTCACTGAGTTGATCGAAGCCGGCAAGCCTGTGCCCATTTTCGGTGACGGCTCAAGCTCGCGTGACTATACCTACGTTGGTGATATCGTGGCCGGCGTCCTGGCCGGTCTCGATTACGAGTTGCGGCCCGGCTCAGGCTGTGCCCGCTTTGAGGTTTTCAACCTGGGAAACTCCCAACCGGTGAAGCTCACCGAGCTTGTCGAACTGCTTGAGAAAGTCACAGGCCGCAGGGCCATCCGCGAATGGCGGCCGCTCCAGCCCGGAGACTCGCCACTGACATGGGCTGATATCTCCAAAGCCAGTCGCGTGCTCGGCTACCGGCCAGTTACACCGTTAGAAGACGGACTCGCAAGTTTCGTGAAGTGGTACCGGCTCGCGGGTTCTGTCCGGCACGGGTAATGATGGACGGGAGTCGCTGCGCCATGGGACGAAATTTGATGGGAAACGTGTGGTTGCAGGTCGGCATCGGCCCTGCTGCAGTCCGTGGATTGGTTGGCGATGCCATTGCGATTTCACGTTGCAAATCGTGACCAGCGCATGAGCAGACCGAAACGGCAGTCGACGCCTGTGGGTCCGAAATCGAAGGTTAGGAGTTTCAATGACTAATCCCTGCCTGTTCATCGTGGGATGCCAGCGCTCAGGAACCACTCTGCTGAAGAGAATGTTGAACGCACATCCACGGCTAGCGGTCACTTCCGAATCGAATTGGATTGCGCGTTTGTTCGAGAACAGGGCGGGGGTGACGCCCCAAGGTCTGGTGAGTCCTGAGTTGCTCTCTTTTTTGGCCGCCGATCCCGCGTTCCTCCGTTTGAACATCGGCCGAAAAGAGCTCGAAACGCTGTCGCGGCCCGGCCAACAGGTCGCGTATGCGGAATTCGTCAGCGGCATTTTCAACTTGTACGGGAAAACCCAGGGCAAAGCTCTGGTGGGCAACAAGACGCCCGCTCACGTGCGCAGGTTGCACACGCTGCACGCCCTCTGGCCCGAGGCTCGGTTCGTTCATCTGGTCCGGGATGGTCGGGATGTGTGCCTGTCTATCGCCAAATGGCCCGCAGCGCAACAAAAGAAGCCGGGGACGCTGAACACTTGGAAAGACGACCCAGTCACCACCACGGCTTTCTGGTGGGAGCTGCATGTGACGCTTGGACAGCAAGCCCAAAATTGGCTCGGACCAGAGCTGTATTACGAGATGCGCTACGAATCTCTTGTGGAGCAGCCGGCCGAGGAAATCGCTGCGCTCTGTGCATTTCTGGGCTTGCCGTACGACCGGGCGATGCTGAGCTTTCACGAGGGTCGGACCATCGACGACCCAAAACTCGAATCCAAGCAACGCTGGCTTCCGGCGACTCTCGGCTTAAGAGATTGGAGATCGGAAATGACTGAAGAGCAAGTGGAACGGTTCGAGGCAGCCGTAGGTCCTCTCCTGGATAAATTAGGATATCCTCGCGCCTTCTCGCGTCCGTCTCCCGAGAGGCTGGACCATGCCTCGAGACTACGGGCTTTGCTTGCCCAAGATCCCGGTTGGATCACACTCACTCGCAAGACAGGTATCGACTCTCGGTCTGAACTTATGACTTCCTCATACGCGGACATCCTGAAGCGTATCGAAGCGGCCCTTTGCGCGGCCCGCGAGGTGTTCGATCGCTTTACGGCCGGCGCCATCGAAGCGGAGTTCAAAGCCGGTCACGACCCTGTCACCGAAGCTGACCGCGCCATCGATGCCGTGCTTCGCGAGAATCTGCTGCGGAACCACGAGGGTTGGCTGTCGGAGGAAAGTGTCGACGACCTCTCCCGCCTGGACAAGAAGCATGTCTGGGTCGTGGATCCCCTCGACGGCACGCGCGAGTTTGTAAAGGGTATCCCGGAGTTCTGCGTTTCCATCGGGTTCGTCGAGAATGGGCGCCCCGTGGCGGGTGGGATCTGCAACCCCGCAACCCGTGAAACTTTTATTGGTGCGGTTGACGCAGGAGTGCTCTACAACGGGAAACCCGTTCATGCCAGCCAGCGCACCGCACTCAATGGAGCGATCGTGCTGGCCAGCCGCAGCGAGATCAAACGAGGCGAATGGCAGCCGTTTGAAGGTGGACAACTACAGGTACGCGCGATGGGCTCGGTCGCGTACAAGCTGGCGCTGGTTTCCGCTGGCCTTGCCGATATTACCTTTACGTTGTCTCCCAAGAACGAATGGGACGTTACGGCCGGAGCCGCGTTGGTTCTGAGTTCCGGGGGCTTTGTCAGCACGCTCGAGAACGCCCAGTTCCACGCTAACAACAAGAATCCGCTTCTGTCCGGCTTCATTGCCGGTGGAGCGCATCTGCGGAACGAGTTGCTGGCACTCGTCGAACCCCACATTCAGGCAGCAGCGTCGAAAACCGGGAAATGATCGCTGAATATGATCTGTGCGCGAGCTCTTGGTTCTCGGATGCTTCGTCGGATTTGATGCCAAGGGGGTTTAATGTGCGTGCGCTTATAACGGGCGGAGCAGGTTTCCTTGGATCGCATCTGTGCGACGCCCTGTTGGCGGAAGGCAATCAAGTGGTCGTGGTGGATAATCTGCTTACCGGGCGTATCGATAACATCCAACATCTCTCGCGAGAGTCTCGCCTTGAATTCCATGATTTGGACATATGCGAACCCTTTGATTGTGGGCCGGTTGAATATGTCTTTCATTTCGCGTCGCCGGCTGCTCCGGCTGACTACATGGTCCACGGCATCGCCACCCTGAGGACCGGATCTTTGGGCACGTTTCATGCTCTCGATTTGGCCCGTAAATACGGTGCACAATTTCTATTAGCATCCGCGTCGGAAGTCTACGGGGATCCGCACGAAAACCCACAGCATGAAGATTACTGGGGAAATGCCAATCCCATCGGTGAGCGTTCCGTTTACACACAGGCCAAGCGTTTGTCCGAGGTTGCCGTAGTAGCTTACCGTCGATACTACAATCTCGATACGAGGATCGTCCGCATTTTTTACACGTACGGGCCCAGAATGAAAAGGAACGACGGCCGGATGGTATCCGAGTTCATCAAAAACTCCCTGTTAGGGGAACGCTTGGTGATTTATGGCGATGGCACACACAAGCGTAGCCTAACCTATGTGTCAGACACAATCGACGGCATATTGCGAGTGGCGCATTCCCATGAGCACGAACCGGTGAACATCGGCAGGCGCGAGCAGATAACAGTTTTCGAGTGCGCTCAGCAAATACTGGCGATAACGGGATCTCGTAGCGCCATTAGATTTGCTGAGCTTCTCGCAGATGATCCGAAGCAGCGTTGTCCGGACATCACGAAGGCACGTAAGCTGCTGGGTTGGGAACCGAAAGTCGATCTGCAAACCGGCCTACGTAGGACAGCGGAGTATTTTCGCAGCGAGGGTGGGAACAGTTGAACTCAAAGACGCTAAGCAACACACTCCGCGGCGGAGGGGACGCGCGCAGACGAAAGCCGACGCGCGGTGATGTTGAGGCGTGAAATACCAGTGTCGTTAGTCGTTGCAAGGGAAAGCAATACCCGTCGCGAAAGACTAAAGACCAAAGACTAAACACTAAAGACTAACAACCAATCACCAGTTGTAAGGAGACTAACTTGTGTCGAGCAAGGTGATGGACCCCAATCAAAATGGTGTTGCGGCAACTCCTCTCGCAGTTGTAGAGGACAGCCTTTTGGAGAGAATTCGCGCCGGGAGGGACAAAATTGCGGTGCTGGGGATGGGCCACGTCGGCCTGCCCACCGCTCTCGGATTGGCGGAAATGGGCTGGCAGGTTCTGGGTTGCGACAGCTGTGCCCCACTGATCGCCCAACTGCAAGCCGGCAAAATGCCCTTTTATGAGCCGGGACTCGCCGACCTGTTCGCCAAACACCTGGGAGAGAACTTTTGTCCAGTGGATGATCTGGAGGCAGCAATTCGTGAAGCGACGATTCTCTTCGTCTGCGTGGGTACGCCCCAGCGCGACAATGGCGAAGCAGATCTTTCGCAGGTGGAAGCAGTCGCGCGAATCATCGCCGAAAACCTGAATGGCTATAAATTGATTGTCGAGAAGAGCACGGTACCGGCGGTTACCGCCCAATGGGTCAAGCGCACTATCCTACGCTACGCGAAAACTCTTCCAGCCAAAAACGGGAACGGGCACTCGGACGCTATCAACGGGCACGGGAGCACCGCGGCCCAGGGTCCAGTATGCGATTTCGATGTTGCTTCGAATCCGGAATTTCTTCAGGAAGGAGTGGCGGTTCACAACATTTTCCGCCCGGATCGGATCGTCTGCGGAGTGGAATCGGAACGGGCGCGAGCTATTTTCGAAGAACTCTATCGGCCTCTGAGTGCCCCGCTGCTGATGACCGAGTTGAGCACGGCAGAGCTTATCAAGCACGCCGCTAACTCTTTCCTGGCCATGAAGATCTCGTTTATCAACATGGTCGCAGATTTGTGTGAATTGGTGGGGGCCGATGTAAAGAAGGTCGCGTCCGGGATCGGCATGGATCCGCGAATCGGACCACAGTTCCTGAACGCCGGCATTGGCTTCGGCGGCTACTGTTTTCCCAAGGACCTGCGCGCATTCATTCACCTTGCCGAAGAATATGGCCTGGATTTTTCTCTGTTGAAGAAAGTGGAAGCGATTAACGAGCGGCGGATCGAGGTGTTTCTGAAGAAGGTACGGCAGGCGCTTTGGGTATTGCAAGGAAAAACCATAGCCGTGCTCGGCCTCGCTTTTAAGCCGAACACCGACGACATTCGGGAAGCCCCAAGCCTGAAGATCATCAGGGCGCTATTGGACAAGGGCGCCAGCTTGCGCTTGCATGACCCCAAGGCCACCGCCAATGCCAAAGCTGTCATACCGGAAGACCATGTAACCGTCACCTACTGCGAAGATCCCTACACGGCGGCACGCCACGCGCATGCGTTGCTGGTGGTGACGGACTGGCCGGAGTATCTCGAATTGGATCTGGCTCAGTTGCGGGACAGCATGGACCTGCCGGTGGTCGTCGACGGCAGGAACATCTTCGATCCAAAGGAGATGCAGCGCCTGGGTTTTGAGTATGTATCCATGGGTCGGTGAAGCTCCAGTTTCGATCCCGCACCCGAGCAGCTGGAAAATTCAACAACTTGCCTGTGGCCGAACGCCTTAACGCAGCCGTGGAGACGCCAACGGACTGGCCAAGCACCGCTTGGCAGCGGGCGGTTCTACTCGTCGTCGAGCGACTCTGCATCGATCCCGATATTGCGCTCACCCGCTGCCTTCTTCTCCCAATACTTCTTCACCCAGGCGTCAAAGCTCTTGCCGGCGGCGGTGTCTTTGCCAGTGAATGCCAGTGCAGCGATCTCGCCGTAGGGAATCTTGATCTTGTCCGCGCGATTCTTCGGCTTCACCCGCGCGAAGCACTCGGACAGCATCGTAGTAGCGGGCGCGATAGTAGCGAAGCCCGGTCTCTGAATCGAAGTCCCGCCCCGTGTACTGGAATGGGTTGGCGAGCGTGCCCGTGGAAGCGAACCTTCGGGCACGGCTTCGACGAAGCCGACATCTTGTGCCTCGGACCTCTCCGCGAGCGCAACGATGCAGAAGGCAGGATCGCCGTCTCTTGCTATTTGTAGTAGAGGCAGTTGCATCAATAAGCTCCTGACTTTCCCGTTGGTCGCGTTATACGCGGTGGGCTTCGCCGGGTGGAGCCACCGGCCTGACCAAAATAGCGACGCGGCTGAGTCAGGGGTTGTGGACCCCGGAGGTACAGCTGCGATGTCTCCGATTGTTGCCGTAGGCTGATTGAGATCCATCGGATCAAACGCGAGGTGCGGATCAGCCCGCCTCTCCATGTTCCGGATCAGATTCGCAACCACTTCGGGCAGCGTTTCATCGCAGAGTGTGATTTCAACTTACAAGACGCGGGTGGCCACCTCAAAACCTTGTAAGGAATCCTTGAGAATCGTTATTGGACAGTAATAAGGACAGTCGCCGCATCAGCACCGGTCTTCGCAGTTTCTGCTGAGCTAAACGGCGTAATTGTTGCCGCTGTGAAAGAAAGACGGCGTTGAGACTCACGTAGTATTTACAAGGCCCGGGTCGCTCACCAAGGCCCTGTAAGAAACGGAAGAAACCGAACACAGGGTACCGCGAGTGTACCGCGAAGATTTGGCAAGATGCAGCAACGCGGCTGGATGTGAGTACCGGACTAAGAAAGAGCTCTTCGAACTGAAGTGGACCATGGACCAGGGTCAGAAGGAAACGGGCGCACATTTAGCCAAAATCGAAATTGCGGGAGCAACTAGACTCAGACCCGCGGCCTCCTGCGGGACAGGGCAAAGGCCGCCGCGACACATTGCATCTCCAGTTGTTGGGCCACGCACCTAACGACTAGCTGGAAGCTCCAAAAAAACCCGCGAAAACTCGGGCTCAAAGCCGTCACTGGATTGTCTTCTGGGAATTTGTTCCCAAATTGTTCCCGGAAACCAGAACACGACTGAAGACCTTAGTGAAAGAAAGGGGGCGCCTTGTTGTGCATCCATAAGCAGGAAGGCCGCTTGCGGATTTAACCACCGACCTTTGGGTTATGAGTGCAACTTGACACGTAATTTCAGCGAGTTGTGCGGACAGGGCTGAGCTTCAAGGTATTCGGAAGAACCTGCTGGAATCGCTATTCCTCCCTTAATCGTCCCTCGACGACACAGGCGGTTCTCGCGCGAATTCATCATCATTGGGGCCGATCACCACTCAGATACTAGCCCCGTGGACAAGGCAAACAACTGGCCCCCTCCATTTGAATAGGTTACCTACGGCAGAAACCGCCACATCAGCCCGACAAATCGTACAATCTTGCTTGCAATTGCGCTCAGCATTCCCACCGCCGCGCAAGCACAGCTTCGGCCACTACTTCCGGCTGGAGATCGCCGCTGATAAATGTGAAAGCAGATTCTATCCCTCACCAATGTCACGTTTTCCAACGGTGTGGTAGGCATCGGCTAGGGAGTCGCTCTGTTGCGCGTCGGCAAAGCCGCTTGGAAAAACGGGGTCAATGGCAAGCGCGGAAGGAATCGAACCTTCAACCTACTGATGAACTGCTCATAAGCTGAAATCAATGGTTCAGCGACTTCCAAGCAGTTCGCATCGGCAAATTGAGGCAATTCTGGGGATAGTTGCTACCAAGTTGCTACCAAAATTCCCTGGAGGAAGGTGCACTAGCGGCAACAAACTCCATAGCGCTGCCAAAGCCGAAACCAAGGGCTATGTGCAAGCATTTCGTCGTGCTTTCGATTCGCAGCCGAGAGGTCGCTCGGGCTGAGCGGTCTGGTATCCGGCACTGCGAAAATGCGCTCTAGCCACTCGATCTCGGCACTGTTCTGCTCGGCGTCCATGCGTCTCAATATCCAACATGAGCACGGCAACGGTCAAATGGGAGAGCATCAATGACGTGTCTGCGAGACCGCTCCGCCATCGGTTCGGCTGTCCTGGTGGCGACCGGTGGGACAACTCACGTCGTGCGGACAGTTCCGACGACGAGTCCCGCCCAAAAACGAGAGCAAAATAGAGCACGCCCGCATCTAGAGTCTGCATGATATCCTCCGTGCTCTCGGTTCATTCTTGATGCGTTTTGGGCGAAATGGCGCGAGGCGTACCATTGAGCATGCGCAGAATATGTCCAGAATATCTCGACGCATACCTCTATGATCGTGCGGAAGCCGAGAAGGCATCGACGAGAAAGCTCCGGGGATCTGGATCTCGGAAAGAACTGCTAGACGTACCTGAGGCGCATAGACGCGCCGCGTCCGGGATGTCCCGTCTGGCGCGAGTGGTGACGATGAGGCAAGCGCAATGGCAAAAACGGACTCTGTCGGCAAGCACGGTTTCTCCTCCCCACGAATCGCCTGTGTTGATTCCGGTTCCCACCGTGCAAGAACCGGCCGCGACGAACTGGCTGCACTATACGACCTCGTGGCGCCGGAGGAAAGCAATGTGATCGTCGCGTTAGGCGGCGACGGATTCGTGCTACACGTGGTCCATCAGTACCTACACCTGCGACGCCCGATCTTTGGGATGAACTGTGGAACTGTGGGGTTTCTGTTGAATGTCTACCGGCCAGACGTGCTCATTAAACGAATTCGGGCAGCCCAGGAGGTTACCCTCCACCCACTCCGGATGACAGCTAAAACCATTGATGGAAAGCTTGAGGAGTCGCTGGCCTTCAACGAAGTATCCATCCTCCGCCGTACGCGGCAGCAGGCGAACGTTCGGATTTCTGTTGACGGGATCGTTAGGATCGCTCTGCTTGCCGCCGACGGGGTCATGGTGGCAACACCCACCGGCAGCACAGCTTACAACCTTTCAGCACGCGGACCCGTCATCCCGCTCGAGAGCAATCTGCTCGCTCTTACTCCAGTCAGCCCGTTCCGGCCCCGACATTGGAGGGGAGCTTTGCTATCGCACACATCGGTCATCGAGTTTGAAAACCTCGACCCGCACAAGCGGCCGCTGAGTGCATCGGCGGATTTCAAAGAGTTCTTCGACATCGTCTCCGTGCAGGTGCTGGAGGATCGGTCAAAGCTGGTCAAATTGCTCTTTGACCCCGACCACTCCCTTGAGGAACGCGTCAGGGCTGAGCAGTTTGCGAGCTGAGAGAAAAATGAGTTTGGTGCGCGTGCGTCACGCCCGCATTCCGCGCCTTCACCAGCAGTTATTTTTGAGACCACTTCCAGCGTTCGCGATGTTAACCTATCGCGTGAGGTGTGAGTGACGTGTTGGTATGGAAAGTCGTCAAATGGGTGGCGTATAGACTTCCAATACTGGCCACCGCGGTTTTTGCGATCATTTTCCTCACGAAGGACGAGCTTTCCAAGTCTCAGTCTCCAACCCTCCTGCTGATCGTTAACACCTTTAAGGACCACCTCGCGCTCGTCTTAGCAAGCCTTTTGATTTTCCTTTTCCTATGCGCTGCCTTGTGGGGCCTCGCGGATTACTTCGAAAGACCTGATCTCTGGCGGCGTCACAAGTAGATATTCTCACCCCTTCCTCAGAAGGATCGCCTCCTGGCTTGTGTGACCTTCTCGTCACGCTATAGCCGCCAGCTCGGTAATCATGGTTTCAAAGATTTGTGGTTTTGAGGACGCGCCGTTCTGGAGCATTAGTTTTATGACCAGGCCCGTCCAGCCCGTCTGATGGTTGGCACCCACCCCAGCTCCGGAATCACCATGGAAATATTCGTGAAAAAGCAACAGGTCACGCCAGTGGGGATCAGTCTGAAACTTCTCCGAGCATCCGAAAAGCGGCCGCCGGCCGTCTTCGTCGCGAAGGAAAATGCTCGTTAAGCGGCGCGAAAGGTCACCCACCACTTCCCCCAGGTTCCGCATGTTCCCTGACCCGGTTGGTGACTCGACCTTGAAGTCGTCGCCTAGATAGTGGTGGAACTTTTGAAGCGACTCGATCAGCAGATAGTTCAACGGGAACCAGATGGGTCCGCGCCAATTGGAATTTCCTCCAAACACTCCGTTGGAGGATTCTCCGGGTTCGTAGTAAATGCAGTGCTGGGTGCCGTTTACCGCGAGGCAGTAAGGCTGACCGGCGTGAAGCTTGGACAGCCCACGGATACCATAGGGGGACAAGAATTCACGTTCGTCCAGCATGTACTTTAGAATCCGGCGCAGCTTGCCTTCATCGGCGATGGACAATAATCTGCGCTCGCCCACGCCTTCGGTGCGCGCAGAGGCCAGGTCCGACGCGAGATCAGGGCGGTTATCGATGAACCATTCCAGGCGCCGCTTGAAGGACGGCAGTTGCTCGAGCAGTTCCGGCTCCAGCGTTTGCACCGCGAACAGCGGGATCAATCCCACCATGGAGCGGGTTTTCAATGGTTGTTGAGAGCCGTCGGGCAGCCTCAGTACGTCGTAGAAGAAACCGTCTTCCTCATCCCATAACCCCATGCTGTCGTGCCCGCGATGGCTGATCGCATGAGCGATGTGGATGAAGTGTTCCCAAAACTTGCTGGCGATGTCTTCATAGCAGGGCTCTTCTTTTGCTAACTCCAGCGCGATGGTCAGCAGGTTGAGGGTGTACATCGCCATCCAACTCGTCCCATCAGACTGCTCGATGTGGCCACCAGTGGGAAGGGGTGCGCTGCGGTCGAACACGCCGATGTTGTCCAAGCCTAAAAATCCGCCTTGGAAAATGTTTCTGCCTTCGGCGTCCTTGCGATTCACCCACCAGGTGAAATTCAGCATCAGCTTGTGAAACACCCGCTGCAAGAATGCGCGATCCCCTTTGCCATGACGCTTCTTGTCGATTTTGTACACGCGCCACGCAGCCCAGGCGTGCACCGGTGGATTGACGTCACCAAACGCCCATTCATAGGCGGGAATCTGCCCATTGGGGTGCATGTACCACTCGCGCAGCATCAGGATCAGCTGCTCCTTGGCGAAGTCTGAATCGATGAGCGCGAGTGGAATGCAGTGAAACGCCAGATCCCAGGCGGCATACCACGGGTATTCCCACTTGTCCGGCATGGAAATCACATCAGCGTTGTGGAGATGAGACCAATTATGATTGCGCCCCTTCCTCCGCTCCCCAGGCGGCGGAGGATTGTCCGGATCACCCTGCAACCAGTCTTTGACAACATAGTGATAGAACTGCTTCGACCAGAGCATTCCGGCATAACCCTGGCGCATCACATTTTGCTCATCCGGCGACAGGTCCTCTGGAATCACGGTCGCATAAAACTCATCCGCTTCATGCTGGCGGAGCGCGAAGATCCAGTCGAAATCATCAAAGGCACTCTTTGTATTGAAATCGGATTCGGCGAGACGCATTCGGACTACGGCGGTTTCTCCCGCACCAAGAGTGTGTTTGTAATGAGCTGCCGCCTTGGTGCCCGCATGTTCGGGATTAACGGCATCTTTACTCCCATGCACAACGTAGTCGTTGATGCTGTCCTTTACATATGGGGCGCGGTTCGCGATCCCCCAGAGACGCTGATAATTGGCCTCATTCTCCGTAAACAGCAGTTCCGGACTGCCTTCGCAATAAAGCCAGCGGCTGACAAGCTGGGCTTGATTCAGTTCGATGACTGGGTCAGAACCCGAACGCGAACGGTGCAACTCGGGGCGGAGTTCGCTCTGTCCCCACGACCAGGTATTGCGGAACCAGATGGTCGGCAGAACGCGGAGATTCGCGGTTTCCGGGCCACGGTTCGTGACTGTGATCCTGATGAGAATATCCTCGGCATCGGCTTTTGCGTATTCCACGAATACATCGAAGTAGCGGTTCTCGTCGAACACGCCTGTATCGAGCAGTTCGTACTCTGATTGGAGTCTGTCTCGGCGCCGGTTCTCTTCTACCAACGTCGCATAGGGGAACTCCGCCTGCGGGTATTTGTAGAGGTACTTCATGTACGAGTGGGTCGGCGTGCTGTCGAGATAAAAGTAGTACTCCTTGACATCCTCGCCGTGGTTGCCCTCGTTCCCCGTCAGGCCAAAAATTCTTTCTTTCAGGATGGGGTCTCGCTCGTTCCATAGCGCCAGAGCGAAGCAGATTGTCTGCCGGCGGTCGCTGATTCCTGCCAAGCCCTCTTCGTTCCATCGGTAAGCACGCGATCGGGCATGATCATGAGACAAGTATTCCCACGCATTCCCGTATGCGCTGTAGTCTTCGCGCACCGTGCCCCAAGCTCGCTCGCTGAGATATGGACCCCAGCGCTTCCAATGCTTCTGGCGAGTGCGGGATTCTGACAGCCGGATTTCTTCTTGCGTCATCTCAGTTCTCCCTTGTTGTTCGTTAAGCAAAGAAATCAACTGCAAGACTGCGCGTCTTAGCCGACAACCGCAGCAACCTCAGCCGGCTGTTGCTTGTCGGCGCGGGCCTGTTTTTCCTCTTCACCTCCTTCCGTGGTCAGGTCGAGCATGCCGAAATGGATACCGACCTTCTTGAGAAAATCATTGGGAGGAATGCCGCCCGCGAAAATCCAGACGTAGTCGTTAGCGATTTCCTGCGTCTCGCCTTTCACCTTAAGGACAACGCTCTCCGCCTTGATTTCCACCGGCGAGGACTCGAACAGCACTTGGACCTTCTTCTTGCGAATGCACTCCTCGATTCGCTGGGCATTCCGCTCCTTGATGCGGTTGAAGGTTGACTGCCGGTAGGAGAGAGTGACTTGATTGCCCTTCTGGTAGGCCAGACCCATGGCCACTTCGACCGCACTATCGCCGCCGCCCACCACTAAGATTTTTTTGTTTGTATAGGCGTCGGCCTCGATCAGACGGTACATGACCTTCGGCAGTTCCTCGCCTTTGACTCCGAGTTTGCGGGGAGTTCCGCCCCGGCCGAGCGCCAGCACGACTGCATGCGCGCGGTATTGATTCTTGGTAGTCGCTACCGCGAAGATCCCGTCCGCTTCCTTTCGGATGTCAGTTACTCTCTCGCCCGTGCGGGCTTTGAAATCGGCCCGCTGCATGACTTTGTGCCAGAATGTGAGCAGATCTTCCTTAGAGAGCTCCGTCTTGTTGAACTTCCCATAGAGAGGGAATTCCACCGGTCTGGTGAGCACCAGTTTTTGTCGCGGGTATTTCGTAACCGTTCCCCCGATCTCATCCTGCTCCAGGGTGACGTAGTTGAGCTGGCGCTCGATGGCGCGCAGAGAGGCGCTGATGCCGCCGGGACCGGCGCCCACGATCAACACGTCGTAAGCCTCCCCAACGGATCCGCCTGCGCCCAGTGCCCGGCATCTCTGCGCGATGATGTCGACGCATTCTCGCCCCTGATTGATCGCGTTCTTGATCAATGCCAGCCCGCCGAGTTCTCCGACGATAAACAGGTTGGGTACGCTCGTCTCGTATTCGGGCGTCAGATACGGGAGGTCGGCACTTACGCTGGGACTCGCCATCACCATGGTGATGGCGCTGACCGGGCAAGCTTCGGCGCAGACGCCGTGCCCGATGCACTTATGCGGATTGACGATCACCGCCTTGCCGCCGAATATAGCCAGAACGTCGCCTTCCGGACACACTTCCGTGCACGTGCCGCAACCGATGCAGTTGCCAGTGTCGATGTGCGGGTGTTGTGCCTGCGGCCCAGCGGAGTCTGCGTTCCTCTTCGCAGCCTCGCGCGCCCGCGCTTCCTTTCGCTTGTGACGCCGAATGTAAAAGAGCAGAGGGACGGCAACGATAAAGGCGTAAACAAACAAAGCTACAGTAGAGAAAGTCATAGTCTGGACTCCTCGGAACTCTCACCACATAAATCCCATCGTGGTGACTATGGCGATGTGGATCACGGCCAGCGCCGCGAACGAATAACTAAATGGCCTGTGGATGACATGCCAGAGGTGGAACACCATCTGAGCGCGCGAGAGAAACAGGATGCGTTTACTCAGCAAGGCCTGATCACGGGCAGCGTCGATTGCCTGTTCCAGTCGCTGGTGCCGCGTCCGCAGTAGCCCGCCGATGGTCGTGAGTTTCTCACCCCACTCGAGCGCATGCCGACGCACGCGTGCTACCCGAAGCGGGCGCATCAGGTCGAGCATGATCATGTAAACGAGCGCAACCATCAAAGGCAACCTATTAACCACGGCCGCGCTTGGCAGACGGAGCAGCGAATGCAAGTCGGCAGTAGGCAAGACTCCCCGCGCGGTCAACCTCTGCGCCAGCACCGTGTGCTGCTGCTCGAGTTCCGACATTGAGAGTTCCGCCGAATTTAAATTGTGAGGAATCTGACTGTAAACGTACCGTCCAAGCACGCCACTTAGGGCCACAGCTGTCATGACCCAGAACGCGACGCCAGCAAAGCCTTGGAACTTGAACGAAGAGTGGAACGCCACGATGAGTGGAGCCGCGAGCCCCGCCAGCACATGGAAATCCAGCCAATTCTTGGAACTGCCCTGGCGGGAGAGCCATCTCCAGCGCTTACGAAGCGGATACAGGAAGATCGTGCAAAACAGCAGCAGAGCGAGGTCGCCCAGCTTGAGGCCGATGGTCCCGCTCGGTTTTAGGACAGCGTGTTTAGAGGAGAAGGGACGGTGAGCGGCGTCGAGCGTGTAGTAATCGAAGCCGTAGACCACAAGTGCCAAGACCAGCGCGATCGCAAGCAGGTATCCGACGAGCAGGGGACGAAGATGCGATCTCTCAGGTTCGACGGCGGGCAGAACCGCAGTAGTAATGGTCGCGTTCATTGTTTAATCGACCTTTCTTTGACGCTCTCTTGCGCACTGACGGGGAAGCGTTAGTAATCGCTGAAAGAGTCCGTTGTTGTGCCAGTGCTGGCGCGCCGTCTCTACCTCGGATATCGTCCGTCACACATTCAGGGAGGCTTTGCAGAATCGTCGAGGGACACCGACGCGTACTCGCCCTCGCTACGCAATGAGTGCAAGCCGAAGATCTCCGTCAGCAGCCGAGTAGCGTGAGCGAGTTGCCAGAATACGACCACAACAAAAATCTTCTTAGTCGGCAATCCTCGCGTTCGACAAACCGACGACTGTCGGATGGAACTAATTAAGTAATGCCGGAATTCTCTGAACGCCCTCGCAAGCGTAGTGCCAATCAGCTCCGGCCGAAAATATGTTTCTGTTCCGATCTAAGTGTTTTGGGGGTGCTCGGTTCAGCAGGCCATTTTCGGATTTTTGAAGGGCCGATGCCGAGTTAGAAGGGAGCGGCAACCCAGCAAAATTGTACTTACGTTTAGTAATTGCTTCCCAATCAGCGATCAGCGCGCCTTTTGCAGTTGTCAACAAATTTACACAACTAAAGGTTCGCGAAATATCGTCTTACACTTGTAACTGTTCGGTTACGAGCGTCAAAGCCTGCGTCAATTCGCCTCCATGCACCTCGATTACGACACAGGTGTGCCGAGCAAAGTGTCAGGGCAGACTCCAAACTGACGTGGTCGTCGTGGTCGAAGGTGATCGCATTACTACGATCAGTCTGGGCGAGAAGACCCGTCTCCCAAAGGAAGTATTCGTCGTCGATGCCTCACACAATAGTGGAGGAACCGTATCGCACCATGGTTCTCGTGGCGCAGTGTTTGGGACTGCGGATTAGCGAAGTGATGGCGCTCCAATGGAGCGACTTCGATTTTGCCAATCTGACGGTTCGGGTTCAGCGTGGGATTGTGCACGGGCGGGTCGATGTGGTGAAGACCGAGTATTCAAACGACGATCTTCCACTCGACTCCAATCTTTGCGCGATCCTGCAACACTGGAAGCAACAATGTCCGGTTTCTCCGAATGGATGGGTGTTCCCGAACCCAACCACCCTCAAACCGTACTGGCAGGAAAGCATCTGCGCAGACCACATCAAACCCGCGGCGGTGAAAGCCGGCCTCACTATGCCGGGCGCTGGACTATTCCGGGTAAGAGGAGAACTGATTCACCGAAGCCCCATTATTGCGGACTCTGGAACTTCGCCTCCACAGCCGCCCGGCATAGTCTTGGTCCCAGATTCTTGACGTGAGCGCCAATCTGGCGTCTTGCTAGCCATAGGCTGGAGTCGGCAACCACGCTGATTTGCAACTCCGATTTGTGCTGTCCAGCTCTCGTTACGCGCGTCGGCGATGCGGGAGTCCAAATATATGCCGAAGAGGATGTGTGGGTTGGATAGTTGGTGCCCATTGAAGACCCATCGGGAAACACCGCTTGACTATGCCGGGAGACATTACGACAAACCGCCGTCTGCAGGCACGAAAACGATCTCACCCGGAATAGTCCGGCACCCGGCATAGTGCAGAGCATTTTTAGCTCGGCGGCGCGGCTACGGGTAAGGCGCAAGCAGAGGGGAAAAAATCATAGAGCCGCGCCGGTGAGCTAAAAATTCATTGGGCTGAACCGCTGGCAGGATGTCTGCTATCTATGGGTTT
>WNFS01000166.1_pt1 | contig 63787 bp, 56 predicted proteins | sample 5400141 | NCBI WGS metagenome assembly WNFS01 (sample SAMN13153358, study PRJNA577476) | soil metagenome | isolation source: 60 cm saprolite under Madrone tree | place: USA:California | collected 2016-06-14 | reverse complement strand
GCCGGTCGTCGCCGATTCCGGTTGAGAGCGGCGCAGTCGCTTCGTTTTGGCTTACTACCTGAATTTTTCCACGCCCACTGCAGCGAGCTGGACAGGTGTGCGCGGGCCGGCAAATTCGGGCAGCGAAAATAGGCCGCGATCGCCAAGCGCGCCTGCTCCAGCGGGACATCCCGGTGAAAACGGCTGTCTAAGGCTTCCATCTGCTAAAGTTCCGAAACTGCTGACTGCGTCTTGAGTTGGTTGACAGAATCGAAATGGCAGGGTATAGGTGACAGCAAGGTGCAAGGTTCGTGGGTTTGATGAAGGCAACTCATGCGGTAGTATGCTTGCTAGCGCTTTGCTTATTGGTCATGGGGGGTACGCCTCTCGCGCATCCGCAAACGCGGGCACAGACACGCCTTGTCGCAAACGTTGAACTCGTACAGATACCCGTAATCATCTTCGACAATAGAGGTGCAGTTGCCAGCAGCCTCAAAAAGAGCGACTTTCGGCTGTTTGATGATGGAGTTGAACAGAACATCCTTTACTTCGAGAGAGAGCGCGTACGTGTTTCCTTCGTGATTCTTGCGGACTTGAGTTCGAGTATGACAAGAAAGATTCCGTTCGTTCAGGAAGCGGCCCTTTCGCTCCTTGACCCTCTGCAAGAACCTCAACAGGACAGCGACGAATACTCGGTATTGAGCATCGGCAAGCGATCCAAACAGCTTTTGTCCTTCACTAGTGACCAGCACGACCTTGAGCGCAGACTGCCGCTACTGCTGACCGCTACCAACGAGAGTACCGCTTTGTTTGATGGAATTTGGTTGGGAGTGAATACGGCGCGACAGGAGGCGGCGAATGAGCATCGCGCCATGATTATCATCACAGACGGGGGCGATAATCACAGTCGTTACAACCTAGGAGAAACAAAAAGACTATTGGAAGAAGCTGACGTGCCGGCTTTTGCTGTCATGGCAGGGCCATCATTCGAGCTCCCCGCCATCTTTCTGCCACAGGAGAAGAAACGAAGCGGATTGCCCAGGGGAAAGGGATCGAACACACAATTTCCCAACTTGCCTTTACCCGTTCGAGACGACGACTATATTGGTCCCGCCGAACGGCGTGGTCCTCATAATATGAAGGCCCTGACGGAGGCAACAGGGGGTGGCGTCTTTACTGCCCGGGATGAAGAAGACCTGCCGCGTATCGTTCGGACGATCGGGCTGGCCGTGCGATATCGATACGTTCTCACTTATAAACCAATCCGTGGCCCGGTATCCCGAGACAATCGACAGGGCGTCGTAGGGGATCACAGTTCGCACAAAATTCACCTCGAGCTCTACCCTAAGGAAAAGTTTGCGGGATATAGCGCTCCATACTACAAACGTGGCTACCATAGCATCGAATAATCGGATAAATTCCGCAGCTTGGCATCGTGTCCTATAGAGGATGGCGGTGGCTCTTGCTTGAGCGTTTTGATCTGCACGCTAGGACGGGGGTCCTACCCAGTCCGGATCCTTCAGATTCCAGCCGCCACCAAGGGCTTTATAAAGCTGGACGACGACTGTGCGCCGGTTGAGTTCCGTGAAGGCGAGAGCATTCTCTGCCGGGTACAGCTGCAATTGAGCGTCGAGAACTTCAAAGTAGCTGGCTTTGCCAGCGGTGTAACGCTGCAGTGAAACCTTGACGGACTCCTGGTAGGCCTCGACAGCGCGGGCCTGTTCCGCGCGAATCGCCTCGTATTTCATCTTCGAGACGAGTGCGTTTGAAACATCCTGAAAAGCAAGCTGGGCCGTCTGCTCGTATTGCAGCTTGGATTGGTCCCAGAAGGCAATGGCCTGGCGCTTTTGTGCTCTGAGAGCGCCGCCCTGGTAAATGGGACCGGCAAGGTTTCCGGCGATGCTCCAGACAGTAGCTTCGCCCGAAGACAATGAGTCGAGCGGGGAACTCGCGCGGCCAAATAGAGCAGTCAGACCGATTCGCGGGAAGAAGTTTGCTGTGGCAACGCCAATCTGTGCGTTGGCGGATCGCAACAGCTCCTCTGCTACCAGAATATCTGGACGACGCTCGAGCAAAGCGGAAGGCAAGCCGCTGGGAATATCAGGCGGCACAACTTGATCAAGAAGTTTGGCATTATGCGCAATGGGATTAGGGTTATTGCCCAGCAGCACGCTGATCTGGTTTTCCTTGAGGGCAATCTGGCGTTCCAATTCGGGAATGCTTGCGGCTGCTGTGGCATGAGCCGCTTCAGCGCGGGATGTATCCAGCTTGGAAGCGACTCCGCCTTCGAGACGATGCGTAAAGAGACTCACCGTTTGCGAGAATGATTCCGTAGTCTGCCTGGCGATATCGAGTTGAAGATCCAGGTCAAGAAGCTCGAAGTAGGCCTGAGCGACATCGCTGACGAGAGACAGCACAATTGCCCGCCGGGCTTGTTCGGTTGCGAGATATTGAGCGCGCGCAGCTTCATTTTCGCGGCGGAGGCGGCCCCAAAGGTCCGCCTCCCAAGCGACGCTTGCGGCGGCAGCAAAGGCCCCGCGCGTCTGACCTCCATTGGGAGAAACACCCCCGGCAAACTCATTCTTGCCGTCGCTGGCGGTCACTCCATAATTGAGAAATGGAAAATATTGGGCGCGCGCCTGGGCCGCGATTTGGCGCGCTTGCTCGATGCGTGTTACAGCAATCCGCAGGTCGTAATTATTAGTCAATGCGTATTGGACCAATTCTCTGAGCCGTGGGTCCTTAAAGACTTCCCACCACGGAAGGTCGGCAATCGATGCTTGCTGAGCTGCTCCTCCACCGCTGCGGTACTCCGTTGGCACGGTTAACTTCGGACGCTGGTAATTTGGGCCGACCGCACAGCCGGGCAGCAGGAAAAAGAGCGCAGCAGCCGATAAAAGGGAACCAAGAGAGAAGAAGTGCTGGTATTGACTGGTGACCTTGTTGGTCGTGGTGGTATTTTTCATAAGCATCTAGAGGCTCACAACCTCAACTCTTGCGAAAACTAGTCATCGCCAGCAGCGTGCCCAGGCTCTGGAGTGGCACTGATGGGCAAATTTGCTTCATGTTTTGTCCCGCCGAGTTTTTCAACTAAGTAGAACAGTGCGGGGATGATGAAAATTGCGATGGCACTCGCAGCAGTCATTCCTCCAACAACAGCTGTGCCCATGACCTGCCGAGATACGGATCCGGAACCGCTTGCTCTCCACAGCGGGACGCAACCCAGAATAAATGCAAGAGAGGTCATTAGAATGGGGCGCAGTCGAAGCTTCGCGCCTTCGAGTGCCGCATCGAGGAGCGACTTACCTTGCTCGTGGCCAGCTTTGGCAAACTCCACGATGAGGATGGCGTTCTTGGCGGCAAGGCCAATCAGCATGATCAGCCCGATCTGTGCATAAACGTTGTTTTCGAAAGAAAAGCTGGCGAAACGACGAAGATAGAGGGTGGCAAAAGCTCCAAAAACAGCGATGGGTACACTCAGGAGCACACTAAACGGAAGAGTCCAACTTTCATAGAGCGCCGCGAGAATCAGGAAACAAAAAAGAAACGAGAAGCCGAAGATTACTGCGGGTGGCACGCCTTGCTGAGCCCTCTTCTCCTGGTAAGACATGCCAAGGTAATCAAAGCCCATATCTGGCGGCATAGTCTGGGCAAAGACCTCCTCCATTGCGGTCATCGCTTGGGCAGAGCTGTAACCGGTATTGGCACTGGCATTGATTTGTGCGCACCGAAACAGGTTGTACCGCAACGTGAATTCAGGACCTACCCGCCGATCAATCGAAATCACTGCGGAAAGTGGCACCATGTTGCCGATGTTATTGCGAACGTAAAACTGGCCCAAGTTCTCGGCCCGGGTTCGATAGTCACCCTCGGCTTGAATGTAGACTTGCCACTGGCGGCCGAAGCGATTGAAATAATTGATGAATGCGCCGCCCATAAAGGCTTGAAGAGTCTTGTACACGTCACCCAGATTCACACCTTGAGCCAAAACTTTGTCCCGCTGAACGTTGACAAAGACCTGCGGAACCGAAGGCAACATGGTAGTAAAAACCGAGGCCAACTCAGGTCTCTTGCGGGCGGCCACCATGAAGGTATCCACATTTTTGGCAAGGTAGGCGACGTCCCGTCCTGCGCGGTCTTCGAGCATAAAGGTCACGCCACCCGAAGTTCCAACGCCGGGGATTGCTGGAGGCGAGAACGCGATAGACACGCCTGCTGGGAGTTGCCGCAGCTCTTTATTAACGTGAGCTCTGATGGCGTCATACTGCTCTTCCGGGGTTTTGCGTTCACCCCATTCCTTCAAAGTGACCCAAAAGAAGGAACTAAATGTGTTCTGTGCCCCGCTGATCATGTTATAGCCCACGACGCTGGTCACGTGATCGATGCCCGCCGTCTTGAGTAAAATGTCTTCGACCTTTTTGGCAGTCAGACTCGTGCGTTGAAGCGAAGAGGCATCGGGCAGCTGCAGCGCCACAAAGACATAGCCCTGGTCTTCGTCAGGGAGAAAGCTGGTGGGCAGCTTCATGCCAAACCACGCTGCCAGGACGGTGAAACCCAGGAGAATGATCAGGCTGAATCCCATCTTGTGGATTAATACCCCGCACCAGCGGACGTAGCCATCCGTGGCGCGACCAAATACCCGGTTGAACCATTCGAAGAATCTCCCGAGAGGGCCTCGTGCCGGTTTCTTCGGCCGAAGCAAGAGGGCGGAAAGAGCTGGGCTAAGGGTCAGAGCATTGAACGCGGAAATCAACACGGAGACGGCAATAGTTACAGCGAACTGTTGATAGAGCCGTCCAGTGATCCCCGGGATGAAGGCCGTGGGGATGAATACCGCGGATAGGATAACGGCAATACCGATCACCGGACTGGCGACTTCTTCCATCGCTTTGAAGGAGGCTTCTTTCGGCGAAAGCCCGTGTTGGATGTGGTGCTCAACCGCCTCTACGACAACGATGGCATCGTCGACAACCAAACCAATGGCAAGTACCAAGCCGAAGAGCGAAAGTGTATTGATGGAAAAGCCCAAAAGGGGAAAGAGAGCAAAGGTCCCAATCAGTGACACTGGCACAGCCAGCAAGGGAATCAAAGTTGCGCGCCAACCTTGCAAAAACAAATAGACCACAAGAATTACAAGGACCAGCGCCTCCACCAAGGTGTGCTGGATCTCCACGATTCCTTCTGTAACAGGGAGGGTAGTGTCGAGCGCGACAGCATAATCTAGGCCTGGCGGAAAGCGCTTTTTCGCCTCTGTCATCAGCGCTTTGGCACCCTTAGCGGCGGCGATGGCGTTTGATCCGGGAAGCTGGTAAATCGCAACCACGGCCGCTGGCTTTCCATCTAACCTTCCCTGCAGGTTATAGACTTGGGCGCCCAGCTGTATGCGGGCTACATCCTTCAAACGCACCATGGAACCATCGGTTTTAGCGCGAACCACGATGTTGCCGAACTCTTCTTCCGTGGTAAGGCGGCCCTGGGAACGAACGGTGTAGGTGTATTCCTGCCCCAGCGGAACAGGTTCGCTGCCGATTTGTCCGGCCGGATTGACATTGTTTTGCGTCTGAATCGCGTTGATGATTTCAGGGACGGTGATCTGCAGCTTCGCCAGTTGATCGGGATTCACCCAAAAACGCATTGCATATTGGCCGGCGCCAAAAACGGATACGCTGGCGATTCCCGGTACTCGCGTAAGTTGGTCGTTTAGATTAATGTAGGCATAATTCGCCAAGAATTCGGAGTCATAACTGCCGTTCGGGGAGTAGAGGTCGAACAACATGAGAGGAGCGGCAGTGGATTTCTGAACAGTCACACCGTAGTTGTTTACCTCAACTGGGAGTTGGGAAGCCGCCTGATTCTGACGCATCTGAGCGAGAATCTGATCCGTATTCGGATCGGTTTTCACGTCGAAGTTCACAGTGAGAGTTAGCTGGCCGTTGTTGGCGTTGTTGGAATACATGTAGTTCATGTTATCCACACCGCTCATCTGCTGCTCGATAGGTGTAGCGACGGATTGCTCCACGGTTTGGGCATCAGCACCCACATAGGTGGCCTTCACTTGAACCTCTGGAGGCGTAATGTTTGGAAACTGTGCGGTAGGCAGGCCCAACATGGCAACGATGCCGACAATAACCATGATGATGGAAATCACCATTGAAACGATGGGCCGGTTTATGAAGAATTTGTACACGATTTAACTCTTACGGTGTGTTGCTCGCGATTTTTGGGCGCTCTGCCTCTACGATTCGGTCTCCCGGTTTCAGACCTTCATTCACAATCCACATCGTGTCGACCCTGGGTCCCATCTTGATCGGGCGAATGTTCACTTTGTTATCGTTGCCAATCACCGCCACGAGATATCCGCCTTGGAGTTCGCTGACTGCTCGTTGCGGAATAAGCAAAGCGTTTTTCTGAACCCTTACCACAGTGCTTATACTTCCGAAGCCACCCGGGCGAAGCACATTTCCAGGATTGGGGAATTCAACCTTTACGAGAATTGCACCCGTTCTCACGTCCACTTGGCGGTCAAGAGCGTTAAAGTGACCTTTGTGGGGATAGACAGTTCCGTCTGATAGGCGCAGTTGCCATTCGAGTTTGTTCAAGATCGCGTGCTCATCACTGCCCAAGGCAGCGGCCTGCTTCATCGCGTTCAGGTACTCTTGTTCGCTCGCGGTGAAGTTCACGAGAATCGGATTGATCGTCGATACCGCAGTGAGGGGCTCTCCGCCGGGGCTAACAAAGTCGCCGGTCTGGGCCGTGGCGATGGCGGCAACACCATCAATGGGAGAAACAATCTTTGTGAAACTGAGATCCAATCTGGCTGATTCCGCTGCGGCGCGGGCTGACGCGATGGCCGCCTTGGCCTGTTCCACCTGGGCCTTCGCCCCGAGGTTAGCCTGGATGGCATCGTCCAGTTCCTGCTGACTGATGGCGCTTTCCTTCGCAAGAGGTGTATAGCGGGAAACGTCCAACTCCGTCTTGCCAAGCTGCGCCTCCGCTCGATGAAGATTTGCCTGCGCTTGCTCCTGGTTCGCGCTGGCTTGGTCAAGTGCTGCTTGAAACGGCCTCGGATCTATCTCGAAGAGGGCAGAGCCTTTGCGAACGAATGCACCATTCGCATAGCTTTGCTTAACGAGAAGGCCCTTTACCTGTGCGCGGATCTGAGCGTTGACAAATCCATCGAGAGTGGCCACCCATTCCTTGCTGACCGGCACATCTTTTTGAGTGACTTCGATGAATTCTACGGGCGGGGGGCCAGGTGCAGCTTGCTGTTTTGTCTCGCATCCAGATAACCATATCGTCTGGGCCAACAGGGCCAGAGCGAATCGCAATGGCTTCGCTTTCATAACGCACGCTCCGCAAAGCCGCAGTCTTCGGCTCCCAAATTTTCGTGCCCGCGGATTCGGAGACACGCGATCTGGGGCCGCACGCACGTGGGCGCGCCGAACGATTGCAGGCGCTCACTGCTACGGGATGCTAGTGGCTTGCCGCAGCTGCGAGAACTGTCAAAACTAGCAGGTGCTAGGGGTTTCACTTTTCGTTGAGAACTAGCGAGAAAATGGTTCGCGAGTTCGCCACAAAGGTGACCGCATCTTACTGAAAGCAAATGCGTTGGCTTAGTAGACGATTAGATGACGTCGTGACGGAGAGAGCGACTCTGGTCACACCAGATGCTGGATCACGAGTAGTTCCACCCAGATATCGAAGCTATGTCCCGAACTTTACTCCGATCACCTCGCCTGCGACCACTATTTCTACTCGGCGATTCTTCTGCCTATTTGCAGGCGTCGAATTATCGACAACAGGCGTGGACTTGCCAAAGCCTTGTGCAGTCACGTTTGCCTGTGCCAGTCCCTGGGCGATAAGATAGCTGCGTACCGATTCCGCGCGCAGTTCAGAAAGCTTTTGGTTAAGCTCGTCACTGCCAACGTTGTCGGTGTGCCCCTCGACAGCAAGTGTCAAGCCGGGATGTGCCAGGACAATGCCCGACAATTTGGCCAGCTTCTCTCTGGCTTCAGGGCGCAAATCATACTTGCCAAAATCGAAGAGCACGTCCCCCATGTTGACAACGAGGCCGCGTGGCGTGTCACGTGTTTCCAGAATGCGGTTGAATTGATCGAGCAGTTGCGTTCGTAATGCGGCTGCTGCTTGGCGGGCGCGTTCAGCGTCTGCGCGAGCCGCTTCTTCTTTTGCCTTCAGGGCATCCTCTTCCGCCTTGGCTTTGGCGGCCGCTGCATCCGCTTCGGCCTTGGCCCTAACAGCCGCAGCTTCGGCTTCCGCTTTCATCTGCGCTTCTTTCGCGGCGGCCAACTCGGCCTGACGCTTGGCCTCTTCATCTGCCTTGCGTTTGGCTTCCGCAGCCTCCTCGACGGCCTTGGCTTCCGCCTCGCCTCTGGCCTTGGCGGCGGCAGCTTCTCGCTCCGCAGCAATACGCGCTGCTTCTTGGCGCTGGGCGGCGAGAGCGCGCGCGTCTTCGGCAAATTGTATCGTTCGTCGTGCTGCGGACATGATCTCCGTCTTATCCGCTTTAGTAGTTACGGCGTTTTCTGTCATTTGCAGACTGGCCGTGGCCTTGGTAAAAATCTCCGATGCGTCCGTTCCCGCCCCGCGCGACTTCGCAATATCCACGGCGTTGCGCGCTTCGTAGACTTGCAGCGGAACATGCTCGAGATCTGGAGTCATTGCTAGCGGGTTTCCCAACTCTTCGTACTGGGCGCGCTTCATCAGCTTGAAGTCGTTTACCGGAAAGATCTCGCCTTTCGTGTTTTTCCGAGTGTCGTTTTCCAGGACCACCATCTCGCTGGGTGCCCGTACGGCAAAATAAGGTTCGGCCGTAACAATCATGGCAAAGGTCTGTGCCGGCGTGGTCGCATTAAGCTTGCCCTCTCCGTTCTTATTGATAAGAACCTCGCCGGTGTTACCCGTACGCCCGTCTGGGGTAACTACCCACAGAACATACGTTAGGAATTCGGCGCCAAGCTTGGAGGGCTGTGACATCCCTTTGATCGCGACTGTTATACTCGTTGCGCCTGTCTTGGCTTCAACCCTTATCTCGCCAATGGCCTCAGGCATTAGGTCGGTGCCCTTTAGATCGACTTTTGTGCTGCCACCGCCGACTCTATAGCCGATTGCTTTGACAGACTTGCTGACCACGTTAGAGTCTGGCACCTTATCCTGCGAATGCGCTCCAGGGTTGCCGGCCGTCAAAGTTAAAATTAGAAAGCAAAAAAAACTCTCATTACGATTCATAGGAATCTCGCTTCCAACCCCCTAATACTTTCGTCGCACGCTAATATCGGCGGAAAAGGGAGACAAAGCCCACTGTCAGACTAGACAGTGGTGCGGGGAGCCGTCGTGTCGGCTGCTGCGCTCTTGGCTTCCCAGAGTTCCAGTTGGCGAATCCCATGTGGTCCCTGTCTGTTTTGACAGTTTCTGGGAATGTGGAGGCGCGGGCATTCCCCGTCCGCGCGGAGCCGAACCTCACGCCCGAAACAGGGCAGAGCGCCCGCATGCACCAACTGGCAGGATGATCAAGCAGAGCATCCTGCCCATGAAGTCGGCTCCGCCCCCGCCACGGAGACACAAGAAAAGTAGTGTTCATGAAAGTGACGGTCTCGACCGCGCTTGTAGGCATGCGTGTGCCGAACCCGTTGTTCAGGCGATCCAAGCCGTCAAAACATCAGAGGCCACACCTTGAAAGTGAGGCGTAATCATGTTCTTCAGCCGACGACGTGTCCGGCCGAACTATCGGTGAGGCAGGAGAAACGATTTAACTTCGGATTCTGAGAAGAAGCGGCCCTCCGTGGCACAGGGCACACAAACTTGCGTTTACAGGGTTTCCGACGCATCATTTTGTTCCGATTACGTTGTCTTTCTTTAGCTGCTTGACGAGCGCTCGGGCATATTCCCTAGCCAATTTTCCGAAGTCCTTGGTATAGACAGTGTCGGTTTCTCCGCTCCAGAGGAGCTTTTCATCCTTAAGGTTGTAGAGCTTGAATTCTGTGCCGACGTAAGTGTCTTCCTTAACATAGGAACTCGTCGCGTTGGCATTCCCCCAAGCCATGTTCCAGTACGGCCAGAAATTGGAGTAGGCCGCAGGAGGCACACATAAAGGGGGCCGGCGAGACTTGTGACTACTTCTTTGGTTTCTTTGCGCATGGCCTTTGGCCGGATGACAAGGACGCCATCGTAGTCGCCTTCTTTGATGCGCTCTTTGATTTCACCTTCCATCAGTTCTTTGCGCGGAGGCAGGACCATGTGGCTTCTGATGCCTTGGGCGCCAGATTTGGCGAGCAGTCTCTCCATCTCATCTTCAAGTTCCTGGCGTATGAGGTAATTTTCGATGACTCCGATAACCAGGATCTTCTGGAGCTTCGGCAGGGTTTGGTCGGAGAGAACCCAACGGTGAATTATTTTTGTACCGGCCCGTAGCGGGAACGCGGATAGGATAAGGATAAATGCCAGAAAAAGAAGGCGCGTTCTGGTCGCATATATCCGCATGGGACGGGTAAGAGGTGGTTCGGCTTCCGGCAAATTAAATGGCACGGTCATTGCTTTCGTTGAGCACTACCCCGGTTAATACGGTTGCCGGTGGCGGCGCTAGTCTGCGCGTTAGCGGTCCGGCTTCCCCAATGAATGCGCGGCTCGGGAAAGCGCTATTCCGTGTACCGAGTTAGGAGGACACCAAGAATGATCAAGAGTGCCGGCCAAGCCGTCCTGAAGAAGTGCTGCCACTTTTGTGGCGTCTTGGTGAGTGCAGCTACGCCCTTGCTTAGTGCGATTCCTAAGCCCGTAGCTGCGAACCAACGATGCTGGATCTGAATTCGGGCCATGCTCTCCATAGCGTGGGGTGCCTGCATATCGCCGCTGTGAACGTGAAACAGCAACAGAATCGCGCCGGCGGCACCGACTAGGGGAAAAAACCAGTTGGCCCAGGGCGACTTCAATCGTCCCCGTACTCTCTGGAATTCAACGTATCCAAGGGCTAAGAGAATGATAGAGAAGATTTTGTGCTGTAGGTCCTCGATATTGTGCGTGATTGCATACCAAGGAGTTTGAGGACCGAAGGGCCAGATCTCTGTATCGCTATAGATCAGGACGAAAAGGCCTGCCGCAAGAAAGCACATAGGCCACGCAAAACGCACAACAGGCCAACGCTTGGCGAGATGGCTCTCCGCGAGGATGAATATTCCCGCGAAGATAACGAACAATCCGGCTAGGTGATGATTAAATTCGCTCTCTTGCTTGTCCGCTAGCCGTTTGGCCGCTTGCGCCGGGTCTTCTGGAGGAGCAGGCACATTCATTTTCATCCCTGGCATGTTGTCCATGTCGTGCTGCCGTGGCTGAGCCAAGGGCGTCAGCAGCAACAAGAGCGAGATAGAAAACATAAACAGCCTCACGGACTTGCGAATTCGTGATAGGGAAGCATCTTGTAAGGGCAACATTGCATTGTCCTCGTCGATTCTGGTCAAGGTTTTAGGGTCGGCGGGTGAGACCTTAAGCCGCGTGGACTTATAACGTGTCGTAGGAATAGTTGCCACTGTCAAAATTGACAGGTCTTGATTTCATGAGGCATGTGGGGCAAGAAACTGCTAGAACGCCTCTCCGACGCCCATGCTCCAGGTATGACTATCCTTACCTTGAGCGAAATCAACACGAAGGTTCACATGATACTTCTTGCTCAACTCAAACCTGACACCACCACCGCCGCTTGGCAGGAAGTTTTTAGTCCTAAACGGCTGATTGCCACCGGGCACTACTTCTCCCAACCCTCCAAACCCAACTACGCCAAACCTTTTGGGTAAGGCCAGGCGATATTCCAACTGCGTGGCAACCAAGTAACGATCGAGATAGCGTCCCGCAACATATCCCCGCAATTCACTATCTGTTCCGTAGATACAGTTTCCGTAGAACGGAGGTTGCCCTCCCGTAGCGCAAGCGAACCCGTTGTAGGCAAGAACCTGCTGCTTCGCCAAGCTCCAGTATTTGTTAAACGTGAATTTGTAACTCTGAAACGAGTATTTGCTACCCAAGCCTTGAGAAAAGAAGTCCGAAGTAAAGTCCAGCAGAGTTCCGGTGGTCGGATAAAAACGGTTAGGGCGAGTATCGCGCTGCAGTCGAAAACCTACAGCTGTCAAAGCAGTATGGAGGCCAACGTCGGGTGGCAATGGAACGGTTCCGAGATTTGCAGGTCGGACGGTGATGAGCGAGTTGCCCCAGAGAAACCGTGGACCCAGGAAGAACTTCCATCCAATACGACGGAGGAACTCCGCGAATAATACCTGACCGGTCTGGTTAAGAGGCAACTTGGGCTGTGACGCGCCGGCGCCTAGGCCGTATAAATTGTAGTTCAGATTCCCTCGGGCGAAAGCCGCAGTCGTCCGATAAGTGTTTTCCTTGAAGTACAGTTCGCCAGCAGCAACAAAACCCCGGGTGCCGTTGTCAGTTACCAGCCCAGCCGCCCCAATTAGCGAGGGGGGAGAAGTCTTGTCACTTCTGTCGAGCGGAAAAATGTACGCAAGAACGGGAACGATTCCCGAACCTAGAGCCGGGCTGGAAATTGGAAGAGGAGCAATGACGAACGCTCCGCCGTCTTGCTTGTTCTCCGGAGATGCGTTTTGCTGGGAGGACGCGTTTGGGTCCTGATTGTCATCTTCGGTTACGTGTGATCGAGAGGATGTGCTCTCGCTGACCACGGCCTCTTGTGCCGCAAACTCCGCTGCTGCCAGCGTTCCGTACAATCCGCTAGCCAGGAGGAATAACAGCGCCCTCCAAAACTGCTGTGAATTAAAAAACGAACCGATCAAGGGGAACCTCGAACTAATCTTCAAGAGCGCGGCTCGCCCTGGGTTTTGCAGAGCGGGCCGCGTTAGGGGGGCACTGAGGAACTCAGGAACGGTGCTCTTTGAAACTGCTACTTGTCACGTTCGACTACACTGCGTGCTGGTTTTGGTCTTTGCCAAAGGATTTCTGAATCCGCAGCTTGGTTAGGATAAAAACGAACGGATTCAGCATTTGTTGGAAGCAAAACGATATCCACGCGGCGATTGTAAGCGAGCCAAGTTGCGCGGAAGTTGCGTATGCGGGTTTCTTGTGGCTGATTCGGATTCCGTGCTTGCAAGTCAATAACCGTCGCCTTGTCGAGCGGATTCTCGTCGCCATTAGCTGACGTGGAGATCTTATCTGCGGCGATGCCTTGTGAGACCAGGAATTCCTTGACGCGCCTGGCCCGCAATTCGGACAGCCCTTGATTATATTCTTCTTCGCCGCGTTCATCCGCGTATGCGCCCAGCGACAGTTTGGCTTCGGGGTCATACTCCAGATACTGCGTGAATCCAGCAGCAAGGCTGGTCAATGCTTCTTGCTGGCTGCGAACGAGTCCAAGCTCCGGATATTTCTTTGAAGGATAATCGGTTGGGAAGAAGACGCTGCGAAGCAGCACTGTAGGAATCGGCTCTATGGAGCCTTTCAAATGCACTGCGACCGTCTTGGTGTCGGAGCCGCCGCACACATTTGTCGCGGTCAATGTGTACTTGAATTCCTCGTCGACGGGGCCATTGGCAGTCTGAGTTGGGCTGAGGGTTACGGACTTGGTGCCGCTAGCATCTACTGATCCGAGGGCGCCAAGAGAGGCTGTGTCCGCGTTGGATAATGACCAGTTCACCGTGGTGTTCCCCTGTTCGATGACCTTGTCACCGATACGCCGGTATCGGATCTCCGTGGGCGATGCGGTAAGGGAGGATTGCACAACAGGATTCACTTCGACGGTGGCGCTCGCCTTGGTAACACCGCCAGGGCCGGTAGCCGTGAGTTCGTACGCAGTCGTTTGCCGAGGTGAGATCGCCCTCTCGCCTGTGGTAGGAACCGGGCTCATTCCACTCATATCAGCGTCAATGGTCTCGCTGGATGTCCACGCCAGCTGAGTATTTTGGTTGCAGTCAATTTTGGCGGGGTTGGCTGAGACCGTTCCAGCCACGGGGGCCACAGCAACTGTGGCGCTTGCAATGCCCGCGTGAAACCTTGGGACGGTTGTGCCTAGTTTACTGGAGCCACGCGGCCAAGCCTTGGTTACTTGCTTTCCATTCGAAATATCCAAGATTACGCGCTGGTCGGCCGCGACCGTGACCGAACCGGACCAGAGTTCGTTGCCATATCTCGTGATCGTTACTTCATGGGTGCCGGGCGGAACGAGGAGTTCTTGGTGTGAGCCGATTTCATTATTGAACTCATCTACATGTCCGACAAAGTACAGGGGTTTCTTACCGTTTAGCAAAACGGCAGCATCACCTGCGCGCCTCATGCCCACTTCGATCTGGATGCGTCCGCGCGGGCCCGCTATGTCTCCGGCAACAGGGTCAAGATTTATTTCCAATGGTATGGTCCGATTCGAATCGATCGAGAAGTCCTGCTCTACAAATTTGAAACCATAATTAGCCACAACGAGATGGTGCGTTCCCACTTCGAGCTTAATCGTTCGATTGCCAGGGCCAATCGCCTTGCCGTCGACGAATGTGTACGCTTCTTTGGGAGAGACCGAGATCTTCAGTTTTCCCCCTTTAGGTTCTTGAGCAACAGCGGCCGAACTGAGCAAGACTATTGCTCCCAAGACTCCGCAAAATATTTTGCCTTTTTGATATCTCATAAGTCCGCCTCCCAATACAGGCAATCGCATGCCCAGGTACATCCAAACGTTAGTTCCACAGCGCGACCTGCGATACTGTCAATAGTGACAGCGCCAACGGCGTCGGCGTGCCCGCGGTACCGGCCGAGGCCCGGTGTGGCGGGAAGTTCTAGTTGGGGCTCCGATTCAGGGGCAATTTTGCGCATTTTTGGGATCTCAACGTTTCGAGGGGGCTCCGATGAACCGGCTTATTCAATTGAAAAGGGTCCGGTCAAGATGGAAGGAGCACTTGAAGCATCTCTGCCTCGCCTCATAAGGAGGAGGTATCTCGGACCGGACCCTTCTCTGAGGTTCCAGGGAGTAAACAGACGATAACTTTCCGGTGATCCTTGCGGGAACTGTCAAAAATACCAGCGACTAGAACCTACTCTATTAGTCGATGGCCGGGAAAACTCTCATGCAGTTCGACCAAATGCCCTTCAGAAGGAAAAGAAGACTGCGGACCGACGCTTTGTGCGTTCCTTCCGCAGTCCCCTGCAGCTGGTTGAATGAATTTTGGCTTTTGTTCTTGGGTTAGAACCGAAATACGATGCCGGCGTTGTAGCGGAAGTTGCTCTGGTTGTTGTTGCCCTTGGTAAAGCTATTGCCAAACCGCGTCAGCACAAAATCAAACTGTGCCGGCCGGATGGCGATGGATTTTGTCACGGGAATGTCGAACCCTCCACCTATGACGAAATCGAAGGCGTTGTTGCTGGGGTTCTGCGTAGTGACGCAGGTCGCCTGACAAGCCTTAAGCAGGTTTTGGTAAGTGTTAGAGTGGGCTCCGCCAAACACCGTCTCTACGAAAGGCTCGAAATGTTCAGAGCGATATTTCAAAACGGGGCCTACGTTATAGGTGAAGAGGTTGCCGTCCGCCTTCACAGTGCACCCCGCTGGGCATGGGCTATTCGCAGTCGCAGGGAAAGTAAAGGTTCTCGAGAGGCTGCCGTAGCCATTGAATTCCGCGGTGATCCCAAACGTATGGTTAACGAATACAGTAACGCCGCCGCCACCGCCGTTCAGTGAAAGGCCGCTGACGATGTTGCTGTTCTCCGGGTTGAATCGCATGTAGGAGTAGCCCAAAGGAACTTCCACCTTGGCATAATCTTGAGCAAGGGCAGCCGTTCCAAACAGCAAAAGAATCCCTAGCATGAATGCACTTCTCGTTCTCATTTTTTTCTCCTCAACCCGAGATTGCGTTTCTCAGGTAATCCCAGGGTTTAATGTTCCTCGACGAGCACTAAGTTAGCTCGCTCATTCCCTCCCAGAAACTGTCAAAAGTGACAGACCTTAACTCGGAGTCGCGATGATACAAGCCTGTTACGGTGTGCCAGAAAGCATGCGAAAACTGCGGGCCGAGGGAAAGAGCAAACAAAGTATTCTCTGCAGAACCGTCTTGGTCGGAAGCCGAACAGCTCAGGACTCAAGGCACGAGGATCCGTGATTTGAGTGCGAAGTGAATTAATTCGGCCGTCGTCTTGATATTTAGTTCTTCCATTACGCGGTACTTGTGGAATGCCACAGTCCGTGGAGTCACGTTCAACACGCTGGCGACTTCCTTCATGGATTTTCCCTCTGCCAGCAGGTGTACGACTTCACGTTGCCGAGGTGTCAACGTTTTGTCTCCGGTCTTTGGTCGCGGATTGTTAATGAACGCCTTCTCCATTCCACTAGCTATCTGCGGTGTGACGTAGGATTTTCCTTTGAGTGACATCTGAATAGCGCGAGTCAGTTCCGAACCTGCAGAACTCTTCAATAGATAGCCGGATGCTCCGCAGCGCATCGCTTCCATCGCCAACTCAGGATCTTCGTTCATGGTAAGGAAGATGAGCTTTACTGCAGGCATGAGTTTTTTTAGTCGCAATCCAGCTTCTAAGCCGTTCATTAGCGGCATAGCGATGTCCACAATGACTACGTCCGGCTTGAACCGTGGCGCAGTTTCCAGTAACACCCGCCCATCGGATGCTGTGCCCACGATCTCGCACTGAGATTCGAGGAGTTTGCGGAATGCCTCGACAAGCATGGTGTGGTCATCAGCCAGCATGACTCGAGGAAGTGTCATGGATCCTCTTAGGACCGGGATAGTAGAAAAGCGACCGGATTGCGTAAACTGTCATTACTGACAGGGCCCAACACCTAAAATGAACTTCCCAAATTCATGAGCCGGAACAAGCGACCGCTCCGTCTGTCAGTATTGACAGTCTGGTTCTCAGCGCCTCGCATGTAAGTCTCCTCTTGGCGTCAGTTCTTTGTTGTCCGTCTCCATATTGGGACGGGTGAATCGAGCATGCTCATATGCGTTTCACCAGTGCGGCATTTCTGGTGGTTGTGCTGCTCACCGGCTGCGATCTGTCCTTTTTGCCAAGCCCCCACGCAACGGGCCTGGGAGATTCTTCAGAAAGAACACCACAGTCACAGCACGAAGGAGCGCGTCAACGCTGTTCGTGCCCTCGGGCAATTGCCGGGGAATTTCCACGCCGTTCAGCTTTCGGAACAGACGATCGCCGACAACAAACCCGACGTACGCGCGGCAGCGGCACTAACCCTGGGACGACTCGGCTCGCGTCGTTCCATTCTCTTATTGAAAGAAGCGCTGAAGGATAAGAACACTAAAGTAGCTCTTGCCGCTTCTAGTGCGTTGGTTTCTGTTGGCGATTCAAGCGGATATGCCATTTATCGCGACGTGCCAGTAGGGAAGCGCAAGAGTGGGGAAGGGGCCGTCGAAGAGGAAAAACGGCTAGTCAAAGACCCCAAGGCGATGACCCTGATGATGGTTGGAGTGGCCGCCGGATTTGGTCCTTATACCGGGTACGCGTGGGCGACGTTTGCGGTCTTGTCCAAGGACTACGCTGGGCCAGTTCTTGTGGAAGCGGCCATGAAACTGGCGACCGACCGCGATCCGGAAACAGAGCTAGCGCTGGTGAAAGCAGCTGCCAATCCGAACTGGAAGGTGCGCGTCGCGGCGCTGGATGCGTTGGCGCAGCAGGTCGATCCGCGTCTAATAGACACGATAGCGACCCATCTGTCAGATAAGAAGCAAGCTGTGAGATGCGCTGCAGCTGCAGGCATTATTCGAATGTCGAGTGCTAAAGAATTAGAAATCCAGCAGCAGTCAAGAATGCTTCGTTAGGAACGAGACGGCGGGACGTTCAAGTTACCCCGCTCACGTGGTTCATCCAGGAATGTTTCATGCTCGCTGACTTTGCGAAGACCAAAAACTGGTTCCTTATAGCTCTGCGGTATGTATTCGTCGGGAATTGCGATACGGTTGCCGTCACGCAGGGAAGTGAAATGTGGCGAATTGATCTCGATTCCGGCGTCGTTGAATTGATCTTGTATATTCTGATGGAGGTCGGAATAGATTATCTGCATATTCTCCGGTACAGCAGTGAAGGCGTTCAATTCATATGAGACGTAGAAGTCGTCTAGAGAGGATTGCAAAACAAAAGGCTGGGGGTCCTTCAAAACATCTTTCGTCGATAAAGCCGCGTTGATGAGCAGTTGGTGCACTTTCTTCCAGGGCGAGTTGTACCCGATCGAAACGCGCGTGTAAAAAATCACGCCGCTTTTCCGCGCTTCCGCACTGTAATTCATGACCACTCCACCGAGGACGCTTCCATTGGGTATTGTAACAATCTCTTTTTTTTGCGTGCAGATACGCGTCACCAAGAGATTTCTTTCCACCACCTCGCCGACGGTGTCCCCGATTCTCACGAAATCCCCCACGCTAAAAGAACGCATGTACGTCAGTATGGTGCCGGCAACCCCATGAGAAACAGCCGAAGTTGATCCGAGCGAAAGAAGGACACCCAGGAATACGCTAATGCCACGAAATGCAGGGCTGTTAGAGCCAGGGAGGTAAGGAAAAATGACCACAGCAGTTGCCGAAAGGATCAAAAGACGCACGAGCTTACCCGTCGGTGCTCCCCAGTCTGGATAAAACCCATGCAGAGTTAGTCTTCCTTCCTGAATTTCCGCGAACACGAAATTGTCCAATCGGACGAGGTAACGCGCAATCATAAGAATTACGAAAACGATCACCAAGTTTGGGATATAGCTCCAGATCGCATTTCCTAAGCCCGCCAATTCCGAAACGGTCCACCTGTTCATTCTGATCGACGTGTATCTGGTGGATGGGAAAGAGGACAGAATGAAAGCGACGTAGACTTCGAGCAGGGCCAAAGCTGCGGACATCACCACAATGACACCAGTTCCGAGCAGCGGCAATAGAAGATAGCGCGCGATGCGTGGGCGAACTGATTTCGAAGAATAGCCATCCGCGGTTTTGCGAATCCAAATTTCCAACCTGCTCCGAATCGCGCGGCGCACATGGAGCAACAACAGAACGGAGAGCAACAGACCGACGGTGGCAATCGCGCAAGCGATTACACCTCGCAGTACGGCGCGCCAAGTATGCTCCTGGCGGTAGGTTCCGACGGTTCTGCGGATGATCTCAGCGTATTCGGCGCTGAGTTGAGAGCGGGGACGTTCCGCGGATCTCGCATCGCTCTCCGTAATCCCCATGATCACGTCATTGCCCGCTAGAATTTCTGTCCAGGCACCACGATCTTGGGCGTGAATCTCTTCAATCCTGATCTCGTTTTTCTTCGCTATCTTGAGAATCCTCTGCTCAATATTCCCAGCACGCTCTTCAGGCGAAAGTCCACCGATTGAAGAATGGACTAGGAGGATCGACCTGCCATCGATCTCTACCGGCGCGCCTTTGGTTTCGGGAGGGCTGCTGGATACGGCCGCTGTTTGTGTGTCGTCGCTGTCAAGTTTGAGGCTCGGGTGCTGAGCGAAAGAGCTGACGCTCAGAGCACTCACGAATGCGTAACTCAAAAGGAGCCTAACAATCATCCCCGCCGATGAGAGAGTGCAACCATTCGTTCGCTGAGGAATCTGTTCTTGACGCATGAGTGTTTCGCTTATTGCACAAAATAGCCGCGCGCGCCCATGCGGGAGGAAAGCCACGCTTAAAGATGTCCAGACTCTGGGAGCGGCGGCATTTGCTGTTGCGCGACTGCACTAGCGCCACGCGAGTTGACCATGCAGAAGACGCCGTCAGCACTTTGATTGGGTTGTTAGCGTTCAGCACCTGATAAAAGTGACAGTTTATTTAGATAGCGTCCCATTCCACCATGAAATCAGTGAAATGCGAGTCCCGTTGCGCTGTCCCTGTTACCAAGCGCAGTTTTGCAAAGCATGGAACCAATGGTGGCGGCTCAGGGAAACGCATATGGGAGTTCCAGAAACATGACCTGGAAGATCGAGGCAATCCTGCCCGCCTTAGTAAGCATCACCCCGACCAACCGACTTAGCCTGTACTTGGCGGAGGAAGCCTTCATCGTGCTCGTGGTTGTCGCCGCGATGCTAATGGTTGCATTACTTCTTGCCATCGGCTTCGTTTTGTTTTCGGAAGGGGCGCGTTTCGGTTTTCTTTGGCTAAAGGATAAAGTTGCACGGATTGCCGGAATGGGTCACGACCAACTCGCTCATCGAGAAGCAGTCGCCAATCCTTCGCTTCCGCGCAGTTAACATGTCAAATAAGGACGCATTCCTGACGCTGGGCGTCAGCTGAGTTCTCCTGAAAATGGCGCTGGCAAAGTTTTTGTCGTTCAGAAAGCCTAAGTAGCGTCACGCGCGGACACTCCGCTCCGTGGCGTCAGCCGAGGATGTAAGACGTACACCATTTCTCGCCACGCTTTGTGCTACCGATGCGTCGATGCTGCGAACGTGGAGATCTCGCTGCGGGAATGGAATTTCGATGCCGGCCTCTCGCAAGGCTTTGGCCACGGCGACGGTCACATCGCTCTGGAGTTGAAACCAGATGTCCTGCCGATCGGACCAGAAGCGCAGCTCAAACTTTAGTGCGCTTTCGCCAAATCCCAGGAAGAAAGCCATAGGCGGGCGCTCAAGCAAGACTCCCGGATGGGATTCTGCGACTCCCACCAGCAGCTTGATCACCAGCTCGGGATCGGTGCCGTAAGCAACTCCAACGGGCACGTCGACGCGCCGCCACTGTGACGACAGAGTCCAATTGATAACTTGGTTCGAGATCAGGTTGCTATTCGGCACGATGACTTCCGCACCCTGAAAGGTTAGGATGGTGCAAGAGCGTGCTCCGATCCGCCGAACCATACCCACCAGTCCGCCGACGTCCACTGTATCGCCGACGTGGATGGGACGCTCGAAAAGCAAGATCAATCCGGAAACAAAATTGTTCACGATATTCTGCAGGCCAAAGCCGAGACCAACTCCGAGGGCACCGGTGAGCACCGTAAACTTGTTCAACTCGACACCGGCTGCGGAAAGACCGGCCAGCGCAACCAGCATGAGCAGGACGTAATAGGTGACCGTTGAGATGGCGTACGGCAGGCCGCGCTGTAACGGCAATTTTGGAAGCACGACCTTCTTCAAGAAAAATGTGAACACATTCGTGAGAGTGTAGCCACCTATCAGGATGAGCAGGAGTCCGAGAGCGGCCCCGAGGGTGAAATGCACCCGATCAAAGCCGATAGGTCTTTGGAGCAGATCGGATAGGGCGCCCATTACCCCATCATTGATGGTCAGCAGCCGCAACATGGATTTTAGCCAAAACAACGAAGCCACAAGACCCAAGAGGCGGCCGCTCCAGCGTTCTATGGCATCCGTGCGCATCTCGAGCAGGGCGCGCGCCCAGTTCATGTGCAGGACGGTGCTGACAACTAGGGTCAAGACGCGGACGCCGCAATAAAGAGCAGCGGCCACGAAGGATCCTACAAAAGCACTCAGCCCTAGCACCTGCGCCAGGGAAACAAATCCGACGACGTTTGCCACGAGAGAGGCGGCCAGTACTATGAGACCCGCGCGGACCCCGACCAGGAGAATTCGTACTATTCGGTTCCGGGTCAGCAGTGGATCTATCCTGGATGTACGCGCGAGCCAGGCAAAGCTGACCAACGCGGCAAGAACAACTAGAGCGTAAATCTCGCGCCTGAAAAGTGGCGGAAGTTGAATGAGCAGGTACACACCACCGACGGCGTAGAATGTGGCCAGGACATACAGAAAAATCCGAAGCATGGGCGCGGTCAATGGGGCCAGCAGTCGCAGCACGGGCGCCAGGTAGAGCAGGTAAAAGATGAATGCGATGCCGATGGGCGCCGAAGCGATAAACTGTCCCGCTCCGATTAGAGCCACCAAAAGTGCTACTGAAAAGGGACGATCCAATACTAGTAGGAATTCGGCTGAAACTTCGGGCCGCGCCGCAACGTAACGTCTGAGCTTGAACACCCCGAAGAGCGCCAGAAAGTAAACCGTCGCGAGACTGGTGGTAGCGAGTCTGTGTGCACCTACAAACTCCGTAGCGTTTGCAAGAGACCGGTCAAAGGACTTGTGGAAAGAAGGCCCGATATCTTGTTCGAGTGCTTGCGAGTCGCCAGCTTCCCAGATCGGCCGGCCGTCCAGCTCTAGCAGGCGGCCGCGTTCGCGCTCGCGTGCTTGACGTACGCGCTGCAATAGGTCCGAGATTTGCTGGTCTTGCTGAGAGACTCGATTCTGCACCGTGAGCACGACATTTAGCTGTTCTTGTGCTTCCGATTTTGCAGCCTGGATCTTGTCCAATTCCTGTTTTATACGTTCGATAATCGCGCCTATTCCTGGGGATTTATGAATCTGGATCCAGGTGTCCATCCATTCCGGTTGCTGGGCGTCCAGTGTTTGGATCTGCTCTTCCAGTTTTCCCGCACGCTGCGTGAGGAGCTTGCGTTCTGCGGCATATTCCAGACTCCGGGAACGCCAGTATCGCTGTTCGTCCTCCAAATCCAGCGATGTGGGGTCATTAGCCAGGAGCTCCCTGGTTTGCAGCGCTCGCCGACGAAGTTCTTCCGCCCGTTCTTCCGCGTTCGCTTGCGACTTCAATAATTCAGATTTGGGTATGAATTGGCTACGAATGTCTCGCAGCAGGTGATCTAACTCCTCCGCGCGATCAGCAATCTTCGGCAGTGGAATACTTTGATCCGTAGATCGAGTTCGAGGAACTGCCGGAACCGAGTTCTCCTGCGACTGATTCGCGCTATTCGAAGTCGTCGACTGTGCTGGAAGTGTCTGACCTTGAATGCCGTCAAAGAAGGGTATGAAGGGAGCGAACAACAGTACGACAGCGACAAAGCAACGACCAAGCCAGTCGAATATTTCCCAAATGACGACCCTTGCGGTGATGCGATGAGATGACCCTCGTTGGGTCAAAGGTGTATACCCTCTTCTTCCTAGATATAGGAGGCCCGCTGCGCACACCAGATATGCTGTTCCATGGGATCAATGTTTCACACTGTTAGAACTTACAGTTAGCGGCGTCGTGTGCCGTGCAAGCGGCGGGTGAATAGCTACACGAAAAACCTACTTTTGCCGGCGCCACCGCAAGAAGCCTTCGCAGGAGCACGAACATCAATAAAATTCATTTACACCAGCCCCGATTCCGGTGGCACCGCTCGTGGCTCGCGGCTTCCTGGCGGGCCGCACAAGCTCGTTTGCCAAGAAGTTTACGCGGAAAAGGCTATCCTTCAGATCGCAACCAGAATTACTATCGTATCCGGCAAGCAAAGAACAACGACCGAGCCCGGCTGTGCCAGAGGAGCCGGATCTCCGATGGAGATGCAAACGGAATTATAGGGAAATCGTCTTCTGGTCACTCTGACTGGCAGAGTGGACCTGAACTCGTCGGTACGGTTTTTAGACAAAGCTTTTGATATCGCGTTGGAGACTCGGGTCTACAAAGTTCTCTTCAACTTTCTTGGTGTCACAGGGACTCTTTCCACCCTCGAAAGGTATTAGCTAGGATCGAAGGTAGCGGTGCACGTGAGCCAGCATGGGACGATCCCAAGATCGCGTTCGTTGGGGTCTTGTCCACAATCACTGGATTCGGTGGACGAGTTGCGCATAATCGTGATGTCGCTATTGGCTGTTTCGCGATATCCCAGCGGCCTTGGCGTGGCTTGGCTGGTGGCCCGCGCCCGAGAAACCTGCTAGCGTTTCGGCTTAGGTGCAGCCGATTCTTCCGCTATTGTCTCCATCCGGAACGACGCTCTCCCGGAGAATGCACTCTGCATCTATTTATCACCTTTGACAACTAACGATGCGCATCCGCTTGCGCGACTGTTGACGCGGCCGGGAAGCTATCCCTGTAGCCCAGAGATGCCATTGGCGCTGAGGCTTCCCCAAGTGGCACCCGCCCCAAGACACCTGTCAATGTGAACAGGGGTGTGACTCATTCGTCGTAGGCACTATGACTCATGGCCAAAGCCAAGTGGGTAACTTCAATCGGAAGAGGTGAAACGATATGAAATTCTTAAATCGGGTGTGGCTGGCAATGCTGCTTATCCTGCCGATGCTTGCTGTATCTCCCTGTTGGGCGCAATCGAAGGAAACGACAAAGGGGAGCGCCGAGACATCGACGGGAGAAGATGCGCAGAAAAAAAATCTGCAAGTATACATTGATCTCCTACGCAAGGATGTTCGGCAGCAGAAGGCCGAGATCATGGGAGCCGTCATGGTACTGAGTGCCGATGACGCAGCGAAGTTCTGGCCCATCTACAGCGAATACGACGTGGAGCTGACCAAGCTGAACGACCAGAGGGTAGAAAACATCAAGGAATATGCCCGCACGTACAACGCGATGACCGACGAAAAGGCTGACGAGTTGATTCGGAAATCGTTGGCGTATCAAAAGCAGCGCGCGGAACTTCTTGCGAAAACGTATGAGAGCGTCAAGCAGGCCGTGGGAGCAATCACGGCGGCGCGCTTCGCTCAAGTCGAACACCAGTTACTACTAATCATCGATCTACAAATTGTTTCGTCGCTGCCGGTTGTGGAGCCGGGCTCGTAAATCTAGGAATAGAGGAGGATATCAGATGCGAAATTCATTTATCTGGATAGCGGCTTTGGTGGGGGGGATGGCGCTTGCATGTGCGAATTCGGGCGAAGGGGCTTCGACCGCAGGACTTTCAGCGCTCCCGTCGATGACCGAAAACTCGGCGGCACAAAGTAAGCAAAAGATCACAGTTCCCGCAGGAACACGAATTCTCATCCGGATGATCGACTCCATAGACACCAATCAGCAAAAGACAGGCGACCGTTTCACGGCAAGCCTGGAAACCAATCTCCAGGCGGAAGACGTAATTGTGGCGCCCAGAGGAAGTACGGTGCACGGCCGTCTGGTACAAGCATCGTCCGCGGGCAAGATGTCTGGCAGTTCCCAGCTCACTCTTGAATTGACAGACATCGTCGTCAACGGCACGGCTTATCCGCTGCTCACCAGCACGTACGAGATCAAGGGCAAGGGAGAGGGCAAGAAGACAGCAGGGAAAGTGCTTGGCGGCGCAGGGTTGGGCGCGCTCATCGGAGGTATTGCAGGGGGAGGAGCAGGTGCTGGCATTGGCGCGCTCGTCGGCGCTGCTGGTGGAACCGCCATTGCCGCGTCCAAGAAGGGCCAGCAGCTACAGATTCCGAGTGAATCTTTGCTCGAGTTCCGGCTTGAGCAACCCGCATCATTGCCCGCGCGCCCTTGAATCGATCGCAGCAATTGATTCCCGCGGGGTTAGTTGGAGGACCTAACGGAGCTGCCTGTGCTGCGGTGTCACAAAAACACAGAGTGAAGTGGGCAAAGTGAAAACAAGCAAGCATGAAACACATGCCGAGCAGTTGCTGACCGAGCGAGAACGGGCTGGCAGTCCCGAAGCATTCGTCGACTTAGTGCGAATGCACTCGCCACAACTCTATCAAGTATCGCTCAGGATCTTGAGAAATCACGCGGATGCAGAGGACAACTTACAAAATGTTTTCATTAAAGCGTATGGGAACATTCATCGGTTTGAGGGGCGATCGCATATTTCCACCTGGCTCGTCAGGATTGCCATCAACGAAGCCCTGATGCGAATCCGCAGTCGCCGCCCTTCACCTCTCACCCTTGACCTTTTGAATTCCGCAGGGGCGGACAGTATGCCCAGCGAAGTCATTGACGGTCTCCCGAATCCTGAGCGTCTCTACATAGCCAAAGAACTTGTGGCAAAAGCCTTCGCCGAACTCGCTCCATCGGTAGTCGACCTGTTCATCCGAAACAAAGGTGAGGGATGGACACAGCGCGAGTTAGCCCGCGAGAAGGGAATCACCATTGCTTCTGTGAAGTCACGCATTTTCAAGGCGCGTGAGCGGATGCAAAAGATACTTCGGGGTGGTCTTTGACCCGAAGCAAGGAAGCGGCGCTCAACACCAGGGAATTTCAGCGAATGCGCTAGGAATCCAGTGCGGCCTTTCCTCTTTTGAGTGCGTGTAATTCGGTCGTGGGAACGATGAGTTCTGCGAACCCACAGTCCAAACAAACCAAAACATTCTTGCAAACATAGACGGGAGGAACTCCCACCGCTTTCAGGTCAGGGAGGCTGGCTGTCAGTTCCGCTTCAAAGTTTTGCAGGTTTTCGGACTTGCACGCCTTACACGGCATTTTCACCTCGAACCCACGGCTGCCCAAAGTGGATAAGTACCCACGGAATGCTGCCAATTCTCTTAAGAACGAAAGTCTAACACATTACACATAATATTCTAGTCCTTGACCCTCGTCGTCGAATAGTGACAGGGACCCATGCCGACCCGACCGGGTCGTATTTCTAATGACTGGCATTCTTTACAGTGGCGGCGGCATTTTCTTCCGAATATCTTGGATTCGGTGGTTGCGATTGCCGCGCTTGACGACTAGTGTCGTCGGAACGCACGTTGCCATCCGTGATCAGTGTGGATGCTCTCTGGGCGCGCATTCATCGGACGGGCTGATTGAGCAAAGTGAGAATACTTCTCGCCGACGATCACCCGCACTTCCCGGAAATGGAAGAGCGGCTCCTACAACAGGAGTTCGAAGTCATCGGAAAGGTGCGCAATGGCCAAGCTTTGTTTGAGGAGGCCATGCGGTTGAAGCCCGACGTCATTGTGGCCGATATTTCGATGCCCATTCTTAGTGGGATCGAAGCCGCCGATCGATTAAAGGAATCAGGCTGCAATTCGCGGATCGTTTTTTTGACCGTTCACTCAGACCCCGATTTCGTGCGTAGATGTCTATCTACAGGCGCTTTTGGATACGTTGCGAAGTCACGACTTGCCAATGAGCTTATACCAGCCATTCGGGATGCTCAGGCGGGTAACATCTTCGTTTCGCGACATTTGACACATCATGGCGAAGCGTAGAGACGCGCTGTCTTGGCAGATTCAGCTGCCATGGTCGCTGGCGTTTTACCGTCCAATGCGACGGCATAGATCGCCCCGAAGCTTGCGGCTGATTATGCCCTCGCGGCGGAGGCGGTACGCCTTCGGTTTACAAAGCCAACGAAAATGGTGGGCTTAATGGGCCATTCGATTATGCTGACTTCGGAACCTGCTGCCACAACCGCGCACCTGAAGTCTCGATTTCTCGACGGACTCCCTCCGGGTGACCTAAAGGTCGTTCTGGCCGCGGCTAGGCATAGACACTTCCTGGCCAATTCTGTAGTTGTAAACCAAGGTCATCCTGCTGACCATCTGTTCCTGCTGACGAGGGGCCGCGCCCGATTTTTCTTCAACACGCGCGAAGGGAAAAAAGTCGTTCTTCTTTGGCTTACGCCGGGAGAAATATTCGGCGGCTCAGCGCTTTTGTCGATCCTCACCCCTTATCTCGTCAGTACAGAAACACTGAAGGATAGTGTAATGCTGGTGTGGGACCGTGCCACGCTCCGCAAGCTCGCGTTGCACTACCCGAGGTTGCTGGGAAACGCGTTGCTCATCGCGTCAGATTATTTGGCCTGGTATCTTGCCGACCACGTAGCTTTGATCGGCCAGACGGCTCGTCAAAGACTCGCCCGCGTCCTGGGGTGTCTCGCCGAAACCATTGGCAAAAAAAGTCCAGAGGGTTTCGAAATCGACGCCACGAACGAGGAGCTGGCTGGTGCCGCTAATGTCACTCCCTTCACGGCAAGCCGGCTCTTGAGTGAATGGCAAAGCCATGGTGCGGTCGTAAAGCGTCGCGGCAAAATCCTCCTCCGCTTTCCCGAGAAGCTCGACCTGCATTCAGCCTGACCCCGGCTCTCTTTCATATTTTTCCCACCCAGTTGTAGCCATCTCCGCTTGCCGTTGCGCAAGTTCGAAGTTGCAATTACGCAACGGCGGGCCAGCCCTGGGAGTGCAACACTGCCAACTGGCCATATTTACAGAAAACGCTAGGAATAACTTTAGGAACATGAACATCGAGGAAACAATGGAATTGCAAACGTCATTAGTGCGCGTACTCGTGGTGGATGATCTCGAACTTTGGGATACTTTTGTTCACATGTGTCTTGACAAAGAGCCGCATCTGCACGTCGTCGGTGTCGCGGCCGATGGATTGGATGCTGTTCGGAAAGCAGAAGAACTGCGACCGGATTTAATCTTGCTGGACATCAGCCTCCCCAAGTTGAACGGTCTCAACGCCGCTCGACAAATTCGCAAGGTTGCCCCTAAATCGACAATACTCTTCTTGAGCGGGGAATCAGATCCGGATGTGGTGCGAGATGCCCTTTGCGCCGGCGGAGTTGGCTACGTTCTCAAGTGGGAGGCCACTCGGGATCTGCTTACAGGAATCGAATCCGTTCTTCTGGGCAGACGCTTTGTAAGCAGCAGCCTGTGGGCCTTCGACGTTGCGAGCTGAGTCGGTGGGGCCGTGAGCATAGCCGGGCTCGCTTGAAACTACGTTCGCTTGATAATTACCGCTGTCAGATCGTCTTGTTGTTTGGTGCCACCGGAAAACGCAATCGTGGTTTGATACAAAGCGGAGATGATTTCCTTCGGTTGTTTTTCTTTCGAAGTACGAACGACCTCTGCCAATCTCTTGGGGCCGAACAATTCTCGTTGTGAATTAGCCCACTCAAAAAAGCCGTCCGTCACCAGCACCAGCAGGTCGCCGCGATTTAGCTCGAGGACTTGTGGAGGCTCGGAAACCATCGTGGCTACAACGCCGAGCGGCAGCCCTTGCGCCCCCATCTCTTCAAAGAGATCTTCCTTAAGTACATATAGAAACAGTGGCCCGTGGCCAGCTGAAAGCAACTCTACGCGCGAGTAACCTGGAGTACACACCGCCGCTACAAACGTCACAAAGCGCCCCTCGCCTATATCTTCTGCGAGCGCAGCGTTGAGTTGTTCCATGGCCTCTGATAGCCCGCTCCCCACCCTGAAGTTGGCCCTCGCATAGGCGCGGCAGACCGATGCGAGTAGCGCGGGACCAATCCCGTGACCCGTCACATCTGCCAAGGCCACCAGTACTTTCCCATCCGCTAGAAGTTGCCAGTCATAGTAATCCCCACCGGTCTGATCGGCAGGTTGGTTCCATCCAGCGATCTCAAAGCCCTCAATCTCGGGCACCGCGCGTGGAAGCAGAGACTGTTGTATCGATCGAGCCATTGCGAGGTCGTGTTCCAATCGATCCACTTGACGTCGCACTTCTGCCTCTCGGAGTGCGGCATCGACTTGCTTTCGGATCTCCCCTGCCACCACGGCGGCAACAAATCCGGCAATGATGAGGGCGGTAGCATAACCGAAGACAGCTTTTTGCGGAGAAAGCAAGGATGTGCCCCCGCTAAGCGAAGGTTGCCAGCCGAGATAAGCAGCTGCAGCAAGATAGCTACCAGCCGCGGTCACTCCGCAAAGTCTGCAAAATGCAGGATTCAGACGGAGGGTGGAAAGGCTGATAACACAAAAAAGCCAAGGCCCGCAGGGTTTGCCAGTGGTCGATAAATTAAGTCGATGGATGCGCTAGATAGAAACGCGACGGCGAAAGCCGGCAAAAGAGTTTCCAATAGGATGTTGCTGAGCCACATCCAATTCGGAAGGAGTCGAACTCTCTGAATCGCGCCATTCACTGCGCGCAACATCAAGAATTCGTAGGTGACGAAAAGGCCCAGCAGCCCCAGCATCTTTAGCCACGAGACGAAATTGTCGTGGCCGCCACCCTGAATGATCCCTCGAATCGTTCGCAGCAGGAACGCCGCAATGATGGCCCCCAGGACGATGCGGATTCGCAGTTGCTCGCTCTTCAGGAGAGCTTCCCGAAAGGCAGTCGATTCGGCGCGTAGGCTAGTCATGGTGCTATTGCCAGCGCGGGCGGTAAGCAGAACTTTGTTTCATCTTTGGCCGCAATTGACCTCATTGGCGAAATCCTGGGCAACCAGAGAACTCCGGGAGGGCCTCAGCCACGAGGGCAATCGCAACGGGGAAAGGTCGGGTCTGGAGGGAAGGTGCCGAACTCATGACGATCACATCTTGGACCGTATCTGCGGCACGTTTCACGATGTCACTGTAAGTTTTGCCAGCTGTGACATTCGCGTCCGCGGTCTACGCTGCACCTGTTGGGCGTCCCGATACTCAAATTGTTGATCGGCGCCAAAAATGAAAATCTCACTCTCGCGCAGCTCGATCCTGACCGCGCTTGTCATCGCGATTCTGTTGTCCACTCTGCCGGGCGCGATTGGAAGGCTCGTGCGGACCGGGAATCCCTACCTATTAACTCAGCAATTCTTTGCGGACATATTGGCGCGTCTTTCGGGAACCGGCCGCTTACGGTTCATTCTGCAGCCCATGGCCGCGGCCCTGCTCGGCATACGTGACGGCAAAAAAGATTCACAAGTAGGATGCCCGCCTTTTTTGTTAGCGCTGATGTACCATCGGGAGCACAGGTCAGATCTCTTACGAAGCGCATTCGCGTCGGTTCGCGACCTGGTGGCGATAGCGATAATTCTGGACGTCATCTCTCAATTCCTCATTTTCCGGGAGGTTTATCCCGGTGCTGCACTAGTGCTTGGCCCTGTGTTGATCGCAGTACCGTACTCGATATCGAGGGCCTTGGCGAATCGGATTACCTGGAGACGGAGCCAGCGAGGACCAGTCATTCGCCCAAGCTGATTTGTGCTGCTTAAGAAGTGACCGCTCCGCATGAAAAGACGATCGCGATAAGAAGCACCACTTTAAAGACCTCGAGTTATGTTTGCCTGAGCTGTCGTTACTTGACGGATATGAGTCGACAGCAGGTGGCAACCGAAGGAGCGCTTGGCACACCGGACCGTGGGCTTATCGCCTCATTTTAGAGCCACATCATAAACGCTCTGGTCTTCTCCGGAGTGCTTTCTGTTCAAGGAGTTGGGGTGCTCCAAGACTATTCATAGGATGAGGGTCCAGAAATGCCTGGAATAGGAGGCTTCCGAATATGCTATGTAGCTCGTTCGCAGCAATTCTTGCGAAACACCGTTACCCTGTGATATATAGCCCGTGTTTGTGCCCGCACGAACTCCCGTTGCGGCTCCTGCGCTACGGCTCCGGAGGGTGTTATGAAATTGCCGCGACTGATCTTAGCCGATGACCACACCATTGTCGCTGAGGCTTTACGTCAGCTCTTAGCTCCCCACTCTGAGGTTGTAGCGACCGTTGGCGATGGCCGCGCACTCCTGGATTCCGCTATACGCCTTAAGCCCGATGTGGTTGTGGTTGATATTGCTATGCCATTGCTGAATGGACTGGAGGCTAGCCGGCAACTCAAGCAGAGGGTACCTGGTGTCAAAATCATTTTTCTGACCATGAACGAGGATCCTGAACTTGCTGTGGAGGCCATGAAGTCAGGTGCATCAGGGTACATTTTGAAGAAATCTGCGGCCTCGGAGTTGCTTCAAGCTATTCAGTTGGCGCTTCGAGGTAAATCCTACGTCACGCAGCAGATTGCTCGCGGAATGCAGCAAGCCTTTATTCGGCATCCGCAGGGTAGGAGCCGCCATGAATCGCTGACACCACGCCAGAAAGAAGTCGTCCAGCTCTTGGCAGAGGGGAAGTCTATGAAGGAGGCGGCGGATGTATTGCGAGTAGCGCCTCGGACCGTGGCCTTTCACAAATATCGTATTATGCAGAATCTAGGGCTTAGGACGAATGCCGATCTCATCCACTTTGCCATTAGGAGCCGAATTGTCGTGGGTGATCCAGACTCAAACGAATTGTCTCTTGCGCAGATGTGTCCTGCAATTTCCTCAACGCCGCGCGGCCGCGCGGCGGCGCCTTCAAGAAACAGCTCGGGTTCCTGTCGGCCCGGTCTACGACGGTCCCCGATGTAAGCGGTGCCTCTACAGTGCCTTCCAGGGATGAAACCGCATAGCGCGGCCTCGCCGCGATCAGTTTCTGTACTTCCGCGTGAGGCAGCAAGCGCGGCCCGCCAAGAGATTCGGCAGTGAGCAGGATCGTCGCGAATCGTTCCACGGTCTCCATTCGTTGATAGGCGGTGGTCAGGTCTCGGCCGCAGGTCACCACGCCGTGATTCTCGAGCAGAATCGCATCAAATTCCGTCGCTAGCGGCTCAAGACCCGCGCAAAGCTCCCAAGTGCCCGGTGTTCCGTATGGTGCCAAGGGAATTTTGCCGAGGCCCACGATCACCTCTGGAAGAACGGCTTCTTCGAGAGCGCGGCCCGCCGAGGCAAATCCTGTTGCTATTGGGGGATGTGCGTGGCAGACGGCCTGCACGTCAGGCCGGAGCCGATAATAGAGGAGATGCATTAGCATTTCGGTGGAAGGTCGCCTGGTACCGCAGAGAACCACTCCACTTAAGTCGGTAACCAAGAGATCCTCAGGTCCCAGGTGCCCTTTGCACGCTCCTGCGGGAGTCACAAGAATTCGGTCCCGATCGAGTCGTACTGATAGATTGCCTTCGCACGCAACGACGAATCCATGCGCGTACATCTTGCGCCCAGTCTTGCAGATCTGGCGTCTGAGCTCGCGCTCACTCTCAAACTTTCCAATCTCTCTAGTCACTGTGAGACACTCGGCCATCGAACCTCGTCCTTCCTGCGGAAGTCCGAGTGCTTATCTTGCAAGTACTCGGGTTGCCGCGTACCCCAAGCGGCGTTCTACAGTGTGTTTGACGGACATAATTAGGATGGGGCAGGCTCAACTCGCCCCATCCTCTCCCACTCCCTCGTCGGAGAATTGCGAACTTCGTTTTCTCAGCCCCGCGGGCTGGCCAATCGCGAAGCGATCGTTCGAATTGTGATTGCCGTCAAAGATAGACCGCAGAACAGGGCACCCAGCAGTCCAATGAGCGGCAAATCGCTGGCGGTCTTCGGCAGCTTCTTAGGCGCCGGCTCGGGACGAGCGGCCGCCGTCTCCACGGGGGCAGGCGGAGCAGCCGCCGGGGTCGGCAGGACAGCGACTAGAATAGGAACCTCGGCTTTTGGCACAGGTGGAGGAGGGGGCATCTTTCCCGTTGCCTTTACTTCATGCGAAACCAAGGTTTCCGGGACCTCGGTCACCCTCGTGGCTTGAACCTTCATTCCCTTCTTCAGTCCCCAAGCATCCTTTTCTTCCCCATCGATAGTAAACGTCTGGCCATTGGGGATCTTGAAGCTCTGGGTTTCGCCATTTTCCAGTCTGAGAATCACAGTGGTGGGTGGCGATACATGCCAAACGGTACCGGTCACACTTTCGACGGTCGTAATCACCCGGGGAGTTGAGCTAACAATCGTTTGCTTCTCCAGCTTCATCCCGACCTTGGCGTTATGGATGTTTACTGGCCTCCCGTCAACCATGAAGGTAACGTTTTCGGAGACGTTGTCAAAATCCCTTAGAGTACCGTCTTCCATTCTAAGGACGACGTCGTTCCCCGCAATATGGACGATTTCCCCGCGCTCCACTGTCACGGTCTTGGTTGTCACGCTCTTTTTTTCCGAGGTTTGAGTCTGCACTTGCGCCGCTGAGGGCAGTGAGAACGCGATACAAAGAGCGCCTCCGCCCAGCAGGCCGCGCAAGATCTTTCTTGAGAGCCTAGTTGAGATCATCTTTTCTTCTCCTTATTTTTTGTCGCTGCCCGTTGAATTGATGTCTTCTCGGGCAGGGATGTAGGATTCGTGCGCAGGATCGAGCTGTGCCGTCACGATGTAGCGTTTGGGAGCGTGGCCGACGAAATAAAAAGGGAAACACGTTACCAGAGTCAAAGTTGGCACTGCTGTTGGATTCAAAACGGAAGTATCTTCGGGCTTAACAATTCGAATTTGGCTTACAAAGTACCGATCTAAGTGTCCTGGCCGGGCGAGTTCAAGCACATCCCCTGGGGCTATGTTCTGTAGGTCTCGGAAAAAACCATCCCGGTGTCCTGCGATCCCGAGGTTGCCTGACGCCCCAACTTGCGCGGTCCCTAAAATTCGTCCAACGCCACGATTTAGCGTTAAGTCATCTGTGTCATTGAAGATCGGAACTTCAAGATTGACCTTCGGAATACGGAGAATGGCCAAGGGCGCATCGGTCTTCTTAGTGAGGCTATCCTCGTAGGCCGAGATACGTTTGGCCGACCATAGGCGAAAATCGACCGGCACACCTAAGACGGGATCCGCCGAAGCGAACGCTTTCTTAGAGGCGGCAGCTGCACTTTCTGCTTTAAATTCCGCGACAGCTGCTCTGGAACCGATGGTTCTCTGAAGTCGGGCTGCGACCCACACGGTCATGAGCGTCAAACCTGCGGCCAGTAGCACGCCTTCGATTTTTTGAGTCCTCACGGTGTCTTCTCGTAACGCTCCACTTTAGAGCTTGCGCCAAACACGACCCTCCGTGCCCAATCCTTTGCTGCAACTAGGAAGCAACTCGCATTAGTTGGGGCCACTGCGCAGTCAAGCATCGACTGCAAAAATGTTCCTAGCAGGTTGGTGGCATTGGCCGTGACGCTACTTTGCTTCATCTCGCCTTCTCAGGTGTGAGCCGAGTATCGGGGTGCTGGGAACCACCTACGCCCAATTCCGTTTGCGCCTGCACGATATGGAATCTCTTGTGTGTCGCAAACTGTCAAAAGTTACAGGGTCGGGAGCACAAATCTACAAGACTTCATCTGGTAGTTTTGCCAGTGTCCTGAATCGCGGAGGGCAGCTATAGAAGAAACGAAAAGTGAACAAAGAGGTGACGAAATGGCAACACTCGTCCGAAGCTTGCGGAGCCAACTGACGGCAGCTTTCTGCTCGATGCTGCTAGTTCCTGGGGGGATGGTAACGGTGGCCCGGACGCAAGAACAACAACAGGCGGCTGCGACTGATGAGCAGGCTCCAAAGATCCCCAATGATCAACTCGATTCTCTAGTAGCGCCAATCGCTCTTTACCCAGATCCACTGTTGGCTCAAGTCCTTGCTGCATCCACTTATCCTTTGGAAATCATCCAACTCCATCAGTGGCTCACAAAGAACAAAGGCCTAAAGGACAAAGCATTGGCCGACGCGGTCCAGAAGCAGCCCTGGGACCCGAGCGTTCAGTCGATGGCTGCGCTTCCCGATGTCGTTAAACGACTGGCAGACGACATTGGCTGGGCGACAGATCTTGGAAATGCTGTTCTGGCCCAGCAATCTGACGTGATGGACGCTGTGCAGCGCATGCGGGCGAAGGCCAAGGAGAAGGGCAACCTTCAGTCCAATGAGCAGATGAAGGTCGAAACAAAGGTTGTGGAAAGTAAGGACGTTATAGTCATTGAACAATCGAAGCCAGAAGTCGTCTACGTCCCCAGCTATGACCCCGTGGTCGTCTACGGCGCGCCTCCATACCCCTACCCGCCAATTGCCTACCCGCCACCTGGATATTACGCCGCGGGCATGGCTGTCTCTTTTGGTGTCGGGATGATGGTTGGGGCAGCCATGGGGGGCGGCTGGTGTTGTAACAGTGGTTGGGGCGGAAATAATAATATTAACATAAATAATAACAACAATTTCGTGAATAATTCAAACAGACAGAATATCAACAACAGCGGGAATCGGACCGGAAATCGCACCGGGAGCGGCAACAGCTGGCAGCACAATGCTCAGCACCGTGGTGGTACGCCCTACGCCAACAAATCAACGGCCAACAAGTACGGGGGTACTGCTCGTGGAGATTCCGCATCGAGCCGGCAGGCAAACGCGCGCCAAAACCAAGGTCAAATGGGGAGCAGGCAGCAGGCGGGAACCGCAGACCGCGGTGGCAGGCAGCAAGCTGGCGCCAGCAACCGGGCGGCCGGGGGTGGAAATGGAGCAGACCGCGCAGGCGGCGGAGGCGGCGATCGCGTGGGCAACCGAAGTGTATCGTCGGGCGCCGGCGGTAGCTCTAGGAACGGAGGCGGTGCCCTTGGCGGAGCCTCGAGTGGAGGGGGCGGCGCGCGCGCGAGCAGTTCACGGGGTTCCTCCAGTATGGGCGGTTCCCGGGGCGGCTCCCGCGGCGGTGGCGGGCGGCGGAGGTAATCAAACATGATTAGGGAAAAGCACATGAAGTCAAAAGTAGCGACGGCTTTGGAAACAATAATTCCTGGATTCCTCTTGCTGATTGCCGTGTTCTGCATTGCGGCGACACTCTCAAGAGCTGGGAAGCAATCCGTACAGAAAGCATCCACGCGATCACAGCCAGCGCCGAAAGCGTTCGCGACACCGAAGCAAGCCTCCGAAGCGTTGATCCAGGCGACAGCGACTTTTGATCTACCGGCTCTGAAGGAGATTCTTGGCCCGGATGGTGAAGATCTCGTGTCCTCGGAAGACCCTGTCCGAGACAAGAACATTGCCGCCGCATTTGCCACAAAAGCGCGCGAGAAAAATCAGATCACTGTAGATCCCAAAGATTCCGGGCGCGCCATCCTATCCGTTGGTAATGACGAATGGCCCCTTCCAATCCCGCTCGTCAAAAAGGAAGGGAAATGGTCTTTCGATACCAAGGCCGGCCGCGAGGAGGTTCTTTTCCGGCGCATTGGTGCCAATGAGCTGGATGTCATCCAGATTTGCCGTGGCTATGTAGAGGCGCAAAACGAATATGCCTTGGAAAAGCATGACAATGCCGAAGTAAACCAGTACGCACAGAAAATCATCAGCACGCCTGGAAAACACGATGGTCTTGCATGGCAAAACTCTGATGGAACCTGGGGCGGTCCCGTCGGAGAGGGTATCGCCAAGGCCTTAGCGCAAGGTTACACGGATCGAAGCCAGCCGTATCATGGCTACTATTTCAAGATTCTGAAGGGTCAGGGCCCTGCCGCCCCCTTGGGCAAAATAGACTTTATGGTTAATGGGGCGATGATTGGGGGATTTGCGCTCGCGGCTGCACCCGCAGAATACCGCGTTACGGGAGTAAAGACATTTCTTGTTAGCTATGAGGGGGTTGTCTATCAAAAGGACTTGGGGCCTGACAGCCTCAAGATCTTCAAGGACATGGAACTCTACAACCCCGACAAGACATGGGATCGCACGGACGACAACTGGTGAGGCCCTACGGCCCCGTTCAGTCCGATGTTTTTCAAAGGAGAATACAAGGATGAAAAAACTAGCTTTATTAACAGTCGCATTCGCTTTCTTGGGAGTCAGTGCTGCAGTAGCTCAGGATGTTCGCTACGATTTCGATAAGGACAAAGACTTTTCGAAATACAAGACTTACAAATGGGTGGCGATCAAGGGAGCCGACCAGCCGGATGGCCTGACGTCCAAGCAGATAACATCTGCTATTGACGCTGAACTCGCCACGAAAGGGTTGACCAAAACGGAGGCGGATACTGCAGATCTTTACATCGGTTATCAGACCGCCATCGGTCAAGAAAAGGAGTTCACTTCGTATAACACAGGTTGGGGCTATGGTGGTGGCTGGGGTGGAGGATGGTACGGCGGCGGAATGGCCTCGACCACGACCTACGGATCGACATCCACGGTGTACGTCGGGCAACTCGACGTGAGCATGTACGATCCCGCCCAGAAACAGCTCGTATGGCGAGGTGTTGCGTCGAAGACGCTCGATCCCAAGGCGAAACCAGAGAAGAAACAGAAGAACGTTACCAAAGCGGTCGCAAAGCTCCTAAAGAACTTTCCGCCTAAACCCAAGAGTTAGTCCCTGCTAGGCTATTTCGCTCAGGAGGCCAAGTAGCCGCGCTGCGTGGAACCAATACCGGTTTGCCCCCCCAACGGAGTCGTGGGCTTGTAACTCAGGGCCTAGGGCTCGGCGAACTCAAGTGCTCCCACTGCACCACAATCGGCTGTTAGTTTTGTCTGTTCGGCCGGTCTTCCCAGCACGTCAATAATAGCGCTCACCAGATACCTTCTTGTTTACAGCATCTATTACATGACACTTCTGTCATTTCTGCCAGTTTCCCATGACGCAGATCAGTGGCTCTCTTGTGTCAGACGGTGCTTTCGAAATTAGAGCCAGACATGGCAACCTCGCATCGAGTTCTCGTTGGATTCGCGCTCCTATTCTTTGATCTTGCCATTACGTTAACGGTGGCTGCCCAATCTCAGACCAGTGGCATCCCTCCAGATTCCAGCCTGCTACCAACCACGGATCCTGCGGTGCCGACGACTCGGGTGCAGCCCCTAATCGAGCCCGTCCGAGTCACCGTAGAACGACAGGGAGGCATTGATTGGGGCCATCTCGTTGGACAGTCTCTCCTTTTCATGAGTGTTGAGAATACGTTTCGTTGTGCCACGGAAGAGGGAACCCGCGACGGATTCTCCAATCCTTTTTTCCGTGGCTACTTCAACTCAGTGGGCAACCTCCACGGCTGGAGCGATGGCGATCCATTCTACGTAAACTATGTTGGGCACCCCATGCAAGGCGCGGTGTCTGGATATATCTGGACACAAAACGATCGCGCATATCGCGACATTGAGTTTGGACAGAATCGTAGATATTGGAAGGGGAAACTCCGCGGCACAGCGTATTCGTATATTTATAGTGTCCTGTTTGAGATTGGCCCGATAAGCGAAGCATCAATTGGTAATATCCAAGCCTATTACCCACAGCAAGGATTTGTCGATCACGTTGTTACCCCAGTGATTGGGCTGGGATGGTCGATTGCCGAAGACGCGCTGGATCAATACTTCATCAAGTACCTCGAAATGCGCACCTCGAACAGCTGGGCTCGCTTGCTTGTGCGTGGTGGTTTGAATCCTGCTCGCTCAATGGCCAACGCTTTGGCATTTAGGCCTCCCTGGCATCGCGATAATCGTCCGGGTGTGCGGTCCTCCCCCCAGCTTAGAGATCTTGAATTCATGGAGACTTTGGGAGAACGTAACAGCGCTCTTATAAAGAGTTCGCCTCCCTCTGGAGTCGCCCCTTTCGAAGTCAATCTTGCGGCCAAAATCAAGACTTACGTGGGGAACGATCACGCCGAACCCTGCGTAGGTGGCGGAGGCTCTGGAGCACTGCGCTTGGCCTCGCAATGGCAGTTTGTCGTTGACGTCAGTGGCTGTAAGTTACTTGGTCTCGAGACCAATCTCAGTGGTGATTCTCTCAGCTACCTGGCTGGAGCACGTTGGACCCCTCATCCCTCGGGGCGCTGGTCACCTCATGGCGAATTTCTGATCGGGGGAACCAAACTTACACAGGAACTCGTTGACCCTCAACTTAAGAAAGCCATCGAATCGTCAGCCGCGAAGTCTGACTCCGCTAACCTACGTCACTCTCTGTATTCCAAAGATTGGGAGACGAACGGTTTCACCATCCAGGCCGGCAGCGGTCTAGACGTGAAACTCAACAGTGCCCTCTCATACCGCGTCGCCAATCTAGAGTACTCTCACTCGTGGACCAAGGAATTGAACGGCATCAACTACCAAAACGGTTTGCAGTTTACTACTGGCCTAATCCTCCGCATGGGCACCTGGTGATGAAGTTACCAAATCGTGCACAGTCCCCCCGGCTTACGATGACCGTAAGAGCGCGACGATTTTCCAACTCTGACAAGACGAGGTAGTGTCCCAGTTTGCTCTAAATTTGATGCTACCGCATTTTGACTACAGCCTGACACAGGAGCTCTCGCCGGTCCTCTTCGACAACTCCATATTGACCGCTGAGCCATTGAACGCTTAGAGCTACTGCCACGCCACCAAATGGTTGCCAACCATTTTGAATAACCTTGTTCACGGCTTCTTGTAGTTCCTTGATGTCCGAACCGTAACATATGAGGTATTCAGTAATCATCGGCATGCACCTGTTAGTTTGCCGGAAGTGCGATTTCCTCCAGGCTCCAGACGCGGCCTATTTGCAATGAAACAAGCAGGTCCCAATCGAGATGGTCTAGTTCGGCATGTCAAAACCCAACTGACACACTACGCAAGACGGCGAGTGCTTGCATGAGCCGTCCATCGAGCATCTCTCTTTGAATTCTCATTCTTGAAGTGAGATGAACACCTTGATCGAGCAATCCTTGATAGGGTTCTGTTCAAAGGGCAAAGGTACGGCAGGCAGTGCAGCAGCGCCCAGCCTCTTCTATGGCCAGCACATTCGTTTTCGGGATTTCTACTTCGTAACCAGCGTCAGGTCTCACCAACAATGTCTCGCTACGATCCTTTAGCAGCGTCCCTCGCAAGGTCAATTTAATTCGCCCCAGGGTCAGTTGCACGACGACCGCTTGGCCAATCCAAGACTCAAATGCGCTCTCCATTTCCTCTCCCGTACATGTCTGTTTCCAATTACAGGAAGCATCTCCCGCAACGAGGAGCAAAAACACTGTCAAAACTAACAGCCAATGACAGTTTGTGGAGAGCAGACGCCGCAATGGTCTTGCGGGCGTGTTGTCGAATCGGATGAAGCGGAGCAAAAAACTGTGAATTGGAGCGGTATGGAAGTCTGGCAATTGTTGTCGTTTGCTCGCGGACATGCGGGAGGCATCAGAGCCGCGAGAAGTCGTGATGAAGTCCTTCTGTGGCGGTCAGTCAGTCTTCTGTCTCTGTTTTCTAACGTTCACGGCTTGTGGCCCTTTCGCACCTGCTGCGATCTCAAATTCTACGCAATCTCCTTCCGATAGGCTCCGATATCCTTCCCCAAGAATTGCCGAGTAATGAACAAAAACATCCGGACCATCTTGTCGGCCGATAAAACCATAGCCCTTCGTGTTATTGAACCATTTCACGTTGCCGATCACTTTCTTCTCCTCGTAGATCATCCGCAGAATTTGCCAAAAGCCGAGAGTATGGAAAACGCAGTGATAGCTTTCGCAGCTAATGCCGTACACAGAAATCGACTCGGCGGCCAGTAGCCCTCCTGACAAATCTGCTGTTGAATACTAATATCCTGCCTTGTCGAGGTCGTTGCCCTGGCGCAAGAATGGGTCAGAAATACTAAGTAGATGTCCCCAAGTGTTGCGTGAAGCTGGAATCAGGCGAGACTTCAGTTCAAGGAGATAATCGGAACAGAAACTTCAAATAACGTAACTTTGAAGGTGCCGAGGTAATCCTTAACCTGCCTTCGCGTAAGGCAGCAGATTGGCAAATCGCATGAGGACCTAGGATCATCAGAACGAGAGAAAAGGCTCGCCACGAGCAGCAGCTCTAACGGCCGCAGCTAAATCTCGAGCTGCGAAGATCTTGACAACGTACCCCAGGGCCCCAGCTTGTTGACACGCCTGAACAACTTCTGGGTCGGTCTCCACGGAACAAATCACGACGGCAGCTCCCGGAGCGATGTTCTTCAATTCCTGAGTGACTTTTATGCCGCTGAGCAAAGGCATCTGCAAATCGAGGACAACAATATGGGGCTCATATTGGCGGATAATTTCGACAGCCGCCTGGCCATTTTCTGCCGTAGCCACGACGTCGAATTCCGCTGCCAAAAGACCAACCAATTGACGTAAGGCCGCGGGGTTGTCATCGGCAATTATGACTCTCGGCTTGTTCAGACGATTGTCCAAGACTTACAACCAAAGTCACTCAATGTTCTCTTTAGGTAGCTTCACCAAAATCTGCGAGTTTACGTAGGGCTGTGCAACATGGAAAACCCAACCAGGCTTGGCCAGCTCACGACTAAGAGGTTCAGCCAAGGCTTAGTGATTGCCAAGGAAGCATGGCACGTTGGTATAATCTCGTCATTGCTCCAGCGCAACTACAGTCCAAAATCATCCCGAAATCGCGCAAAAGACCGCTTTAGCTAAGATTCGCAGCCACGACGCCATTTCAGAAGCATGGATTAGAAACGGCGAAGATTTATTGGAGAATTGTTCGCAGCCCGGGGACACAAAGCGACGACCGTCCCTTGCGTGTTCGATTGCTGGAATCAGATCGTTAGCCAGGCGGGGCTTGATAACGTATCCAAAAGCGCCGATCTCCAGGGCGGCACGACACGTAGCAGGATCTTTGCAGATCGTAAGGAAAACAACCTTGATGGACGGGTTGACCTCCAGCATGCGTCTGGCAGCACGGATTCGATTGAGGATGCGCATAAAAACATCAAGCACGAGGACATCCGGCAGCAGTTCGGCAGCAACGTCCACGCCTGACTGCCCGTCAGTTGCTGTGCCAATTACTTCGCAACCGTTGGCAGATAGAATTTCACGAACATACTCAAGTACTTGCCCGTTGTCATCAGCTAATAACACGCGAATTTTGGACAAGAGCGCACTCCGTGCCTATCAATGCGCGAAACACGTACTAATCAAAAAGTTGCTTGCTACGAACGGGAGGGTAATTGCGGGGGGTTTCACCCGCCCTGGGGACACATTAAATTACTTCGCTAGGATAATGCAAAACTTCCCAGAAAATGTCAATTCGTATCTTACTCCGCAACGCGACAACGTGAAGAAGTCTCAGGCAGACAACGGTGATGGAGGAAGATATTTGACCAGCAACACTTCGTTCCCCTTCTCACTGTATACGAGCTCGTCGACGAGGTGCGTAGTTATCAACACTCCGTAGCCGCCAGGACGAAGGCCTTGTGTTTCGCGGAAAAGAGCGTGACGAATCGGATCATACGCGGGATTGTTGATGGCGGCATGGTGTATTTCTCCTAGAGAGAAACCCTGGCCTGGATCCTTAATCCTGCATAAGACCATCTTTCGAGTGCGCACATAGGCGACTTCGACGTATTGGCTGGGATCGAAATTACCTCCGTGTTCGATGGCATTGAGCAGCATCTCACGGAAGGCACTTGCGACGTCGTTTCTTTCGGGGTCCGGAAAATCCGACATCTCGTTGAAGAATTGCACTAATCTATCAGCTGTTTTTAGATCGCAGCGGGCAATGATGCTGATCCATTCCGGCGTGGCAGAGACAAGCTCGATGCCGTCATCCCACGCGGGTTCCGACATGGCGATGCGCACCATTTCGGCAAGTGATGCGGGGGAGAAAGGCTTGGAGAAGAAGCTGAATGCACCTTCGCGCATGGCTGAGACGACGTCGGCCGGAGTACTTTGGTCTGTGAGAATGATGAAGCGGACATGTGGGCGGACGCGGCGGATTTTGCGAAGTAAATCGAGATCTTCTCTCCCCGTGGTCTTTGCTCCGGTGATGACTAGATCGAAGGGTCCTCTCTCTGTAAGCTTCAAGATAGTCTGGTTGTCAGCAACATGCACAATGTCCCACTCGTCAGACTTGAGAACGCTGCTGAGCACGCCGGTCACGTCCGCGTCTGCATCCACGACCAGCGCAAGTCTTGGTGCAGTCGTCAAAGTCCGTGCTGGCATAGCAAGCTCCATACTCTGCCACCGCTGGATGCTCGCAAACATTAAACAAACGCTCGCCCAAAAGAGAATACCGACTGGCAGATAACTTGCGAACTGTCAAAAATACCCGTGGTGTTGAATCATTTGCGGCTGCCGCTGATCTTTCTTGGCGTGCATAAGTGAAAGCCACCCGCAGTCTCCCCTGAAACTGGTTCAGGCTCTCCCTGATCGCCGTGAAGCGACTGACTCAATTGTCCAGAGTGGCATTTAATGCCTCTGCGTTTCGCTTGAGCCCTTTTTCGGCCGGTCTGCCTGTCAGTTTTGACAGTTCACCACCAGGGACCTCCGGCCTAAGGTTCAGTGAGCAATCGAATCACGAAGTCGAAGGCGAAATAGGTAGATCTCATGCTGCGTGTTCGGGACACGCCGTCGAGAGCTTGGTCAACATTCGTTGCGAAAAATCTATCAAGCGTGATCCCAGAGAGATACGCGCCTGTGGGACTCAACGCGAACGATTGATGATGAAAAGGCCGCACTGAGAATTGAGGGCAACTCGCTCTTACATAGGCAGCAAAGCCAATGAGGGGGAGAAATCATGAGTGTTGCAACAAAAACATCTGAGGTTCGAGTGGATCAGTTCTTTACTGGTGCAGAAGCACGGTTCGACCGCTGGCGTTCGCTGCTCCAAAGCGCGCGCGCTTGGGAAAGAGCGGGGAGCCAACAGCATCCCGAGAAGGATAAATACCAGGCGGTCATATCCGCTTCCCTTGCAGAACTGGGTCAATGGGAGGATTTTTTTGCCTATCCGGGGCACACGCTGTTGAGGACGCTCAGTGAACGCGTCAACTCGGGCGACGCCACGGGAACCGTTCGTTTGGCACAAGCTATCAGTGGCGCACTTCTCACACATTCCTACCGCGCCAACATGGCGGACTGGGAAGGCGAAGACCAGTCCCCCATTAGTTTCTCAGAAAGGGTGCCAGGTGGTGGTGAAGAAACTGCGCCGCACCGTCCTTATTTTGAAGTACTTGTTGTGAGTCCCGCCCGTCCAGCGGCATGGTCGGAGCTGTCGCAAGAGCTACGCAAGTTGCGCAGACCGCAGGACAAATTCGTTTACGAACCGGTATTTGTCGGCAGTTTTGAGGATGCCGTGCTCGGAACAATTCTGAACGGCAGCCTTGAAGCGGTAATGATCTACGAAGGTATTCCCTTTGCCTCGTCGCACCATAGTCCAGTTTTGCGTGAGTTTCTGAGCTCACACCTCGCCGACAGCCGTATTGACCCCAATTCAGGGCAGTACGGCCTAGCGCTTGCGCAAGGATTGAAGCAGTTGCGTCCCGAGCTTGACATCTATTTCCTCAGTGATCGCCAAGCGGAGAAGGTGGCCGGCGACACAAGCGCTGCCTGCGTCCGGCGCGTCTTCTATCAAGTTGAGGAGCCTCTCGAATTGCATCTTAGCATCCTCGACGGCATCGCCGATCGGTATGACACTCCCTACTTCGACAACTTGCAGAAATACGCTCAACGGCCGATGGGTACATTCCACGCGCTGCCGATTGCAAGAGGTAAATCCATCTTCAAATCAAACTGGATTCGAGACATGGGTCAGTTTTATGGACTAAACCTCTTCCTTGCGGAATCCTCGGCAACTACCGGTGGTCTCGATAGTCTGCTTGAGCCGACGGGGAACATTAGGGTGGCACAGGAAAAGGCTGCCCGAGCATTTGGCGCCGACCGCGCCTTCTTTGTCACCAATGGCACGTCGACTTCGAACAAGATGGTCGAGCAGGCGTTGCTCGCACCAGGAGACATCATGCTGGTCGACCGCAACTGCCACAAATCGCACCATTACGGCGCAGTGATCTCCGGCGCGTTACCTTTATATGTAGAAGCCTATCCGCTCACCCAATACTCCATGTATGGAGCGGTGCCTCTGCGCACCATCAAGAAAGCTCTGCTCGATTTGAAAGCCGAAGGGAAGCTCGAGCGGGCGCGGCTCCTGGTGCTGACGAACTGTACGTTTGACGGGCACATATATAACGTCGAGCGGGTCATGGAAGAGTGCCTCGCTATCAAGCCGGACCTCATCTTTCTGTGGGACGAAGCGTGGTTTGGATTTGCCAGATGGAGTCCGTTCTACCGCCGGCGCACGGCGATGGGAGCAGCCGCAATTCTGGAAAGCAAGTTCAAGGACCCCGCTTACCGTGGGGCGTATAAAGAGCAGGAGAAAAAGCGGGGAGCCGATCTCGATCCCAAAGACAAAACTCTTCTTGATACTCATCTACTCGCCGATCCGGACAAAGTTCGTTTGCGAGTCTACCAAACAAATTCGACGCACAAATCGATGTCTTGCCTGCGGCAAGGGTCGATGGTGCTTGTGAAGGACCCGGATTTTCATACCGTCGAAGAGCAGTTTCACGAGGCCGTTTTCACGCATGCCTCTACCTCACCCAACCTCCAGATCATCGCTTCGTTGGACGTTGCCAGGCGGCAGATGGAGCTGGAAGGCTACGAACTGGTGAACCGAGCCATCCAGTTGGCGCTGGATGTGCGTCGGGAAGTGAACTCTCATCCACTGGTCTCGAAGTACTTCCGAGTGCTTGGAGCCGACGAATTGATCCCGGCCGAATTCCGGAACTCAGGATTTATAGACTATTTGACTCCGGGAGCGAACTGGGCAACGGCAGTAAAGGCACTGAGAGAGGACGAATTCGCGCTTGACGTAACAAGGCTAACGCTCGTTTGCGGCTCGGCCGGTTTCGATGGAACGCAATTCAAGAACCTGCTGGCCGCCGACTACGATATTCAGCTCAATAAGACGTCGCGTAACAGCGTTCTGCTCCAAACCAATATCAACAACACTCGCAGCGATATCTCCCAGCTGATTAAGGTGCTCGTCGAAATATCGCAAGGAATCGAGAAAAAGCTTGCGGACGGCGGAAAAAATGGGAAGGAGGCATTCGCGGCGCGTGTGAAATCTTTGATGACGGACGTGCCAAATCTTCCGAACTTCAGCTCCTTTTACAGCCGCTTCCGTGAAGATCCCTCAAGCAAGACCAGTGAAGGCGACATGCGTTCGGCATTCTTCGGGGCTTATCGCGAAGAGCAGTGCGAGCACTTGAAGCTCTCCAGTCCGGAGATTGACAAACGTTTGAAAGACGGGCCGGAACTGGTTTCGGCGAACTTCGTAATTCCTTATCCGCCTGGATTCCCGATTATGGTTCCAGGACAGGTTATCACCGCGGAAACGATTGAGTTCATGCGCAAACTCGACGTGAAGGAGATTCACGGTTTCAGCGCGGCGCTGGGATTGAAGTTGCTGAATCCAGCAGCGATGCAATCTTTCAAGGTGACAAGCAAGAGTGCCGCGGATCACAAGAAGCAAAAACAAGCGCGTTCGGCAGCAGCTGACTAGAGCCGTAAGTGCCTGAGATTTATAGTTAGCAGAACGCCGTAAGCAGCAGGTATGACATCAGAACTCGGACCTCAACAAGGCCGGGCCATAACAAGGAGCTAAAGTATGGGTCTATTTACATGGTTCGCTGACACCCTGCGGCACTACCCGGAGATCGCCATCTTTCTCACGCTCGCCTTCGGATACTACTTCGGCAAATTTACCTTCAAGGGACTCGGCTTGGGGTCGGTTACCGCCACCCTCCTGGCGGGGGTCTTGATAGGACAGCTCGGGATTACCATTTCGCAGCCTCTCAAGGCGACAGTGTTCCTATTGTTTTTGTTCGCCGTCGGCTACGGAGTCGGGCCACAGTTCGTCCGTGGTGTCGCCAAGGATGGCGTGCCGCAAGCCCTTTTCGCCGTGGTCCAATGCATACTCTGTCTGCTGATTCCAATCATGATCGTCAAGCTAGCGGGCTACGACCTTGGCTACGCGGCGGGGTTTTACTCCGGGTCGCAGACGATCTCCGCAGCGATGGGCCTCTCGACCGACGCCATCAACCGACTTGGCTTGGCCGGCGACCAAGCCAAGAACCTGCTCAATTCCATGCCGGTTGCCTACGCCGTGACCTACATGTTTGGCACTGTCGGTTCGGCAATCGTGATCGCCCTGCTTGGCCCGTTTCTGCTCCGCTTCGATATAGCTGCCGCTTGCAAGGACTACGAGGAGAAGCAGGGCGGCACCAAGGAACTGGGTGGGGCTGGCACGGCCTGGCGTCGTTGGGAAGTACGGGCGTTCCGCGTTCAACCCGGCGCCAGAGTCCTCGGTCTCCGAGCCGTCGAGGCCGAGGCGCTGCTACCGCAAGCACGCATTTTTGTCCAGCGCATACGTCGTAACGGGATCATCGAGGAGGCGACCACCGACACAGTATTACGCGAGGGCGATGTCGTGGCTGTCGCGGGTCCTCGCGAGGCGCTCGTGAGTATTATTGGTGAACGCGCAAAGATGATGGCGGTCGCAGGAGGGCGCGAGGCGATCGCGGATGTTACCAGCGGAGTCTCGATAGAAGTCGACGATCCCGAATTGCTGAGCGTTCCTGTGGAGGGCGTCGACGTCTACGTAACCAACAAGGCTGTCGATGGCAAGACGCTCGCTGAACTCGCGGGGCTGCCCGGGGCGCGCGGCGTGTTCCTGCGGAAAATCACGCGTGGGGCGACCGCCACTTCGATCCCCATCCTGCCGAACACGCAGCTTGACCGCGGCGATATCGTCACCCTCGTGGGGCGGACCCAAGACACAACTGCTGCTGCCAAGCTGCTGGGAGCTGCGGACCGCCCAACGGATGTCGCCGACGTCGCATTCATCGGCGCCGGTATTGCGGTGGGCGCACTGATCGGTGCGCTGGTCTTGAAGGTAGGCGGAGTGCCACTGACGCTGTCGACTGCGGGTGGCGCGCTTATCGCAGGGCTTGTGCTCGGATGGTTTCGCTCGACACGCCCGTTTTTCGGGAGGATCCCGTCGCCCACCGTGTGGTTCATGAACTCGGTGGGCCTCAATATCTTTATCGCCATCGTCGGCATCTCCGCCGGCCCGGGCTTCGTGAACGGCCTGCGGACGCAGGGCATCAGCCTGTTCCTGTGGGGGGCCCTAGCCACTACATTACCTCTGGTCTTCGGTATGTTGATCGCCAAATACCTCTTCCGCTTCCACGACGCGCTAACACTCGGCATCGTTTCGGGGGCGCGTACGACCACGGCTTCGCTCGGGTTGGTCTGCGATATGGGCAAGAGCCAGGTGCCTGCTTTGGGTTATACAGTTACTTATGCTATAGGTAATACACTTCTTACAATATGGGGCATGGTCGCTATCATGCTTCTGTCGTGACGTCTTATGAAAGGTGAAAATAATGGACTTAGTAAAACTCCGTAAGTTCGAGACGTTGGGCCCGTTCGAGATCAAAGACGAGCTGATTAAACTCGCCAAGAAGACCTCCCGTACGACGCAGTCGGCATTCCTCAATGCTGGCCGCGGCAACCCCAACTGGATCGCCACCACTCCGCGCGAAGGCTTCTTTCTGCTGGGTCAGTTCGCGGTCACCGAAAGCAAAAGGGTGATGGAGCATCCCGCCGGTATCGGCGGAATGCCGCAGCCTCAAGGAATTGCTGGACGTTTCGAGGCGTGGCTCGCTAAGCATGCAGACATGCCCGGTGCATCCTTTCTGTCAGCGCTGGTGCCATTCGCGGTAAAGAAGTTCGGATTCGAGCCGGACGCCTTCGTCCACGAGCTCGTGGACTCGATCATCGGCGACAATTACCCGGTCCCCGACCGCATGCTGGTCCACAACGAGTGCATTGTGCACGAGTACCTGATGTGGGCCATGTGCGGGAAACCGCGGCCCGCAGGCAATTTCGACCTCTACGCCGTCGAGGGCGGCACGGCTGCGATGTGCTACATCTTCAAATCGATGAAGGCCAATCGCCTGCTGCATCCCGGAGACACGATCGCGCTGGGCACGCCAATCTTTACCCCCTACCTTGAGCTGCCCCACCTTGAAGACTACGGGTTGAAGTTCGTCACCATCCAAGCTCCTCAGGAGAACCGCTTCCAGTTCACAGACAGCGAGCTCAAGAAGTTGGAAGATCCCAAGGTCAAGGCATTCTTCCTCGTCAATCCCGGCAATCCAACGGGCGTGGCACTCAGTAAAGAAGTGATCGGCAAGATCGCAAACTTGGTGAAAACGAAGCGCCCCGACCTTATGCTCTTGACTGACGACGTCTATGGAACGTTCGTCCACGATTTCCGATCTTTGCTCGGCGAATTACCGTACAACACCATCGGCGTCTACTCTTATTCCAAGTATGTCGGCTGCACGGGGTGGCGACTCGGCGTCATCGCGGTCCACAAAGACAACATTTTTGACAAGATGATCATGAAGCTCCCGGATGCCGATCTGAAAGCGCTCGACAAACGGTATGGCGCGCTGGTCCTTGAGCCGCGCAAGATCAAGTTCATCGACCGCATCGTGGCCGACAGCCGGGATGTAGCCCTCAACCACACAGCCGGCCTCGCGCTGCCGCAGCAGGTCATGATGAGCCTGTTCTCCCTTGCCGAGATGATGGATGGAGCCAAGCTCTATCAGAAGGGCTGCATGGAGATCGTGCACCGGCGCGCGATGGCCATGATCGAAGGCCTCGGCCTCGAGGTCGCTCCGAACACGCTGTACAACGCCTATTACGGTTTGATCGACTTCGAGTTCTTTGCGCGCAAGAATATCGGCGAGGACGCCGTCGAATACCTCAAGAAGAACGTCCACCCGCTCGACCTCGCCTTCCGTCTGGCCGAGGATCACGGTATCGTGCTTTTGAACGGCGGCGGCTTCGAAGCGCCAGACTGGTCGCTGCGTGTGTCCCTGGCCAATCTGCCCGACGAAGCGTATGAGGAAATCGGACGCGGTGTTCGATCCATCGCGCACGGCTACCGGGATGCCTTCGAGGCTTCCAAACGTACCGAAAAGTCTGAACATGCGGCTGCGCGATAGTTGCTCGCGGCTCTCCGGGAGTCCGAAGGGCTCTCAATGCACCAGTTTAAAAACAGAACGGATAACTCATTCGGCTGCCCCCGACAACGATCACCCAGAACTCACTGGATAGATCTTCCAGAGAGGCCGCCGTAAAAGGATTGGCGTATGGAATGGTTGGAGAAACTTTTTACAAAGCATCCCGAAATGGGTGTTTACCTGGCAGTAGGCATAGGGTACTTGTTCGGACGGCTGAAGTTTCGTGGTGTCGGACTTGGTGTGGTGACAGGGTCCTTGTTGGGAGGGATCCTTATTGGAAATTTCTTCCACGTGCCGGTGTCCGATCAAGCCAAATCGATCGTTTTCCTTCTCTTCCTTTTCGGAATCGGTTACTCGGTGGGGCCCAGTTTTTTTCAGAATCTCAAAGGAGATGGCTGGCGCTGGGCCGCGCTCGGCGCATTTGTTCCTGTCATTGGCCTTTTAACAGCGTATACGGTTGCTCATTTCTTGAAACTTGACCCCGGATATTCCGCCGGGATGCTTTCTGGCGCCTTGACGGAGTCGCCCGCAATCGGCACTGCAAGCGAAACAATACGTTCGCTATCCCTACCTGACGAACTAAAGCAGCAATGGATCGCACACATAGCTGTTGCGGACGCCATCTGCTACATCTTCGGGACGTTGGGTGTGGTCTGGTGTTGCAGCAGCCTCGGACCGAAGCTCCTTCGCTTCGATCTGCGTGCGGAGTCGAAGAAAGTGGAATCGAACCTGGGAATCCAACGCTCGAAGCTTGGCGTTTATTCCGCTTGGCAACCCATAGGGTTTCGCGCCTATACCATTCCTCAAGACGGGCTCGCCGTTGGTAAGGCAGTCGCGGAAGCCGAACAGTCTGTGCCCCGCGTCCGCCTCTTTATCGAGCGAATTCGCCGTAAAGGGGAAATCTTCTCACCCGTCGGCACCACCGTCCTTGAGGCAAATGATACGGTCGCCGTGATGGGGCATACCGAGATCATGATCAAAGCACTTGGTCCATCAGCGCACGAGGTCGCTGACCCGGAACTACTGGAAATTCCAGTCGCATCCTTCGATCTATACATCACCAGCAAGACCTTCGCAGGCAAGACTCTCCAGGAGATCGTTGATGGCGTCGAGGAAGCTCGCGGTGTTTTGCTCCGCGGCATTACGCGCGGTGGCCATAAGATCCCGATCGGGGCAAACACGCTCATCGAACGCGGCGACGCACTCCATGTAACCGGGTCTGAAGCTGCAGTCCAGAAGCTGGCGCCTCTAGCTGGTCGGGTGATTCACCCAACGGAAGACAGTGATCTTGCGGTGCTCGGAATAGCCATATTCATCGGCGTATTGGTCGGGGCCTCGATCATAATACCCTTAGGCCACCTGAGAATCGCGCTAGGCACTAGCGTTGGAACTCTCCTAGCCGGGGTGATCGTTGGGTGGATGCGGTCCGTGCGTCCATGGTTCGGAATAATCCCAGAAGCCGCAATTCTTTTTATGCGGTCGATTGGTTTGGCAGCGTTTGTGGCGATGATTGGGCTAAAAGCAGGCCCGGTCTTTGTGCATGCAGTGAGAGAATTTGGCTACATCCTCTTCCTTGGAGGCATCGTGGTGACGCTTACACCACTCATTGCAGGTCTTTTCTTCGGCCGATACTTTCTCAGACTTAACCCGGCACTATTGCTAGGAGGCATCGCCGGCGCTCAGACGATGATCGCGGGCGTCGCTGCGTTACAAGAGAAATCGGACAGTCCTGTCGCTACGCTGGGCTATTCATACACAGTCGCCTTCGGCCATGTCCTGCTAACGACCTGGGGCACTATCATCGTCTCTCTCATGACCTGACTGAACGCGGTCACCGGGAGGGAATAGGCAATGCTACAAGGCTCAAGAATCCCCGGGTTCTAGGAGAAGAAGTATGGGACCAAGGTCACGCGCGGCGCAGTTGGCAATCGTGGTGTCATTAGTTATACCCGCTTTTCTTCTTGTGGAAGCCGCGCAGAAAAGTCGGACATTAGTCATTAATGGCCATCCGGGAGAAGTTGCCGTCATTGAAAGAGAAGGCCATGCCTATGTAGAAATCGAGACACTAGCGCGAATGACGAACGGTTCGCTTAGCTTTAATGGAAATCAAATCATACTGACACTGCCTGGTGCGGGCGCACTGGCTCCCACAATAACTCAGCCTCCTCCATCCGGCTTCACGAAGGACTTTATCAGGGCGGGCCTTGAAGAAATGGCCGCGATTAGGGAGTGGCGAAGTACGCTGAGGAATGCAGTCCAGCGGGGATACCCGGTAACAGAAGACTGGATAGAAGGTTATCAGGCACGCGCTGAACAGAGCCTTCGACTGGTGTCCTTGGCGGCCACAACAGAATCTGACAAAGGCGCAGTTAAACTGCTCACGAACGAGTTCAACAATATGAAGAACTTGAGTAACCGAGTCCTGGAAGCGAACAAATCCAGGACATACGTCTCCTATGAATCGCTCAACAATGATCCGATGGACCAAAGAATCCTGAACTGTGCGCGCTCGCTCGCTGCAATGGCGGCAAATGGCCAGTTTGCGGACGATGGTTCGTGTCACTGAGTTCCCCGAATCTCTTTGAGGCACGGCTCAGTCTAGGCGTTTACATCAACCGCACGGGACATTCTCGCTCTTTGACTACATCTTGCAGATCTTTTGCTGGAACCTAGTGTGTGGGTTCGGTACTCAAATCGACCTTGAGACGTTGCATGGCACGCTGATCAAGACGGATCAGCCCGCTGCTTGGGGTATCTAGGTCGGCGATAAGAGCGACGACAATCGCAATGGTGATGGGAACGAGAATGAGCGTCAACCAGAAGCGAGCCGTGAGCGTCAGACCGCGAGTGAAGACTGCAATCACGGAGATGGAAATAATTAGGAGCCAAACGGATTGAGGTATGCGGTTCTCCATAGCAGCAACTCTTTTCTCATGAAGATCGATCGTCTCGTTCAAGGAGCTGATGTAAACGGCGGTGACAGCACTGCGATCGGTCTGAGACAAGGAAGCCGAGTAAGTCCAGAGCTCCTCCTGGATCCGCTTAGAGCGAGAGGTAGCTTCGGCAAAGCGAGCGCCATCGAGACCCGCGTTGTCGAGATCGAGTCGAGCATCGACATACTCCCGCAAACGGCGCAGCGAGTGTTCGCGATAAGTTTGGGGGAGTGTACTGGCGCGAAGATAGGTGGTGCCTATCGAAACGGCCTCTTCAACGAGCAGTAAGCGACGTTCAGCGTAGCGCGGCGACGCTAAGGCTAGCGTGAAACCCAAGAGCAGACTGACTAACACAAAAAGGCCGTCGCGAATGGTGCTCATCTGGTCTCTGCGGTTCTGTTCCTCATGCAGGCGGGACCAGACGGCGACGCAGCGCCCGAGTTCCAAAGCCAGAGCTAGGATGATCCCGAGGATTGAGCCCAGCACCCATGGATGATCTTTGGTTGGTCCCCTTGCGAAACCGGAAATCGTATGAAGCTCAATTCGTGAGCAGTTCTAGTTTGGCCTGCCTAGCCATGAGTATTGCCACCCAACAGAGACATTCTGATAGTTGCCGCCGTACCTTATGTAGGCGCCATTGTTGTAGCTGAGTTTCATTGACTGGTGCCTGGTCAAGGGAATTGAGGCCGTTGCCCCTACGCGAGAATTCCTCTGGCGCGTCGCGTCGTTTTGCACGCCATTCAGGGACGTACTACCGCCGAACCAATAATTGCCGTCAAACGAGACCCACAACCTGGGCTTAAAATCGTAGCTGAGGTGCCCTTCGAAGGAGCCTGTTGGATTTTGCGATTGCGTGTTGGTGCCAGGCGAGAATGGGTTGCGCGAGAAGAAATCAGAGTTTGTGGTGAAGAACCAGACTCCTCCATAGGCATCAAGAATCCAGTGGCCCCAGCGTCTGGAACAGCCAAACTCTGGTTTGAGAGCCCAGCGATAGGTACCGTAATTGATGAGTTTGGTCGGATCGTATTGGCCCGTAGGAGGCACTACTTTGATACTGACTCCGATAATAGTTTTCTGCCTCCATTTTAAGTACTCCTGAACATTCATCGCTGGACCGCCTTTGAGGTTCACAGAAAGCCGAAAGCTAGACGCCAGGAGACCAGAACGGTACGCGAGCGTCTCCGCATCGGCGGCAGTCCCTCGGAAGTTTCCAACCCCGTAGGGCATAGAAGCGGTGAAGGTTGCGGTGCGGCCAAAAAAGTTGAGTGAGTGGGAGAGACTGAGAACGGAGACATTAACTCGCGCAGTTGCGTCGGTGATGGGGACAGTCCCATCAAAGATAATGTTTCCGCCGAAAAAGGAATACGTCAAGTTGACGGCGTTCGTGTGCAGAGGGGTAATGACATAAGCCCGGGGAGCGAGATCCTGCGTCCGGCAGATTGGGGCGAATAAACTCCACGTCACGAAGAGCACGGTCCCGCATGAGCCCACAGCTAAGATCCTCATTTACAGAAATATAGAAATATGGCCTGAGACTGACATCTGTAATTATTGACAGTTCCGTGCGCTGCCGGCAGGAGGCAACATGACATCTCGCGATGCCTATCACCCAGTTGAGCCCGAACCGGCTTACGCGGCCAATTCTCCAACCTCGAAAATCGAGTATTGGCCTGCGCCAGCATCGGTATCCCTCCCTCTACCAAGTCAATACCCGGGTCTGGCTTCGAGAGTTACAACAGAGCCTGGGAGAGCAAGCCACACTGGACGATATCTCCGATACCGAACTCGATCGGTTAGCGCGCGAAGGCTTTGATTGGATTTGGTTTCTCGGTATTTGGCAGACCGGATCAGCCGGCCAAAGAGCTTCGCGTGAGAATCGAGAGTGGCAGACCGAGTTCCAACAAGTTCTACCAGATCTTAGGCAAAACGACGTCTGCGGTTCCTGCTTCGCGATCACCAGCTACAAAGTGCACTCCGACTTCGGTGGGGAAGTGGCTCTCGAGAGGCTTCGCCGCCGGCTGCACGAGCGCGGAATGCGATTGCTGCTTGATTTTGTACCCAATCACACGGGGTTGGATCACCCTTGGGTGGAACAACACCCAGAGTTTTACGTGCGAGGTACGGCAGAACAGCTCCGCAACGAACCCCATGATTACGTCCGGGTCGAGACCTCCACAAAACCGAGGATACTGGCATATGGACGAGATCCCTATTTTGCGGGCTGGCCAGATACGCTCCAACTGAATTACGCGGAGCCATCGTTACAAGAGGCCATGCAGTTGGAATTGGAGAGCATCGCCGAGAAGTGTGACGGCGTGCGGTGCGACATGGCCATGTTAGTCCTTTCAGACGTTTTTGAGCGAACCTGGGGTCTGCGAATGGAACCGTTTTGGCCTAAGGTCACCCGCTCAATTCGTTCGAGAAGGCCAGAATTCCTCTTCATCGCTGAAGTTTATTGGGATCTCGAATGGACACTTCAGCAGCAAGGCTTCGACTACACATACGACAAGCGGCTTTATGACCGCCTCCGCGACGGGCACGCGCGGTCAGTGCGTGACCATTTCCGCGCAGACGGACGGTTTCAGCAAAAGTCTGCGCGCTTTCTCGAGAACCACGACGAGTCTCGGGCAGCGGGAACATTTTTACCAGGAATGCATCAAGCCGCTGCAACGTTGACCTACCTGTCCCCAGGCTTGCGTTTTTTTCACGATGGTCAGTTTGAGGGCAGAGCCAAAAAGGTTTCGGTACACCTAGGCCGACGGCCGATTGAGCCTGTGAACTCGTGCCTCCGCGATTTTTACGCTCGCTTACTGAATTGTGTGCACCTGCCAGAGACCCAGGATGGAGAGTGGCGGTTACTCAACTGTTCATCGGCTTGGGACGGCAATTGGACTTCGGACTGTTTCATCTGTTTTGCGTGGCAAAAATCGGAGTATCCCCCAATCGTCGTTACCGTGAACTACGCTCCGACTTGGAGCCAATGCTACGTGCAACTCCCATTTGACGAATTACGCGGACGAACCGTGCGTGCGCAAGACTTAATGAGCTCGGTGGTTGATGAACGTGACGGGGATGAACTGTTTCATCATGGACTTTACCTCGATATGCCGAAGTGGGGATTTCACGTTTTCAAACTGGAAACGCTCTGAGACCCGAACTGACCGCAAGATAACTTCTCAAGAGCCAACGGGAGAGCAACCATGACCAAGACCGCGGAAAATGAACGTCTCGAAGCAGCCACTTCTCAATACATTCCGTGGAAAAAGTGGGGGCCATATCTCAGTGAGCGACAGTGGGGCACAGTCCGCGAGGATTATAGCGAAGGGGGTGACGCCTGGAATTACTTCACCCACGACCAGGCTCGCTCTCGCGCCTACCGCTGGGGCGAAGACGGTTTAGCCGGCATTTCCGATGACAAACAGCGCCTATGCTTCGCGCTGGCTTTGTGGAACGGTAAGGATCCGATCCTCAAGGAGCGACTGTTCGGTTTGACCAACAGCGAGGGCAACCATGGCGAGGATGTGAAAGAGTATTACTTCTACCTCGACAGCACACCGACGCACTCCTACATGAAGTACCTCTACAAGTACCCGCATGCGGCCTTCCCGTATGCCGATCTCGTGGAGACAAACCGCCGTCGTTCGAAAGACGACATGGAGTACGAACTCCTCGACACCGGCGTTTTCAAAGACGATCGATATTTCGACGTCTTTGTGGAATACGCTAAAGAAGGTCCGGAAGATATCCTGGTGCGGATCACCGCAGCCAACCGTGGACCGGATGCCGCAGAACTGCATCTCTTGCCAACGCTCTGGTTCCGGAACGACTGGTCGGCATGGATTGCCGCATCCAACCGGGCTGCCGAGAAACCAATCCTCAAACAGACCGAGGCCGCGGCAGGTACCAGCGCTGTGGCAGTAAGGCATCCCCTGCTGGGTAAATACATCTTTTCCTGCGAAGGCGATGTGCCTCTACTCTTCACCGAGAATGAAACAAACCACGAACTACTTTTCCCCGGAGAAAAGAATGAGAGCCCCCACGTCAAAGACGGCATCAACAATTGCGTGGTGCACGGCAACCAAGACGCCGTAAACCCCGACAAAAAAGGCACCAAGGTTGCCGCGCACTACGAGTCCAATGTAGGCAGCGGTGAGATCAAAGTGATTCGGTTGCGGCTCTCCAGCAGTTTTCCTGACGTGAAGGCCAAACACTTCGGAAAACAATTTGATGAGGTCTTCGCTGCGCGGCTCCGTGAAGCCGACGAGTTTTATGAGTCGGTCACGCCGCCATCGGTAGGTGAAGACGCGGCCAAGGTGATGCGCCAGGCTCTCGCCGGCATGCTTTGGAGCAAGCAGTTCTTTTTCTTCGACGGCGATAACTGGCTGGATGAGCACCGCTCCAACCCTCTCCATCACGGATATCGAAATTCCCGGAACTCGGAGTGGTTCCACATGCTAAACCAGGACGTCATTTCCATGCCCGACAAATGGGAATACCCATGGTACGCGGCCTGGGACCTGGCCTTCCACACGCTCCCGCTCTCCATCGTGGACCCTGACTTCGCCAAGCGACAGATGGAACTGATGCTTCGCGCTGCCTACCTGCACCCCAACGGACAGATGCCTGCTTACGAGTGGAACTTCAGCGACGTGAACCCCCCGGTACATGCCTTTGCAACTCTCTTTCTGCACCGCACTGAACAGCGACTGCGAGGCGAGACGGACCTGGATTTTCTCAAGTCGACGTTCAACAAGCTCTTGCTGAACTTCACTTGGTGGGTGAACCGCAAGGATCGCTTCGGCAAGAGCGTGTTCGAGGGCGGCTTCCTCGGTCTCGACAACATCGGCGTCTTTGACCGCAGCGCCCCGCTGCCCACCGGCGGCCACTTGGAGCAGGCAGACGGCACGGCCTGGATGGCCCTATTCAGCCAGAACATGCTGGAACTCGCATTCGAGATCACCGCCCACGACCCCAGCTACGAGCCCATGATCATGAAGTTCGCCGAGCACTTTTACTACATCGGCTCGGCCATGAACCAGCCCGGTAAGGACGGCATGTGGGACGAGGAGGATGGCTTCTACTACGACCTGCTGCGGCTCCCAGACGGCAGCCCACAGAGGCTCAAGGTGCGCTCTATGGTGGGGCTCCTCCCCCTATGTGCCACGACGATTGTCGAAAAGTCATCTCGGGAGCGCCTTCCGCAGACGATGGCTAACGTGCAGGAACGCCTGCGCCGGATTCCCGAACTCAAGAGGACCATCCACCCCACGGGCCCGGGACATTTTGGCGTAGCCGAGCGCGGGATTATGGCCCTGGTCAACCCAGAACGGCTCCGCCGGATCCTGACCAAGATGCTCGACGAAAACGAATTCCTGAGCCCCTACGGCATCCGTTCGCTCTCCAAGTTCCACCAGCAGCACCCGTTCGTCTTAAACGTAGGCGGCCAGGAGCACCGCGTGGACTACCTGCCGGCCGAGTCGAACACCGGCATGTTCGGTGGCAATTCCAACTGGCGGGGACCGGTTTGGATGCCGGTGAACGCCCTCATTATTCGGGCACTGCTGAACTTCTATTTGTATTATGGTGACAACTTCAAAATCGAGTGTCCCACGGGCTCTGGCAAGCTCATGAACCTCTTCGAGGTAAGCAAAGAGATTTCGGACCGATTGACCCGGATCTTCTTACGCGACGACTACGGTCGGCGGCCCGTCTATGGAGGTACAGAAAAGTTCCAGAGCGATCCCTTCTGGCGAGACAATATCTACTTCTTTGAATACTTCCACGGGGACAATGGTGCCGGATTGGGCGCCAGCCACCAGACCGGCTGGAGCGGACTTGTGGCCAAGCTCATCCAGCTTTACGGATTCCTTGATCCCAAGCGAGCCCTGGAAGTGGGCAAGCGGGCCGCGTTCACTGAGATACGCGAAAAAGTGCGAACTGCAGAGGCCACTGCGACAGCCGGAGGCAAACGCTAGTACCCACCCTGCGAAAGACCGGCGTAACTACCGTCTTCAGATCCGGTTGAGGACTCGGGGCTCTTATCTGATTATTCTTTTGTTCTCCGAGAATCAAGGTGGTTTTAAGAGAGATCTAGTATTTCTCCGGGACAGAGTGCCTTCCCTTTAGGCGAACCTGATCGTCATAACTGTCTTTGGTCTTGCGCTTTGGCAATTTCACTTTGTCCCGCGGGACTTTGCCATAAGGGATCATGCCCAATAAATGAGAAATGCAATTTAGCCGCGCTTTCTTCTTATCGTCTGAGCGAACGATGTACCAAGGTGCATGCTTGCTGTCGGTTGCTTCCAGCATTTGGTCTCGTGCACGGGAGTACTCGTACCAGCGACGAAATGACTCCAAGTCCATTGGGCTGAGCTTCCATTGACGAACCGGGTCTTTAATGCGAGCTTCAAACCGGCGCTCTTGTTCCTTCTTGCCAACCTCCATCCAGTACTTAACGAGATTGATCCCAGCGTCCACAATGTACTTCTCAAACTCGGGGCAGAGTTTCAAGAACCTTCGATGCTGCTCTTGGGTGCAAAAACCCATCACGTATTCTACTCCGGCGCGGTTGTACCAACTTCTGTCGAAGATGACAATTTCCCCGGCAGTAGGAAAATACTGCATGTAACGTTGCATGTACATTTGACTTTTTTCGCGGTCAGACGGGGCGGGCAACGCTACGAGACGGAAAACACGGGGGCTCACGCGTTCTGTAATAGCGCGAATTGTACCACCCTTACCGGCAGCATCACGTCCTTCGAAGACAACAATCACTCGAAGCCCTTTGTATTTGACCCAGTCCTGAAGCTTACAGAGCTCCTCCTGGAGCCGGCTGAGCTCCTTCTCATATTCCTTGCGCTTCAAACGTCCGTTATTGTTCCCGTCTTCCTTCTTCGCCATCGACAATCACTCCTTGCTTCATAAAGGCGTTGGATCGCAGCTGCTTAAAATCACGACAACTCGGAGAACACCTGGGCAGATGAGTCCATCCCTCGATTTGCAGGCGAGGTTGCCCATAGAAATGCCTTTTGCTCTTCGTCCCATACTCAATAATCAGCCGTTGACATGCATGGGCAACTGGCAAAAGTTGCAGCTAGCGACCAATTTCTCCGAGAAAAAGCGCCCCTCCAAACTGTCTTGGCACCATTAACCTGAATACCGATCCAGTCATTTGCGCAATTGCCCTACGGACTCAGCACTATTCACGCGGCCCTTCGAGTGGGAACAGGCTACTTCTTAGAGTTAGGTGGAAAGTCTTTGAACGACTTTGATACGAGTTCAGTGACTTCTTTATCCAGGTTGCGTATTGCCTTGTTAGGATCACGAAACGTCTTGTTGTATTTCGTTTCCCATATGATTTTTTCGGACTCGTCAACAACATAGAACACGATTTGGCCATTCACTTTTAGCCATGTCGCGGGAGCCAACGCTGGACCGTTTCCTAATCCGTACGTCGGGGCGCGATCGGTGGGACTAAGAGGGGTGGAGTTTGCGTGTGTCTGACCTCCCGCACTGATCTGCATGTCTCCGCCTCCATCATAGTAAATGTAGAAGTCCGGTTTGTCTTTGACCTCGACAAAACCCTTCGCAATGAGGGTCTGATTCACGACCCTAACGATCTTGAGGGCCATATCCTCGTTGGTATCAGGGTGCTGGCGAGTCATGAGGCGGTTCTGCCGCCAGGCGTAACGCTTGTGCCCAGAAAAGTCGAAGTTCTTGTCGAATGTGGTGGAGATCTTCTGAGCAAAAGCGACTTGTACCACTAGCATCAGCAAGAACAGTTTGCTTAGCTGGCAGGCCCAATTCCTTGAAAGCGACACATTTGTTGGGTAATGCATGCTATCAGCGGTCCGCGTCCACTTTCACGAAGCTGTACTTGGCGCTGAACTGGATGCGGGGAGCATTTGCCTTTAGCCCATTTTGCTCCATCGCCCAACCGTAGAGAAATTCAGCCCCGACGTTCAGCGATCCGTACGGATTCCAGATCAAGTTGGTTCCAGTATACGTACCGTGATTATAGGTTGTGGCGGCTGAGAGATTCGTATTGTTTACGGCAGCGTACGAGTAGATTGCGCTAGACCGCAGCGTCTTCAGCCAATAGTGCTGATAGGCTGCCTCAACGCCCACTGCAGGAGTCGCTTGCAAATGAGGGATTACGCCTGCTACAGGTTCTGCGTCAATTCCTAGTCCCGAGGTGTCTTGCAGATATCGCGAAATACCGTGCCCGGCAGCGACGGCAAAAATTGCGTTATCCTTCCCGAATGTCTTCACACTCGTGGCAGCGTTCAGTCCCCATCCAAAAACTGAATCTGTTCTTCCATTGGGCAGAAAAGCCGCGATGGAACGGAACAAGCCTGCGACCTGGAAATGGCCTCGTTCAAATTCCTGCCGGAGGCGAATAGCACCATCAGGACTAGGGGCATTGGGTTGGGATGAGAATTGTGGCGTTTTGAAAGCGAGATCGGAACTGGGCTTTTCCACCGAAACATAAAATGTTGTGCTCGGACTTAGTGCAAATCCATAGCGCAACTGCGGACTGCGAACGCTGACCATGCCATTTGGTCCCTGGAAGTCGAGAGTATCGGGGAAAGCGTCCGGATCCATGAAGTTCGAGAATGTCTGCCCGACCAGGAAATTTCGTACTTGTGCGTAAGCGTGGCGCAGGCGTGGTGTGGTTGCGTTAGTTCCAAACAAGTCGGCTTCCACATAGAAACGCACCTCTCCAACCTTGGCGCCAGGAACCCTAAAATCGAGGCTGAGGCGAGTGGGACGGACGGATACGGTCGAATTGTTCACGCCGACCACGGTGGGGATGGGAATAGAAGAAGTTACGAACGAGTCCGTATTTCCAGCGGGTTTCAAATCATAGATGAAGTCCGTCTTAAAGTAGCCGCCGATCTTGAGGATCGTCTGTGTCCCTGGCAAATGAAAGAATCCGTGGTATTTCGGATCGAGGGGCACGTTATCGAAGCGCGCGGCTGCAACCGTGTCCTCTGAGAATTGGGTATACGTAGCGGTTGCATTTCCCACTTGCGGAGAGGTTTTGCCTTCGAGAGGAGGTTGAGTAGATTCAATCGTTCCCTCTTGCTTGGTGGACGGAGCCGCTGGAGCAGTTGCGACCTCAGCCGTCTTACTGCTCTCCAACTCGCTGAGTCTCGCCTGCAGCTTGTTCATTTGTTCACGCATCTCGTCGAGTTGCTTGCGTAATTCTTGCACATTCTGATTGGAAGAATCCGACTGGGCCCAGGCGGCCGCCGGGAGAAAAGCTACACTAAGCAAAGCTGCAGTCAAGGATACAAGTCTGCGGTTCTTCACTGCTGTCCACCTCTCCTCGGGCATTTGGCTCGCCTCCGAGCCCCTCAACGCGAACTCCTTCGCAAGGTACAACTGCCCAGTAGCCACGACCCGAGTCGATTGCTGCATGGCTACAACCGTTGCTGATGCACAGGTTGCAAAAACAGTGTTGGCGCGACAACTGTCACTTCTTACAGTGAGAAGACGTAATCGCGTGGGAAGACTCCCAGCAAGGCGGACCATCGGGTCAACGCGCAGGCCGACGGCCGTCTAAGACGGGCCCGTTCCCCTAGGTCAATCCCAAGTAATGCCGGTTGACCTAGGCATGAGCCAGTCCGCAGGAGGGCTCCTACTGTCTCGATTGTCGCTGGCCTGCTGCGCCTTAATTCTGGCGAAGGCTCATCAAGGGGAGTCCCTTGCGCCGAGACAACAATGCGATCAAGAGAAAAATCGACCTGGTTCCGCAGGACGTGGCAAGGGCTCAGATACAGTGCTGTGATCGGACGCACGGCGGGAATCATAAGTATTGAAATTGCCTTCACTAAGAGCCATACGTGAGGGTGGCAACTAATAGTGACTTACGCCGGTTTTGATTCTAGATTAGCCATTCAGGGGAAATGGACCACGAGTGGATTCAACGCTTGTGAACACCGATGCACGCGCATCGTTCGGCCGTGAAGGCCAGAACCGGGTGGTCGGCGCGGATTGAGACGCGTAGCGCCAGTCCGCATTCTTGTGGTGGAGGATTTCGTACCTTTTCGGCAATTCATTTTATCGAAGCTGGCAAACATGAGCGATTTGCGGGTCATCGGCGAAGTCTCTGACGGATTGGAAGCGGTTCAGAAGTGCGTGGAACTGCAGCCGGATTTGATTCTGCTGGACATCAGTCTCCCGAGTCTGAACGGAATCAAAGCCGCGCGACAAATTCGCAGACTTGTCCCGGAATCTAAAGTCATCTTCTTGACTCAAGAATCTTCTGTTGACGTCGTGCAAGAGGCCCTTAGCCTGGGCGCACAGGGCTACGTCGTCAAAATAAAGGCCGCCAGCGAGCTGCTCACTGCTGTGGAAGCAGTTCTCATGGGAAAGACGTTTGTCAGTAGCACTATAGGCAACGGATAATTCACCCTAGCAGCTAAGGCGCGTTCCTCCCGCGGAAGGCGCTATCACCAGCGCCCTCCTCCAGCCCAGAGAATTAGTTTGTCAAAGTAGCTTTTGCAACCGACTCCAATTCGGTCTCCGGGACGGTAAACCGAGAAAAGCCGCAATCTAAGCAGACTACGAGCTTCGGGAATAACAAAACGCCAGGTTTGTCCAAATGTTTAAGCCCTGGGAAATGCACGAGCATTTCGGCTGTTAATTCGGCCTGTTTGACTGACTGACATGAGAGGCAGGTCATAACGCACCTTTCACGATTTTATGGACCCGTGGGAGACACCCCTACGTAGCCTCCCACTTTTGTCATAACGTGTAAGTCAACAGAATACGTTTTTACTGTCTGTTCAAAATTGCACACACCCCTAAAATAGCCCATGCCTGGTCGCCGGGAACCAGGAACAACGAGTCGTGGCTG
>WNFS01000275.1_pt1 | contig 64260 bp, 59 predicted proteins | sample 5400141 | NCBI WGS metagenome assembly WNFS01 (sample SAMN13153358, study PRJNA577476) | soil metagenome | isolation source: 60 cm saprolite under Madrone tree | place: USA:California | collected 2016-06-14 | reverse complement strand
CCATTGTCAGGCCGGATTGTGGAGCCTTCGAGAGAGACTCCAGCAAACAAGCCACGCGCACGTGAGTAACTCAGAATTTCGGAACGCAGGGTCGCGTCCGTTTCCGCCGACGAATTGCGGCCGACAGGACCGGCAGCGACGGAAGCGTCGCCCCCCAGCTTGACCTTGCTTGCGAGAATGCCCCTTGCGCCACTCTCATTCATAACCAGCAAAACGAAATCCGTAGCTTGTCCACCAATCTGAAAGCCAAAGCTACCACCCTCCAGAGCCATCATCGTAGGTGCGCCCCACGGTCCGCGAAAGTCTTCGCCCTTGCGGCATGACATAGCGCCCCGGCCATAGCTTCCGCCAACGATAAATGCGGCCTTAAGGACGGAGGGGAAAACCACTACGCAATCTGCTTTGTCGAGCAAGTCCTGCGGGATGTCATCAGGAACGTCGAGAATTTCCTTCAAGACCGTTCCACAATTTCTCAGTCGGTCGTCATCCTTGGTTTGGTCCGATGCGCTCGCCACTTCAGCGAAGAGCGGCGCGAAAACAGACAGGATGCAGCTCAGACAGGTCAGAAACTTTCGCATGTGATTTTCCTCGAGTAGTTTTTCTTCCTTCGGAGCTAGAGGATGCAGCCTAGATGGCATTGCGCAGAGTGAGGGAGGATCTTGGGAAGTGGTTGAAAACAAAGAACCTCAATAAAAGCTGGAAATCAAGCGCAGTGATCGAGGATCGAAGAGTCCAGCGCATTGGATGGTTGTCAACACGCTGACAACGTGTCTTTTGGGGAAAGAACGCGACTTTCTGAACGAGGAGGAAGGAATGTGGATGCGAGGGCTCAAACCAGTTTGGAGGCTGGGCTCACGCGGGTATCAGAACACAGCTATTGAGGAATGTTTTACGAACTCACAGTCAAAGGGCCGTCGAACTTGCATTTGACGACGAGAATAGTTACATCATCGTCGAACTCATCGCTGCAAAAATCTGCTGCGGCATCATAGATCTTGGCCATGAGCTCCTCGGCGGACAGCGACGAGCCGCGGCGCACGGTTGCAGAAAGGCGTTCCATGCCGAATTCTTCGACAGACCGGTTCTCTGCCTCCGTGACGCCATCGGTATAGAAAACCAAAACATCGCCGGGCATTAGGTCTTCCAAGGTCAGTTCACAGATTTCTTCTGGAGATAATCCAATGGGTGGACACGATGAGTTCATGAGTGAGACGGTGCCGGTCTCTGCTCGAAACAGAAGCGCGGGATTGTGACCACAGTTGACGTAGCGAAGCGTCCGCTTTTGAGCGTCGATCTCTCCGACGAGCAGTGTCACGTAGCGGTCGGAGTCCGACACGGAGTGGATTCCCGTGTTCAATCGTTCCACTTGCTCAAGCATGTTTCGGTCATGGTTCGCCTCAAGCCGCATGGCTGCCGCCGTCGCGGACATTAAGAGCGCAGCGGGAACACCTTTTCCGGCTACATCGGCAATGACGATCTGAGTGGTGTGCGCGTCGATGGGGAAATAGTCGTAGTAATCGCCGCTTACGCCTTGCGCGGGGTGCATCATCCCGGCTATTTCGAGTCCAGCAATGGCTGGTTTGCCCGAGGGAAGAAACAAGCGTTGGACCTGCGCCGCCAGCTCTACGTCCTTGAGGAGGTCATCACGCTGCTGCCGAACGGTTTTGGCAAGCGCTTCCCTCTGTTGCATATACCGCTGAATGACATGAACAACAAAGGCGAAGCACAACATCGCGGAGAGATTGTGGAAAATCCGAAGCCCCGGATTTATACCCCTCGGAGAATAATAATCATGGAACAAAACACAAACGACGATAAGGCTGTAGCTAACCCTCTTGCGCAAAAAAATAGCACCGACGGCAATGGGAAGGATGTATAAGTAGACGAGCGAGATCGAAACAACGAGGTGGTCGGCATACGCGACCGCGCCGACTGCCCCCAAGACCAATGCGAGTGGCAGCCACGCCGGTCCATTTAAAGCTGCATCCTTCCGCAGAAGAGAGCGCAACAGAACCCTTTCGCGAAAATCGCGCGACTTAGCCGGCATCCAAGCTCGGGTGGTGGTGCTCATTTCGGATCCTTTTCGATAAAACTGTTTCAGGTGCCGGCGAGTTCAGAGATCGGTGATCAAACCTATTTCGCCTTTCATGGGCTTGGCACCTTGTAGCCATCCGTAAGGGTCTTCAGGAAAGCAACGAGGGCATCTTCTTCCTGGTCCGTGAGCTTAAGATTTCCGAGTTGTTTCTTGTTGAGGTTGGCAGAGTCCTCGGGCGCTGGCCAGCAAGCGACCTTCTCGCCGGAATCGCCTGACTTGCACTTGGGCAAAACGTCGCGCGTGTTATAAAAATGCACAACCTCTTTCAGGCTCTTGAAGTAGCCATTGTGCATGTAGGCTTTCACAAAGCTTGGCGTGGGACGCATGTCGACATTCCTCAATGTGGGTACTTGGATTTTCGCTTCGAACTTCGGCGCGAGTTTAATCCACCCGGAATCGGGATTGAGTTGACCGCTGTCGCTTTGCAGGGTCCGCAGGAAGGATCCGACTCCGGTATCGATGTACGCCGTTCCGGCGAGATTGGGACTGTAGCCGCGTTGGTCGGGCCGGCCCTCATACAAGTATTGCAATCCCGGATTTCTGGGGACGCCGAGATTACTGGCGGTAAAGTCCGTAAATAGGGGCTCTTCCCCAGGCCCGCCATCGCGATGACACTCGTTGCATCGCGCCTTGCTGCGGAACAGTTCATAGCCCAATTTTTCCTGAGGCGTGAATTGGTCTTTTTCTTGCTGCACGTAGTCAAACTTCGACGTGAAGGGACTCACTTCCGGCGAAAACTCGTATGCGGAAATGGCCAGCCCGAACTCGTCATATATGTGGTCGGCGCGAACTCGGTCAGCTCGACTCAAGTGGACCGGCTGCAAATCATTCGCTGCTGGCGGCCCTGGAGTCGCACACACCTTTTCCGCGTCGGCAGGCCAGTGAATGTTGAACGAGTCAGTCCCCCACACCGTCTCAAATAGCTTGCGATAGGGAGCCTGCGAAAGGCGGTACGCAACACAAGCGGAATCTGGCAAGCCCATTTCTACGGGATTCGTCGGAGGTCCCTGCGCTTGCTCGGCGCTGGGATTCTGCAGGCGGTAGCCGCTCGCTCGCATATCCCAGAAATTGCCACCCACAAAGTCACCCTGGAGTGCGTTGTAATGGAGCACCGGCGCGAAGGGCGCGTACATGTAGCTCTGCGGCTTTCGGTTGCTGAAACGTGTTCTCACCGATCCTGGATACGACACGGTAGTCTCATTCAAAGATTGAATCGGCCCGGTGAATCCCGTCTCCGGCGTATGGCAGAAACTGCAGGCTTCGTTCTGATGGACCGAGAGGCGCTTATCGAACAGCAGCAACTTTCCCAGAGTGCGGACCTGCCCTTGGCGATCGAGCGTGGTGTGTTCCATCTGGCTCAGAGTATCGGCCTCAATCCGATCTACTTCAGCAACGACCCCGGCCACATCCTGATCGAACGCGGGAGGCATCTGACCTCCGAGGTTGCTCCGAGACTTTGCTGCGCCGGAAACGGCTGTGTCACCCTGCGGTTTGCTCGCCGCGGAGATCAAGAACGCGCCGAATGTGAGAAGACCGAAAAGCAACACCGCGAGCTTTCGATTACGCATGGTTTCGGTTCCCCTCCCCTCAACGTTCATTCCGTCTTGGGCCAAGTAGAATCCGGGTCATAGACAGTCATCGCTTGCCCCAGCTTTGTTGTGTCGGGACCGAGGTCCTTTTCGTAAATGATTCCGGATTCGTCGACAATAAAAGTCATCACACCCGAGGAGCGGTACTCCACAGGGTAAGCGACGAAGGCGAATCCTGCGCTCATCTTCCCATCGACGATGTAATTTTTTGCTCCCCCCGGTGCATGCCGTCCCTGGCTTGTGAGGATCCGGAACATGTACCCATTGAATGGAACATGCTCGCCAACTTGGTCCTGCGGAAGATTCTGGCGCGCGTAAGCGATGAGGGGGTTGATCGGGCTATCGAACTCATCGGCAGCACCGTGCCAGTACAGACCATTGTGCTGGCCCTCATCGCTGACCAGTCTCTGGGCAAACTGCTTGGGGAGGTCAGCCGGCGGATGAGCAAAATATTGTTTTTGCGCTTCGACCAACTCGCGGCATGCATCCATGGCAGCAAGTTCATTTTCGCCGATGCGCCTGAATAGGATCTCGTCTTTGCCTTCTGGCGTGTCGAAATACCACGAACCATGGTTATTCACCAGGGGAATCGGAAACGGCCAGTTTTCGGCACCGACAATTAGGGTTATAGCTCCGTTAGCCTCTGCGACGAACCGATGCATCTCCTGGTATTTGACGACGAAGCCGACGCGAGCACTCGAATCTTCGTCGGGGTCGCCAGACGAGAGTACTTCCTTTCCTGCTGAGCCGAGGATGCTCAAGGGGGCCTGGTCGTCCTGTGCCTGCATTGCGTTAAGGAGAGCGCGGCCGGCATCTTCGGCGGAGGCGAAGGTGCGCTGTCCTGGCTCCTGGGCGAACATTGGCGCTGACGGGCACACCAAAGTAAGTACGAACAGAACAGAAACTGCAAATCGAACAGAGTACTTGCTTCCAGGCTGAACAAAGATCGAAATCTTTTGCAACATTGCGTTCCTCTCCATTTTTGGATTCCCGATAAGTTTTGCCGGCTGGTACATCTGATCAGCGATGGCATCCGCCGCCGCCCCCGTGGAAACCACCTCCGTGGGAGCCACCTCCAAAGCTCGACCGCCCGCGGGAGGAAAAGCCTCGTGTATTCCCGCCGTGATCAAAGCCGCTGAACGCGCCGGAGCGTGTTCCTGGCTGAGCGTGAAAAGACGAATGTCCACCTCCGTGGTAAGCATTGCCGTGGTTGAAATTGCCATGGTTAAAGTTGCCGCGATTGAAGTTGTTGCGGCTGAAATTGTTGCGATTGATTATCGTCCGGCTGTGGGAGGTGTAGGTGTTGTGGTTGTAGATCACTGACCGACCGTGCCAGTCATATCCCCAGTGATGCCAGCCCCATCCAAATCCTCCGAATAAGCCAACTCCAAATCCAAACCCGAAGGAAATTGCCGGGCCGGCAAAAAAGATTCCTGGCACAGGATACCAACCCGGGTAGGCGACGATGGGGGCCCCGTACACGAGCCAAGGATCATAGGCAGGCACGTAGACGACATCCGGGTTCGCTGGTTCGACGACGATGGTGCTGCCTTGAGCCGTTACCTTCTCCTGTTCGTTGCTGTTCAGCTGGCCAGCCTTCCGAGCCTCTTGGCGCATTGTTTGGACGGCTTGCGCCACATCCTGCTGCTGGTTGGCATAGGCGTCGCCAAGGGATGAAGTCCAAGAGAGATTTTTATCCATGTTTTCAAGGACCGAGGGAAATTGGGCGAGGGCCTTCACGCTGGGGTCCCAGGCCTGTTTGTCGACTTCCTTTGCCAACTCTTCACCCTTGAGGTTGGAATGACTTTGCATCCAGCGGTCCGCCTCGACAATCTCCGCCGGATAAGTGGACGCCGCTAAAACCTGCGCAACGAGGGCATCCGGGTACAAGGCGATCGGCGCGACCAGTTGTTCGATCTCTTGGGGGGAGAGCTGCGGCGCCGATGCTGGTGCTGGTGCATGCTCGTTTGATTGGCCGGTGGAACTGTAGGAGTCGGCCTGCGCAGTGAATTGCACAAGCAAACTGCAGAGAACTACTGTCAAAACCCGTTTGGACATCTTCATATTCATGTTCATGGCAAATTCTCCAGTACTAATCGAGACCTTCACGCTGGTCTCAAACCGCTGTTCAAAAAGGAAGCCTCACTGGCCGCGCAGCGTGCCTGCCTCGATGTCATTACGGCGGGCCAAGTCCTCCAGTGCGTCAAGCTCGGATTGTGTTTCGTTCACGCGCTGCTGCAGGATTTCTATGCCGGCTTCGGGCGTAATGGCGAAGTCCTCTTCAACTAGATCTATGCCGCCCCTTGATTCCCTGAGACTTCGCGCATCGTCAAGCGCCTGCCGGTATTCACGAAGCTGAGCCTGCCAGTATTCAAGTTCGTCGCGCAGGTTTGCTGCCTCTGCCGCATGCCAGTCTGGATCCTGGGTTCTCAGGTACGGCGCGGGCGGAGTTGTCGATGTTGGCTTTTCGTCGCCCTCCCGGCCAACAATCGAAATTTGGCCGAGATCGTGGAGTTTGCGGAGGTCGTCATTGGTCCAGACCACCCTGTTCTGCTGGTCTGTTCCTCCGTGCGGCCTGTTGGCCGCACGCAGTGGTATGGTCACCAAGATCAGCCCTAGAGTGACGGCGGCGTACAAGTAGCGAGTCATGTTATGCGCCGTTACTTCTTCGAGGCGCCTGGAGGGAAGTTCTTAAACATTTTCTCCACGCCCTTGTCGAGGTTCTTTATGTTCTTGTCGGAGTTGTTGGAGAGTGTGTCACTCGAAGTACCTCTCCATAGTAGTGTCTTCGTTTTCGTGCCGAATAGGTCGACGCCCAACGTACCCACCTTATATGTTTCTGTGGTGGTAGTTGCCTCTCCAAAACCACCGCCTCCAAATCGTCTCCAACCCCAGCCGCCACCAAACCCGTCATAGAAGGTGTTCAAGGTTTGCTGATTGTGGGTCATCTCCATGGCTATGATGGAAACATCGCCGCCGGTGTCCACCAGCGTCCAACCTTTTGCCGCCAAGGCGGCATTGACGGCACTCTTAATTCGATCGACGTCCAGGGCGTCTTTCGTCCTGACTTGTTCCCACGAGTAGGTCTTGTATTGGCCGAAATTGGCGTTGCGATCGTAATCCGTCTTTACCTGCTGCGCTGACAACTTGCCTGCGAACAACAACATCATTCCCATCAAAACGAATACTGCTCTTTGCAATTTCATAGTTTCTCCTTTCAGACATTCCGAAATTTGACTTCCCGCGCGAGACAGAACCGCTCGCTCACGTTCAGGTAAATGCTGTTTCTGTGAACCGCTAGTTTCCCTGCTGTCCCCGGTGGTGTGCGGGTACATGCGCCTGGGCCTCCCCGGCCTCTTGACTTACCCTCTTTTCGTAGCGCGACTCAAGAACCTGGCTGCCGCTTCGGTTGCCTTCGTCAAACAACTGCGCCAGGAAGTAGCGATCTCCGTATTTGTTGAAGATCAATTCGGTCTTGACTGGGGTGGCGTTGGCCTCTGAGGCCTGGACTTCGAACAGAGCGGAAGCGGAGCCGTCCGCGCTGCTGATTTCCATGACCTGCAGGTCCGCGGTGTCCAGTACGTGGATGCGGTACTGGCCGGCTGGAAGTTTGGCGTTGCCCGCGTGGAACTGAAACGGAATGTTCACTTCAAGGTCTCCAACGATCTGCGCCTTTGCCTTGCTCGCACAAATCGTCAGCGCAAGCGCCAAGGCGACGAACAACGACAGCAACTGATACCTTCTCGTCTTCTTTTGGGTTGCGTGAGCCCTTTTGATGGCTTCAATGAACATGATGATTTCTCCTCATTTCTGTGGTCACGAAAAGCTTCAGTGCGTGTACCGACACAACTGGAAGAGGCAATAGGATTGCCAAACGTATTGATTTCCTAAGTGACTGAAAGTAGAGGACGACTATGAGCCACAGCATAGCGCGAGACGCCAGCCCGCTAAACATGACGTCCGCATGCTGACAGGCTCTCTTAGATTATTTATTTGAGTGCGAGTGAAACAGCTTCAGATTCGCATCCAATAGAGAAGTGAGTCATAGGGCATGTGAAGGATAACGCGTTGACCTTGTCATTCGACTGCACGATCGATCCCCACTTGATAGCAATACTACTGAGCGGGAACGAACTTCTTGTTGGTGCGTGAAATGCCAAGCTTTTGCATCCGGAAGTAAAGCGTGGACCTTTTGATTCCTAAACGAGCAGCCGCCCCGTTTGGGCCAGCAACAACCCACCGGGTCTGCTCGAGAGTCTTGCGAATGTGTTCTCGCTCAGCGTCCTCCAGGGTGATTGGCCCCAGGGATTCCACCTCTGTGGCACTCCTTAAGCTAGCAAGCGGCGGGGCCAGGGCGCTGCCCGAAGTAAGGATTACGCTGCGTTCGACGAAATTCTGAAGCTCGCGAATATTGCCCGGCCACGCGTAGGAGCTAAGTGCGGCCATCGTTTCCGGAAGAACACATTCGATTTGCTTACCCATGCGGCGGGCATAAATCTCGACAAAATGTTCCACAAGGGCCGGAATGTCTTCTTGGCGCGCTCGCAACGGTGGCAGTGAGACCGGAAATACATTCAGACGATAGTAGAGGTCGCTGCGAAATTCGTTCCGCTTCACCATTTCAACCAAATTTCGATGAGTCGCAGCTAAGAGGCGAACGTCTACTTGGTGAGTCCGACCGCTGCCCAAGCGCTCGAATTCCTGTTCCTGCAGGACGCGCAGTAGTTTGGGCTGCAAGGCCGGCGGAATATCGCCTACTTCATCCAGAAAGAGCGTCCCTTTGTCGGCCAATTCGAAACGGCCAATCTTTTGCGCGATGGCACCTGTAAAAGCGCCTTTCTCGTGGCCAAAAAGCTCACTTTCCAGCAGATCGAACGGAATGGCGGCGCAATTCAGCTTTATGAAAGGGCGTCCGCACCGCGAGCTCAAATTGTGAATCGCGCGCGCAATCAGTTCCTTGCCAGTGCCTGTTTCTCCCTGTACAAGAACAGTAGAATCCGTAGGCGCGACCTGCTCAACTTGTTCGAGCACTGATTCCAGAGCAGGACTGTTACCTATGATCTGCTCGAATCTGCGCGAATTGGTATCCTGGTCGGCGGATCCGAATCTTACAACAGCTGCCACGGAAGACCTCCTTGCGCAAGCTGACCCACGCTTCTGCTCGTGGGCCTAGCTTTCCAGAGCTGCCCGCACACTCTCGAGCAATGCCTCGTCGTCGAACGGTTTTGCCATGAACTCGACGGCGCCTGCTCGTAACGCTTGCATTCGCATTTTTTCGTCGCCATGGGCGGTGATAAAGATGATCGGAATCTTGCAACGTTCGGCGTTCAGATGCGCCTGCAGTTCGAGACCAGACATTCCTGGCATGCGGATATCGGCGATTAAACATCCAGCCTCGCGCTGTTGTCCGGATTTCAGGAATTCCTCAGCCGACGCATACGCCTGTGCAGGCAAGCCAACCGCTTTCATCAGGCCCTGCAGCGCGCTGCGCATTAAATCATCATCATCGACAATCGCAACCATTTTGGTCTTCTCCAGAGCGGCCATAGCAGCAACTTAGCAGCGTCACCAAAACGCGCGCAATTATACTTTGGTATAAGCGCCTGAATATCGCCCTGATCAGCAAGGCAGGGGCAATCTTTGGAGGCGTGAGATGACGGCAGTTACTACAGGAGGACTGCGAACTTGCAAGCGACCTTGCGGAACGGCTGAGCGTTGGCATTACGCTACTTTTTGCCGAGTGGAAGCTCTAGTTTCGACGCCATTCTAACTAGTTCTGCCAGCGACTCGGCCTGCATTTTCCGCATCACGTGGCCGCGATGGATCTTCACGGTGATTTCGCTGGTCCCGAGATCAAAAGCGATTTGTTTATTGAGCATACCTGAGACCACCAAACTCATGACCTCACGCTCGCGTGCGGTCAGGGCCTGGTAGCGTTTTCGCAACTCGGCAAGATTACTCTGCTGTTGGCGCATCATACGGTCACGATCCAAAGCCTGATGGATCGCATGCAGCAAGTCCTGATCCTGGAACGGCTTGGTTAGAAACTCCACGGCACCGGATTTCATGGCCTTCACCGTCATCGGAATATCTCCATGACCAGTGATAAAGATGATGGGGATGTGGACGCCTGCATCAGCCAATTCGCGCTGAAAATCCAGACCGTTGACGCCAGGAAGGCTCACGTCGAGAACAAGGCAGCTTGGCCCATCCGGCCGCCTGCTACGTAGAAACCCTTCCGCCGCCCCGAAGGTCTCCGACCGCAAGCCCGCCGATTTCAGCAATCCTTGGATGGCCGCACGCATGGCAGCATCGTCATCAATGACGAACACCGTCGGAGCATCTGCGGACGTCATGCATGCTCCTCGACTTTGGCAGGCAGGGCGAAACAAAAACTCGCCCCGCGCGGTGAGTTGCTGGCCGCCCACAACCGGCCGCCGTGAGACTCAACGATCGTGCGGCTGATCGATAGTCCCATACCTGTGCCATGAGGTTTCGTGGTGAAAAACGCTTCGAAGACCTGATCCGACTGCTGCGGTGGCAGCCCCACGCCAGTATCGCTGACGGACACAAGAACTTGGTCGGTCTCGGCGCGCCGCGACTTGATCGCGAGCTCCCGCGTCCCAGGTACGTCCTTCATCGCATCAATGCCATTGATCATGAGGTTCATCAGCACCTGCTGCAATTGCACGCGATCCGCCATGACGCGGGGAGTGTGTGTCTCCAGCTCGGTCCGCACTAAAATGGAGTATCGCATTGCTTCGCCACGCAGAAGGACGATCATCTCTCGAATAACTTCGTTTATATCCACCAACTCCCTTTCCGAAGTGCCCTTCTTGAAGAGCAGGCGGATTCGCTTGACGATTTCTGCCGCACGTGTTCCGTCTTTCACGATTCTCATGGCAGCCGCGCGTGCTTCCTCCACGTCTGGTTGATCACGCGTAAGCCAACGCAAGCAGGTATTGGCGTTGGTGACAGCGGCGGCAATCGGTTGATTCACCTCGTGCGCAAGGGAGGCGGTCAGTTCTCCCATGGTGGTCACCCGGTTGACGCGTGCGAGATCCGCTTGCGCTTGGCGCAAAGACTCTTCCGCCCGCTTGCGCTCGGTGACATCCGTTGAGCTGCCGACAAATTGCATCAATTCCCCGGAAGCGTCCAAAACAGGATGGCCAACGGTGTGGATGTATTTGACCGCGGCTCCCGGAAGAGCGATTCGGAATTCCAGATCGTAATCCGACTTTTCGCCTACTGCCCGATCGATTGCGTCCTGCCACTTGGCTCGATCCTCCGGATGAATGCGCTGCAGTCGTTGTTCGAAAGTCGGTATGCCATCTTCCGGGTCGAAGCCGCATATCCGATACCATTCATCGGACAAGTACACCGCGTCCCTTCGCGCCACCTGCCAAACCCAACTCCCCGTATGCGTCAGCCTCTGCGCTTCTGCCAGATAAGTCTCGCTCCGCCGCAACGATTCTTCCACGCGCTGGCGCTCGCAACTCGCAGCTCGCAGGGCCTCGTTCGTACTCTGGAGCTCTTGAACTGTTTCTTTCAGGTCATCGCGCGCGCGCCTGAGCGATTCCGTGGCGCTCCTTTGCGCAACGCTCAGCGCACCGACAAACACTGCTGACACCATGAAGACGACAAGGCGCGGTATTTCTTCAGGTTTCGGAACCAAGGAATAGATCGGAGGCAAGAAGTAGTAATAGAAAGCGAGAGCAGAGAGCGCCGTCGCGAGCAGTTCCGGCCCGGCGCCGCCGAACCACGCACTCAATATGACGGCGCAAAGAAAAAGTGACACAGGAGCATCTTGCAGATGAAGCGGCGGCCACCGTGAAATGATCAGAGCCGCGGCAACCGAAAGAACAGCAAGTCCATAGCTCCAAATCGCAGGCGCCTTGGGCCACAGAAGAGGATTTGACCTGGGCATATTCTGCTCCAGCAAAGCAGGGTGTCGTTCTTTGCAATCAAAATCTTAACACCAGCGAGTGTCCTGCTCCGACCAGGTAGACCTTATGGCGCATGTCACCCTTCCCTTGCAGGGAGGTGGCCGCCCTCGGTTCGTCCAACCCCATAGACAGAATGCCAACACTCCGACAGGTTTGCGCATCGGCTGACGTCGACATAACGTACCTGAAACGGTGTATCTCTCACTCTGCCAACCACTTCCAAGCTGCCCTCGCTGCCCATAGCCTCCGGCACTCCAATTGCTTTTTTCACTGACGGCTATTGTGTGATGGATTGGAAGGAGGGTTAGATTCATGGAAACGTCTTACGCAACCAGTGTGGGCAAAGACTCCGACGGCGCGCTGGTGGCTGCTGCCCGGACCGGAAATGACCAGGCATTCGAGGAATTGGTCTTTCGTCACAGGCAGAAGGTTCTCGCCATGGCGGAACGGATAACGAATAACCGAGAGGATGCCGAAGATGTGGTACAGGAGAGTTTTCACAAGGCTTTTCTTCATCTCGACGCCTTTCAGGAAAAGTCGCGGTTTTCCACATGGCTGACACGCATTGCCATGAATGAAGCGTTCATGTTGCTGCGTCGAAGGCGGGGATTTCTCGAAGTCTTGCCGGAGAGTCCCGGCGATGATGTAAAGTCTGGCTCGGAAGCATTCGTTGACCAGAGTCCAAATCCCGAAGAGTCCTGCTGGCGGCGTGAGCGCAAGCAACTCTTGACTAAGGCGATCAATCGCTTGGGTCCAAAGATTCGAAGAACAATTTTGCTCCGCGACATTGAAGAAAGATCTGTCGAGGAAACGGCGCAGATTCTGGGCACGACAATTACCGCTGTAAAGGCACGTGTTTTTCAAGGACGGCGGAAGCTGCGCCGAACCGTGAATCTGGGGCTCCTTGCGGGAGTCTACGAATACGGGCTGGCAGAAGCACAACACTGTTGACATGCCAATCGATAATTTGCGAAGCGGCCGGGCAGGTACGGTCATTTTTGAATTTAGGCGGATAAGAATACATCCACCAACAGTCAGCGCCCGTAGTAGTCTGCCGTGGCGCTGATTTGCATTGATAGCCCGCCCGGCGCCACTGGCTCCGTCCAAGGAAAATTCGGCAAACCTGCGAAGAAGCGACAAACCGCCTTCACCGCGTTGCTACCAGCTCGGGAACTCGAGCAAGCTTTTCGTAGTCTTTTTCAGCTAAACGCAGAGAAGCCGCCGCCACATTCTGCTCGAGATGTTCGATCGAGGAAGTCCCTGGAATAGGCAGCATAATGGGAGATCGCCGCAGGAGCCAAGCGAGTGCTATCTGCGTGGCACTCGCTCTGTTTGCCTGAGCGATTTGGTTAAGCACGCCTCCGGCAACTTTGCCAGCTCCCAGTGGGAACCAAGGAATGAAGGCAATTCGATTGCGCTCACAATAGTCCACCACATAGTCCCACTCGCGGTCCGCAAAGCTATAGCGGTTCTGCACAGAAACGATAGGGACAATTTTGCGTGCTCGCTCGATGTGCTCTTGCGTGACGTTGGACAACGCGACTAGGCGAATCTTGCCTTCGTTTCGCAATTGAGCCAGCGCTTCCACCGACGCCTCAAAAGGGACGACGGGGTCCGGAATATGCAGCTGATAAACGTCGATGCGATCCAAGCGCAGCCTCTTGAGGCTTCCCTCAAACGCTTTGCGAAGGTGCGCCGGAGTTGCATCGTGGGTCCACTGATTCGGGCCCGGACGATTCCACCCTCCCTTGGTGGCAATTACAAGGCCAGCCGGGTAAGGAAACAACGCTTGGGCAATCAGCTCCTCGCTTACGTTTGGACCGTAGGAATCCGCGGTATCGATGAAATTAATATCCAGTTCCACCGCCCGGCGCAGAACCGCTAACGCCCCTTTGCGATCTTTTGGCGGCCCCCAGATACCTTCACCGGTAAGACGCATGGCCCCGAGGCCGAGACGGTGCACAGAAATTTCACCCCCAAGCAAAATATCTCCAGCTAAACTTGCAGAAAGTTCTTTCTTATTCATGATTGACCTCCAAAATTCTTCTCATAACCAGCTCAGTCGTTCAGCCGCCTGCACCTGAAGGAATGGAATCCATCTGCAGTTGCGAGACCCGACTGTGCAGAGCGCGAGCTATTTCTTTTGATGCAGCGAACGAATGTGCGCCACCAGCGAGTGAATCTGATCCTCGCTGAGCGAATTCTTGAAGGAAGGCATTCCGCCCTTGCCGTCGGAAATGATTTGAGCGAGTTGCGGATCGGGAAGCTTCTGGACTACCGGTGAGCGAAGGTCCGGAACGTTCATGCTCTTTCCAACCTCAGAGCCGCTGCCGTCTTGACCGTGGCACATTGCGCATTTCGTCCGGAACGTCGCACTGCTGGCCGCGCTGTCTGGACCGGGATTTGCCCGGGCAATCGAGACAAGAAAAGACGTGAGACCAACAAAAAGCGCTAGCAGTATTGACGAGGCAAAGATCATATGGTGTCGAGGCTTGTCTTGTTTCATGGCTTCTCCTTTAAATCTAAATTATTCACTCCCGCCGAGGACTCTTATCCACTCGAAGGAGCAGAGACCGTTAGCTGAAGCCGAGTTTTGTGATTGGCAGATCCCTTACTCGCTTGCCAGTTGCAGCAAAAATGGCGTTGCAGAACGCCGCAACAAACGGCGGCACCCCCGGTTCGCCAACACCGGCTGGTGGAGCGTCACTATCGACGATGTATACGTTCGTTTGATCAGGAGCCTCGTTAATTCGGGCTACGGGATAATCCTGAAAATTCGATTGGTCGATTACGCCCTTGGTAGCCGTAATCTCGCCGGTTCGCGCAACGCTGGTCCCGAAGACCGCGGCGCCCTCGAACTGGGCGCGGGTTGCTTCCGGATTTACCACCAAGCCCGCATCCAGAACCGTATCCACGCGCGGGATCCGCACCACACCTCGATCATTGACTTCGACTTCAACGACCGTGGCTACGTACGTCAAGAAACTGCGGTGCGCCGCAATGCCGACGCCCGTTCCCTTTCGGTGCTTGCGTTTTCCCCAACCTGATTTTTCCGCGACCATCTCCGTAACGTGGCGCAGACGACCCGTCTCCCAAGGATAGGCGTCCATCGAAGCCCCATAGTTCGGGTACTCCACGCCCTTGAAATCGATGGTGCGCGGTTCCCCGATCAGATCGAGGAGGTAATCGACCGGATCGCGCCCGGCCGCATGTGCCAGCTCATCCGTGAAGCATTGAATCGCAAACGCGTGATAGATATTCGCCACCGAGCGCAACCACCCGATGCGCACATGAGCTTTCGCCGGGCCATTCTCGATGCGGAGATTTCGCAGATCGTAAGGATTGTCTGTCCAGCCCTGCTGCAGATGGGCTGGATCGCCATAAACTGCATTCACGTCAAAAATAGATGGAATCGGAGGGAAGACCGAGCGTTGCAGCCACGCGGTCGGTTTGCCGTCCGCGCCCAAAGCCGCCTTCATATACATCGACGCGACGGCGTTGTAGTAGTCAAACTTAATGTCGTCCTCTCGTGTCCAGACGACTTTCACCGGCCGGCCCAATTTTTTTGACAAAACCGCAGCCTCTGCTACGTAATCGGGTTTCGACTTGCGACCAAATCCTCCGCCGAGAAGTGTTACATGGCAAATTACATCTTCCTTCGCGATCCCCAGCTCTTTCGCGACGGTGTCCTGCGCACCTTGAGGATTCTGCGTCGGAGCCCACAGCGTCGCTTTGCCGTCTTTAAATTCCGCCAGCGCGACCATCGGTTCCATCGAAGCATGCGCCAGAAGCGGCACATAGTAGTCCGCCTCGCATACCTTGCCACCTTTGGCGAACACCGCATCCGCATCACCAACATTGCGCACCACTTTGCAAGGATTGTGCGAGGTCGCTCGCAATTCGCTCTTGTACGCGTCCGAGTTGTAGCCTTCGTTTGGTCCGTTGTCCCACGCTATGTTCAGCTTCCTGCGGCCTTGAAACGCCGCCCAGGTGTTATCCGCAATCACCGCGATGCCGCCGAGCGGCTGAAACGCCGGTGCCTGCCGGAATGGATCAATCGGAATAAGCTGACTTACACCGGCGATCTTCAAAGGTTCCTTGTCGTCATACGATTTCACTTTGCCGCCGAGAACAGGTGGATGCTCAATTGACGCGTACACCATGCCGTCCATACGAGCATCCATGCCATAAATAGCTTTCCCGGTCACTAATGCTTCGAGGTCGTAGCTCACTTGCCCCTTGCCTATATACCGCCAGGCACTCTTTGGCTTGAGCTTCAGCTCTTCTCTTCTGGGGACCGGCAATTTCGCCGCCTCCCTTGCGAGTTCACCGTAACCCGCTCTGCGGTTTGTCGAACGATGAACAATGACGTGCAAATCCGTCTCACACTCCGCAGCGGGAACACCCCATTGCTGAGCCGCAGCTTGAATCAGCATGAATCGCGCCGTTGCTCCCGCCACACGCATCGCGTCGTAGAACGAACGTATCGAGTGTGATCCGTCCGTATTCTGGTCACCGTATCGGCTGTCGCCAAGCGCCTGCTCGATCTTCACTCGCTTCCAATCCGCATCCAGCTCATCAGCGACAACGAACGGCAGTGTGGTGCGGCTTGTCGTACCCATCTCCGAGCGACTGGCCACGATCCACACCGTGCCATCCGGGTCGATTCCGAGGTAGACGCTGGGATGCAAGATGGCGTGATCCGCGTTTGTATCGTGCGGAAGTTTGTCGCCCGACGACAGCTTGTGGTAATAACGCACACCCAGCACAAGCGCGCCTGCCGCGATGATGCCTCCCGTCAAGAATCGGCGACGGCTGACATTTTCGATCGTGCTCATGTCATTTCCCCCGCCGCTGCTTTAATCGCCGCCCGAATCCGTTGATAAGTTCCGCAGCGGCAGATGTTCCCGGACATCGCTTCGTCGATTTCGTGATCGCTCGGCTTCTTCTTGCTGTTTAATAGCGCCACGGCCTGCATGATCTGCCCCACCTGGCAATAGCCGCATTGCGGCACGTTGATTTGCATCCACGCCTTTTGGACTGGATGCAATCCGTTCTTCTCGAGGCCTTCGACCGTGGTCACTTCTCTTCCGGCCGTATTGGCCATCGTAGTTACACAGGATCGCGCCGCTTGTCCGTTCACATGGACCGTGCATGCGCCGCAAAGTCCAACGCCGCACCCAAATTTCGATCCGGTCAGTCCCAGAACGTCGCGCAAGTACCACAGCAGCGGCATTTCCGGCTCGCCGTTGAAAGCCTGTTCGGCTCCATTCACCTTTAGTTGAATCATTCCCGCTCCTTACCTGAAACGCATACAAGCAGAACGGACGCCCTTCCGTTAAACCAATTTCGCCCGAAGGGCACCAAATCGAGTCTGCCCTTCGTCCCTGCCATCCAAATGAGCTTGCTTTTCCATTTGCAGAATCACTGCCGAGAAATCTTGCTCATCTCCTAGATCCGACTGCCTCGAATTAATCTCAAAAGCGGCCGCGGTGGCGGGCATTCGCACCCCAAGGGAAGTCGCAAGATTGAAAATCAGCCCGAAATCCTTGTTCATAAGCCTTAGCGGAAACTGAGGGCTATAATCGCCATCCATCGCCCTTTGCAGTTTTCCGAGGTGCGCAGGGGCGACGACCGCAGTGTAGGACAGTACCTCGAGCAAGCGATGCCGATCGAGACCAGCCTTCTCGCCGAGCGCCACGGCCTCCGCAATCGCCTGCATTCCGATTCCCAGCAGGGTATTCACGACCAACTTCATCGTGGCTCCGGAGCCACTCGGCCCTACATAAAAATACTTTCGGGCGATAGCGCGAAAGATCGACTCAGCGGCGGCGAAGCATCCCTGGTCTCCGCCCCCGAACAGAGTCAGCTCTCCCTTCTCGGCGGCCGGAGTACTCCCCGAGATAGTTACGTCGAGGACATCCACTCCCCGCTCGGAGCCGAGTCCCGATACTTCCTGCGAGGTCTCCGGATATACCGTGCTCAAGTCGATGACCAGCGAGCCGCGATGCGCATTGGCGAACGCACCGTCAGCTCCGCGACAAATGCTCAGAACGGCCTCATCGGTCGGAAGGCACGACAGCAGGACGTCGCACGTGGACGAAAGCTCCGCAACGCTCTCCGCAACGGTGCCTCGAAACGGAATCAACTCCTCCGCCTTGGCGCGGTCCCTGTCGTAAGCAACCAGCTTGAAACCGGATTGCAGCAACCTCCGCGCAATCGGCAGGCCCATGTAGCCAATTCCGATAAATCCGAGTTTACTGTTTTCTGGTGTGATCGGTTTCATGTTGAATCGCCCTTTGACTAGGTTCCGATTTCGATTCCAACTTCCACATTGGTCGAAAGCACGCACCGTACCGTTTCGCCAGGAGGTCTGAGCATTCATGCAAGATGTTGGTAGCAATGGGAATATGACGCGTATGCAGAGGGACTAAACGTCCAGCCGGCGAGAGTCACCTGTCGAATTCTTGGACACTGTCAGTCTGTTGGAAATTGGATGTTCCACAAAGGTTCGCGAGAAACGAGGAACTTTACTATTTCGGATTCTTGCGGTTGGGACTTGGCATGAATCGATAGCCTATTCCCCGAACGGTGAGAACGTAGCGCGGCTTGGCAGGCTCCTGTTCAATATACCGGCGTAGGCGCACGATGAAGTTATCGATGGCTCGCGTATCGGTGTCCTCGCGCAGATTCCAAACCTCCTGCAAAATCTGCTTGCGAGAGACAGGACGACCGCTGTTCCGGGTCAGACAGCGCAACAGGTCGGATTCCATCATGGTCAGTGGAATCACCTGATCGCCTACGCGCAATTGCAAGTTCTGAAAATCCACGACTTTGTCGTCAAAGCGAAAGATTTCCAGTGAAGGTGAATCGCTGCTTGGCCGGGTGTCTTGTGTGGACACTGAATTGGTCGAGGCCTGCCAGTTCTTCCGGCGCAAGAGGCTTTCGATCCGTGCCATTAGAATGGCGAGATTGAAGGGTTTCGGTAAGTAGTCATCGGCACCGGATTCAAATCCTTTGAGAACATCTTCGGGGCGGCCACGTGCGGTTAGCATGAGCAGCGGCGTGTAGTTTTGCGATTTGCGCAATTCTCGTGCGACCAGAAATCCGTCCTTCCCTGGCAGCATCACATCCAGCACGAGAGCGTCGAAGCTTTCGCGGTCCTTCAGCAGGCGCTTCAGCGCATCTTCGCCGTTGTCGCTGATCTGGACCGCGTGGCCTTCGGCTTCGAGATTGAAGCGAAGTCCCTCTGCCAGGTGCATTTCATCTTCGACGATGAGAATGCGGCTCACGCTTGGTAGACCCTGGGAAGACGGATAGTGAAAGTGCTGCCCCGCCCTTCCCCTTCGCTCTCGGCAAAAGCATCGCCGCCATAGCGACGCGCGATCGAGCGCACGATGAACAGGCCAAGGCCGGTCCCCTTTACTTTATCCGTCTTGGAGTTTGATGCGCGGTAGAAGCGTCTAAAGATTCGCTTCAATTCGTTCCGCGGGATGCCGATGCCACGATCGTGCACGCGCAGTAAGACCGTGTCGATATTTGGCGTGAGCAGATCCACAACGATGTCTTTTTTGTCGGCGGAGTATTTGAGGGCATTGTCGAGCAGATTGAATACCGCGGTGCGAAGTTCTTCAGGGTTGCCCAAGACTACGACTTCATCAGGCGGCGTTGAACCTAGATTCAGCACTTCTGCAGAAAGATTCTGGCGCAGACGCGCGAGCGCGAGGACTTCGCGAACAATAGCGGAAAACTCCACTTCCTGCCAATTCTTTCGCTCGCTCGCATGCCTGACTTCACCGGCTTTCAGAACCTGTTCGACCGTTCCAAGCAGCCGGTCGGTATCATCCAGCATGATGCGATAAAACTCGCGACGCTTCGTTTCATCCAGGTTGCGGCTCGCCAATGTTTCCAGGTAAAGGCGAATCGAAGCGATGGGAGTTTTTAGTTCATGGGTTACGGCATTGAGGAAGCTGTCATGCTGCTCATTTCGCCGAATCTCCCGGACAAGAAAGATGGTGTTGATGACCAGGCCCGCGATAAGCAGTCCAAAGAAAATGATTCCGAGTACGAGCGGAACAACCTGACGCCAGTGGAAAATAATCCAACTGACATTGAGCACGATCGTTAGGGCAACGAGGCAGGCCCCAAGCGCGATGAAGAAAGCGATTGCTTTGGTTCGGCGCGTGATGCGCATGACGTCTTAGTTTACGCCAGGGCTGAGTTAGCGGCACATGGGATGGTGGGTCAATGACGGCGTGGGTTGCACTGATCCAGTATACCGATTCCCAGGGCGAGTTTCAGTCGCCGCTGGGTAGCGCCACGGGAGCGGCTGCTCGGCTAGCGTCTGGAGGAATCACAGTGTGTCGCTCGCCGGGCCGCGAATGCGGTGTACGCTTGTGCCGCTTGATGTCTCGCGCTAGGCCGAGCGCTCGTAGAGCCCAGATCCCGTACCAGTTCATGTCGACTTCATACCACGCCAGACCGTGGCGCGCCGACTGTGGAACGGCGTGATGATTGTTGTGCCATCCTTCGCCGAAGGTGAGTATGGCAACCCAGAAACTGTTCTTAGAAGTATCGTCAGTCATAAACCGCCGCGAACCCCACATGTGCGTCGCCGAGTTTACGAGCCAGGTGGCGTGCAGGCCGACGACTGTTCGCAAGAACACTCCCCACAATAGAAAAGGCCAGCCGCCGATAGCGAAGAGCGCAATGCCAAGTACGGCGAGCGGGGCCCAGTGCCACTGGGTGATAACGAGATGAAACTTGTCTTTCCGAAGATCGGGAACGAATGGCAGAAGCTCCTTGGCATTGCTGTGCATGGCTTGCCCGGTCAGAATCCAGCCCATGTGAGCCCACAGGCCGCCGTCTTGTGGCGAGTGTGGGTCACCTTCTTTGTCCGTGTTCTGGTGGTGGACCCGATGCGTGGCTACCCAGGCGATTGGTCCGCCTTCGAGAGCCAGCGTGCCGCAGACAGTCAGAAAATATTCCATCCACTTCGGCGTTTTGTAGCCGCGGTGCGTAAGCAAACGATGGTAGCCCATGCCGATGCCTAAACTTCCCGAGACCCACCAAAGAAAAACGGCCAGAATCAGTGCTTTCCAGGTGAAAAAGAAAAATGCGGCAATCGCGCCGATATGAAATGCAAGCATGAAAAAGGATGTGGTCCAATTAATGGGTTCAGAAAATGTTCTGTCGCGCCCTAGGGTGCTCATGGTCCGAAGGTAGCACGCGGGGCGCGGAGCTTCTGTAATAGTTGTGTAATTCCTCGGCGGGAAGTTCCAAGGAACTGTAGCGAAAAAGTTAAGCGCAATTTAATCTTTCGCGTTCTCGAATCGAGGCACCTTGCCCTTCGATCCGAGTAACGGTCACGCTAAATCCCGCGGGCCCAGAAGTTAGCCGCGTGCCCGAAATGATCGCAGAAAAGGCCCGAATCAGGACTAAAATAGCGTATACTGGGAGGGATCAAGTTCCAGAATAAAGGCACCGTCACCCGAGCGCGTCGGGATGAACGTGGTATTCATGACGGTGGCCGCGGCGAATCTACCGCCAGAATTACAGTTTGCATCCCCGCCTTCCCGTTTGCCACAAAAGCTCGTGTTTTTTTCCTGGGGCATGGTGTGGTGTGCAGGCAGGACCGACAGTTTTGAACACCGATTAGGGAGAAAACGCTTGGCTCTGCTCATTCAGGAAAAGCACGATTTGGTCGGTAACCTAATCAACCTCGGCAAAAGCCGGGGCTACGTGCTTAATGAAGAAGTGAACGATCTTCTTTCCGCTGAGGAACACACCACGGAAGAGATCGACAATCTGTTTTCTACCTTCGAGCGCGATGGCATAGAAATTTTCGAAGATATCTCTGCAGCGAGAGCCGCCCACACGACGCTCGAAGTCACCCAACGAGTTGAACTCGGCCCTCGGAACGACGCGATCCATGAGGAAGAAACCGAGATCGAACGGCCAGTGCACTCGGTGCAGAAGAGTACAGACCCTGTCAGCACCTACTTGCGCGAAATGGGTGTCGTGCCGCTTCTGACGCGGGAGACTGAGATCGCTCTCGCCAAGCGCATGGAACGCGGCAAGTTGCGCGTGCTGAAGACCGTCTCGCGCTCGCCGCTAGTGGCCAAGGAGTTGATCGCCGTGGGTGCAGAGCTTCGCAAGGGAGCTCTCTCGATCAAGAGAGTCCTACACCTCCAAGAGGAGGAACTAACGGACGAAAAAGTCGAAGAAAACTTGCGGCAAACACTGCGAACCATCAAGCACATCGAGAAGCTCTACCAGCTAGGCCGAAAGCAGGGACTCAAGCTGGAGAACACTCCAAAGTCAGATAAGCAAGTACATCTTCGGGTGCGCCGCCGCGTGGCTCGGACATGCATCGAGATTTCGCACCTGATTCGCTCCATCGAATTCAACGATGCCGAGAAGAGGCGTCTGATCGATGTTCTGCGGCTCACGGTCGAACGGCTGCACACGCTCGAACGCGAGATTGCCCGGTTGGAACGCCGCGTAAACTCCGCCCGCGGCGACAACGCAAACGGTGCACGCGATGAGCTGCGTTCACGCCGGACTGAACGAAAGGAGATCGCGGAATCGAGCGAGGTTGGTTTGGATTCTCTGAAACGCGCGCTCGCGGCCATTCGCCGCGGCGAAGCGGAAACCGAACTAGCAAAAACCGAGATCACCGAGGCAAATCTCCGCCTCGTCGTCTCCATCGCCAAAAAATACACGAACCGCGGCATGCAGTTCCTCGATTTGATTCAAGAGGGCAATATCGGCCTCATGAAGGGCGCGGATAAGTTCGAGTGGCGCCGCGGTTACAAGTTCTCCACCTACGCGACCTGGTGGATTCGACAAGGCATCACTCGCGCCATCGCCGATCAGGCGCGTACTATCCGCGTACCGGTGCACATGATCGAGACGATCAACAAGCAGGCTCGCACCAGCCGGCAACTCGTGCAGGAACTCGGGCGTGAACCAACCTCCGAAGAACTCGCAAGGCGTATGGATCTTTCGCTCGACGCGGTCTGCAAAACTAAGAAGATCGCGCAGCAGCCTATGTCTTTCGAGACGCCCATCGGAGAAGACGAGGAATCCCATCTGGGTGATTTCGTCGAGGACAAGGGCGTCGTATCGCCATCGGATGCGGCCATCCATCTCAACTTGAAGGAGCATTTGGCTTCCGTGTTGAAAACCCTCACACCGCGTGAGGAAAGAATCATTAAGATGCGCTTTGGGTTAGAAGACGGTAACGAACTGACGCTCGAGCAAGTTGGCCAGTCGTTCGCTGTTACTCGAGAGCGAATCCGCCAAATCGAAGCCAAGGCATTGCGGAAGTTGCGGCATCACACGCGGTCGCGGCGGTTCCGAATTTTTCTCGAAAGCTCGTATTGAGAAGTGGTGGAGTTGCGGAATTGCTCCAGCGAATCGAACGATTCGCGTTAGTTTAACAGGTAGCTAACCGCTTGCTCGATGTGAAAAACCGGGAATAATCGACGGGTATAAATCTCGACTCCGTTGCCAAGCAAATCGCCTCCGATTGTAAAATTGTGTGTTAAGAAGTCTCTAGCTATCGCGTCTTAGGTTGTAGAAGAGCCGAGGAGGGGTACTTGGCCGCCGCGATAGAAAACATCATGATTACGCAGGCAGCTGCAGAGCTTGAGGAGGTCTTTCGCGCACATCAGGCTTGTGTCCTCAAAGCTGCCTACCGCGTAACTGGCAGCATGGCAGACGCGGAGGATGTCGCACAATCGGTCTTCCTCCGAATGGCCCGCGGGACAATTGACCACAGCCGTATCTCCAATCTTCAAAGTTACTTACACAGGTCAGCGGTCAACGCCGCGCTCGATCTTATTCGCTCGAGAGGCCACCGCGAGGTCGTCCCTGTCGAAGCCGCCGCCGAACTGCAATCCAATTCTAGTCTGTCTCCGGAACGCGTGCATTCCTCAATAGAAATCAAGAACTGGCTTCGCGAAGAGCTTGCTAAGCTGAGTCCCCGCACTGCCGAGATGTTTACCCTGCGCTATATCGAAGGTCTGGATAATGCCGAAATTGCCCGAATGATGAACACCTCTCAGGCGGTTGTTGCTGTTACCCTCCATCGGACTCGTGCTCGCCTAAAGAGGAGTCTTCGTGGCCTTAGGAAAGGTGCATCATGAATTTTTTTCGATCAAAACAAGACGCTCGCCTGGACGAAGCGATCTCTGAACTCCGCGCGGAACAGCCCGACGCCAAAACGCTCTCCGCGTCCGCCGAGCGCGTGTGGCAGAAGCTGCAAGAAGGGCTGGGCGAGGAAGCCACGGCCAATGCACTCCAGCCCATCCGCGGCTGCGCCGGTATTCGTTCTCTTTTGCCGGCATTCCATCAGCACGAACTGCCTCCGGCTCGCGCGCTCATCGTCGAAGACCATCTGAAGGAATGTGTATCGTGCCGTTCCTATGCTCACGGCCGTGCAGTTGACGGCGCGACAAGCGTCAACTGGCGGATGGAGCCGGCGTCGCGAGGCTTCCAATGGAGTTTTGGCAGGCTATCCTTCGCGACGGCCGCATTGGCTGTGTTGGCTGCTCTGGCTTGGACTGGATACAACTGGTACGTGGTAGGTCCTCCTGGCAGCCGCGCTCGTATCGATTCCATCGCCGGGCAAGCCTTCCGTGTTGGCCTGACTGGTGACCGCGCATTGAAACCCGGCGACGAAGTCGTCCAGGGTGAGTTCATTCGCACGGCCGCAAATTCCCACGCTACCATTAGGCTCTTCGAGGGCTCCAGGGTGGAAATGAATCAGCGTGCCGAACTGGCCGTCAGCGCGAACCGCCGCAACACCACCATCCATCTCGACCAGGGCAGCATCATCGTGCAGGCCGCGCACCGTAAGACGGGGCACTTGTATGTCAGCGCTCCGGATTGCACGGTAGCCGTCACCGGAACCGTCTTTTCCGTGAACTCCGGCACAAAGGGTTCGCGCGTGTCGGTGATTGAAGGAGAAGTTCACGTCAAGCACGCTGGCTTGGAGTCCATCCTGCACTCAGGCGACCAGGTGGCCACCACGCAGAGCGTCGGCCTTGTCCCCGTCAGTCAAGAGATCAGCTGGAGCAACGACCTCGATCACGAACTCGCTTTGCTCGCGGAATTCTCAAAGCTGCGACAGAAACTTGAGACCATCCAGACGCCCGGTCCGCGTTATGAAAGCAAAATTCTTCCTTTGCTCGCGCCGGATACCGTCCTCTACGTTGGCATCCCCAATCTTGGAGACGCCCTCCAGCAAGCCAATCAAATCTTCCAGCAGCAGCTTTCGCAGAGCAAAGTTCTGCAGGACTGGTGGAACAAGAGCGGCAAGTCCAATCAGCATCCGACTCCCGAGGAGTTGATCGGACAAATTCAAGCCATCAGCCAGTACTTAGGTGATGAAGTAGTAATTACGTTCCGAGCCAGCCCTGGTGCCAACGATTATGGCCCCATCCTGCTGGCCGAGGTGAAACAGCCTGGACTGAAGAATTACTTGCAAGATCATCTGGCTGCGACCATGTCGAGCACGCAAGGGAAATCCGATTTGCATGTCGTAGATTCGCAGTCGCTCTCCACGCTAGCGCCTGGAGAGCGAGGAATGATCATGCTTGTTAGGCAGAACATGCTCGTCGTCGGTGGCGAGGCAGCTTCTGTCCAGGAGATGAGCGCGCAGCTCGACGCCGGACCCACCCAATTTGCTGCAACCGACTTCGGGCAAAGAATTCTGAACCTGTATAGCCAGGGCACGGAAACTCTGGTTGCTGCAAATCTCGGCGGGATTTTGAACGCCACGCACGCCCAGCAACAAGAGTCAAATCTACTTCAGAATAGCGGCTTCAACGACATAAAGTATTTAATCGCCACGCGCGGAGAGACTTCCAATCACGGAGACAACCGCATCACGCTGGAATTCGGTGGCCCGAGGCGCGGAATTGCTTCCTGGCTAGCCGCTCCCGCTCCCATGGGTTCGCTCGACTATGTTTCCGGCAACGCCGGCGCAGCTTTCTCTTTCGTTGCCAAGCAACCAGCGCTCATGTTCGATGACCTCTTTAGCACGTTCGGCACCGGAGCTCCCAACTTCAGCAAGGGGCTGGCGGAGGCGAACGCAGAGCTCGGCCTGGACGTTCGCAATGACTTAGTGAGCGCGCTTGGTGGAGAGATGACGATTGCTCTCGATGGCCCGGTCCTCCCCACGCCTTCGTGGAAAGTCATTATCGAGGTCAACCAGTCGGGCGCTCTCCAGCTTGCCATCGAAAGGCTGGTGCAGGCTGCTAATCGGGAATCGCAAAAATACAATCATCCCGGCCTAACGCTCAATCAGGCACAAGTCGGCGGCAGAACGTTTTACACGATCCAATCGCAAGCTGCGGGGCTTTCGACCGAATACGACTACACGTTCGCGGACGGGTACATGATCATGGCGCCCTCTCGCGCTCTGCTCATCGCTGCCATAGAGACCCACGCGAATGGCACGTCGCTGGCTCGTTCCGCCTCGTTTCGCGCACTCCTGCCGAGCGACAACCAGGCGAATTTCTCAGGGATGATTTATCAGAATCTCAGCCCGATCATGAAACCGCTTGCGTCCCAACTCAATTCCGGCCAATTGGCGATGCTTCAGCAATTGGCCGCCGATTCCAAGCCGAGTGTAATGTGCGCTTATGGAGAAAGCGATCGCATCGAAATAGCAAGCAGCGGCAAGCTCCTCGACTTGAATCCTGGTTTTCCAACCTTGTTACGCTTGTTGGGCTTGTCGGAACATGGAACTTCGCGCCAGGCTAATCCGTAATAATATCTAGACAATGACTCCGACAATTGAGCTGGATGGGCTCGAAGTGCAACTCGGTGCCCGAACGATTCTTCACGGGCTTACCGGCATTCTGAAGAGTCGCGCCATTGGGCTGCTCGGTCCCAACGGCGCTGGAAAATCCACACTCATCAATACGTTGCTTGGTTTCCACGTCCCCTCCAAGGGAAGTGCCCGCGTGCTGGGCCTCGATTCCAACACCAGCGGCAAAGCGCTTCGCTCTCTTGTCGGCTACATGCCCGAGAACGACGCTTTCATTGCAAAAATGTCCGGCGTCCGCTTCGTTCGCTACATGGCGGAGATTTCAGGTCTTCCCTCCGAGCAAGCAATGGAGCGCGCGCACGAAGCTTTCGTCTATGTCGGCTTGGGCGAAGCGCGTTATCGACCGGTCGGAACGTATTCGCTCGGAATGAAACAACTGGCGAAGCTGGCTCAGGCCATCGCGCATGGCCCCAAAGTCCTCATTCTGGACGAACCAACCAACGGCATGGACCCGCCGGCGCGCAAGCGCTTGATCGAACTCATTCGCGCAAGTTCCTCGAACTTGAAACCCTCGGCGCCGAGGCCACATTCACCTCCGCGCTCGAAAGCCTCGGATGCGAGTGCGCGGTTTTCAGCAGCGGACGAATCAAGGTCGTTATGCCAGACAGCGTCGAAATCCGGGAGGTCTTCAAGGTCGCGGCGGACCGAGGCGTTCAAATTCGCCGCATGAATCACCGCCGTGACTCGCTGGAAGACATCTTCCTCAACGCCATGGAACAGACGGGAGCAGCTGATGGCCGTCTATAAACGCAAATACAATTCCTACACCGGTTCGCTGACGCCTCAGTGGTCGCGGTTTTTCGTCCTGACGCGGTTTGCGTTCGCCGATTTGTTCAAATCCCGCTTCTTCGTTCTTCTCTTGATTCTTTGCATCGTTCCGTGCCTGTTCTCCGCTGGCTACATTTTCGTCGCCAATAACAAGACTTTGCAGTTGCTGATGCAACTGCGCTCTGCAATGGATTTTTTCAAGGTGGAGAACCAATACTTCATCGTCGTTATGATCGTGCAGGCAGAAGCAGCTTTTCTTTTGAACTGCTGGGTCGGTCCCGTCCTGATCGCGGGAGATCTAACCAACGGCGCCCTTCCGCTTTTTCTGAGCCGCCCCTTCAGCCGGGCAGATTATGTTCTTGGAAAACTCGCCGTGCTGGGATTGCTGCTTTCCGCCGTGACTTGGATTCCTGGCCTGCTCTTGTTTAGCCTGCAGTCCGGATTGGCGCACGACGGCTGGATCTGGTCGCACCTGTGGATGGTCGTTCCCATCCTGTTTTGTTCTGCGATTTGGATCCTGATGCTTTCGCTGCTTTCTCTAGCCGTATCCGCGTGGGTTAAGCTGCGAATTGTCGCCACGGGCATAATCTTCATCACATTTTTCATCCCCGCGGGCCTCGGCGAGATGTTCAACCACATCATGGGTACCTATTGGGGCGCACTGCTAAATTTCTCGTATATGTTCCGCATTATATTGGAGAGAGGATTTCGTGACCCGTACCGGTTGCTGGACCTGAGCGGGCGGAACGAAATTCCCGTTCCAGCGGCCTGGGGCGCACTGATTTTTGTCTGTTTGCTTGCGCTTGTCATTCTTAATGCGCGCTTGCGCGCACGCGAAACGGTGCGCGGATGACCCCGGACGCCCGCCAAATCGTTTTCGAAAATGTCTCCAAGTTCTACGGAGAAGTTCTCGGCGTGAACAAAGTGAACTTCTCGCTCGATCCGGGGATTACCAGCCTCGTCGGTCCCAACGGCTCGGGCAAGACCACCTTGATGAATTTGCTGACCGGCTTGATCAAACCATCCCGCGGCGCGATTTACGTCCTTGGCCTTACGCCGCAACAACCCATCGAATTCTTCCGCCAAGTCGGGTATTGCACTCAGTTTGACTCTTTCCCTCCCGGCACAAATGGCTACGACTTCATCTACTGGCCGCTGCGTCTCCACGGTTTTGGCCACGACCGGGCCGCGAAACTCACCAACGAAGCTCTCGAGCGCGCTGGTATGGCGCAAGTCTCTCGCCGGAAAGTAGCGGGCTATAGCAAAGGCATGCGCCAGCGCATTCGCCTCGCCCAGGCCATTGCGCATCATCCGTCCGTGCTTGTGCTCGACGAGCCCCTAAACGGCCTCGACCCCATGGCCCGCTCGGAATCGATCGCCCTCTTCGAAGCCATCGCCAAACAGGGCATGCTCGTCATCATTTCCAGTCATATTTTGGAGGAAGTCGACCGCATCTCTGATCGCGTGGTGTTGATGAGTAGCGGCTACGTCGTCGCGGAGGGACAGATTAAAGAAGTTCGCCGCGAAGTCCGCGATCACCCCATGCAGATCCTGGTCCGCTGTTCAAATGCAGCGAAGCTGGCATCTGCCGCGTTCGAACTCGATCATGTCGTAGAAGCTAAAATTTTGAGTGACGGCCAAAGCGTTCTGGTCCGCACGCGTGATGCCGAGCAGTTCTCCCTCCTGCTTAACAAAATCGTGTCCGCCGGCCTGGTCGAAGTCGATGCCGTCGCTCCCGCAGACGACGACGTAGATTCCATCTATCAATATCTCATCGGATCGGACGGCGGACCGGCATGAGCATCCAGGAATCAGTCGTTCGCGCACAGAGCACTTTGAAGGAACAACCATGGCGGCTGTTCGCCAGCCAGATCGCCGTCCTCGTACGCAATGAAGTTCGCCGAAATCTCTTCACGCGCCGCAGGATTTGGGTCTACCTACTTGCTTTGATACCGGTAATCATTATCCTCATCCACTACTTTCTGGACAAAAGTACTACCCCTTCCCAGCTTGAGGAAGATACTTTTGTTCTCGCCGGAATTGTCCAGCTTTACTATCTCAGGCTTGGCATCTTTTTCGCCTGCATGGGGATTTTTACGTGGCTTTTCCGCGGCGAAATGGTCGAACGTACTCTCCACTATCAATTTCTCGCTCCGGTGAGAAAAGAAGTCCTGGTGGTTGGAAAATTTCTTGCCGGTGCCGTCATTTCTATCGCCCTGTTCGAGGCAGCGGTCCTTGCTTCCTTCTATCTCACGTATAGCCGCTTGGGTTCAACCGGAAGATCCTACGTCTTTGATGGCCCTGGCCTCAGCCAGCTAGGCGGCTATCTCCTCGTGACCGCTCTCGCCTGCCTCGGCTATGGAGCGGTTTTTCTCGCCCTTAGCCTGCTGTTCAAAAATCCCATCATCCCTGGTGCCATGTTGATGGGCTGGGAAGCGGTCGCTCCGATCTTTCCGTCGTGGGCCCAGCATCTGAGCGTTACGTTCTATCTGAAGCATCTCTGCCCCGTCAAATTGCCAGTCGAGGGTCCCATGGCAATTTTTACCGTAGTCGCCGAACCCGTCGCTCCGTTTATTGCCGTCTTAGGCCTGCTCTGCCTCACCATCGCCATCCTAGTCCTGTCCTGCTTCCTCATTCATCGCCTCGAAGTCACCTACACCGCTGAGTAACCGCACACAAGACGTTTAGACGATCACTCTTCGATTCGCCGCCGTTCTTTGGGCGGGGCGCGTGCTAACCTTCGGCATGGAACACATTCGCAGACCCTATATTTTTCATCCCCCAAGATGCCCATTTTCAGCAGTGAGTCGAATGCTGCAATCTCGCGGCTTTACGGCATGCCCTTAATGAGCGTCTTTATAGGAGGCAACATGAGGAAGTTCAGCGTTCTCGCAGCTGTGATGTTCGTCGCGCTGCCCTTGCAAGCGAAAGACAAACCGGCCTACGAAAAGGGCGTGTTGATGCAAATGGAGTCCTCTGCCTGCGGTTTGGCGGAAAGGGATGGCAAGACGCTGGCGGGAGAGATCTTCGGCACCGACGGCCAGCACAAGAACACTCAGCAAGTTCTCTGCCAGGAATACACTCTCCAAACGGACCGCATCACGTACCGCATTCGGCCCAAGGATGACAAGCATCCCGCGCTTCTGCCCATCGGCGAGAAAGCGGAGTTTCGCATCCACAAGGACAAACTCCTCCTTCGCGTGATTGAGTCGGATGACAAAGAGCGCGAATACATCGTTGTTTCCGTGACGCCGAGAACGGACGTCGAAAAAAGTCAGTCCGCATCGGCCCACACCGTTCGCTAAAACATCGTTCCCTGTCCCTGCGACAGGGTTCTTTCTGACGTCGGCCTGCGGAATCGGGCTAATCCCGCCGCAGGCCGTTCCGTCTCGGCCAGGGAGTCGTTCTTTCTCGCTCGTCATTATCTCCCTTACGCCGTAGAATACGTCCGTCTTGTCCGCCTGACACACTTAACAAAACATGGATAATGGGAAGGAGATGCCCTGCCCCTGGTCCATGGCATGACGCCCATTCTTGAGGTCAAGAATCTTCATGTCGCCTACTCTGCCCGCACGGGCGATATATGCCCGGCTCTCGTGGGGGCCAATTTTGTTCTCGGACCCGGGGAGATTCTAGGCGTACTTGGAGAATCGGGTTCCGGCAAGAGCACGCTTGCAGCTTCCCTTCTGCAGCTTCTGCCGCACAACGGTAAAATCCAAAATGGCGAAATCCTGTTCGAGGGAAAAGATCTTCTCAAAGCGTCTCCCCAAGAACTCAGAAGAACTCGCGGCGGACGCATCGGCCTGATCTTTCAAGAGCCCTCCTCTTCCCTTCATCCAACGATTCAGGTGGGCCAGCAAGTTAGCGACGTTTTGTCCGCGCACGAATCTTTAGATCGGCGCACTCTAAGGGAAAAGACCAGCCAGCTTTTCGCAGCTGTGTTTCCCGCGGGCGCCGAACGCATTTCCCGCTCCTATCCCCACGAATTGAGCGGAGGGCAGCGCCAGCGCGTGCTCATTGCGAAAGCTATCGCCTGCGGGCCTTCCCTAGTCGTTGCCGACGAGCCGACCGCGTCGCTCGACCCCAGGACGCAAGGGGAAATCCTGCTGCTCTTCCGAACCCTTCGCCAGAAGTTCGGCCTCGCGATGATCCTCATCACCCACAATCCCGCCTTGCTCGCGGGCCTAGCTGACCGCATACTCGTTCTCTACGGCGGGCGAGTCGCTGAAATAGGCCCATCGGCGAAAGTGCTCTCCTCGCCCAAACACCCCTACACAGTGGCATTGTTGCAATGCCTGCCCTCGCACTTTCGGGAGGACCAAAGCATGCGCAAGGCCAGACTTAACGTCATTGCCGGAGATCCCCCAGACTTGTCGTTGCCTGCCAAGGGATGTCTTTTTGAGCCCAGGTGCACGCAAAGAATGGAAATCTGTAAAAGCAGCGAACCCCCGGCGGCAGCGGTGAGCGAGCTGCACGAAGTTTCCTGCTTCAAATTTGCTGGCTGACCTTCGTCCAGGAACCATGATATGCAGCCACTCTTGAGGGTTGAAAACCTTGTGAAGTACTACGCAGCAGGGAGATCTGCAGGTTCAAGAGATAAACTCGCCGCGCTGGATGGCGTATCTCTTTCGATCGCCCCGCAGTCAACGCTCGCCCTCGTCGGCGAATCCGGCTCCGGGAAAAGCACGCTCGCCCTATGCATCGCGTGCCTCGAGCATCCGACATCGGGAAGCATCTGGTTTGAGGGGCTCGATGTCGCGGCTCTCGATGAAAGTCAGCAGCGCGAGACTCGTCCACGGATTCAACTCGTCTTTCAGGATCCTGCACGGTCGCTCAATCCGCGGTGGACCGCGCTCGAGATCGTCAGCGAGCCTCTCTTAGTGCGGCAACACTCCAGTAAGCAAGAGCGCGAGGGCAAAGCGCTTGAACTTTTTGATCGCGTCGCTATCGCGCGCAAGCTGGCCGACCGAAGAGCTGACGAACTCAGCGGCGGACAAAAACAGCGTCTCGCGATTGCTCGCGCCTTGGCGCTTGAGCCGAGGCTCATTGTTCTGGATGAAGCGCTCTCCGCACTCGATTGCTCGGTCCAATCTCAAATCTCCAATCTCCTGCTCGACCTGCAATCCTCGCTCGGTCTCACCTATCTTTTCATCACGCACGATTTTGCAATGGCCGCCCATTTGGCCGATCAAATCGCCGTCATGGATCGCGGCCGCATTGTCGAATCCGGTCCTGCCGAAAATATCCTGGGCTCGCCCATCCACGAAGCCACCCGCTCCCTCCTAGGGGCGACGCTTCCCTTCACCGAAACGCCAGATGTAAGGGCGGACCTCTGATGCGCTATTTCATCCGCAGAGCGCTCCACGCCATTTTTCTCCTCTTGGGCGTTTCCCTTCTTACTTTCCTCTTCTCCGCTCTCGCCCCAGGTAACTATTTCGACGAAATGCGCCTGAATCCTAAGATTTCTGCAGAAACGGTCACCGCTTTGCGCGCGCAATATCAACTCGATCGCCCATTCCCCGTCCGCTACGCCCACTGGCTCAACGCCGTCGCGCACGGCCAAATGGGACTCTCCTCTGCTTACAACAGCCCCGTCGCGCCGCTTCTCTGGGCTCGCGCGCGAAACACCCTTCTTCTCACTGTAACAGCCACGCTGCTTGCCTGGCTCTTGGCCCTTCCCCTCGGCGTATGGAGTGCCGCCAGATTCGGCCGCGCTCCCGACCGCGTCATCTCATGGACCACGGCAACTCTCCTTGTGATCCCCGATCTAGTCCTTGCTCTCGGCTTATTGATAATGGCGGTCCGCACCGGCTGGTTTCCAACGGGCGGTCTCGCCTCTGTCGGCTTTAATGAACTGTCGCCGCTACACAAGCTCCGCGACATCGCCTCGCACATGACGCTCCCGGTGATTGCTCTCGTCCTCGCAGCTCTCCCGACGCTTGTGCGCCACGTCCGCGCTTCCGTCGCCGAAGTTCTCGAGGCTCCTTTTCTGCGAGCGGCCGTTGGTCATGGTCTCGCTGATCGCAAGCTCCTCTACGGCTACGCACTTCGCGCCGCCGCAAATCCTCTCATTTCCGTTTTCGGATTTAGCATCGGCACTCTCTTAAGCAGCTCTCTACTCGTCGAAGTCGTAATGAGCTGGCCTGGCCTCGGTCCATTCCTGCTCGAAGCCATCCTGGCGCGCGATCTTTATGTGGTCATTGGCGGTGTGCTCCTCTCGATGATTTTCCTGGTCGCGGGAAATCTCTTCGCCGACGTGCTGCTCTATTGGGCGGACCCCCGCATCCGCACCACGGCGAGCGCAAAATGAAGATGCGCCGCAAACTCACGATATGGCTCGTCGTCCTGGCGGTGCTCCATGGGATCATCGCTGGCGCGGGATTTTTTGCCCCTTACGATCCCGTCGAGCAGGACCGTGAGCGCCCCTATCTCCCCCCCATGCACATTCACGTGATGGACGCGCAAGGCCATTTCCACTTGCGCCCATTCTTCTATCCCCTACGTTTGCGAGATGGTTCATTTGACCAATACGAAGAAGATACAACCACAACCGTCCCGCTCAGATTCTTCGAGCGCGGTGCCGCCTACCGGCTACTCGCCTTTGTCCCCTCCCGTTTGCATTTATTCGGTGCTGCTGGAGCCCGAGTCTATCTCCTCGGTAGCGACGCCTATGGCCGCGATCAACTCTCGCGCATTCTCTACGGCGGACAAATCTCCCTTCTCGCCGGCCTTCTCGGCGCCGGAGTCACCCTATTCCTCGGTGCGTTGATCGGCATGGCTGCAGGTTACTACGGTGGCTTGCGGGACGATCTCTTAATGCGCGCCGCGGAGCTTTTTCTGGCGCTCCCGTGGCTGTATCTCCTATTTGCCCTCCGAGCGTTTTTGCCGCTCGCGGTCAGCCCTCTCGAAGCCTTTCTCCTTGTCGTAGTCGTCATCGGCATGGTCGGATGGGCTCGGCCCGCGCGTTTGGTCCGCGGCGTTGTGCTCAGTGTGAAAGAACGTGACTTCGTCCGCGCCGCACGAGGCTTCGGCGCTTCCGACTTCTACTTGCTGCGCCGCCACATTCTGCCGGAGACAGCAAGCGTATTGCTCACGCAAGCGGCCATTCTCGTTCCCCAGTTCGTCCTCGCAGAAATGACGCTCTCTTTTCTCGGCCTCGGCGTGCCCGAACCTATGTCCAGCTGGGGAAATCTCCTCGCAACTCTTCAGCAATACAACGTCTTGGTCTCATACTGGTGGATGTACCTGCCCGCTTTGGCAATAGTGCCGTTCTTTCTCGGATACCTGAGTCTCGCGAGTGCATTGCAGGAGCGCGCCGGCACGTACAAGATAGAACAGAAGGGCGGCTGGAACCCATGGTGAGAAAAGAACGCTCCTCATCCCGGCGCTGCCGCAGCAGCTCGCCACGCCCGGCTGCGCACGGGGCAAAGAGCTCTACGCCCGCATCCAAGGAATCGTCGCGGAGAATTGGCCAATGATTTTCTTGCCGGGTTCTGACACGTTGATCGGCGCAAGAAGCTCCATCGCTGATATCCTTCCAACAATTCTGCAGTCATACCTTCTTTGGATCATTGTGCAACTCGATTTTCGCAACGGCTCGGAGAACCACTCCCGATGACTCCCGTAGTTACCAAACGAGCGAAAAGACCCGAGCGCGCAGAGACCGACGAGCGTCTCGTAAAAGCGTGTCTCTCCGGCAACGAAGAAGCCTGGTCTCTTCTCATTGAAAAGTACAAAGCGCTCATCTATTCGATCCCCGTCAAATACAGATTGCCTCCCCATGAAGCCGCGGAAGTTTTTCAAGCAACTTGTGTCGAGCTTCTCAAACGCCTCCCCGAACTGCGCGAACCGCGCGCCCTTCCGAAATGGCTGATGCAAGTTGCTCACCATCAGTGCTACCGCTGGAAGCGGCAACAGCAGCGCCTCATAAGCCGCGACGCAGATCCGGATCTGCCCGTGCCCGAGACCCCCGCCATGGCAGAGACTCTGGTGCAACAAACGCAGGAAGAGCAGATGCTGCGCGAAGCGATGGCCGCCCTTTCGCCACAATGCCGCCGCTTGGTGGAACTTCTCTTTTTCGAAACTCCGCCCCGGCCCTACAATGAAGTCGCCGCCGAATTGGGTCTCGCGGTAGGCTCCATTGGCTTTACCCGCCAGAAATGCATGGATCGCCTGCGCAAGTATCTCGGCGAATTGGGATTTGACTGATGCCCGCGCTGGTCAAAAAAGTCCCGCCAGAAGAACTCTATCCCCAACTAGCGCAACTCGAAACTGAGCCGGCTCGCCTCAAGTTTCTCACTCGCCATCGAGCACTGCTTCGCAACGAAGTTGTCGAGCGCCTCGCTCAACTGGTTGTCGAGCGGGTTCGCGTCGACACGCGCGAGGCCATGCACCTCGCGGAAGCCGCCGTCTTGATCGGGACGAAACTGCGCAACAAAGAAAGTTTGGCTCTCGGCCTGCGGGCAAAGGCCAACGCCTTTTACGCCAGCGGAAACAACGGTGCCGCCGTCGAACACCACGAAAAAGCCGTCGAACTGTACGACCTCGTGAAGAACGAGAAAGAGGCCGCGCGAACTCTGAGCAGTTCCATCCAGCCGCTGATCCTGCTTGGTGAGTACGATAAGGCGTTCCAGGCTGCGGATCGGGCCCGGGAGATATTTACCCGCCACAACGATGCGTGGCGTCTCAAGCGTCTCGATATTAATCTCGGCAACATCTTCCACCGGCAAGATCGCTTTGATGAAGCCATTCATCATTACGAGCGCGCTTATGAGGGTCTCCTCCCCTATAAGGACGCAGAGGGTATCGCAGTCGTCCTCAGCAACATGGCGATGTGCCTCATTAGCTTGAACGACTTTCCGCGGTCGCTCGATTGTTACCAGAAAGCACGCGAAGCGTGCGAGCGCTTCGGAATGCCGCTGCTCCGCGATCAGGCCGATTACAACGTCGCCTACCTGTACTATTTCCGAGGCGAATACAGCCGCGCAATCGAAATGCTATTTGCGACCCGCCGCAAATGTGAAGTTTCGGGTGACGCCTACCATGTTGCTCTTTGCTATCTCGATCTTTCGGAGATCTATCTTGAGTTGAACCTGAGCGAAGAAGCGCGAGAGATGGCCCGCGAAGGTTTTCTTCGTTTTGAAAAGCTTGGCATGGGCTACGAAGCAGCAAAAACCCTCGCCAACGAAGCTATCGCCTACGGCCAACAGGGAAAAATCGTTTACGCCCTCGAACGCTTCACAAAAGCCAGAGCCATGTTCGCCGCGGAAAAAAATCTCGTTTGCCCCTGGCTCCTCGACCTGTATCAAGGCCTCCTTCTCTTCCACGAAGGCCGCTACTTCGAAGCCCGCCGCCTATGCTCCGGCGCTGCAAAATTCTTCGATCAAGCAACTCTTCCCGGCAAGGCGGCTCTCGCCCATCTTCTCCTCGCGCGCGTGGCGCTACAGGTTGGGGAGCTCCAGGCCGCACAATCCGAAACTGACGCAGCCATAGCCAAGATTTCCGGCATTCAAGCTCCCGTCCTTGCTTACCAAACTCATTTCCTCCGTGGCCAACTCGCGCAAACCCGCGGCGATCGCCCCGCCGCCTACGCTGCCTTTCAAGAAGCGCGCAAATCGTTGGAAGCCCTGCGTAGTCGCCTCCACGCCGAAGAGCTTAAAATTTCCTTTGTAAAAAACCGCCTGCAAGTCTACGAAGCGCTAGTCGATTTGCACCTCAGCGGCGATGGCGGCGAGTCCTCCGCGGCCGAAGCCTTCTCCTGCATCGAAGCCGCCAAGTCCCGCAGCATGACCGAAATGATTTTCCAAAGCGGCCAAACCCTGCCCCTCGGAGACGTCGGCCAGAGCGAACTCGTACGACGGATTCGCGATCTGCGCGAAGAACTAAACTGGTATTACCACCGCATCGAACTCGAACAACTCCGCCCCGAAGACACTTCCGCCAAACGCCTTCAGCAGCTCCAGGAAAAAGCCATCTCCCACGAAAATGAACTCTTGCGCACTCTCCGGGAACTGCCGGCTCATGAACGTGAAAACACTACTCTCGAAGCCCCGGCGGATTTCTCTCTTCATAAATTACAGGCTACACTCCCCGCCGATACTGCGCTCATCGAATACTATTCGACAGGAGATCGCCTCGTCGCCGCTATAGTCACTCGAAACTCCTTCGATATCACTCCCATCACTGTTTTCTCACGCGTCCTTCATTTCCTCCACCTTCTCCGTTTCCAGCTCTCGAAATTCCGCATGGGCGCGACGTACACTCAGCGCTTCGAACAGCCCCTCCTACAGGCCACTCAAAGCCATTTAGAAGCTCTGTATGTGGAGCTGGTCGCCCCGCTGCGCTCTCATCTACAAGCCAAACGCTTGATCTTCGTTCCCCATGGACCGCTTCACTTCCTTCCCTTCCATGCTCTCAAAAACGGCGACACCTATCTTTGTGACACTCACACAATTTCGTATGCCCCGAGCGCCACGGTCTTTGCGCTCTGCCAGGCAAAAGTCCCCAACGATAAGTCTGCTTCGCTAGTCATGGGTATCCCAGACGAGCGCGCCCCCCAAATCTTGGCTGAGGTGGAATCCGTAGCCGCCATCCTCCCCAAAACAGAACTCTTCCTCGGCGGTCAAGCCACTGCGGACGTCCTCAAAAACAAAGGCTCACAAAGCGCTCTACTTCACATCGCCACACACGGCACCTACCGCCAGGACAACCCCATGTTTTCCGGCATCCGCCTCGGCGATGGCTACCTTAACCTCTACGATCTCTATCAGATGCGCCTCTCCACTCGCCACGTGACTCTGAGCGGCTGCGCGACAGGGATGAACTTCGTCGCCGCCGGTGACGAGCTCCTCGGCCTCCAGCGCGGACTCTTTTGTGCCGGTGCAGCGTCCCTCCTTCTCTCGCTTTGGGATGTCCACGACCGAAGCACCGCCGGACTCATGCAGTCCTTTTACAGGAGCTATATCGAATCGGGCGACATGGCCGCTTCCCTGCAGTCCGCCATGAAGCAGCTCCGCCAGCAAAACCCCCACCCCTATTTCTGGGCTCCTTTTGTCCTTGTCGGCCAAATAACTGAAACTAATCGCTTTAACTAATTCCATCGAGGTTATATTTTCCGGAGTCCTAGCTCCCCTTACACAATGGGAGAAGTTGAATCCTTGCCGCCGCTGGGGAGCGGAGTGGCAGAGAAGGAAATCAGGGGGGAAGAGATAATGAAGCACTTTGCAACACAGGAGTGGGTTGATTTCGTGAATCAGGTGCTCACAACCGGCCGGGCAAACGTGATGCAAAAGCACCTCGCAACTGGTTGCAAACGCTGCAAGGAGACGGTTTCGCTTTGGCAAAAAGTCAGCAAAACAGCAGCCCCAGAGGCGAGTTATCAACCTTCGGCAGACACTGTGCGCCTGGCCAAGGCAGCCTTCGTATCATCTGGCTTGGCCCAGACCAAGAGGGATTCGCAAGGCCTCATCGAAGTTCTGTTCGACAGCTTCCTGCAGCCCGCCCTCGCCGGCGCTCGTTCGGTCGTAGTAGGAACAAGACAAATGCTTTATAGGGCAGATCCGTTCCAAGTCGACATTCAGATTGAGCTCAGGCCGGGCACCAACCGCCTCGTCATCACTGGTCAGTTGCTCGACCTCAGCCATCCCGGCGTCACCAGCGGCAACATCAAAGTATCACTCTCCAATCACCGCGGAAACACTGTCCTTGCCACCACCAATCAGTTTGGCGAGTTCTCCGGCGAAATCGAAAACTCGGGCGATCTTGAGCTTTCCATACCCAGCGAGGGCGATAAGCCCATTGTCATTTCCTTGCGAAATGCTCTGGGGAATTTACGCGGAGGCAATTCGTGAACTCAGCCTCCGGAACGCACATTACAAGGGAGTCCCATTTTGGTACGAAAGTACCAGAATCCCTTGTAGCTTTTGTCCGGCACCAAGAAACCACCCGTACTATTTGTCCAAAGGAAAGATTCCGCGAGACTTAGCGCGTATCGCTTTTGCGCGGAGGAATGGATGCACGGCTGGTTCAGAGGCAGGAGACCCCAAAAGGGACTAAAAACTATGAAACGTTTCCCCAGCATACTCGTGATCTTGGTTGCTCTTTCTGCGCTGTCGGCAACCCCGGCGGCAGCTCAGAACCGTTACATTGTTAGGACATCCGGAGGCCTTGGCTCGGTTCTAAATCTCTGTTCACTGTTGGGATGCCAGGTTAAAGGCTCCTTGGACGGCAATGTCAACCAGACCTTTCTGGTGACCTCGGCCAACAACCTGGTCGTCAACGTCGTAAACTTCGCCGTGAATCTGGTGGAATCACTGCTAGGCATCCAGAGCATTGAGCCCGACACTGCTTTGGCGGTGCCTCTGCCGCCCCTAAACAGCGTTTCCTCTGGACTAAGCGACACCACACTGGTCAATTACTACGGTGCCCTGGTCATTCACGGATACGCGGCTCAGCCTGCCGCACAGATCATCCGCCTTTCAGACGCTCAGAATGGCTTTAATGTAAGCGGAACGGGAATCGTCGCCGTCATTGATACAGGCGTTGATCCAAATCATCCCGTTCTTTCCCCCGTTCTCCTGCAAGGTTACGACTTTACTCGCAGTCAGCCGGGTGCCTCGGAATGGCTTGACGTATCTTCTACTGGCATAAGCACGACTACTTCATCGAGTGCGCAGCCCGCGGTGGTACAACAGTCCAGCGCCGCCGTACTCGATCAGTCTTCCGCCGCCGTTCTGGATGGCTCGCCCTATGTGGCCTTTGGCCACGGCACGATGACTTCAGGGCTAGTCCACCTTGTCGCGCCGATGGCCAAAATCCTGCCCCTGAAAGCCTTTTCATCCAACGGTACCGGCAATCTTTCCAACATTGTGGCTGCTCTGTACTACGCCGTCCAGAATAAGGCGAATGTCGTGAACATGAGCTTTGACGTCTCCTATCGTTCACCAGCACTCTCCCAAGCGATTTCTTACGCTAATAAAGCCGGCGTTGTGCTCGTGGCAGCGGCGGGCAACGAAAATACAAGCGCGCCGGTCTACCCGGCCTCCATCTCCAGCTCCGTAATGGGCATTGCCTCTACCACGGATTGGGATACGCGCTCTTCCTTCTCGAACTATGGCACCGCCGACGTCTGGATTGCGGGTCCCGGCGAGAACGTGATCAGCACGTACCCCGGCGGAACTTATGGCAGTGAATCCGGCACCTCGTTCAGCGCTCCGCTAGTGGCAGGAACCGTTGCTCTAATGCTCAGCGTCAAGCAGCCTCTTAACCAGTCGCAGGCTGCTAGTGCGCTCTCTCACGCGCGGGTGCTGACCCCAGACCTCAACCATGGCCGACTGGACACATATCACACCCTCTCGGCCTGGCAGAACTCGGGCTGGTCGTGGTCTTGGTAAGAAGCATGTCTGACGAGTGGATTCCGGCGTTCAACGCGGGCTCAGGGCTGCGCGGGGTGCCGGAATCGCTGCGTATCAAGCAGGTGGAAGAACAAGTCTCTGCCCTTCGCAGTTCGGTCATCTGCGCCTTCAACCAGCTTCTGGACCTTAAGGATCTCAACACCGGCGTCCACAGCACTCGCCTGGCAGAATGGGGCATGCGGATAGGGCAAGAACTCGGACTCAACGAAGCAGAACTCCAAAACCTGGAAGTCGCCGCACTTCTTCACGACATCGGCAAAGTCGGCGTCCCAGACTCCATTCTAAAAAAGCCCGCAAAGCTCGACGAAGAAGAATACGCCCTGATGAAGAAGCATCCCGAATACGGCTGGGCAGTTCTGCGCATGCTTCCGGGATTCGAACGCGCGGCCTTGGACATTCTTCACCACCACGAATCTTACGACGGCAAAGGCTATCCTGCAGGTCTGAAGGAAACGGAGATTCCCATTGTCTCGCGCATCGTCACGGTGATCGACGCCTTCGATGCCATGGTCTCTTCCCGCCCCTACCGCAAAGGCCTTCCCCACGAAGAAGCCGTCCGCCGCCTCATTCAGTCTAGCGGTACGCAATTCGACTCCGCCGTTGTGAAGTGTTTCCTCTCCTTCGCGCAAGCAGAAATGGCCACCGTCTTCGCCGCCGCTGGCACATCTGTCTCCTCGGCTCTGTAAAATCGACCAAGTCCGGAAACGCAGTCCGCGAATCCACGAAGGATTCGCACATGCCAACTCAGACCTGCTCAGCTCGCTCGACAGTCTCCTGTGCCTGTCCTTCTCGCTCGCGCCTCATGCGCGCTGCAACCAGTCTAATCTCCTCATACGTAATTTCCGGCGGTAAAGCTTCCTTCAACTGTTTCAGCCGTTCGAATCCGATAAGCGTGCAAGCCTCTTCGATTTTCTCTTGCTTCCCAGCGTCCATCCAGCTTGACTGGAATTCCAATTCTCCTTTTTCGATCAGCCCCACAATCAAGCTGACGACGCTCGACAATTGCCGCCCGCGCACCTTCGCAATTTCCTCAAGCGTGCGCCCTTCCGCCAGCAATCGCATCGTCTCTTCCGCAGGCTTCGCTTTTTCCTCTCCCTGCTTCGCCGCTCGCGCGCCGCGGCCAAACTCCTCCAATGCATCCAGGATCACTTGCCCATACATCTCGGTCTTCTTATCGCCAAACCCCGAAACTCCCCGAAGTTCGCCCAATGTCCGCGGCCGCACTCGGCAAAGCTCGTCCAGTGAAGCGTCATGCATCACGACATATGCCGGAAAGCCGCGTTCCCTTGCCATTGTCCGGCGCCACTCGCGAAGGTATTTACGCAACTCGACATCAACTCCGGCCGCCGCACCGCTGACCGTCGAATTCAATGCTGAAATATTTGCCAGCTCCCGCTGAGTTTCCTTTGCCCTAAAAACACGGCCGCCGGTCGCACTTCCTGCCGCCGCTGCAGCCACGCGCTTCTTCGCTCTTGTCGGCGGCGCAGCCGCTGCCAACCACTCCGGCTCTCCGACGCACACATCGCAGGCTCCGCACGACTTCCATTTCCGATTCTCGCCAAAATGCGAGCAAATCTGATTATGTCGGCACGCTCGCGCTTCCACGAACCCGCGAATCTCGTGATACCGCCGCCAAGCGCGCTGTTTTTCCGCCTCGTCCGTCAACTGTTCCACAAAATACGTCAGCAACCCCACATCGCGCTTCTGCCACAGCAAAATACAATCCGCTGGATCGCCGTCGCGCCCCGCCCGCCCCGCTTCCTGGTAATACTGCTCGATCGATTTCGGCAACGACAAATGAATCACCGCGCGCACTGCCGCCTTGTTGATTCCCAATCCGAACGCAATCGTCCCCACCAAAACGCGCACTTCGTCGGACATCCAGCGCTCCTGATTCCGACGCCTTATGTCGCTTTCCATCTTCCCGTGATAAGCAATCGCCGAAATCCCGTGCTCCCCCAAAAAATCCACAGTCTCTTCCACTCGCGCAATCGTCGGCGCATACACAATCACATTGCTGTCCGCATATTTTCGGAGCGCTCGAATCAAAAGCTCGTCCTGCGTCTTGCCCACGCATTCCTTCACTATGTACTGCAAATTCGGCCGGTGGAAGCTAGCGATGTACTTATCCGGCTCGCGCAGCTTCAACTGCTCGATGATGTCGTGCCTCACCCGCCTCGTCGCGCTAGCAGTAAACGCCGCAATCGGCAGCTCCGCGAAGTGTTTCCGCAGAGAGCTCAATTGCCGGTATTCCGGCCTGAATTCGTGCCCCCACTCCGAAATGCAGTGCGCTTCATCAATCGCAAAAAACGAAACCGGCACGCGCCGCAACCACCCAATCGTGTCCTCCCGCGCCAGCCGCTCCGGCGAAAGATATAAAAGCCGGTACGCCCCTTCGATCGCCTTATGCAAAACCCATGACTGCACATCTCCCGCTAGCGTGCTGTTCAACAACGCCGACGGAATCCCCATCTGCGTGAGTTGCGCCACTTGGTCCTGCATCAATGCAATCAGCGGCGAGACCACGATCACGGTTTTTTCCTGCAAAATCGCGGCCGGCAATTGATAGCAAAGCGATTTGCCGCCGCCGGTCGGCATCACCACACAAGTGTCCCGCCCGCCCAGCAAACTCCGAACAATATTTTCCTGCAACGGACGAAACGCGTCGTAACCCCAGTATTGCCTCAGCGCCCGCAGCAACTCAGTGTCCGGATTCATGCACAGAGTATAGATGCCGCGTGCGCCATGGTCCATGCAGACATATCTCTTGACAATGGTTCGCCAAGGGCGTAACTCAACATCCGCAATCCATGCTTCCTAGTTTGGGCGGCGGCAATCCAGGCTCTACGACTCTGCCTCCCGCGAGGAATTTTTCGCAGCTCAAGCAGTTCTGATGGAATCCCACTTCCCTCTGGAGGACTGTCTGTGACTTGGAATCAAATCTACGATCCGCTCGGCCATTGGTGGCTCTCCACGCTCGTCGCCGCTCTCCCCGTCGTCGTTCTTCTCGGCCTGCTCGCCGGCTTCAAAGTCCGCGCGCACCTCTGCGCCGTCGCAGGCGCTGCCACGGCGATTCTCTGCGCCATCCTCGTCTTCCACATGCCCGCCCAGATGGCCGTCAGCAGCTTCCTCTACGGCTCCGCCTACGGCCTGCTAAAAATCGTCTGGATCGTCATCGCCGCCGTCTTCCTCTACGACATCTCCGTCGAAACCGGTCAATTTGAAATCATGAAGCAGTCCGTCGCCGCCATCACCCCCGACCGTCGCCTGCAACTCCTCCTCGTCGCCTTCTGCTTCGGCGCCTTCATCGAAGGCTGCGCCGGATTCGGCGCCCCCGTCGCCATCGCCGGCGCCTTCATGATCGGCCTCGGCTTCAAACCCTTCCACGCCGCCGCGCTCAACCTCATCGCCAACACCGCCCCGGTCGCTTGGGGCGCCATCGGCACTCCCGTCCACGCCCTTGCCTCCGTCACCGCCCTCAACGAAAGCGATCTCAGCGCCATGATCGGCCGCATCCTCCCGATCACCGCGGTAATTGTCCCCTTCTGGCTCGTTCGCGCCATGGTCAGTTGGTCGGAAACCTGGGAAGTTTTTCCCGCGATCCTGGTAGTCGGCCTCTCTTTCGCGGGAACGCAATTCTTCTGGGCCAACTACATGGACAGCAATCTCGTAGACATCGCGGCGGGCGTAGTCTCTTTGATCGCCACCATGCTTTTCCTCCGCGTCTGGAAGCCCAAGCGCATCTGGCGCTTCGAAGGTGAACGCGAAGAAGACGCTGCAAAAGTCGCTCGCAACGAAGTCGCCAAGCATTACACCGCCGGCCAAATCGCCAAAGCCTGGCTCCCCTTTGCCATCCTCTCACTGTTCGTTCTCGCGTGGGGACTCCCCAGCATCAAGCTGGCGATGAACAAAGCCACTACTCCCGCCTTCACTGTCGTGATGCCCGACGGCAAAAATCGCCCCGGCCCCGCCGGATGGGACTGGCCCTATCTCCACGCCAAAGTTTTCCGCACCGCTCCCGTCGTAGCCAAACCCGCCGCAGAAGCCGCCCGCTTCGATTTCAACTGGCTCACTGCCACCGGTACCGGCTGCTTCCTGGCCGCTCTAGTCTCCGGCCTGATCCTCGGCCTCAGCCCTGGCAAAATCCTGAAAATCTTCGGCGGCACACTTTTCCGCCTGCGCTTCGCCATCGTCGCCATGACCTGCATGCTCGGCCTAGGCTACGTCACGCGCTACTCCGGCATGGACGCCGTCCTCGGCCTGGCCTTCACGCGCACCGGCTGGTTCTTCCCCTTCTTCGGCGCCTTCATCGGCTGGCTTGGCGTCGCCCTCACCGGCAGCGACACTTCCTCCAACGTTCTCTTCGGCGGCCTGCAAAAAATCACCGCCCAGCAACTCAACCTCAGCCCTATCCTCATGTGCGCCACCAACAGCGCCGGCGGCGTCATGGGCAAAATGATCGACGCCCAATCCATCTGCATCGCCACCGCCGCCACCAACCAAGTCGGCCAAGAAGGCTCCATCTTCCGCTTCGTCTTCTGGCACTCGGTAGCCCTGGCCTCCATCGTCGGCGTAATCGTCATGCTCTACGCCTACCTCTTCCCCCAATTCATCCCCAACGGCCTAACCTTTATCCACTAGCGCGGTCGCATTTTTCGTCGTAAGGGCACGACACGTCGTGCCCTTCTTGCATTAACAAGTCGTTGCTGACATTTGTTTTGGACGACTAACACCGCCATGTCTTCATCAAGAGATTCGTGTCGAGAAAACCTTATCTCCCGGTGATTCGCCCTGACAGCGGCAGGCGAACTCCCCATCCTTCCCCCACCGTAGTATCCTTTCCCCAGTTGAACATGAACATCTCCCTCCTCACCGAACTCCGCAACATCACCGGCCCCCGCGCCGTCATCACCTCCCCCGAGGAACTCCACACCTACGACTCCGACGCCCTAACCAATTTCCGCGCCATGCCCCAAGCCGTTCTACTCCCCTCCTCCACCGCCGAAGTCCAAGCCATCCTTCGCCTCTGCCACCGCGAACGCATCCCCTTCGTAGCCCGCGGCTCCGGCACCGGCCTAAGCGGCGGCGCGCTCCCCATAGAAAACGGCATCGTCATCAGCCTCACCCGCATGAACCGTATCCTCGAAGTCGATCTCCCCAACGCTCGCGTCGTCGTAGAGCCCGGCGTCATCAATCTCGATGTAACCGCCCGCGTCCTCCCGCAAGGCTATTTCTACGCCCCCGACCCCTCCTCGCAATCCATCTGCAGCATCGGCGGCAACGTCGCCGAAAACGCCGGCGGCGCCCACTGCCTCAAATACGGCTTCACCACCACGCACGTTCTCGGCCTTGAAGTCGTCCTCCCCGACGGCACGCTAGTCCACCTCGGCGGCAAAACCCTCGACACCCCCGGCTACGATCTCCTCGGCGTCTTCGTCGGCTCCGAAGGCACGCTCGGCATCGCCACAAAAATGATTCTCCGCATCGTCAAACGCCCCGAATGCGTCCAAACCCTCTTAGCCGCGTTCCCAAGTACCAACGAAGCTGGCGCCGCCGTCAGCAGTATCATCGCCGCTGGCATGCTCCCCGCCGCCATCGAAATGATGGACAACCTCGCCATCCAAGCCGCCGAAGCCGCCGTCCACGCCAACTATCCCAACTGCGGCGCTCTCCTCCTCGTCGAACTCGACGGCCCCATCGCCGAAGTCGAATCCCTGATGGCCCACGTCAACGAAATCTGCGGCGCCCACGCCGCCTCCGAAATCCGCGTCGCCCAATCCGACGCCGAGCGCGCCCTCGTATGGAAAGGCCGCAAAGCCGCCTTCGCCGCCATGGGCCGCATCTCCCCCAACTACATCGTCCAAGACGGCGTCATCCCCCGCACCGCCCTCCCGCAAGTCATGAGCGAAATCTCCCGCCTCAGCGCCGAAGCCGGTATCCGCGTCGCCAACGTCTTTCACGCCGGCGACGGCAACCTTCACCCGCTCGTCCTCTATGACGCACGCAACCCGGGCCAGCAACACGCCGCCGAAGCCCTCTCGGCCAAAATCCTCGACCTCTGCATCGCCGCCGGCGGCTCCATCACCGGCGAACACGGCGTAGGCCAGGACAAAAAATACGCCATGGCCAAAATGTTCGCCGAACCCGACCTAGCCACCATGCAACGCGTCCGCTGCGCCTTCGACCCGTTGCAACTAAGCAATCCCACAAAAGTTTTTCCCACCCCCCGCCTCTGCGGCGAAAAACCCGGCGAATACACTCCCCACCCCGCCGAACTCTCCGGCGCCGCCGACCGCTTCTAAAGCGTTAGAGCGCAACAGTGGCAACCTTGATTCTGAAAGGAACGGTTCGAGGCGTTAGCGCAGAGGACCTGCGGCCCTTCACGACCGAGATTCTGGTATAACCAAATAGAACCCAGTGCTCCTAGGTATTTGCCTGCCGCGAGGCTCTATCTCGACGACATCGAACGAATCATCCAGATCTTTGTCGAAGCTGAAAAGGAACGCAGCGAAGAGCTGCGAATCCCTGGCCGACACGAGCCAGCTGAAGTCTTTTCTCAAGTTCAGGACCAAACCACTATCCAAGACCTCGCTCGAATCCATCCCGATTTCACTAACGACTTCTATGTGGAGGTGAGAAAATCCGTCGGTTTTAATGGTCACGTGCGGATAACTAGCTCCAACACGACTTGGTACGATTACGGCCTGACCGATAATGAAGAATGGGGAATGTTTCACAAGCTAGAGGCACTCCTTGGCGCGAGAAAGCTCTCATGGAAGAGTCTCCTTCACGCTCGCGCACGCTTGATTCGAGACACGGGTCAACTCGCTGCGCTTACCGTCAGGCTGAGCGCGCGTCAGAGGTTGTAGCCGCCGGTGTTCGCGATCTAAGTCTCTGGAGAATACTCATGATTGCACTTGGGACGGAACTGAAGTGGATCGCGCTGACTGCGCTCATGCTCTGGGGCGCGGCAGCGCAGTCCCAGCTTCCAGATAGATTCACGAATTTGAAAGTCTTGCCGAAGGATATTTCCAAGGCGGAGTTGCAGTCCACGATGCGGGGATTTGCCTTTGCACTGAATGTTCGATGCGACCACTGCCACGCTGAGAAACCGGGCGGAAAAAAGTTCGAAATGGACTTCGCAGCCGACGACAAGGAAGCCAAGAAGACGGCGAGGCTGATGATCGAGATGGTGGCGACGATCAACCGGGACTACATCAAGAAAGTCTCCACAACTCCCATCCCCGTGCAATGCGTAACCTGTCATCACGGCTTAACCGAACCGCGCACGTTAAACAGCGTTCTAGCCGAAGCGATCGAAAAGAAAGGCATCGACTCCGCGGTAGCTCTGTACCACGATTTGCGACAGAAGTACTACGGAAGTGGACAGTATGATTTCGGCGAGACGTCGCTGAATCAGCTGAGTGAATCCCTGCTCGCGCAAAAGAAAAACAAAGAAGCCACGGCAATTATGGAAATGAGCTTCGATTCCAACCATCCGGATTCCGTGTGGTCTTATCACATGCTTGCAATGGCTCATCAAGCCAACGGACAAATCGACAAGGCCATTGCCGACTACCGCAAAGTGCTGGAACTGCACCCAGATGATACCTGGGCCAAAGACCAGATCGTTTCTCTATCGAAAGACAAATAAGCACAGGCCGTTTGATTTTCTTTACCGCTTGCTACACGATAGTTTGCGGGCAGCAGCGAGTCCGACACCATCCAGCGGCGTCACATTCCTACAGCGCTTTCAAGATTCTTAGGAGCGCTTGTCTATTCGTTCTTCCAGCACCCCGGCCACGGTGTCGCGACCGCATGATGCAATTCACGCCTCAAAGGATTAGACTTGGCCATAGCGCACTCACGCGATCCTCGCAGCTCTGCATCAATGCTGCAAGGAGGGTACCTATATGCCGCTCGTTGTCCTCCGTTTTTCAACTCTAAGGAAAATCTCGACGATTGCTGCCTGCCTGCTGGCCTGCGTTTGCTTTCAGACCCTCACTGCCTCAGCGCAACACGTTGGCCACGTTGGCGGGGGCGGACACTTCACGCCTAGGGGCCGTGCAAGCGCACCGCGCCTAGGCGCACCGCATATCGTTGCTCCGCCTGCGCCAGCTTCGCGCGCAATCTTTTTTCACCCTCGGGTCGGCGTTCCGGGGCGCCCCTTTCCAATTTTTCGCCGCCCTTTCTTCATCCGTGCGCCGTTTTTCAGGCCTTGGGAGCGCTTCGACTCTTCTTGGTGGCTCAACTGTGGCCCGATTTGGGGTTGGAACTACGGCTGCGGCGATTTCTTCCTTCCCGAATATACTCTTGAACATTATCTCGCTCCGCCCCTGACGTACAACACTACTGTTTACGTATACAGCCAAGATGGGCAGCCGCTAGTCCAGCTCTTTTTGAAGGACGGCACGGTGTACAGCGTGAACGACTACTGGTTCGTCGACAACCAAATTCATTTCACCATGCTCGATGAGAGTGGCACGAGATCTGTCGAGCACGTGATCGCCTTCGAGGATTTGAATGTACAGAGAACCATCGACGTGAATAGCCGCCGAGGATTCCGTGTCGTGATGCGCAACGAGCCCCTGGAGCAGTATGCGCGAGATTGTCCCGATCTCACGCCGCCACTCCTACAGCTTCCTCAAAAGAACTAACCCGCCCCCACTACTATCGTTTGAGCGCAGGTGCCCCAACCTCGTCTTTTGAGGCGGGGCTTTCGCTTCGCGCCACTTTATGCCGTGCTCGCAGACACAGCCTGCGGTAGCGGAAACTGCTCAATTTTGGTCGCCAGCGCAGTGCGCGTCTCACTCGTAAATTCATTCCCGAAAATCGCCGCGCAAATCCGCGCCACGGCGAACATGACGATATATCCTACGATCGCCCACGCAATCGCTACCACGATCGTCAGAATCAAAGCAAATCCAAGCCGCGTAGCCAGCGTGAGCGCGACAAACAAGAGGAACAGCGGCACCATCGAAATGTAAGTGAAGCTCTTTTCCATGACGCTCATCAATCTGGACTGCCAGGACACTCTCACTCGCACACGGTGCGGCTTCTGTGCCAGCGGCTTGATTTCCACTCGCGCTCCACTGAACCATCCTCTTTGCAAGTCGACCAGCCACTCCCTCCTGCGCGGATCTTTCTCTTTTTTCTCCACGTTCACCCGATAACCCAATTGCGCCGGGTACTGGTGTCCCAGTCGCATCGCAATGTCGTCCGCGTACCGGCTAAACAGCAGTGGATTGTCCAGCGATGGCCGTTCGAACCCCGTTTCAAACGCGTCAAATTTGTCAACCATGCGCTAAATCCACTTTCTGCCCGCTGGTTGCCGGCCCAATTTCCTGTTCACGGCCATGTACCGCCGCATCATTCGCAACGAACACCACTCAAGCGTCACGCGTTTTTGTTGGTCGATTTTCATGGCCACGGCGTCGCGGTGCTTTTCGCAATACGGAATCCCTTTGGCTTTTCCGCTCGTCACCCAAAGCCGCCCAAAGGCTAGATTCCCGTAGCTCACGCTGTGCGTTTTTACTTCATCTAGCCGCGTCGGTGGCTCTCCGCAAGCCACGCATCCTTTCGGCCAAACTCCGCCGTCAAAAACTGGCGAAACAAACTTCGGCACTTCGCTCACCGCATTCGGATCGGACGCTCGCACGCGCCCCCCGGAATACTCCGAGTATTCAAAACAGCTTTTGCACTGCACGACTTTCCCTTCTTTTTCCGGGCTCAGCCCCGCGATGGGCTCGAACACGGCCGCGCAATAAGGACACGCCGCCACCCAATAGCTCGACGAAAACGCCGCAGACAGCATCAGTACCGTCAACAGGCCAAATACTCCGCCGAGAATCCAGTGGCTGTAATAGAAAAATGCCGCAGCAATCAGCCCAAACAGCGCCGCAATTGCGCAGTTCGTGGCGATATGTTTCGTCCGCACCGGCCCCACCGGCTTCGCCAGTGACGTGGTTCGCTGTGGAACCGGCGGATCCTCACTCTCAATCAAATTGCCTAACAATTCTTGGTAGGTGGCCATCCCTGAATGTCCTCCTATGGCCGCTCCGTGGCCTGATTGCTTTCAGAATACCGGTCATTCACGCAACCCGCTCACACGCTCTCCTTGTCCATATCCAATCAGATAGTTCACCTTTGGCGACATCGTCTTTGTCCAATGGGAATAAATCAGTGCGGATCACACCTGCCCGGTGCAACATTTCCATCAAAATTTGTGCCGAGCGCCCCGAAGAAGCAATAGGCAGCACGCTGGGCAGACCAGAGCTGCGCAGAATTCTAGCGCCCGCAGACGACCGGCAACAGCACGTCTGTCCAACTTCGCTAACATTATCTACTGATCCCAATCAAGCCGCGCACCTGCGCCACGCGCCAAAATCTCCCATGGAATGTTCGCGTTAGGCGTTCACCTTTTTTCCACCCACGGTCCAGACCCCGTGCATTGGCACGCAAATCCGCGTGTGAGATGAATGGCGCAAGATGGAGCCGTACTCGTGGCGGCCGCTCGAAATAGAAAAAACGAAAGGATCAAGTTTATGAACACTTACAAACAGTTGCTGCCCAGAACGATCTTGTTCGGTTCCCTCGGCCTCGCCGCGATGCTGCTAGTCTCTACGCCATCCTGCAAAGCACAGGAAGTGAGTCCCGACCATTTCACGGATACTGGCGTGCAAGACGTTTACGAAGGCGCTCCCGCCAAGGTAGCCGCGCCCAAAGCCAAGCAGAACCTGCTCGCCTCGCAAGCGCGCGCCCACCGGATCAATTCGTCAACGACACTGCAAGCCTCCGCCAAGCGCACTTCTCTACTGTATACGCAACCTAGCAACCAGGCGGTCGCAGACAAGCACAAGCCAGCCGCAAGCGCGCCGCAAAAGCAATAATCCAACCGGCGGGCCGGCCCGGTCGTGTACTACGGAGCGCCAAACTGAACTTCGGGATAGAGCTGAGAAGGCCGGTTAAGCAAGTCTGCCGGAGCGTTCTTCAGATACACATCGAAGAACGTATGCACGCAGTCGGCAGTAATGGCGAGCCCGCGCCATCCTTCCAATCCGCTGACTCCCAACAGGTGCAGCAACTCGATGACGTAATGGCTTTTTACCAGCATCTGGTCGCTGAAACTAAAGTGATTGGCCCCGCGAATCGTTACGAACAGCCGTCCTCTCGGAAGCCGCTCGTAAATCGATCGGAAGTCCGCAAGGATCTGCTTGCTAGCCGGATCGGCCATTTCCCGGCTGTGATCGCTGAGGAGAAACATAAAAGGCTGTTGGAGGCCCTCCTGAACGACGCCCCCATACGGAGCTCCATCAATATCGATCCCCGCCTTGCACCGCGGATCGTCATGGCAGAATTGCAACGCCGTTCCGCCGCCGAACGAATGCCCGAACATGCCGAGCCGCTGCAGATCCAGACGACCCGTGAATTTGCCGGATGGGTCAGCGGCATTCATGCGCTCCAATTGGCTCACCACAAATTTCGTATCGCCGGTCCACATCAGCAGAAGTCTGTTGATCAGGCGACTCGCCTCGTCGGCTGGCAGATTCTCGGGATCGTTCGTCGAAGGTCTGCTGACGACGCGGCCGTCCTCAAGGACGACGACGAACGTTCTGTAAGGCGCGTCGAAGCCAACGACGATGTAGCCGTGACTTGCCAGATCCTCCGCGAGCGTCGTGAAGTCCGTGGTCAAGGCTCCGCCGCCAGCCCGCATAATCACCACTGGATAGGAGCGCTGCTCTGGCGAGACGTCCGGATCAGATGTGCTATGCGTTTGGACCCGCGACAAATCTCGCATAAGAAACCGACTCATCAGAGCGCTTGAATGCTGCTCGAGGGCCGACCGCCACGGCGCGGGCAGATACTCCGCCGGTGCCGCGGATGTCCCAGTCGCTGAAGGGTACCAGATCCAAACCACGACCTCTCGCTTCGCTCTAGGAGTCGGCGCCAATTCGTCCGTCTCGGCGTTGTTGACCCACGTGAACATCGCCCTCCCCACAGCCAAGTGGCCTGTAGGCGCCGGTAAGGTGATTTCTGTTTTGTGCTCCCGCCAAAGTAAGCCGAACAGCACCATCAGTCCAACGACAGCGACCAGGGCCAGTGCTGCGAGGCTCTTGATGAGGCGCATGATAAGGCGCTTGGCAAAGGTGGAAGACTTTCGGCCGCCGTTTGGTAAGTCGGGTGGCGTGTGAGACGAAGACATGGCGCTATTCTACAGAAAGTACTTTGAATTGTAGAGTTAATTCGCTAGCCTCGGCATCCGTGAGCGGTATCACTTGCATTTGCCCCTTTCACTACGCCTGTTTCCGTAACGCACCTTGACGGCGTGTTGCCGTTGTAATGTACTAAGTCTCTCCAATGCCGACCACTCCGCTCGACATCGAACACGAATTCCGCGCCATTCTGGCCCCTGATGCGATCCGCGCCGCCACTGTGGCCGACGCAGTCTGCGGTGTTCAACCGCGGCTTGTCCTCGAACCGTCCAGCGAACAACAACTTACCGCTGTTCTTCGTCTCGCAAATGATGCAAGCCTTGCCGTCGTTCCTCGCGGCGGCGGCACCAAGCTTTCCTGGGGTAACCCTCCCTCTCGCGCCGACGTCATTTTATCCACCGCTCGCCTGGACAAAATCATCGAGCACGCGTGGGCCGACCTCACCGTCAGTGTCGAAGCCGGCTGCACCTTCCAGAAACTGCAGTCCGCGCTCGCTCAACGCGGCCAGCGCCTTGCGCTTGATCCTCTCTGGCCTGCGCAAGCCACCATCGGCGGCGTTCTCTCGACAAAGGACAGTGGTTCGCTGCGCCTCCGCTTCGGCGCATTACGCGACTCGATCATTGGCGTCACTCTCGCTCTTCCTGATGGCACTCTCGCCTCCAGCGGCGGCAAGGTCGTTAAAAATGTTGCAGGCTACGATCTTCCCAAACTCGTTACAGGCGCTCTAGGCACACTAGCTGTCATCACTCGCGCTATCTTCCGACTCCATCCCCTCCCTCGAAACTCGAAGACGCTCTCTATCTCCGGGCGCAATCTCGAAGAAATGCAACGCCTCATCCACGCAGTCCAGGATTCCAAACTGGCTCATACAGCTCTGCAAGCACGAATGGCCCAAGATGCAGAACCGGTTGTGGACATTCTCTTTGAGGGCACCGAAGCAGGCATCGCCGCGCAGGAAGGCCAGTTGCGCGAACTCACGCTTCTCTCTCCCATAGCCGAAGCTCCATCCACCATCTGGAAAGCTTCACAAGATCTTTGGGACGCCGCGAATTCGGCCGCGTTAGCCGTAGCAAAAATCACAACGCTCCCCGCCTCCATCGCGCGCACCATTGAAACCATGCAGCGCATAACGAGCTCCCACAAAACGCACTGGAAGCTAACGATGCAAGCCACCGGCATCGGCTGGCTGCGCCTCGAAGCGTCGCAAGAAAGTCTCCAAACTGTGCTTTCAGATCTTCGCTTTGAACTCGAACGCGACGGCGGCTCGCTGGTAGTGTCCTATCGTCCTAGCGAGATGCAACGCATAGACGTCTGGGGCACTCCCGGCGACGCCCTTCCGCTCATGCGAGCCGTAAAGAATCAGTTCGACCCCAGAAATACCCTAAATCCCGGCCGCTTTCTCGCTGGCGTCTAAAGAAGGAGCTTTCGCTCATGAAAAAACTCCGCTTTGCATTTCCGCTTTTCGCTCTTTCGCTGATCGCTGCCTCGGACCGCGTCGCCGCGCGATCCGCTTCCACCGCATCTCACCCCGAAGTTCACACTCTCAAAATAACCATTCTCTCGACGATGCTCGCCGATGAAGGTATCGGCGAATGGGGTTTCGCAGCTCTTGTTGAGGCAGACGGCCGAAAAATTCTTTTCGACACCGGAGCCCGTCCCAACACTGTTCTCGAAAACGTCCGCGAACTAAAACTCGACCTCAGTGACGTGCAGGACGTGATTCTCAGCCACTTTCATGATGACCACACCACGGGCCTCATAACTCTCCGCCGCGAGTTTCGCAAGTCCAATCCGAATGCCTTCTCTCGCGTCCACGTCGCGCAAGGCATCTTCCTCGAGCGCCGCGGTCACAATCCCAACCCCATGCTCCAGATAAAAAAAGACTACGAGGCCACCGGCGGTGCCTTCGTCATCCACGAAAAACCTGAAGAGCTTTTTCCTGGCATCTGGCTTACGGGCCCGGTTCCACGCGCCTACCCTGAAAAAAATTACCCGGCAGGCACCGAGGTCAACACAGGAACAGACTGGGTCGAAGACACCGTTCCCGACGATCAATCTCTCGTTTTCAACACGTCTCACGGCCTCGTCTTGCTCTCTGGCTGCGGGCATTCCGGCATCATCAACACACTGCAATACGCTCGCGGTTTTCTCCGCCCCGCTCCTATCGACGCCGCCATCGGCGGCTTCCATCTGTTTGCCGCCACCGACCAGCAACTAGCCTGGACCGCCTCCAAGCTGAAGGAATATCAAACCGCCCGCATTCTTGGTGCGCACTGCACCGGAATCGAAAGTGTCTACCGCCTCCGCGAACTCCTCGGCCTCACTCGCCAAACCTGTCTTGTTGGAACCATCGGCGCAGTTTACGACCTCAACAGCGGAATCAAGACCGGCCCTATCGCCCGCTAATTTTCAAACCAAATGTGAGGTGTGATTCATGAGCCTTACGACGCAGTTAAGCATTCCAAAAAGACCAGCCCTGCGTTGGATCGTTTCCGTCTTCCTCTCGCTAGGCGTTGCCGTCTTTACTTCTGCTCAATCGCCGGCTTCCGTAGTCTCCGCGTCGCAACCCAATCGCGCGAACGCCGTGCTTCTCGAAACTCTTTCGTGGGACGAAGCGGAGCACGTCCTCACGCCCGATGCAGTCGTCGTGATCGCTCTTGGCGCCGAATCCAAAGAGCACGGCCGTCATCTCCAGCTCAACAACGATTTCCTGATGGCCGAATATCTCAAAAAGCGTGTCCTCGCCGCCGCCCCGCAAAACGTCGTCGTCGCTCCCACCATCAACTACAGCTTCTATCCTGCCTTTCTCGAATATCCCGGCTCGACATCTCTCAGCTTCGACACTGCTCGCGCGATGCTCACCGACATCGTCCACGCGCTCGCGCATTACGGGCCGCGCCGCTTCTACATCCTCAACACAGGCATCTCCACGCTTAGCCCGCTCGCCAAAGCCGCCAGCGATCTCGCCAAAAACGGCGTCCTCCTCCACTACACCGACCTCACCAAAGACGATCCAGTCGAAAAGAAGGTTCGCCAATCCGGCGGCACTCACGCCGACGAAATCGAAACTTCGATGATCCTCTACATCGCACCCGAATCTGTGCGCATGAAAAAAGCGGTCCGCGATCTCAATCCCAATCAACCTGGCGGCCTAACTCGCGATCCTCAAGGAAAAGGGATCTATTCGCCCACCGGAGCCTGGGGTGATCCCACGCTCGCCACCCGCGAAAAAGGCCAAGCCGTCACTGAGTCCCTCGTCTCCACCATCCTGAAAGATATCGATGATCTCCGCCAAACTCCTCTTCCACCGGCTAAGTGATTTAGTCCAGCGGAAGAGCACTACGTTAAGGTTCTGAGGAATGAATTTCGTTTCTTAGCCCGCGTTTGCCAGCAGCACCGCCATTCGGTTATGTTCACGAGTGGCAGCCAGAAGCGATCTTTCATGACTACTCTTCCCGACGCAAATCCATTGCCGAGCGCATTCGACGCGCACCACCCGCCCTCCAAGCCAATCATCGAGACTTGCGTCCACTGCGGCTTTTGCCTTCCCGTCTGCCCCACTTACGTCCTCTGGAACGAAGAAATGGATTCCCCTCGCGGCCGCATCTACCTGATGAAACTCGCCAGTGAAGGCGGCGCGACCATAAATCCGCAGTGGGTCAGCCACTTCGACTCCTGCCTCGGCTGCATGGCCTGCATGACCGCCTGCCCTTCCGGCGTCGACTACGGAAAATTAATCGAAGCCACTCGCGCCCAAATCGAGCGCCATCATCCGCGCTCGCTCGGCGAAAAACTCCACCGCCGTTTTCTGTTCGCCATCTTCACGCGCCCGGACCGCCTCCGGCTTCTCCGGTTGCCGCTGATCGCCTACCAAAAATCCGGCCTGCAAACGTTAGTTCGCGGCGTTGGCCTCCTCAAGCTTTTCCCGAAGCGCTTGCAATCCATGGAAGCGCTAATGCCGAAGCTCGCAAAAAATGAGCGCGTCCCGGAAATCACTCCGGCTCAAGGTACGCAACGCAAGCGAGTCGGGCTCTTGCTAGGCTGTGTACAGCGCGAATTCTTTCCTCAAGTGAACGCAGCCAGCGCTCGCGTACTAGCAGCTGAGGGCTGCGAAGTCGTCGCGCCGCAAGACCAACCGTGTTGCGGCGCTCTGATGGTTCATGCCGGAGAAGAAGAAGGCACTTTGGCGCTCGCCAGAAAAACCATAAACGTGTTCGAGCGCGCCAACGTCGAGATCATCGTCACCAACGCCGCAGGCTGCGGCTCAAATGTAAAGGAATACGGCCATCTGCTTCGCGACGATCCGAACTATGCAGATCGCGCCAAAGCATTCGCTGCAAAGTGCAAGGACATCTCCGAAGTTCTCACTGAGCTTCCGCCGCGCGCCGCAAGAAATCCCCTCCGCCTCCGCGTAGCCTTCCATGATTCCTGCCATCTGCAGCACGCCCAAGGCGTTCGCTCTCAACCTCGACAACTGCTAGCAGACATTCCCGGTATCGAGCTAACCGAAATCCCAGAAGCCGCCATCTGCTGCGGCTCAGCGGGAATCTACAATCTGGTGCAACCCGACGCCGCCAACGCCCTAGGCGATCGCAAAGCCCAACTTATCGTCCCGCTCAACGCCGAGGTGGTCGCCACCGGCAACCCCGGCTGCCTGCTCCAGCTCCATTCCTCGCTGGCCCGCCTGGGCCACCAGACGCCGGTAGTCCACACCATTCAACTCCTAGACGCCTCCATCCGCGCCGCTAAGTTGCCTTCCTCTTCCACGCCCCGAGAATCGCCCCCATCAAACAAAGCCCTACAAGCGGATAAAACTCATTAATCGCAAACAGCTGCTTTGACCGCATTTCATACATATACGTGGTGTAAACAATCGGACCCACAATTCCGATCCACAAAAAGACGCCGACCGCAGCACCGCGCGCGGCAGTATTCGCGTTGCGCCAGATGCAGATCTGCGCAAGAACAAACGCGATCAGCAGGTTTAGCAGAAAAGTGAGGATGAACGGCCAGATCCACACCGGATTTGCTGAACTGGCTTGCTCTGCTGACATTTTCTCGAGCGCCATCCATTGCTTGCCGAACAACAAGTCGAACCACAGCCCTCCGAGAATCCAATACGCCAAAGCCGAGACAATCACCGCCCAATAATTTGTCTTCATCGCTCGCTCCTCATCTATCTCTCTCTTTGGCCCATGTCCCGTCAACGATATCCCAGCACGAAAAAATAAACAGTCATCGCGGCCCCAACCAAGATCACAAAGGCCCGTATCCATGACTGCGGCAGCTTCTGCGCATAATGCGCCGCGAAGTACCCGCCCAGAATCGCTCCCACGGTCATCACTATGGCCTGTGGCCACACGATCGCGCCAGTAATGACAAACGTAACCGTCGCCACACCATTGATCACGCCGCCCAGCACAACTTTCAGCGCGTTCATGTCATGAATGTCCGTCATGCCCATCGCGGCCAGCATTGCCAGATTCATGATTCCTATCCCGCCGCCGAAATAGCCTCCGTAGACCGCCACCATCAGCTCAAAAACCGAAGCACCCGCGATCGCTCCCCGGCTCGCTTCGCTGGAAATTCCAGCGGCGATGCGTCCCGTCAGGTGTTTGCCGAACGCAAACAAAAGCGTTGCGCTGAGCATCAGCCACGGCATAACCTTCAAAAAAGTCTGCGCCGGTGTTTTGATCAGAAGGAAAGCGCCTGCAAGCCCGCCAACCACGCTGGTCACAATCAGAGGAATCATCACCCGGCGCGAAATACTCAGTCGATTCCTGTACGCCCCGCCGCTGGCCGTGACGCCGACCCAAAGCGCCAGCGTGTTTGTGGCATTTGCTGACACGGGTGGCACTCCCGTGAACATGAGTGCAGGAAACGCCACAAAACTACCGCCCCCAGCAACGGCGTTAATGGCCCCACCTAGCGCCCCGGCGAAAAGAAGAAATATGGCGTTGTGTAAGTTCAAACAAGTCTTCTATCACGTTTCGCGCCCGGCGCTCCACTCAGAACGCAACCCCATTCGAACCACAGGGCGTTCTCCACCGGCGCGAGTCCATGCCCAGAGCTTCCTGGCGACGCTGAGCTTTTTCCTGACGCCGAGCTTCCTCCCGCGCCCCAAGTCCTTTCCCCAAGTCCTTTCTTGACAAGCCGCCTCGCTCCGTATATGTACGGTCAGTTTCTTGAGCCTCTTCCCCATCGGAGACCTGACTCGAATTCTCGAACGCGAGTCACAGGGGGTATTCCTGATGAAAGAGTGCGTGCCACGAGCCGTGGTGTCTTTCATCTTTCGGACCATCGTGCGGATCATCCGGCTCGTTGTTTGAATCTGGGTTTGAATCTGGGACCAGGACCTGAATTCATCGAGTTACGCAACAGGAGGAAGCATGGGAAGCCAGGCAGGAACAATGACAAGTGCAGGCGGCCAAGACTACAGCATCTCGAAAGTAATTCTCGCCTCCGCAGTAGGCACGATGATCGAGTGGTACGACTTCTACATTTTCGGCAGCCTCGCCGCCGTTCTCTCTCCAAAATTCTACCCGGCCGGCAACGATACCATCGCGCTGATTGCTTACCTCTCAACGTTTGCCGTGGGTTTCCTCGTCCGGCCTTTTGGCGCGCTGTTTTTCGGCCGCATCGGCGACCTCGTCGGCCGCAAATACGCATTCCTGGTCACGCTGTCGATCATGGGAGGCGCGACGGCTCTCATCGGTTTCCTCCCCACTTTTCAAACTGCCGGATGGTTTGCGCCGATCACTCTTCTTCTCATTCGCGTCCTGCAAGGCCTGGCTCTGGGCGGCGAATATGGCGGCGCAACCGTGTACGTCGCGGAACACGTCCCAGATGGCAAGCGCGGTTTTTATACCAGCTTCATCCAAATCACAGCAACCCTCGGACTGTTCGTCTCGCTGATCGTAATCCTGGTTACCCAGCAACTTCTTTCTCCTGACGACTTCAAGGCTTGGGGCTGGCGCATCCCGTTCCTAATTTCTATCGTGCTAGTCACGATCTCTCTTTATATTCGCCTGAAGATGAAGGAATCGCCCATTTTCAGCCAGATCAAGAGCGCCGGCATGACTTCCACGCAGCCCCTCAAGGACGCCTTCGCGAAGTGGGACAACCTTAAGCGCGTGCTGATTTCTCTTTTCGGCGCTACCGCCGGGCAAGGCGTTGTCTGGTACACCGGCCAGTTCTACGCGCTTTTCTATCTGCAAACGGTTCTAAAAGTGAACCCTAAGACTTCCAACATCATCGTAGCGATCGCGCTCCTTTGCGCCATGCCATTCTTCACGCTGTTCGGTTCACTCTCCGACAAGATTGGGCGCAAATGGATCATGATGCTTGCCTGCTTGCTGGCCATCATAACTTATATTCCCATCTACAAGGCGATGACCGTCGCCGCGGGAAACAACATCGTCACCGTCAAATCGACGAAGAACAAGGTCACGGGCGCTATTGGTTTGACGCCGATGACCACGGACGCCAATGGTGCTCTGATTGCGGCGAAGGAAGCCCCGAGTCCCAATGTTCCCCTGCTCGTCCTTCTCGTTTTTATCCAAGTGATTTACGTTTGCATGATTTACGGTCCCATTGCTGCCTATCTCGTAGAGGCTTTTCCAGCCAAAATTCGCTATACGTCTCTTTCCTTGCCCTATCACATCGGCAACGGCGTGTTCGGAGGGTTGGTGCCGCTGATCGGCTTGTCGTTGTGCGCAGCCACAGGCAACATTTATGCCGGTCTCTACTACCCCATGATTGTCGCCAGCATAACCTTGGTATTGGGCAGCATCTTGCTCAAGGAAACTTACGGCCACAAGATTTGGGATGAAGTCGGCGGCATGAATAGCACCATCACGCCTCCACTGCGCCACGCGGATTGACTCCCGCGCCCGCGTGGGAGCATCATTTTTGGCGGGCAAGCTGATTTAATGGATGAAATGAGCTTGCTCGAACCAGGCTGTCCTTCGTTGTAGCGTCACAACCGAAATCGAATTTCCAAGGGGAGTTCTCACCGTGGCCAAAGCTCGCCAGAAAACAAATGCGAAGGCGTCAAAGAGCAAGCTCACCGAAGCGCAAATCGCCGTCCATTGGAAAGAAGAAGAGTACCTCTACCCCTCGAAGAAATTCAAAGCTCAAGCCAATCTCGCTGATCTTGCCTTCGTCAAAAAATTCAGCGAAAAAAATTTCCCTGGATGCTTCGACATCTACGCCAAGCTGCTCGATTGGGACAAGCCCTGGCGCAAAACTCTCGACACTTCCAATCCTCCATTCTGGAAATGGTTCGTCGGTGGAAAACTCAATGCCTGCTACAACTGCGTCGACCGCCATCTCGCGAAACACAAAAACAAGGCGGCTCTGATCTTCGTCCCTGAACCAGAAGACGAATCCGCGACGGTCATCACCTATCAGGAGCTCTATAAACGTGTGAACGAAGTCGCCGCCATGCTCCGCGATTTTGCCGGCCTCAAAACGGGCGACCGCGTCACCATTCACATGCCCATGATTCCCGAGCTGCCCATCACCATGCTGGCCTGCGCGCGACTTGGCGTCATTCACTCGGTTGTCTTCGGCGGCTTCAGCGGCGAAGCCTGCGGCCTGCGCGCCGCCGATTCCTGCAGCCGCGTGCTCATCTACTCCGACGGCTATCACCGCAACGGCAAATGGGTGGACCACAAGCCCAGCGCCGATATCGCAGTCGAAACTGCAAAAAAAGAGGGCCAGGTCGTCGACAAAGTCCTCTTCTGGCGGCGGTATGCAGGCCTTTACCGCTCCGAATCCGCCATGATTATGGACCGCGATTTCTTTGTGGACGATGTCCTCAAGGATTACCGCGGCCAAATCGTTGAACCGGTCTCTCAGGATGCCGAAGCTCCGCTTTTCCTTATGTACACCAGCGGCACGACCGGCAAGCCCAAAGGCTGCCAGCATCGCACTGGCGGCTATCTCGCGTATGCCGCAGGCACTTCCAAGTATTACCAGGACATTCATCCTGAGGACGTTTACTGGTGCATGGCCGACATCGGCTGGATCACTGGCCATTCCTACATTGTTTATGGGCCGCTCGCGCTCGGCGCCACTAGCGTCCTTTACGAAGGCGTGCCGCAATTCCCCGATGCCGCACGGCCCTGGCGCATTGCCGAGCGTCTCGACGTCAACATCTTTCATACCTCTCCCACCGCGATTCGCATGCTTCGCAAAGCCGGCGGCGAGGAGCCAAGAAAATACAACTATCATTTCAAACACATGACTACCGTTGGCGAACCGATCGAGCCGGAAGTCTGGCGCTGGTATTATGAAACAGTTGGCAAAGGCGAAGCGGTCATCGTGGATACCTGGTGGCAAACCGAAACTGGCGGCTTCCTTTGCAGCACGAAACCAGCGCTCGACCCTATGAAGCCTGGAAGCGCCGGCCCTGCGGTCCTCGGCATTTATCCTGTGATCTGGGACGAAAACGGCGAGGAAGTAAAACCTGGCTCCGGCAAAGCCGGAAATATCTGTATTCGCAATCCCTGGCCGGGCATCATGCAAACCATTTGGGGCAGTGGGGAACGCTTCGTCAATCAGTACTACAGAAAATACTGCAAGAATCCCAAGAGCAAAGACTGGCGGGATTGGCCTTACTACGCTGCAGACGGCGCCGTCCTTCCCGCGGACGGCTACTACCGTATCCTGGGCCGAGTCGATGACGTGATCAATGTGGCAGGCCACCGCCTCGGCACCAAGGAAGTAGAGTCGGCTTGCCTCAGCATCACGGAAATCGCCGAAGCTGCCGTGGTTCCCGTAGTTGACGAAATCAAGGGCCGCGTTCCCGAAGTCTACATTTCGCTCAAGCCTGGCGTTCTTCCTAGCAAAGCCGTACAGGACAAGGTTATTTCCACGATCGAAACCATCATTGGAAAAATCGCGCGCCCCAAGCGCATCCACATCGTTCCCGACATGCCCAAAACGCGTTCCGGCAAAATCATGCGTCGCGTCCTAGCCGCCATTTCGAATCACATGGATACGGGCGACATCACCACGCTCGCTAATCCGGATATCGTCGCGCAGATTCGCGAGCTAGTGCAGGGCCGCGTCACGGGCCCTTTGCAAGAAGGCCCCGAAGACATCAAACTCTTCGGCGAAGAAAAGTAACACGAGGGAAAAGTAGAACCACGCTAAAGCAAAAATAAGCAAAAATTGAACCGAGGAGAGGTCGATGCCCGCAATCCTAAGAAGAGAATTCTTAAGAACCGCCGCTACAGCAGCCGCGGCTGGTCTACTTTCCGCCACCGCCTTCGAACTCCACGCCAATCCTCTAGGACTGCCCATCGGTTGCCAAACCTGGCCCGTGAGAGACGGTATCGCCAAAGACTTCTCAGGCACGATCAAGCAGCTCGCCGCTGCCGGTTTTCAAAACATCGAACTCTGCTCGCCCGTCGGCTACAACGACTCCGGCTTCGGCGGCCTGGCCAAATACAAAGGCTCCGAACTGCGCATAATGCTGAACGATTGGGGCGTCAGCTGCTTCAGCTCGCACTTCGGCATCGACGAACTCCGAAAAGATCAAGCGAGCAGAATTGCGTGGGCGCAAGATCTCGGCCTCAAACAAATGATCGTGCCAAGCCTGGGCGGCCCGAAAAATCCCACGCTTGACGACGTGAAACGCGCCGCTGACGAATACAACAAAATGGGGGAGAAGGCCGCCGCAGCTGGCATCCAGCAAGGCCTGCACAACGAGGGCTTCGAACTCTCCCAGGTCAGCGGCAAACGCACCTACGATCTCTTGATCGAGCTTCTCGATCCCAAACTAGTCAAATTTCAATTCCAAATCTCCACCATCAGCGAAGGCTACGACGCCGCCGAATATTTCAACAAATATCCGGGCCGCTTCTTCTCCATGCATGTCCAAGGCTGGTCCGCACCGACAAAGAAAATCGTCGCCGTAGGCCAAGACACTCTCGACTGGAAAAAAATCTTCACCGCCGCAAAAACCGGCGGCGTGCAAAACTATTTCGTCGAAATGAATTTCGACCTGATGAAAGCTAGCGTCCCCTACTTGCGCAGCCTCCAGATCTGACGCAGATGCTTGCTGCTGGCCTAACCAAAAACTCCGCCAGCGATTTTGAGTTCTTGTTCGCGCGCTGCCCGGAAACTGCCGGTGCGCGAACACATCGGGTTGTGCGAAACACCGCCAGCGTGAGGTTTCTCGTGGAAAGACGTTTTCGCATTTTGACCACTTGCTGCGTGTCCATTATTGTTGCGTTGCTCGTCGTGGGAGCTGTGTCACACGGAGTTCTCCGGCACATTGTGCAGACTTCTCCCCTCTGGATTGCGATTGTCTCGGGCATTCGCCGTTCCGGATTGAGCAAGTGGGCGGCGCTGCCGTGTTTCGTCTTTTGGTTTTTGTTGATGAG
>WNFS01000076.1_pt1 | contig 64436 bp, 60 predicted proteins | sample 5400141 | NCBI WGS metagenome assembly WNFS01 (sample SAMN13153358, study PRJNA577476) | soil metagenome | isolation source: 60 cm saprolite under Madrone tree | place: USA:California | collected 2016-06-14 | reverse complement strand
CATTGTTCGATCCGCTGGGGCAGATGATCGCGCAATCCGAGGATCATCCGGGCCACGTCCTGCCCATGCCGTGGTCGGTGCGCTGCGCGATGGAGGACTTCGAGGGCGACCTCCGGCCGGGCGACGTCATTCTCCTGAACGACTCGTACCGGGGCGGCACCCACCTGAACGACGTCACCATGCTCTACCCGCTCTTCGACGGAGACGAGCTGATCATCTTTCCCGCGGTGCGGGCGCACTGGTCCGATGTCGGCGGCGGAGCGCCGGGCAGCTACTCGGGGCTCAACACCAACATCTACCAGGAGGGCGTACGCATCCCCCCCATCAAGATCGTGGAGGAGGGCCGGCTCAACCGCGCGGCCATGGCCCTCCTCCTGAACAACATGCGACTGCCGGAGGATCGCCGCGGCGACTTCAACGCCTCCCTCGGCGCCTGTCGCATCGCGGAGAGTCGCATTCGCAGGCTCCTCGCGAAGTACGGGCGCAAGACCGTGCTGGACTGCATCACGCTGAACCTGGACCGCTCGGAGCGGCGGCTGCGCGCGAGGATCGCCACCCTGCCCCGCGGCGAGTACGTGTACGAGGACTATCTCGAGTTCTATCAGGAGGGCGGCTTCGATCCCGTTCTGATGCGTCTCACCCTGACCATCGCCGGGGACGAGATCGTCGCCGACTTCGCGGGATCGAGCCCGCAGGTGCCGGGAGTCGTCAATTCGACGCTGGCCACGACGGGCGCGGGGGTGCTGGTGGCGGTGAAGGCCGTGCTCGACCCCGAGGGCCCGATCAACCACGGGACGTTCCGTCCCATTCGCCTCCAGGCGCCGGAAGCCTCGATCGTGGACGTGAAGCTCGACGCGCCGGCCGGCGCCCACGGCGAGGTGCGCAAGCGCGCGGTGTCGGTGATGCTGGGCGCCCTCGCGCAGGTCGTGCCCGAGCTCGTGTCCGGCGACCTCTGCGGCACGTCGTTCCCGAACGCCATGGGTGGGCGCGACGAGCGCCGGCAGCGCGACTACGTCTACTACGAGGCCCCCGCGGGTGGCAACGGCGCCTTCCTGGAGGGCGACGGCGCGAGCGCGTGGGGCAACATCGACTTCGGCAACGTGCGCACGATCCAGTCCGCCGAGGCCCTCGAGAGCGGGATGCCGCTCCACGTCGAGCGGAGCGAGCTGCGCTGCGACTCCGGCGGCGAGGGAACGACGCGCGGCGGGCTCGGCCTCCGCCGCGAGCTCCGGCTGCTGGAGGGCGAGTCCCGCTATTCCGTGCTGAGCGACCGCGCCGTGCTTCCGCCATTCGGGGTGGCGGGGGCGGGCCCGGCCGCGCCGGTGAAGGTCTCGCTGCGCCGCGACGGCGCCGAAGTCGACTTCGCGACGCCCGGCAAGGTCACCGGGGTCGCCATCCGAGCCGGCGACATCGTCGTCATGCAGTCGGCGGGCGGCGGTGGCTACGGCGACCCGCTCGCCCGCGAGCCCGATCGCGTGCGTGACGACGTGCTGGCAGGGTACGTCTCCCCGGAGCGTGCGCGCCTGGGCTACGGCGTGGTGCTGGCACCGAGCGGCGAGGTCGACGTCGCGGCCACGCAGGCGGAGCGTGCGCGACTGGCCACGGCGCGGCGGCGCTTCCCGGTCACCGCCGACGAGCGCGACCCCTACGAGGGGCGGCTCGGCCGCCATCGCGTCCTGCGTGTGGCGCCGGCGATGGCCGCCGACCTCGGGCTGGCCGCCGGCGATTTGATCGAGCTTCGCGGGCGGCACCCGGCGCCGCTGCGCGCGTGGCTGCGCTTCGAGGCCGATGCCCACGAAGGGCAGGTGGCCCTCGATGCCTTCGGGCGTCGCATCCTCGGCGTCTCGCCTGGCGACAGCGTCGAGGTGAAGCACCTGCCGATGCCGCCGATCCCCGGCGGCCTCGTGAGCGGCTGACCGATCGCCATGGCGGAGAGCATCTTCGCGAGCGGGCTCGGGCCCGGGCCGGCCAATTTCTCGCCGTTGACGCCGCTGCGGTTCCTCTCACGCTCGGCGGCGGTTTATCCCGAGCGGACCGCGATCATTCACGGGTCGCGCCGCATCAGCTACCGGGAATTCGACGCGAGATCCCGACGGCTCGCCTCGGCCCTGGCCGCGCGCGGCATCGGCGAAGGCGACACGGTCGCGGTGGTCCTGCCCAATGTCCCGGCGATGCTCGAGGCGCATCAGGGGGTGCCGGCCCTCGGCGCCGTGCTCAACGCCATCAACACGCGGCTGGACGCCCGCACCATCGCCTATATCCTGGCCCACGGCGAAGCGAAGGCGCTGATCACCGATCGGGAATTCTCGCCGACCGTGCGCGAGGCCCTGGCCCGCCTCGGCAGGAAGATGCTCGTCGTCGATCTCGACGATCCGCTCCACGACGGCCCCGGCGAGCGGCTCGGCGAGATCGAATACGAGGAATTCCTCGCGCAGGGCTCGCCCGACTTCGACGCCCGCCCGATTCGTGACGAGTGGCAGCCCATCGCGCTCAACTACACGTCGGGCACCACGGGCAACCCGAAGGGCGTCGTCTTTCATCATCGCGGCACGTGGGTGATGACGGTCGGCCAGATCCTCTCGTGGCATATCCCGCCGGGCGCCGTGTACCTCTGGACGCTGCCGATCTTTCACGCCAACGGCTGGTGCTTCCCGTGGTCCGTCAACGCGATGGCGGGCACCCACGTGTGCCTGCGGCGCGTGGACCCGGCGCAGATCTTCCGGCTGATCGCCGAGCACCGGGTCACGAACCTGGTAGGGGCGCCCACGGTGCTGAGCATGCTCATCAACGCGCCGGCTGAAGCGCGGCGCCCGTTCGACCACGTGGTCGACATTCAGACGGGTGGCGCGGCGCCGCCCGCCAAGGTCATTCGTGCCATGAGCGAGCTGGGCTTCCGCGTGCAGCACATCTATGGCCTGACCGAGGTCCTGGGGCCGTCGACCCTCTGCGCCTGGCAGGACGCGTGGGACGCGCTGGGGCTGGAGGAGCAGGCCGCCCAGCAGGCGCGGCAGGGTGTGCCCTACCACGTGGTCGACGGGCAGATGGTCGCCGACCCGAAGACGCTCGCCCCCGTACCCGCCGACGGCAAGGCCCTGGGCGAGATCATGCTGCGCGGCAACACGGTGATGCTCGGCTACTTAAAGGATAAGGCGGCCACGGAGGCCGCGCTGTCGGGCGGGTGGTTTCACACGGGCGATCTCGCCGTCCAGCATCCCGACGGCTACATCGAGATCAAGGACCGCTCGAAGGACATCATCATCTCGGGCGGCGAGAACATCTCGAGCTTGGCCGTCGAGGCGGCGCTGACCCGTCACCCCGCGGTGGCGCTGGCCGCGGTGGTGGCGCGGTCGGACGAGCGGTGGGGAGAGACGCCGTGCGCGTTCGTCGAGCTGCGCCCCGGCATGACCGTGACGGCGGAGGAGCTCATCGCCTTCGCCCGCGAGCATCTCCCGCGCTTCGCGGTGCCGCGGACGGTGGTCTTCGGCCCCCTGCCCACCACCGCTACCGGCAAGATCCAGAAGTTCGAGCTGCGCGAGCGGGCCCGCGCGCTGTGACGGAGTCTGCCTTTCCGGGTCTCGTGCCCGGGCTGCGTGGGGAGCGGCGGGCCGTGGTCAACCAGAGCATGGCGACCACTCACGCCGGCGGGCCGGGCGTGCTCATGGCGGCCTGGATGATCCTCGAGATGGAGCTGGCCGCCCAGGACTCGACCCAGAGCTTCCTGCCCGAGGGCTACACCACCGTCGGCTACGAGATCTGCGTCCGCCACCGCCGCCCGACCCCGGTCGGGGAGACGTTCATCACCCGAGCCGAGCTCCTCGAAGTCGACGGCCGCAAGCTCTTGCTTCGCGTCGAGGCCCACAACCCACGCGAGCTCATCGGCGAGGGCACCGTGCGCCGCACGATCGTCCAGCAGGGCAGCTTGGGATAGCGCGCACTACCGCCCCCTCACCCTGCCCTCTCCCCCGATGGGGAGAGGGATCGGTGTTACCCCTCGCCCCCGGAGGGGTAGAAGGCAGAACCTTATCCCTCGCCCCCGGGAGGGGGAGAGGGCAGGGTGAGGGGGCGTACGAGTACACGAACGCGTTCCGGGAACTAAACCGACAGGTAGCGGCCTTTCAGCTCGGCCTCCCGGCGGCGGAACTCGGCGGTCGGGCCCGCGAAGACCACCGCGCCCTTGCCGAGCACGAGCACCTGATCGCTCACACCGAGCGCCATCCGCGCGTTCTGCTCCACGAGCAGGATGGTCACGCCTCCCGCCTTCAGGCGGACCATCAGCGACTCGAGCTCGCGCACGAGCCGGGGCGCCAGGCCTTGCGAGGGCTCGTCCAGCATGAGCAGCTCGGGATTGCCCGCGAGCGCGCGGGCGATGGCCAGCATCTGCTGCTCGCCGCCGGAAAGGCTCCGCCCTCGCTGCCGCCACCGCTCTCGCGAGACGGGAAAGTACGTGAAGATGCGCTCACGCGTCCAGCCCGCGTCGCCCGCGACGGGACGCTCGGCGAGGCGGAGATTCTCGCCGACTTCGAGATGGGGGAAGATCTGCCGGCCCTCGGGGACGTACCCGATCCCCGAGTGGAAGATCTCGTGCGGTGCGTGTCCGGTGATGTCGCGGTCCTTGAAGCGCACCGTCCCTCCGCGGGGCGGCGTCAGGCCCATGATCGAGCGCAGCGTCGTCGTCTTGCCCGCGCCGTTGCGCCCGAGCAGCACGGTGATCTGGCCCGCGGGGACGGCGAACGAGACGTCGCGCAGCACGTGGCTCTTGCCGTAAAAGGTCTGGAGCGCCTCGACGGCGAGCAGCGTCACTCCCCGCCTCCGAGATACGCCAGCTGGACGTCGGCATTGGCCCGGATCTGATCCGGCGTCCCCTCCGCGATGAGCTGGCCGAAGTGGAGCACGCTGATCCGGTCGGCGAGGTCGAACACCACGTCCATGTCGTGCTCGACGAGGAGGATCGTGAGTCTCTGCCGGCGCGCGACCTGCCGGATGACCGCGACGGTGGCGACCGTGTCCTCCGGCGACAGCCCCTGGGTCGGCTCGTCGAGAAGAAGGAGCGCGGGCTCCTGGGCGACCGCCATCGCGATCTCGAGGAGGCGCTGATCGCCGTGCGGCAGGGTCGACGCGGGCTCCGCGGCCCGGGCGAGGAGGCCGAGAGAGTCGAGGCTCACGCGGGCCCGCTCCTCGCTCGCCTCGAGGGTCGCCCGGCCGCCGACGAGGCGGAAGTTACCCCCGCTCCGGAGCTGGACGGCGATTCGCACGTTCTCCAACACGGAAAGCTCCGGGAAGATGCTGGTGATCTGGAAGGTGCGCGAGATGCCGCGCCGGCAGCGCGCGGGGGCGGGGAGCGCGGTGACGTCGTTGCCACGAAAGAGGACGCGCCCCGAAGTGGGCGTGAGGAGGCCGGAGATGAGGTGAAACAGCGTCGTCTTGCCCGCGCCGTTCGGTCCGATGATCGCGCGGACCTCGCCCGGCTCCACCGCGAGGCTGACCCCGGCCACGGCCTGGAGCGCCCCGAAGGCGCGCCCGAGCCCGCGAGTCTCGAGCAGCGCGGTCACGCGCGCATCCGGAGCCGCCGAGCCGTGCCCACCAGCCCGTCCGGGAGGAAGATCACCATCAGGACGAACACGAAGCCCGTGAAGATCATCCAGTGCTCCGTGTAGCTCGAGAGCACCTCCTGGATGAGGATGAAGACCATGGCCCCGAGAATCGGACCGACGAGGGTGCCGATGCCGCCCATGAGCACCATCATGAGTCCCTGACCGGAGAAGACCCAGAACATGACCTCGGGTGAGGCGAAGCCCCGGAAAGGCGCGAAGAGCGCGCCCGCGAGGCCCGCGAACACGGCCGCGATGACGAAGACGACGAGCTTGAAGGGCCGCGGGTCTCGCCCCAGGCTCGTGAAGCGGCGCTCGTTCTCACGGATCGCCTCGAGCGCATGCCCGAAGGGCGAGCGGACCAGCGCCCGGCAGAGGAGGAGCGAGAGCACGACGCAGACCGCTACCAGCGCATAGAACGCCTGAGGCGAGGCCAGGCTGGGCCCGCCCCAGAAGAGCGTGGTCTTCGGGACGCCCGCGATGCCGTCGGAGCCGCCGGTCAGGTCGCGCCACTTGTAGGCGACGGTGTAGAGGAGCTGGGCGAAGGCCAGCGTCAGCATGGCGAAGTAGATGCCGGTGGCGCGTGTGGAGAACCACCCGACGGGGAGGGCGACCGCGCCCGCGAGCAGCGCGCCCGCGCCGAGGGCCACCGGCACCGGCTGGCCGAAGTGGATCAGCACCAGCGCGCTCGCATAGGCGCCGAGACCGAAGTAGGCGGCGTGGCCGAACGAGACCATGCCCGTGTAGCCCATGATGAGATCGAGCGACAGGGCAAACAGTCCGTAGATGAGGAGATCGGTGAGAAGCGAGAGCTGGTGACGCGCGGCCACCCACGGCACGACGGCCAACGCCACGAGGGCGACCGTGGCCAGCGCGCGCGACCCCCTCATTCCTCCTCGCCGAAGAGACCCCACGGCCGGAAGATGAGGATGGCGCCCATCACGGCGTACATGATGACCATGGCCGTCTCCGGCAGGTAGAAGGCGCCCCACGTCTGGGCGGCGCCGACGATGAGACTGCCCGCGATGGAGCCGCCCATGCTGCCGAGGCCGCCGATCACCACGACGACGAAGGCGTCGACGATGACGCCGATACCCATCCCGAGGTAGGCGGTGGTCATGGGTGCCGCCGCCACGCCGCCGAGCCCCGCGAGCGCGCAGGCGGCGCCGAACACGAGGGTGCGGACGCGCGCGACGTCGGCGCCGAGGCAATCGGCCATCTCGCTGTTCTGGGCGACGGCCCGGATGACGAGCCCGGCCCGCGTTTTGCGAAGAAAGAGCCAGACGCCTGCGGCGACGACCAGGCTGAGCACCACCACGAAGAGCCGGTAGCGCGGGTACAGGAGGCTCCCCAGCGAAATCGCGCCCTGGAGATATGCCGGCGGATCGATGCCCTTCGCGGTCGGCCCGTAGAGAATCCGCAGCGCCTCCTCGAGAATGAGGGCGAGGCCGAAGGTCAGGAGGAGCTGGTAGATCGGCGGGCGACGATAGATGAAGCGCAACGTGGACGACTCGAGAAAGGCGCCGAGGGCGCCGACGACGGGCGGCACGATCAGGAGCGCCGGCCAGAACCAGCCGGTCAGCGTCACCGTGGTGTAGCCGAGATAGGCGCCCAGCATGTAGAAGACGCCGTGCGCGAAGTTGACGACGCGCAGGATGCCGAAGACCAGCGAGAGACCGGCGGAGACGAGGAAGAGGAGCCCCGCGAGCGTCAGCGCGTTGAGGAGCTGTTCTCCCAGATTCGCCACGCGGGGCGCCCTGGCCCGCCCGCTACGAGAAGTCCTCGGTGCGACACTTCGGCGTCACCTTCTCGCCGGGATAGGTCGCGAGGATCTTGGGGATGGGGTGCGGATACTTGGGATCCTTCACCGCCTCCACCGCGAAGCCGAGCTGGACCGCCTGGTGGTCGCACTTGCGCATGAAGAACGGGCCCTCGAGGCCCTCGTAGCTCGAGTCCTCCCAGGTGTCGATCACCTTCTCCACGTCGTCGGTGCCGGCTTTCTGGATCACCTGGGCCAGCCACTCCAGCCCCTCGTACGTCTCGCCGTCGAACATGTCTGGATAGACGCCGTGCAGCTCGTAGAAGCGCTTGACGAAGTCCTTGTTCCGCGGCGTGTCCACGGTGAACGGATAGCGCGAGCTGCCGATCGCGCCCACCATGGCGTCGCCCACCGCCTTCATGTTCTCCAGCTCCAGGATCTCCATGATCGGCTTCACCTCGCGGTTGAGACCGAACTGGTGCGCCTGCTTCAGATAGATGGTGGCGTCCTGGCCGGGCAGGGCGAGGTAGACGCCGTCGGCCTTGGATTGCCTGATCTTGGCGATGTAGCTGGCGAAGTCCTTGGTGCCGACGGGCGGGTAGTCGGTGCCAACGATGTCCTTCTTGGCCGCCGTGATCTGCGTCGTGAAGGAGGCGACGCTGTCGCGGCCCCAGGCGTAGTCGCTGCCCAGCGCGAAGAAGCGCTTCATGGGCCCTTCGGCCAGGTAGAGGCTGATGGCGCGCGCTCCCATGGGCCCGCTCGTGTTCACGCGGAAGAAGTAGCGATGAAAGGCCTTCGCGGTCAGGGCACCCGCCCCGTTGATCGTCGACATGAAGATGACCTTCCACTCGGGGCACTTCGCGGAGACGGCCAGCGCCTCGGAGGACAGCGCGACGCCGGTGAGGAACTTCACGCCGTCCTTCTCCACGAGCTTCTGCGCCTTGCGCACGGCGGTGGCGGGATCGCCGGCCGTGTCCTCGTAGATGAATTCGACCGGCCGGCCGAGCACCCCCTTCGCCTTGATGTCCTTGGAGAACAGCTCGGCGGCGCGCTTGGCCTGGATCCCGTACTGGGCGTAGGCACCGGAGAGCGCAGCCGGCATCCCGATTTTGATCGGTCCGCTCTGCGCCCACGACCGTCGGAGGAATGCCGGGCTGCCCAGGCTTGCCCCGATGCCACCAGCCACCGCAGCACGCAGAAAATCACGCCTTCTCATGATGGTCCTCCGTATCGGCGTCGAATGTGAGGTACGCGTCTCTCATGACTGGGGCACCCAGAGGATCGACGACACCTCGCCGAACTCCCGCCACAGCTTACGCCAGGAATCGCCGCCGTCGTCGCTGCGATAGAGATAGCCGTAACGGCTGGCGGCCAGGACCGTGTCGGGAGCCGAGGCGGGCATGCTCACCGTCCAGACGGCCGAGTTGGGCTGCACGGGAAGGTCCAGGCTCTGCCAGGTGGCGCCCGCGTCTCGTGAGCGCATCACCGTCCCGATGCGGCCCGGCGTCGTGTCCCCCAGGGTCACGAACACCGTCCGCGGATCATTCGGCTTGACCGCGATGCCGCGCGGGTAATGCCAGGGGAAGACCTCGCGGGCGCGCGCCGCCTCCCAGGTCGTGCCGTCATCGGTGCTGCGCCAGACGTCGTCGTTGACCACGGTGAACACCGCCTTGGGAGGTCCCGCGACCACCAGGACATTGTGGACGTCCTGGTTCGGGATCTGGCCGTTCACCTTCGTCCACGTCTCCCCGCCGTCGGCGCTGTGCCGGACGCCGTCCACCTCGAGCCCGACCCACACGTGCCGGTGGTCGGTGGGATCGATGGCGATGCCCGTGGGCCGAGGGATGCCGACGTTCGGGCAGTCCGCGGCGATGTCCACAGCCAGTTGCTCCCAGGTCTTCCCGGCATCGGTGGTGCGATAGATGCCCGGCTTGCTGGGCGTGCCCGTTCCCGCGAACATGACGTTCGGATCTACGGGGTCGATGGCCATGCTCCAGACCATGGACCCCTTCATCGGCGTATCCAGCAGGCGCCAGTGGGCGCCGGCGTCATCGCTCTCGTAGAGGCCCATGTCCGTCCCGGCGTAGACCCCAGCCGGGCGCCGCGGATCGGGAAGCAGCGCCCTCACAATGCAGTCGGAATGCATGCCCTGGCGCACGCTGGCCCGTGTCCAGCTCTCGCCGTCGTCGGCGCTCATCATGACGCCCTGGCCGATCGTCCCCACCAGAATGGTTCCCCGCTTCGCCATGGCCCACCTCCTGACCTCGTCCACTTTCCCGCGCCGCGACTATACGCCCCGGGACTATACGCCCCGGGGTCAGGTCTTACAATCCGACACGCCCCAGGTACTGGCGAGGGCCTCGCCGCGCGTCACCGCCCGGCTCACCGTCACATAGTGGACGCCGAGGAACGTGGCGACGGCTTTCATCGTGTAACCATGGTCGCGGACCGCGCTGGCGCAGCGCGCATCGCAGTCTACCCGTGACGTCGCCCCGGCAAAGAGCGTGGCCAGGGGCAGCCGAAGGGCGAAGCGTTGTGCCCGAGGGATCTCGACCAGGGTGGTGGCATGCCGCACGCCGGTGCGCACGTGCAAGGGGACCGCCGCCGCCCCAACCAGCAAGCTCGATGGGTCGAGTTCCAGCGGCGTGACGGTTTCCGCGATGCCGGCCGCTACGAACTGCCGGTAGCGGCGCTCGGCGTCTGCCCGCGCGAGCGTGTCACCGAGGGCAAGCACCCAGTCCACACTCAGGAAGGTCGGCACCGGCTGCTCCCCGGCCGTGGCCGCATAACTGCTCCACGACCACTGGCACGGGTGGACCACGAGACCGGCCCGCACAGGATTGAGCACGATGTAGCGGCATACCGCGCGCAGATAAGCCTGCTTGTCGACCACCTGCGCGTGGAAGCGTCCTTCGAACACATGGCCGGACCGGCGGTGACAGCGATTGAAACCCTGGCTATAGACGCCGTTGAGCTGCCGCATGGCCCGCGAGAGATTGGCCTCGGGCGTCTCCAGCAGCAGGTGGTAGTGATTGCCCATCAAACAGTAGGCATGACACAGCACGTGATAGCGCGCGACGACGGACGCCAGCACAGCGAGGAACCGCTCGCGATCGAAATCGTCGATGAAGATGGCGAGCCGTCCATTGCCGCGGGCTGTGACGTGATAGAGCCCGCCGGGAAACTCGATGCGAAGCGGGCGTGCCATGTGCTGACGTTATCGCCCAACTCCCCCCGAGCTCAAGACGTGCTAGGAGAGATACGCCCACCACCAGTGTCGTTTTGTAAGACCTGACCCCCTTAGTAGCTGGCTATGACGCGGCGGGCGAACTCTTCGCTGAAGCGCCACTTCTCGTCCACTCCGGTAGCGAACATCAGCTCCCGCAGGCCGCCCCGCTCGAGCTCGCGGATCCGCTCGATCAGCTCGTCGGCCTCGCCGACCAGACAGGTGGCGCGAATCAGCTCCGCGTCGATCAGCTCGGCCTCGCCGGGATGCAGATACGTGTAGTGGCCCTCGTGGGTCCGGAAGTGCCGGTGCTCGCGGGGAATCTCCTCGACCAGCGCACAGTAGCGGGCCCAGATGCGCCGCAGGAAGGGCGGCGGCTCGGTGCCACGCTCGTGCACCGCATCGTAGAAATAGTAGACACTCGCCATGACGTTCGGCCCCACCGTGCGGATGACCCGCTCGGAGCCCGCCGGCTCGCCCGGCTCGAGCAGGACCACGTTGGTGAGCGCGGCCGTGTGGAAGTTCTCTAGCATGCGGCCCGCTCGCGCGGCGCCGGCGCGAGCGTGGGCCAGGGCCTCGGCCGGAGGAACTCCCCGGGGCGGGATGGCGAACACGAGGCCATCACCGTACTCGCCGGCCAGCTCCATGGCGCGCGGCCCGAAGCCGGAGACGTAGAGCGGGATCCGCGGCTCCAAGCTCATGTACTTCTTCTCGCGAATCAGCATCTTGATGGGCCGCGTGAGGCCCTCGCGCGCGTAGTCCACCGGCTCCCCGCGGAGCAGGCCGCGCATCACCCGCAGGTGCTCCGCGTACTCGGCGATGCGCATGGGCGGCCGCCCCATGCTGCGGGTGGCGGTATTGCCGGTGCCCACTCCCAGGTGCACGCGGCCCGGAGCCAGTCGATTGAGCGTGGCCATGGCCGCCACGTGCACGGGCGGGATGCGCGTGCCGCAGATGGCCACGCCGGGACCCAGCCGGATCCGTCGGGTCTGCTGGGCGGCCAGGGCCAGTACCGCGTAGCAGTCCGAGAACAGCATCTGGCTGTCGGTGACCCAGACCGAGTCGTAGCCAAGAGCCTCGGCGTGGCTGAAGAAGCCGATCTCGTCGATGTCGGCCATCACGCAGATGGAGAAGCGCATATCGTGCCGAGTGCTACCTGAGCTATGCCTGTTGTTTCAGGAAGTCCAGAAGCAATGCGCTCACCTTTTCCGGCTGTTCCTGCTGCACCCAATGCCCGGCACCATCCACCAGATGGCAGCCCCGCATGTTCGTCAACGCGTCCTTCTGCATCTTGATCATGTCGCCGCCGGGGCGCTGGTAGATTCCCCAGTCGCTCTTTCCCGCGGTGAAGCACGACGGCACGTCGAGCGTGCGGCCGGAGAAGATCTGAAGCTCGGCGGCGTTCCGGCCGCTGGTGTTGCAGCGGTACCACTGGAGCCCGCCCTGAAAGCCGTTGCGACCATACTCGTCCGCGTACACCGCCAGCTCATTGTCGGGCAGCCACTTGTTCCCGGCGATCTCGGAGGCCGACGGCATTTCCTTCGCCACCGTTTCGGCCATGCCCTCGTGCAAATCCATGATGTAGTAGGTCGGCATTTTTTCCAGCTCGCGCGCCGTCCAGGACTCGAGCGGAAAGGGCTGGTTCTCCTTCCAGTCCGCGCTCTTGTGGTGGTAGTACGCACGCATGAAAGCGTGGACGCCCTGCGGACATCTCCACATATTGTCGTTGGCTTCGCGGGTCGAGTAGTACCACTGGTAGTGCTTGCGGGGGCGTTTCAGCGCGGCCAGGTCGTCGTGAATGCTGCTCGCGGGCGGCTTCGCCGGGCCCTCGTGGTCTGTGTTGAACGGCAGCACGGATGGGCCGGCAAACGGCGCGCTCATCATCGCGACGGAACGGAATACGTCGGGCCGGATCAGCGAGGCCCACGCCGCCACCGAGGAGCCGGCATCGTGGCCGACCACCGCATTCACGGATCGATAGCCTAGCGCGGAGATCAGTCCCATCACGTCCCGCACCAGGTTGAGCGTGCGGAAGGAGGCGACATCGCCATCGTAGCTTCCGTCCCATCCGGTGGTGCGTCCGTATCCGCGCTGATCGGGGGCGACCACTTGGAAGCCCGCCGCGGCGAGCGGCAGCATCACCTTCCTCCAGCTGTAGGCGAGCTCGGGGAAGCCGTGAAGGAGCAGGACCCGAGGGCGGGCGCCCCTCTTCTCAGATCGAGCTTCGAAGCCCGCCTCCAGGATGTGCATCCTGAGGCCGTTGACGTCCTCCACAAAACGGGAGCGGATGCCAGGCGGCAGGACGGATTGGGGAAGAGGAGCGAGCTCGGCCATCTTATCTTCGCCCCCTCACCCTGCCCTCTCCCCCGATGGGGGAGAGGGATTCGATTGGTGCCGGGCTGTTCCCAGGTTCCCTCTCCCCCATGGGGGGAGAGGGTAGGGTGAGGGGGGTCGGCCAAAGATCAGCGCGCGTCCTTGATGGCCTGGGCGAGAAGCTTAGCGCCCTCGTAGTTGCGCTCGGGCGGCTCCCAGCTATAGGCGAGGCGGATGAATTCCTCGCCTCCGCCATTGATGAAGAACGCGGGCCCCGCCGTGTACTGGATGCCGTGCTTCACCGCCGCCTCGCGGACCTTGGCCGTCTTGGTCCCCGTGGGCAGCCTGATCCAGATGAAGAAGCCGCCCTCGGGCTTGCTGATCTCGACGTCGGTGCCCTCGAGCACTTCCCAGAGGCCCTTGAGCATCGCGTCGCGCTTGGCGCGGTAGATGTCTACGAGCCTCGCCACGTGGGGCACGAGGTTGTCGCGCATGTAGTACGTCGCCACGCGCGATACGTACGGATTGACGCCGCCCCCGAAGAGGAAGCCCTGGAAGGCCGGGATCATCTGGCTCGGCGCGCACAGCCAGCCCAGCCGCACCCCCGCGCCGAGGATCTTGGAGAGCGTGCCCGCGCGCATGGTGCGCCCGCCCTTGTCGAGCGCGTAGAGCGATGGATGGGCCGGCCCCTCGAAGCGGAGCTCGCCGTAGGCGTCGTCTTCGAGGATCACCGTCTCGTACTCGTGGGCGAGGGCGATCAGCTCCTCGCGGCGGCGGCGCGACATGGTCGGCCCGGCGGGGTTCTGGAAGTTGACGATGGTGTAGATGAGCTTGCAGGGCTTGCCCTCGCGGCGCAGCAGCTCGAGCTGCTGTCGCGCCACGGCCGTGTCCATGCCCTCGGCGTCAAGGGGCACGTCGAGCACACGCGCTCCGTGGCGGCGAATGGTCGCGAGCGTGCCCGAGAAGGTGGGCGCCTCGGAGAGGATGGCGTCGCCCGGGTCCACGAAGGCACTGAAAGCCAGAGAGAGCGCATGGCCCGAGCCATTCGACACGATGACGTTGTCCGGCGACACCTCGAGGTTCTCGAAGAGCCGGTACTTGTGGGCGACCAGCTCGCGCAGGCCCTTGTAGCCCTGGGGCTCGCCGTAGGAGAAGGCCGCGGCGCCGTCGGCCTTCATGACATCGGCGGTCGCTTCGACCATGCCCTCGTACGGGAAGGACGAGGGGTCGGGGTGGCCGCCACCGAATTCGAAAGCGGCGTCGGCCACGGGCCGGGCCGGCGGGGCGGAAGCGCCCCAGCCAATGCGGGCGCGGGTGGATAGCAGCTCATCGAGACGGGGGTTCGCTGGTGTGGTCATGGGTGGTAGCATACGTCAACTCTGGCCATGGCGAGACTGAGCCGATATACCCGTTGGGACGGCACCCAGGCCGTCCCCGATCTCGACGCCGACGAGCTCCTGTCGGCCATGTCGGACGATCTGCTCGCGGAAGGCGATCTGATGAGCGCCCTGCGCCGGCTCTTCCAGCGCGGGGCCCGCGATCCGCAGGGCGGCCGCATGCCGGGGCTCCAGGATCTCCTCAAGCAGCTCCAGCAGCAGCGGAAGCAGCGCCTCGAGCAATACGACCTGGGCTCGATGCTGGACGACATCAAGAGGAAGCTCGCGGAGATCCGGGACACGGAGCGCCAAGCCATCGAGAAGGAGGTGCCGCCGGGGGCCAAGCAGGAGCAGAAGCTCAACGCCCTCGAGCAGCTTCCCCCTGATCCCGCGGGGCAGATCAAGGGGCTTCAGAATTATCCCTTCCACAGCGCGGAGGCCAAGCAGAAGTTCGACGAGCTCATGAAGTCGCTCCAGGAGCAGATGCTCAAGCCCTTCATGCAGGGCATGCAGCAGGGGCTCCAGAATCTCACGCCGGAAGACCTCCAGCGCATGCGCGAGATGATGCGCGATCTGAACAGGATGCTGCGCGAGCGCGCGGAGGGCGGCGAGCCGGATTTTCAAGCCTTCAAGGACAAGTGGGGGCAGAACTTCCCCGGCGTGGAGAGCCTCGACCAGCTCCTGGAGCAGATGGGCAAGCAGATGGGGCAGATGCAGTCCCTGATGGAGAGCCTCACCCCGGGCCAGCGGCGAGAGCTCCAGGAGATGATGCAGTCGCTCTTCGCGCGGGACGAGCGGCTCGAGGCCGAGATGGCCCAGCTCGCCATGAACCTGGAAGAGCTCCTGCCCATGGACGCGCTGCGTCGCCCCTATGACTTCAAGGGCGACGAGAACGTGACCATGCAGGAGGCCATGCGCGTCATGGAAGAGCTGCAGCAGATGGACCAGCTCGAGCGCGAGCTGCGCCGGGCCAAGGAGCCGGGCGATCTCGACGACATCAAGCGCGAGGACGTGGAGCGGCTGCTCGGCGAAGAAGCGGCGCGGGATCTCGAGCGGCTCAAGGAGCTGGCCAAGAAGCTCGAGGAGGCCGGCTATCTCGAGAGCAAGGGCGGCCGCCTCCAGATGACGGCGCGGGCCATCCGCAAGATCGCCGACAAGGCCCTCCGCGAGGTCTTCTCCCATCTCAAGCGCGACCGCTTCGGGCGGCACGCCGTCTCGCGCCGCGGAGCGGGGGGCGATCGCACCGACGACGCCAAGCGCTACGAGTTCGGCGACCCGTTCCTGCTCGACCTCAAGCAGACGCTCATGAACGCGGTGGAGCGCGGCGGCACCGGCACGCCCGTGCGGCTGGCCCCCAACGATTTCGAGGTGTGGCGGACGGAGCTCTCGACCCAGGTCTCCACCGTGGTCTTGCTCGACCTGAGCCGCTCCATGCTCTACAACGGCTGCTTCGTGCCTGCCAAGAAGGTGGCCCTCGCCCTCCAGGCGCTGATTCGTGGCCAGTTCCCCCGCGACAGCCTGTACATCGTGGGCTTCTCGCTCTATGCGCGCGAGTTCACCCCGGAAGAGCTGCCCCAGCTCTCGCCCAGCGGGACCAATATCGGCACCAACATGCACGCGGCCTTCATGCTCTCCCGCACCCTCCTCGGGCGGCAGAAGGGCGGCAACAAGCAGATCATCATGATCACGGACGGCGAGCCCACCGCGCACATGGAGAACGGCGAGGCGGAGTTCTCCTACCCGCCCACGCGCCGGACGTTGCAAGAAACCCTCAGAGAAGTGCAGCGCTGCACCCGCGAGGGGATCACCATCAACACCTTCATGCTCGACCGCAGCGAGATGCTGACGGCCTTCGTCGAGCAGATGGCCCGCATCAACCGAGGACGCGCCTTCTTCGCCACTCCGGAGCGCCTCGGCGAGTACGTGCTCGTGGACTACGTGAGCAACAAGCGCCGCGCCGTCTCGTAAGTGTCGGCAATCTCCCTCCAGCACGTCAGCCGCTTCTGGGGCGCGACCCGCGCGGTGGCCGACGTGAGCTTCGAGGCGGCGGCGGGCAAAATGCTCGTGCTGCTCGGGCCCTCGGGCTGCGGGAAATCCACCACGCTCCGTCTCATCGCGGGGCTCGAGCAGGTATCGGGGGGCCGGATCACGATCGGCGGCCTGGATGTGACCAACCTGCCGCCCGCCGCGCGACACCTCTCCATGGTCTTTCAGTCCTACGCGCTCTTCCCGCACCTGTCGGTGGCGGAGAACATCGTGTTCGGCCTGCGCGTGCGCCGCGTGCCCGCGGCCGAGCGCGCGGCGAGGCTCGCCCGCGTGGCCGATCTCCTCGGCCTCGAGGGACTGCTCGCGCGCAAGCCCTCGCAGCTCTCCGGCGGCCAGCAGCAGCGCGTGGCCCTCGGCCGCGCCATCATCGCGGAGACGCCGGTGTGTCTCATGGACGAGCCGCTGTCGAATCTGGACGCCCAGCTCCGTCTCGACATGCGGCGCGAGATCCGGGGACTCCAGCAGACCCTCGGCGTGACCATGGTGTACGTCACCCACGATCAGACCGAGGCCATGAGCATGGCCGATCAGGTGATCCTGCTCCGCGACGGTCAGGTGGAGCAGGACGCCTCGCCCGCCGAGCTCTACGCGCGCCCCGCCACCATCTTCACCGCCCGCTTCATCGGCACTCCGCCCATGAATATCCTGAAGCTCGCGGACGCGACAGGCGGGGCGGTGATCGCGGGCACCGCGGGGCCGGCGCTCCTCCCGGGCCGCGGCGCCGGGCTCCTGCTCGGAGTGAGGCCCGAGGACATCACGCTCGGGGCGTCGGGCGGAGCCGAGGCCACCGTCAAGGCCATCGAGTACCTCGGTGCCGATTCCATACTCACCTGCGAGGCCGGCGGCCAGTCGCTCGCCGTGCGCGCACCCGGGCACGTGGAGCGCCCCGCGGGCGCCACCGTGCGGCTCGGCTGGAGCAAGGAGCACGTACACGTGTTCGACGAGCAGAGCGGGCGGCGCCGCGACGACATCCCTACCGCCGGCACGAGCGGCTGATTCCTGGGCCACACACTTCAACGACGAGGAGAACGCGCATGATCGCGAGATGCATCCGAGCCGTAGCCGCCGTCGCCCTGCTCGCCTGCCTGGCCGGCGGCGTGATGCCCGCGGCCGCCCAGCCCCCGGTGGAGCTGTCCTTCTACTATCCGGTGGCCGTGGGCGGATCGGTGACCAAGATCATCGACAATCTGGCCGCCGACTTCCAAAAGGAAAACCCCGGCATCAAAGTGAAGCCGATCTACGCCGGCACGTATCAGGAAACCATCGTCAAGGTGCTCACGGCCCTCAAGAGCGGCGAGCCGCCGCAGATGTCGGTGTTGCTCTCCACCGACATGTTCACCCTCATCGACGAAGACGCCATCATTCCCTTCGACGACTTGGCCACCGGCGCGGACGACAAGGCGTGGCTCAAGAGCTTCTTCCCCGCCTTCATGCTCAATAGCCAGGCGGGCGGCAAGACCTGGGGCATCCCCTTCCAGCGCTCCACCATCGTGCTGTACTGGAACAAGGAGTCGTTCAACGACGCGGGGCTCGATCCCAATCGCCCGCCGGCCACCTGGGCCGAGCAGATCGAGTACGCGAAGAAGCTGACCAAGCACGACGCCAGCGGCAAGGTGACGCACTGGGGGCTCAAGGTGCCGTCGTCCGGGTTCCCCTACTGGCTCTTCCAGGGATTCACGACCCAGAACGACGTGGTGCTCATGAACCAGGCCGGCACCGAGACATACTTCGACAAGCCCGCCGTCATCGAGGCGCTGCAGTACTGGGTCGACCTGAGCCAGAAGCACAAGGTCATGCCGCCCGGCATCATCGAATGGGGCACGACCCCGAAGGACTTCTTCGAGCGGCAGACGGCTATGATGTGGACCACCACGGGCAATCTCACCAACGTGAAGAACAACACCAGCTTCGCGTTCGGCGTGGCCATGCTGCCGGCGGGCAAGCGGCGCGGCTCGCCCACGGGCGGCGGCAACTTCCACATCTTCAAGAAGAGCACACCCGCCCAGCAGGCAGCCTCGCTCAAGTTCATCAAGTGGATCACGTCGCCGGAACGCGCGGCCTCGTGGGGCATCGACACGGGCTACGTGGCCGTGCGCCCCGACGCGTGGGAGACGGGGCAGATGAAGCGCTACGTGGCCGGCTTCCCGCAGGCGGCGGTGGCGCGCGACCAACTCCAGTACGCCGTGGCGGAGCTCTCCACGCACGACAACCAGCGCGTGACCAAGGCGCTCAACGACGGGCTCCAGGCCGCGCTCACGGGCACCAAGTCGGCGGAGCAGGCCATGAAGGACTCTCAGCGCGAGGCCGAGCGCATCTTGCGGCCCTATCGGAAGTAGCGTGAGCGCTCTGCACTCCCCCTCACCCTGCCCTCTCCCCCTCCGGGGGCGAGGGGATCGCGAACCCCTCGCCCCCGGAGGGGGAGAGGGCAGGGTGAGGGGCGGTCAATGACGAGGGGGCGCATCTTATCGCCGCACCTGCAGGGCTGGCTCCTCCTGCTCCCGGCCGCCGTCCTCCTCGTCACCTTCACGCACTACCCGACGGCGGCCACGCTCTATCACAGCTTCTTCTCGACGGGGAAGCCGAGCCGGCCGTCGGTGTGGGTCGGGATCGACAACTACCGGGCCATGGTCGAGGATCCGGTGTTCTGGCAGGTGCTGCAGAACAATCTCTGGTTCGCCCTCGGCACCATACCCGCGTCGATCGCCCTGGCCATCCTCATGGCGGTGTGGGTGAACAGCAAGATTCCCGGGCGCGGGCTCTTGCGCCTCTCCTTCTTCACGCCGACCGTGCTGCCTATGATCGCGGTGGCCAATATCTGGCTCTTCTTCTACACGCCCGGCTACGGCCTCCTCGAGCAGATCACCGGTCTCTTCGGTCTACCCAGCCACAACTGGCTGGGGAGCCGCAGCACAGCCCTGCCCTGCCTCATCGTGGTCACGGTGTGGAAGGAAGCCGGGTTTTTCATGATCTTCTACCTGGCCGCGCTTCAATCCATCTCACCGCACCTCCACGAGGCGGCGGCGCTGATGGGCGCGGGTCGCTGGTACTTCTTTCGCCGCGTCACCTTTCCGCTCCTCATGCCGACCACGCTCTTCGTGCTCATCAATGCCGTGATCAACTCGTTCCGCCTCGTGGACCACATCGTGGTCATGACCAAGGGTGGTCCGGACAATGCCACCTCGCTGCTTCTCTATTACATCTACGACGTGGGCTTCAAGTTCTGGGACGCGGGCTATGCCGCGGCGCTCACCCTGGTGCTCCTGGCCATCCTCGGCGCCTTCGCGGTGGGGCAGTTCCTCTTCCTCGACCGCCGGGTGCACTACCAGTGAGCAAGCCCGCCCGCGTGCTCGAGACGGCGGCGGCGTGGCTCCTCGGCCTGCTTTGGGCGCTGCCCCTCGCCTATGCGGTGTGGACGGCCTTTCATCCCGCGCAGTTCTCCACCCACTTCGTCCTGCGCGCGCCCCTCACCCTGGAGAACTTCATCAAGGCGTGGGACGCGGCGCCCTTCGCGCGCTACTTCGTCAACACCACGCTGCTCGTGACCATGATCCTCGCCGCCCAGCTCGTGCTCTGCACGCTGGCCGCCTACGCCTTCGCGCGCTTCAGCTTCCGGGGGCGCGAGATCGCCTTCCTGCTCGTGCTCGTGCAGCTCATGATCATGCCCGACGTGCTCATCGTGGAGAATTACCGCACCATGAGCCGGCTCGGGATCCTCGACACGCTCAGCGCCATCGGCCTGCCCTACATGGCTTCGGCCTTCGGCATCTTTCTCCTGCGCCAGACCTTCAAGACGGTGCCCAGGGAGCTGGACGAAGCGGCGCGCGTGGAAGGGGCGGGGATGCTGGAGATCCTCTGGAAGGTCTATGTACCGCTGGCCAAGCCGGTCTACGTCGCCTACGCTCTCGTCTCCATCAGCTACCACTGGAACAATTTTCTCTGGCCACTCATCGTGACCAACTCCGTGAGCTCGCGACCGCTGACGGTGGGGCTCCAGGTCTTCTCGTCGGGCGATCAGGGCGTGGACTGGTCCATCATCACCGCGGCCACCCTCATGACCTCGGCTCCCCTGCTCGTGGGATTCCTGCTCTTCCAGCGCCAGTTCGTCCAGAGCTTCATGCGCGCGGGCATCCGCTAGGGAGCTGGAAGATGGGATGGCTGGCCGCTGCGATGGATGAGGCCTGAGCGGAGGGCTCCCTTGGCAAGGCGTATTCTCATCTCGGGCTCCATCGCCGGTCACCCGGTCGGCTACGGCGGCAATATCTGGGCGTTCCTGCAGTGGGTGCTCGGCTTCCGGCGCCTCGGCTTCGACGTCTATTACGTCGAGGAGCGCCAGGGCACGGACTTCAAGGATGAAGACCTCAAGCCGGCGCCGTTCTCGAAGAGTGCCAACGCGCTGGCTTTCCGCCGGCTGATCGACCGCTTCGAGCTGGGTGATCGCGCCGCCTTGCTGGAAGCCGGCACCTCGGCCCACGTCGGCCTGTCCCGCGAGGACATCGACAAGGTCGCTCCCGACGTGGACCTCTTCCTCAATCAGTTCGGCGGGTACACGGCTGTCCTCGGTCGTGTTCGCCGCAGCGTGTACCTCGATCTGGACCCTGGTCATACCCAGATATGGCAGGAGCACTACGGCGTCGACATGCGCCTGCGAGGGCACGACCTCTATCTCACGGTCGGCCTGAACCTGGGCGAGCCGAGCTGTCCGTTGCCGACCGGCGGAGTTCGCTGGGAGAAATCCCTGTGGCCGATCGTGCTGTCAGAGTGGGCGACCGACGAGTCCCCCGGACCTGCCTTCACCACGGTGGCCAGCTGGCGCGACTACAGCTGGGTCGAGTATCGGGGCGTGTGGTACGCGCAGAAAGCCGAGGCGTTCAAGGCCGTGCTCGAGCTGCCCCGCCGAGTCTCGATGCCGATCGAGGTGTGCCTGTCGATCGCGGACTCGGATCCCGAGCTGCCGGCGCTGCGCGCCAACGGGTGGCAGGTCGTGTCCCCCCGCGAGCGGGTCGGCGACCCGGATTCCTATCGCCGGTATATACACGGATCGCGGGGCGAGTTCTCTCCCGTGAGACCGATTTGTTCACTCGGGCAGAGCGGTTGGTTCAGCGACCGAAGCGGTTGCTATCTGGCCGCCGGGCGGCCGGTGGTGATGGAGGATACCGGCCTCGGTCGGCATGTCCCGACCGGCGTGGGACTGCTTACCTATACCGACGTCGAGAGTGCGATAGGGTGCCTCGAGGCGGTTCAGCTAGACTACGCCAGACATGCGCGCGCGGCGAAAGAGTTCGCGCGCGAGTACCTCGACTCCGATCGCGTCCTCTCGCGCATCCTGGCCTTGGCGCGCGTCTAGCAAGCTGCTGAGTACCCGCCGGTGGTGGTCGAGCGGGTCTCCACTTCGGGTGGTAGCGAGGTTCACCCTCCTTCCGTGACCTCGATCCGGTCCCACCCGCGCGTGAAATCGACGCGGAACACCCCGTGGGCGGCTCTCATGTTGTCCACGCTCACTCGCACTCTGACGGTGTAGACGCCTCGCGGGAAGATCAGAACCCCCGAGGGACTGGGGGGCGCGAAGAAGCGCAGCTGGTCTGGCGACGAGGCGAGTGCGAAACAGAGGTCGAGGCGGCGTGGTCGATCTCGCTCCACGTCTCGCGGGTCGAAGTCGGGCTCACGCGCCCATTTGAGGAACACGGGGGCGAGGAATCCGGGCGCGGGCGAGGTCGAGCCATCCGGATTCCGCAGGCTGACTCCGAGCAGCCGGCCACGACAATTCCGCGCCGTTGTGCGACCGTCATTTCGAACCATGACGTGGCAAAAGTATCCCGATGCTCCCCCCGCAATCTCTCGGATCTGATAGGTCGACGTCGCGTCGAAATACACGTGGAGCCTCGAGCGCCGAAGATAGCTCCACAACTTGGGCACAGAAGTGATCGCCTGGCGAATCATGTCCCCCACGAAATGACCCCCTGAGGATTGCGGTTACGTTCCTTAGCCTGCGCCGCGCAGGATACATGCAAGTCAGGACGCATCGCAACGGTGCCCAGGTGGATCACTCGACCCGCGGTTTAGGCGCGGCGGTCTCTTCCACGACGGAGGCGGGGCCGCTCTCGGTGCGCTGCACCACGAACTGGCGGGCGTGGAAAGCGCGCAGGGTCGCCCGATGGCCCACGCTGAACAGCGTCGTCTCCGGGAGGCGCTCGCGCAGCAGGCGATAGAGGCGCGCCTCCGTCTCCTCGTCCACCGCGGAGGTCGCTTCGTCGAGAAAGAGCCACTCTGGCCGCTGGACGAGAGCCCGAGCGAAGGCGATGCGCTGCTGCTCGCCGGGGGAGAGGTGGAGTGCCCAGTGGCCGGCTTCGTCCAGCCGCCCGGCCAAGTCAGCCAGCCCCACCACTTCGAGGGCCTCGCGCAGGATCGCGTCCTCCACCCCCGCGGCGGGCATCGGGTAGCTCACCACCTCTCGAAGCGTGCCGATCGGCAGGTATGGCTTCTGCGGTAAGAAGAGAACCCGGGCCTTCTGCGACGCGCGGATCTCTCCGCGCCCGAACGGCCAGATGCCGGCGATGGCACGGATGAGCGTGCTCTTCCCCGAACCCGAGGCTCCGCCCAGGAGCACACTGTCTCCGCGCAGGAGCGAGAGATTCACATTCGCCATGAGCGGCTTCCCGTCGGGTAGATAGAGATCCACATCCTCCACCGTCAGCTGCGTGGGGCCCCCGTCGGCGTGCCGGACCCCGCCGCCCATCGCCGCCTGGACGCGCACGCGCTCGAGTGCGCGCTCGAAGCCGGCGAGCCGCTCGACCACCGAGAACCATGCCGCGATCTCCTTGTACGACACGACGAAGAAGCTGAGCGCGTCCTGGACCTGATTGAAGGCTCCCACCGTCTGCATGAGCCCTCCGAGGGCAAGCTCGCCCCGGAAGTAGCGCGGCGCCGCGACGGCGGACGGGATGATCCACGCCCCTTGCCCGTAGCCGGAAGTGAAGGAGGTGAGCCGCCTCTGCCGGCGCATGATCCCCCACCAATTGCGCACCACCGATTCGAACAGCTCGCGGAAGCCACGGAACTCGTCCATCTCGCCGCGGTAGAGTGCCACCCCTTCGGTGTTTTCGCGAAAGCGCACGAGGCCGAACCGGAAGTCGGCTTCATAGCGCTGCCGATCGAAGTTCAGTCCAATGAGCGGCCGGCCGATCCAGTCGGTCAGCCAGGTACCGCCAACGGCGTACAGGACAGATACCCACACCATGTAGCCGGGCAGGATGAGAGAGAACCCGCCGATGGGGACGGTGAGGGTTCCGGACAGGTTCCAGAGGATCGCCACAAACGTCACCAGGGTGACGACCGCGCGCAGGCCGCCGATGAAGAGCGCGAGGGTGTGGGAAACCAGGAGCTGAACGTCCTCGGCGATGCGCTGGTCGGGGTTGTCTGTTTCGCCCGCCAGGAGCTGCATGCGATAGTAGGCGCCGTTGGCCAGCCAGGCTCGGAGGTAGCGCTCGGTCAGCCAGCGCCGCCAACGGATCTCGAGCATCTGGTTGAGATAGAGCTGGTAGACCGCGAACACGATGAAGACACCCACCAGCCACGAGACACGGACGAGCTGCTGGCGAAACATCGCGGTGTTCTTGTCCTGCAGAGCGCTGAAGAAGTCGTTGTTCCATTGATTGAAGAGAACATTGATGTAGACCATCCCGAGGGTAAGGGCCACCACCAGGAGCAGGAGCCCTCGACCCGCCCAGCGGTCGTCCGAGAACCAGTACGGGCGCATGATGGCCCAGGCGGTCGGAAGTATTCGTCGCAGGCGAGTTCTGGGCGGATTTTCAGGACCATTGGAGGGACTCGACCGGGGAGCTCCCGGGCTGGGGGCCGCTGGTTCCCTAGCCACCAGGAACCCATGGAAGTGTCATCGTTTCCCTCTCGAGGAGCCTGTCTCGACGCCGCCACGCCGTGTCAAGGGATGCTACAACTGTCCCACAAGAGACCATCGCCCGCCAAAGTGATAAAGTCCAAAGATGATCCGCCAACGGAGGACGTGACGATGCGCCGACTGCTGCTCGTCCCACGGACGCTGCGCTCGAGTATCTCTCTCATGAGCATAGCGGTGCTGGTCGTTGGTTGTGCGAGTCAATCTCTCGTGCCGAAGGAGCAGGCGGCGGCGATCCAGAACAGAGAGCGAGCGCTCGCGCCACACTCCGGGGCCATCCAGGACGCCATCCGACAATCGGGCAACCTGGGAGCCCTGGCCTTTCTCGACGCCGGGGATGGCCACCTGGTGGTCCTGCCCGGGGACAGCCCGGCCGACGCCTGGGCGCGGCACACCTCTTCCCCTCCCGGCGGCCCACCGGGCCCGGTGTCGACCCCGACGGTAGCCGACTTCGTGTACCGATCGGACGTACCCAAGGCCCCCGAGACCGTCACCTCGACCTTCCTGCAACAGCAGGAGGCGCTCCGGACGAGGCTCGCCGCACTCGACACAGAGCTCCGCAGGCTCTCCGATTCGGTCGTGGAGACGCGGAAGGAGACGCAGACGTCGATTGCGACGGCGAGGGAGGGCATGCAGAAGACATTGGATTCACTGGCTGAGGACCTGGCGGCGGCGCGTAAATTCATGCTTCAGACGGCGCAGCTGGGCTGGCTGGATCACGAGTTGACCGTCGAGAACGCCAATGGCATACGGAAGGTCGCCGCCGCGAGCCAGGAATTGACCGCGAATTCAGCAAAACTGGCGGACACCATCCACCATCTGTCGGACAGTCTCGCACATCAGCTCAAAGAGCTCGCGGCGCGGCTCGACGCGATCCAGAACCGGGTCAGCAACCTGAAATGAGACCGGCGATGCATCACGGCCGAACCGGCGCGCGACGTCTTCGCACCATGATGGCCTTGTCCCTGCTCTTGCTCGTCCCGGACCCGGGCTTGGCAGGATCGCCATCCTCTCCAGAGGAAGACGCGAGCCTCAGAAAAGAGTGGGAGAAGGTTCGCGCCATTCAAGAGCGGACGATCAGGGACAATCAAAAGCGGCTGGGCGAGATCTACGGCAGGGCAGGCGGGCCCGACGAGGAGAAGCGCGCAGAGAAGGCCACCCGGGACCGGGTCGCCGCCAACGCATCCTTGAGGGATGGCGGCAAGGGCCAAGTACTGGCTCAGACGGCCGAGACCGCGGGTCGTGACGGCGGAGGGTTGGCTGGTCTGTACTCGGCGCAGCACGAGTACCTCGACCGCGCCATTGGTGAGTGGGAAAGCGGTGCGGAACGCAAGAACCTCCAGACAGCGATCAGCCTGCTCCAGAGGAACCTGGAGCGTGCCGCGGCGCACCTGACGAGAGCGAGCGAGGCCGCCGACGGAATATCAACGCAGCTAGGGCAGTCTGGCGTGCTCGACAAGGTGACCCAGATCGAGACCGCCGCGAAAGAAGCCGGAGAGCGTCTCAGCGCGCGCTGGGAGCTCGAGCGAGCCGCGCGGGAGCGTGAACGCCAGCAACGAGAGCGAGAAGCAGGTGAGCGCGCGAGGGAGCAGCGACAGTGAACATTGCGAGCGCACCCCCACGACAAGGAGCACGTCCTGCGCGCGTACGAAGCGCGCCTCCCGTAGACTAGTGGCCCGCCTCCAGACCCAGGCGAAAGCCCTTGACCGTCACGCCGGGGGCGGGCTCGAAGTCGAGGTCGGACATCCGCTGAAAACCCAGGCGCTCATAGAGCCGCATCGCGGACTGCATCATGTCGGTAGTATGCAGCGTCAGCGCCTTGGCTCCTGACTCGCGCGCCCGCCGCACGCATTCGTCCATGAGCAGAGCGCCAATCCCCTGGCCGCGTACCGATGGCGCGACGGCCAGCAGTCGCACCTCGGGCAGGGTCAGGGTCATCGAACGGCCACCCGGCGGTACGATCTCGGTTCCCGCCGGATAGAGCAGCACCGAGCCGACGATCCGCCCGCCCGCTTCCGCTACGATCTGAGTCTTTGGCGGCGCGGCGGCAAGCGTGGACACGATGTTCTCGCGGTAGCGGTCCCAGAGCGCCGGCGGCATCACGGCGGCGAACTGCTGATAGGCGGAGAGGGTAACCGCCTCGATCGCCTCGCGGTCACTCGCGCCGGCATCACGAATGCGGCAGTCTGTCACTTCCGAGCTCCTCCGGTTGGGCAGGCGAGCCACAAGGACGTCGCCGCCGTAGCGCCAGGCACAGTCCCCAGCAGCCGGCCCATCACGCTCAGAGCCAGCCGGAGCGCTTGAACCGGTAGTAGAGGTAGACGCACATCGCGGCCATGCACGTCACCACCACCGGGTAGCCGTAGCGCCATTCGAGCTCCGGCATGAACTTGAAGTTCATGCCGTACACGCCGGCGACCATGGTCGGCACGCCGATGATGGCCGCCCACCCCGCGAGCTTCTTCATGGCGTCGTTCTGCGCCACCGCGGTCAGGGAGAGGTGCGCCTCGAGCGCGCTCGTGAGGAGCTCCCGGAGCGTATCTACCTGCTCGTTGATCCGGATCGCGTGGTCGTAGACGTCGCGGAAGTACGGCCGCGTGGCCTCGGGAATCAGGGGCATGTCGAAACGCACGAGCCGGTTGCAGACATCAACGAGGGGCGACACCGCGCGCTTCACTTCGACCAGGTTGCGCTTGAGATCGTAGATCTGCTGGACGGTGTGGCGGTCGAACTCGTCGCTGAAGATCTCGTCCTCGAGGCGCTCGAGCTGATCCCCCAACGTGTCGAGGACCGGAAAGTACTGGTCCACGATGAAATCCATGAGGGCGTAGAGGACGTAGCCCGGTCCCTTGGCGAGGGCCGGCGGCGTGCTCTCGCAGCGCATTCGGACCGCGGCATAGGACGGCGTGTTTCCGTGCCGGATGGAGACGATGTAACGCGGCCCCACGAAGAGATGCGTCTCGCCGAGCTCGACGTGCTCCTTGTCTTCCGACAGGATCGCGGGGCGCAGCACGACGAAGATGGAGTCGCCGTATTGCTCGAGCTTGGGCCGCTGGTGAGCGAGCCGGGCGTCTTCAACCGCCAGGTCGTGGAGACAGAACTCGTGCTGAATCTGCTCGAGGAGCTCGGGGGAGGGATCGTGGAGGCCGACCCACACGAAGACGCCCGGCCGCTTGAGAACCTCGCTGATGTCCGGGATGGAGATGTCGCCGAGGCGCCGGCCTTCCGCGTAGGCGACACAAGCTACGACGCCGTTGGAGCTCTCGATGACCACGCTCCCCAGCCTACCTCAGACCGTGGTGCATTCTCTACTCCCGATCGGACCTTGCAGGAGGGGCGGCCTTCGTCTAGCATTTCGAAACATCATGGACCTGCCCATCCCGCACTTCGAGAGCAAGCCCACGCCGGAAGACGTCCGGTTCCTGGAAGACCAGCTCTACTCCTACAACGTCGAGCAGACAGGGCTCAACGACGGGCAATGGCTGACCATCTTCGTCCGCGACGAAACCGGACGCATTGCCGCCGGCCTCCATGGATGGACGTGGGGCGGGGGCGGGAGGGTCCAGACCCTTTGGGTGCGCCCGGACCTTCGTCGCCACGGATACGGCACGCGCCTGCTCGCCGCGGCGGAAGCGGAAGCCCGAGCGAGAGGCTGCGACCGGATTCTGCTCGACACCTTCGGCTTCCAGGCGCCCCTCTTCTACCAGAAGCACGGCTACGAGATCGTCGGTGTGGACAACGACACGCTGTTGGAGCACAAGCATTACCGGCTGAAGAAACGGCTACTCTAGGAGAGAAACCCCCCTCACCCTGCCCTCTCCCCCGAGACGGGGGAGAGGGGATTTCACCGGAGGCATGCATGCGCGTGATCGTGACTGGCGCGGCCAGCGGCATCGGACGGGCGACGTGTCTCCGGCTGGCGCGCGATGCGAGGACGCAGGGCGGCGCGGCCAAGATCGCCGCGGTGGACCTCGGACCCTCGCCCGGGCTCGACGGCCTCCTCGCCGAGCTCAAGACGCTGGGCGCCGAGGGGCTGCCGCTTCACGCGGACATGAGCTCGGCCGATGGGCCGGCCCGTGCCGTCGGTGACGCCGTGGCCAGCTTCGGCGGGCTCGACGGCATCGTGAGCAATGCCGGCATCAACCGGCCGGGCGCGCTGATGGACTACGCCCTCGCGGACTGGGACGCCATGTTCGCCGTCAATACGCGGGCGACGTGGCTGCTCGCCAAGGCGGCCTATCCGGCGCTCAAGGCATCGCGCGGCGCCATCGTCGCCATCGCGTCCATGTCGGGCAGCAATGCGCATGCGAACCTCGGCGCCTACGGGCCGAGCAAGGCCGCCGTCATCATGCTGGTCAAGGTGCTGGCCCAGGAGCTCGGCCGCGACGGCATCCGCGTCAACTCGGTTTCGCCGGGCATGGTGCGCACGGGCATGACCGCCAGGGTCTACGCCGACCAGCGGGTGGCCGCGGAGCGCGATGCGCTCGTGCCGCTCGGCCGTGTCGCCACGCCGGAGGACATGGCCGACGTCGTCGCCTTCCTGCTCGGCCCCGACGCCCGCTACGTCAACGGCCACGACCTCGTGGTGGACGGCGGCGTGGCGGGGAACTTCCTCGGCCGCCTGCCCCGGCTCCAGCAAATCACACGCAGCTGATGTGGTAGCATCGCGAGAAATCCTGCAAAGGAGCCCTCCGTGACCATCAAGCTCGGCATGTTCACCATGCCCTTTCATCATCCCGACCGTGACTACGGGGCCCTCCTCGCCGAGGACCAGGAAGCCATCGTGCTCGCCGATCGCCTGGGCTTCAGCGAAGCGTTCGTGGGTGAGCACTTCAGCTCCTTCAGCGAGCGCATCACGTCGCCCTTGATGTTCTTCGCCACGATCATCAATCGCACCAAGCAGATCCGTTTCGGCACGGGTGTGCTCAACCTGCCGCAGAGCCACCCCGTCACCGTGGCCGCGCATGCCGCCCTGTTCGATCAGCTCTGTCAGGGGCGCTTCATCATGGGCATCGGTCCGGGTGGGCTCGTCAGCGACCTCGAGATCTTCGACATCGGCCAGGCCGAGCTACGGCCTCAGATGGTGATCGAGTCCATCGAGACCGTGCTCAAGCTCTGGGCCCAGGATCCGCCCTACGAGATCGACGGGAAGTTCTGGAAGATCTCGCTCACCAAGGGTATCTGGCCAGACTTCAAGGTGGGCTATATCCCCCGCCCGTATCAGAAGCCGCATCCGCCCATCGCGCTCTCCCTCATCACGCCCAATTCGAGCAGCGGCAAGACGGCGGGGGAGCGCGGGTGGATTCCCATCTCCGGACAGTTCTTCCACAAGCGCTACCTCCGCGGCCACTGGGAGAAGTACGTGGAAGGCTGCGAGGCCGTGGGCCGGCGACCCGATCCCGAGATCTGGCGCGTCTCGCGCAGCATCCTCGTCACGGAGACGGACGCGGAGGCCGAGGATTACCTCGCCGATCCCGACAATGGCCTCTCGTTCTACTACACCTTCTTCCACCACAGCTTCTCGCAGGGGCGCAAAGCGCTCTTCATGCTCAAGCCGGACATCGAGGTGCCCGACGAGGACATCACGATGGACACCATCAAACGGGCCCTGATCATCGCGGGCAGCCCCCGCCGTGTGCTGGACCAGCTGGTGGCGCTGCGCGAGGAGACGGGGCACTTCGGCACGCTCTTGATGGGCGGCCACGACTGGGACAAGCCCGTGCTCTGGAAGCGCTCCATGGAGCTGCTCGCCCACGACGTGATGCCGCAGTTCTCGGCGCACGCCGCGGCCACGCCCGCTCGCGTGTGAGCTGGCGCGGCGTTTCCGTCGCACCCCCTCACCCTACCCTCTCCCCACTGGGGGAGAGGGATTCCTAGAGCCCCTCGCCCCCATCGGGGGAGAGGGCAGGGTGAGGGGGCAACACCACACGCGAGTCCGCTAATAGAGGTGGCAGGCGACGAGACGGCCGCTCTCTGACCGCAGCGGCGGCTCTTCGGTCGCACACCGCGGCATGACGTAGGGACAGCGCGTGTGGAAACGGCAACCGCTCGGCGGATCGAGGGGGCTCGGCACCTCGCCCGACAGGACCACCTCCTCCGTCTTCGTGTCGAAATCGATGGGCAAGGCCGCCGCGAAGAGCGCCTTCGTGTAGGGGTGCTTGGGCTCGAGCGCGATCGCCACCGCGTCGCCCAGCTCCACGATCTTGCCCAGGTACATCACCGCAATGGTGTGGCTCATGTGGGCGACCGCGGCGAGATCGTGGGAGATGAAGAGGTAGGAGACGCCCAGACGTGTCTGGAGATCGCGCAGGAGGTTCAGGATCTGCGCGCGGATGGACACGTCGAGAGCGGACACCGGCTCGTCGAGGACGATGAGCTTCGGCGACAGGGCGAGGGCCCGCGCGATGGCGATGCGCTGGCGCTGCCCACCCGAGAACTCGTGGGGAAAGAGATCGGCGGCGCGCGCCGGAAGACCGACGAGATCCAGGAGCTCCCGCACCCGGTGGCGGCGTCCGGCCGCGTCCGACTGCTCGTTGATCACCAGCGGCTCGGCGATGATGGATTCGACGCGCATGCGCGGATCGAGCGAAGCGTACGGATCCTGGAACACCGCCTGGACGGAGCGGCGGTAACGGCGTCGCTCCTCGGCACCCTGCGCGCGGATGTTCTCGCCCGCGAAGCGAATCTCTCCGGCGGTTGGCGACTCCAGACCGAGGATCAGCTTGGAGGTGGTCGTCTTGCCGCAGCCCGATTCGCCCACCAGTCCGAGCGTGGCCCCCACCTCCAGCGCGAACGACACGGAGTCGACCGCCCGCACCAGTCCCGCCGACAGGCCGAGCATCCCGGCTCGCACGGGGAAGTGCTTGGTCAGGCCTGATACCTCGAGGAGAGGCAACGCCGGCTTACCTCCGCCCCGTCATGCCGTGGCGTGCAGCCAGCAGCGGCTCACCTGCCCGGGGGCCACCGCGAATTCCGGGGGCGCATCCACGCGGCAACGCTCCATCACGTGCGGGCAGCGCGGCGCGAAGGCGCAGCCGGCGGGAAGCCGGGCGAGGTCCGGGGGCTGGCCCTCGATGGCCGTGAGCCGGTTCAGCCGGGCGCCGAGCCGCGGAATCGATTCGAGGAGCGCCCGCGTGTACGGGTGCGCGGGCGACGTGAAGATCTGCCGCACCGGCCCCGTCTCGACGATGCGTCCCGCGTACATCACGGCCACCCGGTCGCAGATCTTCGAGACGATGCCCAGGTTGTGCGTGATGAAGATCATGGCAAGGCCGTGCTTCCGCTGCAGCTCCTCGAGGAGCTGGAGATACTGGGCCTGGATGGTCAGATCGAGGCTGGTCGTCGGCTCGTCCGCGATGAGGAGCCGCGGCGGCGCCGCGATGGCCATGGCGCCGACCACCCGCTGGCGCATGCCGCCGGACAGCTGATGGGGAAAGGCGCGGAGGCGCTCCGCCGGCGACGGGATGCGCACGGCCGCGAGCAGCTCCGCGGCGCGCTCCTGGAGGGCCCGCCCGCGGAGCCCGTGGTACATCGACAGCGGCTCGCGCACCTGCCTCCCGATCGAGAAGACCGGGTTGAGCGAGGACATCGGGTCCTGCAGGATCATGCCCACCTTGCGGCCGCGGAGACGCTGCATCTCCTGCTCGGTCTTGGTCAGGAGGTCCTCGCCGTCGAGCAGCACGGACCCGCCCACGATGCGGGCGGCGGGCCGGGGCACCAGCCGCACGATGCTGAGACAGGTCATGCTCTTGCCCGATCCCGACTCGCCGACCAGCCCGAGGGTCTCGCCCGCGGACACTGAGAACGACACGCCGTCCACGGCCTTCACCGTGCCCCACCGGGTGACCAGATGCGTTTGAAGGTCGCGAACCTCGACCACGGGCGGCATAAAGGTTTAGAGCTGGCGCAGCTTTGGATCGAAGGTGTCGCGGAGCCAGTCGCCGAGCAGGTTGAAGGCGAGGACCACGAGGAGGATGGCGAGCCCGGGAAGCATGGACACCCACCACGCGCTGGTCACGAACTCGCGGCCTTCCGCGATCATGGAGCCCCAGGCGGGCGTGGGCGGCGGGATGCCGGCGCCGAGGAAGGACAGTGACGCCTCCACGATGATCACGTAGCCGATCTGCAGCGTGACGAGCACGACAAGCGTGTTGAGGGTGTTGGGGAAGAGATGCCGCGTGATGATGCGCCACGCGCCGGCTCCGGCGAGCCGCGCCTGGGCGATGAAGTCGAGATGCATCAGGGTGAGGACTTGGCCGCGAATCACGCGGGCGTAGCGGGCCCAGAGGATCACCGCGATGGCCACGACCACGTTGGTGAAGCTCGGGCCGACGGTGACGGCGAGGATCAGCGCGAGGAGAATGACGGGAAAGGACACGGTGGCATCCGTCATGCGCATGAGCGCGGCGTCCACACGCCCGCCGTAATAGCCGGCCACGAGGCCCACCGCCGCCCCGAATGCGCTCGCCACGAGCACGGTCACCACCCCCGCAGCCAGCGAGACGCGGGCGCCCCAGACGATGCGCGAGAGCATGTCGCGACCGAGCCGGTCGGTGCCGAGCGCGTGCTTCCAGCTCCCGCCCTCCTCCCAGACCGGCGGCTTGAAGCGGTTGCGGAGGGACTGGTCGTGCGGGTCGGCCAGGCTCAGCAGCGGGGCGAGCAGGGCGAGGAGCACGAAGACGGTGATGATCCCGAGCGAGACATAGGGAATGTTCCGGCTCCGGTACGCCGGCCCCGTCGAGATGGCGACCTCCGAGAGCGCAAGCGCGCCGGCCTCTGGGTCACCGGGCATAGCGGATCCGGGGATCGATGATGGCGTAGAGACAATCGACGCCGAGGTTCACCACGGCCACGATGGCCGCGGTGGTCAGCACCACCGCCTGGATCACCGGAAAATCGCGCGAGCTGATGCCTTCGTAGGCGAGCCGCCCCAGGCCGGGCCACGCGAAGACCGTCTCCACCACGATGGCGGTGGTGACGAGGATCGAAAAGTAGATGCCGGCGAACGTCACCACCGGGATGAGCGCGTTCTTGAGCGCATGGATCCATATCACCTTGGACTCCACCACGCCCTTGACGCGCGCAAGCTTGACGTACTCGGAGTCCAGCACCTCCAGCATCGCCGAGCGGAGGAGCCGCATCATGCCGGCCACCACGAACCAGCCCAGCGTGAACCCCGGCAGGATGTAGCTGGAGAAGCCCTCGTTGCCGGCGGCGGGCAGCCACTGGAGCCGTCCGGCGACGAACTCGACGAGGACGATGGCCACCCAGAACGTGGGCAGCGACTGGCCCAGCACCGCGATCACCTGCGCCGTCCGATCGAGGCCCGTCCCCTTCTTCACCGCCGCGAGGACGCCGAGGGGGAACGCGATGGCGAGCGAGACGCCCATGGCGAAGGCGGCCAGGCTCAGTGAGTTGGGCAGCCGCTCCCGGAGAAGCTCGCTGACCGGGCGGCGGGCGCGGAGCGACGTACCGAAGTCTCCCGTCACGGCGCGCCCAACGAAGGACAGGTACTGCTCGACGTAGGGCCGGTCGAGACCGAGGTATCGCCGCGCCTCAGCATAGTCTTCCTTGGTCGCCGACATGGGAAGGATCAGGTGGAGCGGATCGCCGGTGGCTCTCGCCAGGATGAAGACGACGACCGACAGGATGGCGAGAGCCACCAGCGACTGGAGCAGCCGCGAGAGGACGAACCGGACCAGGCTACTTGCCCGAGGCCAGCTCGTCGAAGAACAGGTCGTACATGACCGAGCCCGTGTTCCACTTGCCGAGCTTCTTCCCGGTGGCGTACGCGGAATGCAGGTAGACGATGGGCATCCCGGCGTGCTCGCTCCTGATGCGCGTGTAGATGTTCCGCATCAGGGTGTTGATCTTCTCCTTGTCGGTCTGGCGCATGACCTGGGCGATCATGCCATCCACTTCGGGATCGTTCACCGTGTCATTGGCCTTGGCCGGCGTGTACGCCATCTTCTCCAGCAGCGCGTAGGTGCCGATCCAGTCGCGGTTGGCAATGTTGAAGTAGCCGACCGAGCCCGGTGTCTTCCGGTCGACCCAGTTCTTGCGAAAGGCCGGGTAGTCCACGGGGACGAGCTTGATCTTGATCCCGATCTTCTCCCAGTAACCCGACACCGCTTCGGCGAAGGTCTTGCCCTCGGGCAGCCCGGGGAGCTGATAGGCATAGACCTCGAGCGGAAATCCCGCGGCGAATCCAGCGTCGGCGAGGAGCTTCTTGGCCCGGGCGGGGTCGTACGGATACACCATCTCCGGCGTCACCTTGAAGCCGATCTCCTTGAAGGACCACGAGAGCCCGAGCGGAATGGCGGCGGGATCCGCCTTGCCCGCGAAGACGGACTGCGCGACCTCGGCGCGGTCAATGGCCAGGTTCATGGCCTCGCGCACCCGCTTGTCCTTCATGGGCGCGGGCAGGCCGTCGGGGCCCATGATCCACCACATGCTCAGGATCGATTCCTCCCGCCGGAAGTGGACGGGGAAGCTCTCCTTCTCCAGCTCCTTGACGCGCTCGCGGCTCACGTCGGCCACGTCCACGTCGCCCCGGCGGAGGAGCGCGAGGCGCGTGGTCTCTTCGGGCACCAGCTTGAAGACCATGCTCTTGTACTTGGGCGTGCCGATGCGCCAGTGATTGTCCACGGCGGTGAGCTTGATATGCGAGCCCGTTACCTGCTCCACGAACTTGTAGGGACCGCTCCCCACCGGCTTGCGGGCAAAAACGTCGTCGCCGACCTGCTCGATGTACTTCTTGGGCAGCACCATGCCCTCGGTGGAGAGCGAGCGGGAGAGATACGTGGGAATGATGAGCGTGGAGTCCTTCGTGACGATCACGACGCGGTCGGGCGCCGGCGTCTCGATAGCCTGGATGAGCGAGCGGAGCGGTCCGGCATAGCCCGTGGTGGAGCGCGGGCCGATGGCCCGCTGGATGCTGAACTTCACGTCTTCCGAGGTCACATCGTCGCCGTTGTGGAACTTCAGGCCCTTGCGCAGGTAGAAGGTCCAGCGCTTGTAGTCCGGCGAGTTCTCCCAGCGCGTGGCGATGCCGCCGTCCTTCGACGGCTGGCCGTCGAGGGTGGTGCCCACGAGGTAGTCGAACATCATCGAGAGGTAGTACTTGACGATGTGCCCTCCCAGGGCGGGGTCGAGCGTCTCCGTGGAGAAGCTCGACAGGGCAACCGTCAGGTCCGGCTTGGCCTGAGCCCAGGCTGCCCCGGACATGGCGGAGCCGACGAAGATCGAGATCCACAGCGATACCACGACACCCCGGCTCAATCGCCTCATGAATGACCCCTCCGTTGTGGGCTTCAGGATGCGCGCGACCGGCGCGCCGCCCGACCTTACCTCAGCGGGCGGGCAGACGGCAAGCGGGTGTTTAGGCGGACCCGTGAATCACGTTCGCGAGGATCTGCACGACACCCGGCTCGCTGACCTTCACGGACAGACGCAGGCTCCGCTCGAATCGGAGCGGGGTCGGGAATCCCACGGTCAGCGTCTTCACCAGAGCGGACTGCAACAAGACGAGACCGAAGGGGTTCTGCGTCAGGAGACCCAGGTTGCGGGCGGCCGCGTAGGATATGTTGGTGACGTTGGCGCCGTCGATGTCGAGGATCACGAACGTCAGGTCGTTCGTGCCCCCCTGCTTGGAGATCGCCGCGCCAAGGAAGACGCCGGGGCCTTGGAGATTGACGAGGAGGAAGGTCCCCTGAGGAGCAGGCGCCTTGAGCCCCTGGGTTCGCCGGGGGTTGCACACACCCGCAGCGCAGGTTCGCGTTTCGGCTTGCAGCATCGGGGAACGTGACGGGCGGCGCGCGCGGGCTGTCTTTCTCCGCTTTGCCATATGAACCTCCTGTTCCGGTTCGATGGGTCCCGAGGCAACGTCGCTTCACCGTGCTCCCGGTCGCGCCGCATGTCAAGGCATGCGCCCGCGCGAGCGCGCTACCTCGCGATTTCCCTCCGCCGTTTTTCCAGGTGGCGCCGCTCGGCTTCGTTGGATACGAGATCGAGGGCGTTCTGATACCACTGGAGCGCCTCCGCGTGGCGGCCGAGGCGGCGCAGCAGCTCCGCCCGCGCCACGTGCAGCAGGTGGTACCCGTCGAGCTCGGCGCCGCGGTCGAGCTCCTCCACGAGACGAAGGCCGAGCTCCATCTCGCCCGACATGGCCAGGGCCACCGCCCGATTGAGCTCGACCACCGGCGACGGATGAATACGCGCGAGGAGCCCGTACAAGGCGGCGATCTGTCTCCAGTCGGTGACTCCGGCATTCGGTGCCTGAGCGTGGAGGGCCGCGATGGCCGCCTGCAGCGCATACTGACCCGACGCGCGACCGCCCTCGCCCAACGCGGCCTCGACGAGAGCGGCGCCCTCGTCGATCTGGGCCCGATCCCAGCGGCTCCGGTCCTGATCCTCGAGCAGCACGATGTCGCCTGAACCGTCGAGCCGCGTGGCCCGCCGCGAGTCGTGCAACAGCATGAGGGCGAGGAGGGCTTTGGCCTCGGCCTCGGCGGGCAGGAGCTCGACGAGCATGCGCCCGAGCCGGATGGCCTGCTCGCACAACTCGTGCCGCACCAGGTGCGGACCGAAGCTGGCCGCGTACCCCTCGTTGAACACGAGATAGACCACCAGCATCACCGCCTCGAGCCGCTCGGCGAGGGCATCGCTGGCTGGTACCTGATAGGGGATGTGGGCGATGCGGATCTTGGCCTTGGCCCGCACGAGCCGCTGCGCCATGGTCGGAGTGGGCACGAGGAAGGCGCGGGCGATCTCCTCGGTCGAAAGCCCGCCGAGCGTGCGCAGGGTGAGCGCCACCTGCGCCTCGGTGGCGAGGGCCGGGTGGCAGCAGGTGAAGATCAGGCGGAGCCTGTCCTCGGCCACGGGAGTGTCCTCCTCCGCCGTCAACTCGATATGCCGCGCGATCTGGTCCTGCATCTGCGTCAGCCGGGAGCGACGACGCAGCCGATCGATGGCCTTGTGCCGAGCGGTCGAGACCAGCCACGCCGCCGGATTCGCCGGCGCGCCGTCTCCCGGCCACTGCTCGAGCGCCACCGCGTACGCCTCCTGCAGCGCCTCCTCGGCCACGTCGAAATCGCCGAGGAGGCGGATCAGCGTGGCCAGGATCCGCCCGTGCTCTGTGCGAACGATCTCTTCGATGCGCATGGTCGCTCCCGGTGGAAAGGCTACTCCACCGGACCACCGCGCGCATCCTCTACGGCTGCTTCGGATGCTCCGCCCTGATGGGCCGCACCTCGATCGAATGACCCGCCCGCAGCAGCGGGTGACGGTTAACGATCGCGAGCACTTCGTCGAGGTCTTTCGCCTCTACGATGCTGTAGCCGCCGAGCTGCTCCTTGGTCTCGGCAAACGGCCCGTCCGTGGTCACCACCTTGCCCCGCTCCATCCGCACGGTGGTGGCGGTGCTGCTCATCTCCAGCGGGTCGCCGCGCTCGTAGAGGCCACGCTTCCGGAGGCCTTCGCTGTACTCGACGGTGGCCCAGTAGGCGGCGGCCCTTTCCTCCGCGGACAGGGCTCCCCACTGTTTCTCGTCCCTGCACATGAGCAACATGTAGCGCATGCCCTGATGTCCTTCCCGCGCGCTCAGTGAACCAGGCTGGGGCTCGGCAGACCAGTCGGTAGCGGACGGGGCGCACGGAAGGTGACCGCGATGGCTACCGCTCCGAGCCCGATGCCGAACGAACCGAGGAAGAGCCAGAAATAGCTGCCGAACGTGTCGTAGAGCCACCCGCCGGCCCACGGCCCCAGCGCCATGCCCAGCGTGGACACGAAGGCGACGGCGCCGAAGGCCGTGCCCATGATGCGCGCGCCGAAGTACTCGCGCACGAGGATGGCGTAGAGGGGCATCACGCCTCCGTAGGCGAAGCCGAACATCATGGCGAGCGCGTAGAAGCTCACGAGCTCGCGCGTGAAGAGGTAGAGGCACACCGCGATGGCCTGGATGGCGAGCCCTACCACGAGCGTGCGCTTGGCGCCGGCACGGTCGGCCACGAGCCCGCAGATGATCTTGCCGCCCAGCGAGGCGAGGCCCGCCACGCTGAGCACGGTGGTGGCGGCCATGGCCGATATCCCGTGGTCCATCGCATTGGTCACCATGTGGAAGATCGGCCCGGAGTGCGCCGCGCAACAGGCGAAGTACGTGAGCGCGATGGCCGCGAACTGGGGCGTGCGGAACGCCTGGGCCGCCGTGAGCTCACGGCCATCGGCACCGGCCGTCGCCGCGGGGACACCGCCGGTCTCCGCCGCCGGCTCGCGGACGAGCAGCGCGGCGGGAATGATGAGCAGCCACGTGAGCTCGCCGATGGTGAGCATGGCGGTGCGCCAGTCGTAGTTGGTGATCATCCAGCGAGCGAGGGGTCCTACCGTCGACGAGCCGAGGCCGATTCCCGCCGACACGAGGGCGACGGCGAGACTGCGATGCTGCGTGAACCATCGGGTGGTCGTGGCCGTCATCGGGGCGTAGAAGCTGCCCGCGGCCACCCCGACCACCACCCCGAACAGGACCTGAAACTGCCCGAGAGTGGCCGCCTGGCTTGCCGTCATCAGGCCGAGGCCGAGCAGGACGCCTCCGCACACCACGACGGTACGGGTGCCGAAGCGGTCGGAGAGGGCGCCCCAGAGAAAGGACCCTACGCCCATGCCGAGCCAGTTGAGAAGGGCCGCGGTCGAGATGCCCGTCCGCGACCAGCCCATCGCCTCGGACATGGGCTGGAGGAAGATGCTGAGCGAGAGCATTGCCCCGATCCCGATACAGGTCACCACGAAGCCGGCGCTCACGATGACCCACCCGTAGAAGAGCTTGCCCGTGCGCATCGCCTTCCTCCCTGCTACATAGTCGATCGGCGCGGTCAGGAATCGACAGGCGCTGCCGAAGGATAGCCGGTTTCCTCACGAGCTCGGAAGCCTGCGTGGGGTGGATGTGCAGCCCTGGCAAGGGCGAGACGAAGATCCTGCACAGCGCGCCGTAAGGTCCGTCGCGGCCTCGCGCGCTGGGCGACGCGGGCGGCCCAGGCCGTCTACCTGTTTGTGGCCGGCCGCAGCTCCGCCGCGCGCGATCCCCGAAGCGGCGCGATCTTCCAGCGGCCGTAGGCGACGAAGGCCGCGAGAAGTCCCACCACCACGGTCACCAGCGTGGTCATGACGTCGCCCGCGACCAGGTTGAACGCCGTCGCGCCGATCATGATGATCACCAGCCCGGCGGCGGCCAGCGAAGTCAGCCCCGGCCGGATGCGCAGGAGGCCGGGAAGGATGAGCCCGAGGGCGCCCAGCGTCTCGGCGACTCCGATGAACCGCAGAAAGAGGCCCGGCATGGCCACCGGCCCCACCAGCTTCTCGAGGGGCAGCACCAGCTTCATCACCCCGGCAAACAGAAAGAGGGCGGCGAGCAGCCCCTGGACGATCCATAGCGCATAGGTCATGTGGTTTCCTCGGTGACGGTTCTAGCCGCCCGCCATGGCCCCCACGACGAGCAGAGGCTCGGCCCCCGTGGTGACCGCGTCAGGCAGCCTGGCATCGGGCGATTCGTTGGACAGATCCTCCATGCACGCGAAGAAGCGGATGAACGGCCGGCGCTCTCGCGTCACCTGGTCGCGGATCGTCCCCCGCAGCATCGGATAGGTCGCCTCCAGCGCGTCGAGGACCGAGCGCTGGGTCGCTTCACCCTCGACGTCGACCTTCAGCTCGCCGTCGACCCGGGCGAGCGTCCGCAGGTGCGCCGGAATCACCAGCCGGATGGTCATGGCAGAGTCTGCACTTCCACGGAGACCACCGAGGGAAGATCCCGCACGATGGGCGCCCAGCTGTCCCCGGAACTTGCCGACGCGTACACCTGCCCGCCCGTGGTTCCGAAGTACACGCCACACGGGTCGAGCGAGTCCACGGCCATCGCGTCCCGCAGCACGTTGACATAGCAATTGCTCTGGGGCAGGCCGTTGGTCAGCGCTTCCCACTCGTTGCCGCCCGTCCGGCTGCGGTACACGCGCAGCTTGCCCTCGGGCGGATAGTGCTCCGAGTCGCTCTTGATCGGCACCACATAGATGGTCTCAGGCTCGTGGGCGTGCACGTCGATGGGGAAGCCGAAATCGCTCGGCAGGTTGCCGCTCACTTCCCGCCACGACTCGCCGCCGTCGTCGCTGCGCATGACGTCCCAGTGCTTCTGCATGAACAGCACGTCCGGGCGCGACCGGTGCAGCGCGATGCGGTGCACGCAGTGGCCCACCTCGGCCGTGGGGTTCGGGATCTGCTCGGACCTGAGGCCGCGATTGATCGGCCGCCACGTCTTACCCTCGTCGTCGCTCCGGAACGCGCCCGCCGCCGAGATGGCGATGAACATCCGGTGGGGATGGCTCGGATCCAGCAGGATCGTGTGCAGACACATCCCACCGGCCCCCGGCTGCCAAGAGGACGCCGAGGCATGGGTGCGCAGGCCGGGCAGCTCCTGCCACGTCTGCCCGCCGTCGACCGAGCGGAACAACGCGGCGTCCTCCACCCCGGCATAGACCGTGTCCGGATCAGTCAGAGAGGGCTCGAGATGCCACACTCGCGCGAACTCCCAGGGATGCGGCGTGTTGTCGTACCACAGGTGCGTCCCCGTCACGCCCTCGTACGTGAACTTGTTGCCCAGCGCTTCCCAGGTCTGGCCACCATCGTTCGAGCGCTGGATCACCTGCCCGAACCAGCTGCTGGACTGCGAGGCATAGAGCCGATTCGGATCGGCGGGCGAGGCCTTGAGGTGATAGATCTCCCAGCCCCCGAAGTGTGGGCCGCTCACGTCCCACTTCTCGCGCTTGCCGTCAGACGTCATGACGAACGCGCCCTTGCGCGTGCCGACCAGCACCCGTATCTTGCTCATCTCTGACCCTTTCCGGGCCTAGCGCCCGTCGTCTCGGAAAATTCTTCATGGCTCGCCATCAGCCCTGACCGTCGAGGATACATGGGCTCCCCGTTCATTGCTTAATCGAATGGGCGCGCGTCGGATCGACACCTCTATCGCTCTTGGTTGCCGCCGTGAGGTGCACTCCGGCGAGCGTGACGAGCTGGTGCGCCTCGGGCATGTCCTTGACCGATGGCCACCCTGATCGGACCAAAGGCCATTGGACCAAAGTCCCATAGGGGGCGCGACAAGGCGCTGCTATGGTGGAAGGGAGTCGCCGCATCCCCCGCCCGCTTTCTCCGCAGCTCCATTGGACCAACGTCCAATAGGCAGGTGGGTATGACCCAACTAGATTCACGGCCGTGAAAGCCGCGATCTCAGCAACGCTACCGCTACCCTCAACACGGGCCTGAAGCAGGCACGCTCGACAACCGCGGTCGGATCGAACGAGGGAGACGCATCGATGATCGTCAGAACGACGGGCCAGCTCCAAGCGGGAGGCACGCGGATGATCATACAGGCCGGTGTCACCGGGGCGATTCTCGCCCTCACTCTGGTCGTGGGCGCCCCCGCCGATGCGGGAACGCCGATCGACGCGCTGCGCGAAGTCTTCACCGACGTGAACAAGGTTCTCATGGGCCCGGTGAGGGAAGATCAGTTGGCGGAGCGTGTATTCAACGTGCGCGCGCTGCTGAATCCCATCCTCGACTTTCGGAATGCGGCCACGCGTGCCCTGGGGGACGAATGGTGGACACGCACCGGAGCGGAGCAGGACGAGTTCATCGCGCTGTTCACTGATCTTCTCGAACGCTCATGTGTCGCTCAAGTGGCGTCGGTGGCCGCCAGGAGCGGTGGCATGCGTGTCGACTACCCCGATGAAGCGATCGATGGGGACGTGGCGATGGTCTGGACGGCAATCCTGAGGAGGGGCGGAGGCGAAGTGCTCTTCGACTACGCCATGGTCCGGCACGATGAGCGCTGGCTGGTCCGCGACATCTTCGTAGAGGGGGTCAGTCTCGTTGCAAATCTCCGCTCACAGTTTCAGAGGATTCTCCGGGACTCCTCCTATCCGGGGCTCGTGATCCGAATGAAGGGACGCACCATCGAAGCGTCGCCCGCGCGGGCGGCTACCGCCATCGAACCGGTCCTGCCCCCCGGGGGGCGGTCGCCGATCAGGGACAGTCCCTAGCCCGAGCCCTGCCGGAGGGCGGCTAGTCCAAAGGGAGTGTTGTGCGGGCTACCCTGGCCGGTTCTAGGTAATGCCGGCCACAGACAGGCTGAAGCGCCCCAGCACCTACGCCGCGATGCTGTGCCATCGCGGGTGGGTGGAGCCTACGAGGGATTACTTGGCAGCAGCCGTCTTGAGGAGTGCAGACGCGCAGGCCTCTGCCACATTTCGATTGGGGTCTGCTGTGCCAGGAAAGGTCGCCCAACCGGCTTTCACCACGAAGTCCGTCTGTTCGTAGGACGACGTGATGGCCCTGAGCTCGCCGAGCTTCTTGCCCTTGGTCGCATCTGTCTTCTCCTGTGCGACACAGAAGGGTACCAGCGTCGAAGTGACTGCGGCATCTGCCCGGCTCATCGCCAATTGGTTCGCCGTGGTACTCGTCGTCCAGCCTCCCCAACTGAAACCCACGATCATGGTGAGAATGCTGCCGATGACTGCGCCCCAAGCCCCTGATTTGAGCAACGCACGTTGCACTTGCATGAGACACCTCCAGGTACTTCGGACAATGTGTGAGTGGCACCAGATGGCGTCAGTCTAGCGGGCCGCTCTCCCGCCTGGATAGTGGACCAAGGTCCACTACCACCCCCGGCGCCACTCCGTCAGTATCTGGTCGACCGCTTGGCTACGACGCTCACCCGCGAGGAGGAACTGCCATCACCGTCGACGAGCTCCTGAGTGAATTGAAGACATCCAAGACCGATTTAGTGCGCGTGATCGAAGCCGTGGTTCGTGACCGTCCCCCATACATTTTGCTTCCCGTTCAGGCGATCAGGGCTTGGGAACGACGGGCGCCCAACGATTGGGCAAAGGTCGCGGGATGGCTCGCATCGAGGAGCGTGGCGGTCGTGGAGGTCTAGTCCTTCGATGCTCGTCTGTTGAGTGGCGTAGGCCGCCAGATCGACCCTTATAAATCAGCTACTTTTGAAGGATCAACCCATGCGCCCGATATGCTCCAAGACGCGCTGGCCGGAATGCTTCGGTAGCCCGGGCATAGGGCTCTACCCGCGCCCAGGAAGCGTCCGCATTGGTCCGGATAGACAGCACCACGTAGACGATAGATACAGTCGCCATTGCCGTACGCCCTCCCTGTCGCTCCGCGATGGTGAAGATCATCATGTGGCAGGACGAACGATGGAAGTTTCGTCAAGGTCATCACTCGCGCTCCCCGTTGGGCTGGCGGACTGACCTCACGCCGATCGGATGATGAGCGGTGGCATGATCGTCGCCTTGCGTGTGGCCATCGCCCTAGGGGATAGTGGTCATGCATGCAGCAACTGAACGCCCAGCTTCTCTTCTCTCCTTCGGACCTGGGCAGCTTCCTCGCCTGCGAACACCTGACCCAGCTCGAGCTGGCCGTGGCCCTCCGAGAAGGCCATCGTCCGAGTTACGAGAACGCCTACGCCGAGCTGCTTCGGCGAAAAGGCCAGGAGCACGAGCAGGCCTTCCTCGACACGCTCCGAGCTGCCGGCCGCACCGTGACAGAGGTGCACCTGGGCGCCACGCGTGACTTCGAGGCCGGAACCCGGCGCACCGCGGACGCGATGCGGGCGGGTGCCGACTACATCTACCAGGCCGTCTTCTTTTCGAACGGCTGGCGCGGGATCGCCGACTTCCTGGAGCGCGTCGACCGGCCCTCCGCGCTCGGCACATGGAGTTATCAGGTGCTGGATACGAAGCTGGCCCGCCAGCCCCGGCCGGAACACGCGCTGCAGCTCTCCTTCTATAGCCAGGCGCTCGAGCAGATCCAGCAGGTGGCGCCCGATCTCGCCTACATCGTCCTCGGGACCCGAGAGCGCGTACCGATCAGGCTCGCCGACGTAACGGCCTACTACCGGCGCGTCCGCCAGCGCTTTGGCTCCGTGGTGGCCGCCCGGCCTGAGACGGGCCCCTATCCTTGCCATCACTGCGCGTTCTGCGACTTCCGGGCGCTCTGCGATGATCGCCTGGAGCGCGAGGATCATGTCGTTCGGGTGGCCGGCATCTATCGAGACCAGGTGAAGCGGCTGTTCGCCGGCGGGATCAACACGCTGACCGCCCTCGCGGAGACCGGGCCCGGGACGTCCGTCCCCAAGATCGCCGCCTCGACCTTCGAAGGCCTGCGTGACCAGGCCGGGCTTCAGCTGATCCGGCAGCGCTCCGGTACTCTGGAATGGCGAGCGCTCCCCATCGAGGCGGGACGCGGCTTCGCGAGTCTACCTCTGCGCTCTCCCGGCGATGTCGTCTTCGATCTCGAGGGCCACCCCTTCTTCGAGCCCGCGCGGGGACTCGAATATCTCTTCGGAATCCTCTTGCTCGACGGCCCCGAGCCCCCGTACCAGGCATTCTGGGCGCACGACCGTGAGGGCGAGCGTGCGGCGTTCGAGGCCCTCGTCGATCTCATTCATGCGCGGCTCGACCAGTATCCCGATCTCCACGTCTACCACTTCAGCGGCTCGGAGCCGAGCACGCTCAAGCGGCTCATGGCCGAGCACGTCACGCGCGAGACGCAGGTGGACGATCTGCTCCGGCGCCGCGTCTTCGTGGATCTCCACACGATCGTCCGCCGCGCCCTGCGCGCGGGGGTGCCGAGCTACTCGCTCAAGGATCTCGAGGCCCTCTTCGGCTTCATCCGGACGGGCGCCGTGCAGTCGGGGACGCAGGCCATCCTCAACTACGAGCGCTGGCTTCATCAGCGAAGCCAGACCCTGCTCGACGAGATCGCCGCCTATAACCTCCAGGATTGCCGCGCCACTCTCGGCCTGCTCGAGTGGCTACACGAGGTTCGTCCCGCCGATCTCCCGTGGCCGGAAGCGACGGAGCCGCAGCCGCTCTCCCCCGAAGCCTCCGAGAGGCTGGACGCCCGGCATCAGCTGCGTGACGAGCTCGTCACGGGAGCCGAGCCAGGGACGCCGCGCTGGCTCACCGGCGAGCTCCTCGAATACCATCGGCGCGAGGCGCGGCCCGCGTGGTGGGCCTACTTCGACCGTCTCGGCAAATCGCCGGAAGAGCTGCTGGAAGACTCGGAGGCGATCGCCTACCTCATAGCCGACACGAGCCGGCGGCCGGAGCCGAGGAAGAAGTCGCTGGTGCACACGCTCGCGTACCCGCCCCAGGACCACAAGCTTCGACCGGGGCAGACGGTCCAGGACCCCGCCACGGGCAGAAGTGCGGGCGAGATCCTGGCCGTGGACGATGCCAGCGGGACACTGCAGCTGCTGCGAGGACCCAAATTCGCTTCGACAGCGCTGCCCAGCGAGATCGTGGCCGGTGGTCCGCTCGAAGATCGCACCCAGCGAGCGGCCGTCCTCCGCGTCGCCGAATCGGTCCGCGACGACGATGGCCGTTATCCAGCGCTCCGGGCAATTCTTGCTCGTGAACGACCCACGGTCCGGGGCCTCTCCGCTGGCGGCCGGGTCCAGACCATCGATCTCGCCGAAATGAAAGCCCACGCGCTCGGGCTGGACGGGAGCTACCTCTTCCTCCAGGGTCCGCCGGGAACCGGCAAGACATGGACAGGCGCGCGGATCGTCGTGCACCTCCTCGCCGCCGGTCGGCGCGTCGGCATCGCGGCGCAAAGCCACAAGGCCATCCACAATCTCCTGGCCGAGATCGAGCGGGTGGCCCGGAACACTGGCGTTCGCTTCAAGGGGCTCAAGAAGTCGTCGGCCGGCAATCCCGAATCCGAGTTCGACGGCGACTTCCTCCGGAGCGATCCGGACAACTCCTCGTTCGCGAATGCCGCCGCGGATATTCAGCTCTTCGCGGGGACGGCGTGGCTCTTCTCGCGTCCCGAGCTGGACAGTACGCTGGACTACCTGGTGATCGACGAGGCCGGCCAGGTCTCGCTCGCGGATGCGCTGGCCATGGGCACGGCCGCCCGCAACCTGATTCTCCTCGGAGATCCCCTGCAGCTCGCGCAGGTATCCCAGGGCGTGCACCCATCGGGCAGCGGGGCGTCGGTCCTCGAGCATCTCCTCGGCGACGCGCCGACCATACCGGAGGATCACGGCGTCTTCCTCGAGCGCAGCTTCCGCATGCACCCCGACGTGTCCCGGTTCATCTCGGAGATCGTCTACGCGGGCCGACTGCACTCCGATGAATCGGCCAAACGCCGGACCACTTCCTTTGGAACGGGCATCCGCTTCGCGCCAGTGGACCACGAGGGCAACAAGTCCTCCTCTGACGAGGAAGTCGCCCAGGTTGCGGCCACCATCGCCGCCATGCGGGGTGGCACGTTCACCGACGCCGACGGCGCGACCCGGCTGCTGCGCCATGACGACTTCATGGTCGTCGCGCCGTACAACGCCCAGGTGCTCCGCCTGCGCGCGGCCTTGCCGGCGGGAGTCCGCGTGGGCACCGTCGACAAGTTCCAGGGCCAGGAGGCTCCCATCGTCTTCTTCTCCATGGCGACCTCCAGCGGCGAGGACGTGCCGCGCAGCCTGTCATTCCTCTTCTCGCGCAACCGCCTGAACGTGGCCATCTCCCGCGCCCAGTGTCTCGCCGTCCTCGTCTGCTCCCCGCGCCTCCTGGAAGCCCGCTGTCAGTCCATCGAGGAGATGCACCTCGTGAATGCCCTCTGCCGCCTTGTCGAATATGCGGAGATGCAAAGCGAGACTGCGCCTGATCGCTAGAGCACGATCGGGATCACTGATGGGGCCAGGAGCAGGCCCATGACGTTTCTCACGAATGTTCAAGTGCGCCTACGGCGTCACCCCGGCACGCTACCGCGCGCTCGGAGCCGGCTGAACGGAAACGCCTCGACCGCCTCAGCCTCGCCGGCCCGCGGGCGATCCAATCTCCGATATCGCATCGTCCAGGCGGCGATGCCTCCGCGCGGCGGCCTCGACGAAGTCCGTCAGCGCCTTACCCAATCCGGTCACATGCTTTTCCCACAACTGGTGGCGCTGCTTACCGATCTCGCTACCGGGCTCTTCCTTGCTCAAGCCGCGCAACTTACTCGCCTCTTCTTCAACTGCTCTGGCCGCTTGCCAGAATAATACCCAGACCTTCCGGTCTCCGGAGTCAACGGCGGCAAGATAGCGACACGAGCTCACCATGGCGTCGTCCGCTTTGCTGACCTGGTCACTGTTCCAGCGATGACTTTCCAGCGCGGCCAGCGTGTAGTAGTAGGAATAGGCCACCGCGAGGAGCTCATCATAAGCCTTGCGTTCAGCCGCGTAGCGGCCCTTGGCGAATTCGAGCGTTCGGTTGAGCTGTCCCCGTACCTTCTCGACTTCAATGCTGAGATTCGATTGTGTGGTGGCCAGGGTTGTGTTGAAGCCAAGCTTGGTCTTCTCCAACTCCTTGGCCCATTGCGACTGGAAATACGCCGAGAGCAATCCGAAAGTGGCGGTCAGTGCGGCGGTGATGATACCGACCCACAGACCAGTGGTCTTGACGAAATCCTCTCGCGTACCGCCTTGGGCCGAGATCCAATGGAACGACCATATGACCGCGACGCCCATGAGGATCGCAAACACCACGACGACCACGCCGGACTTGGCCGCGATACTCATGAGCAGATGCCGGTCTCACGATTGCACAGCTTGCCGGGAGTGACGCACGTCTCAACGCAGCGCTCTGGCGGAGAGGAGTCTCGGGCGGACTCGGATCTCACCTGTTGCTCGCTCGCGAGCCGTGGCGTCACCCATTTCACCTCGGTTGCGTTTTCCGCCCGCCCCCAGGCGAGTAGATCCCCATGGGTGATATTGGCCAGGATCTCCTTGCGCATTTCGCCCCCGGGCCCCCGCACGAGTGCCAGACCAGTACCGACCTCGGCAGGATGACTCGGTTTGACCGGCGTCTGATCATTTGGCCCATCCCCTTCGCCGCCCCCTCCGCCTGATGACCTGAAATCAATCGGAGGGCGTTCCAGGATCACATCGATCTTGGCCATGGAATCTCCTTTGCTATTCGGGCGAACTCTTCGCTGAAGCGCCACTTCTCGTCCACCCCGGTGGCAAACATCAGCTCCCGCAGGCCGCCCCGCTCGAGCTCGCGGATCCGCTCGATCAGCTCGTCGGCCTCGACGTCGGCCATCACGCAGATGGAGAAACGCATGTCGGATCCCTTCCGGTTGGGGTCGCTCAAGTCTTGGCGCGGAGCGATTTTAGCACCTGAGTGTTCGCACCTCCGCCCGCCCCGCGGAGATCGACGAGATCCCGTATAATGCCGCATCGATCTTGCTCGATCCCGGACCTGCCTCGGACCCCGTGACACGGCCGGTGCCCACGACGGCCGAGCACGTGACGGTCCCGCATCAGAGTCAGGAGTTGGATGTGATCGCGTATCTCTGCAAGCGGCTCGCGTGGACGCTGCTCGTTCTCCTCGGCATCTCGGGGATCGTGTTCGTGGTCGTGCACCTCTCGGGCGATCCCGCCGCTCTCTACATGAGCCCCGAAGGCACCAAGGAGGACTACCAGCTCCTGCGCTCGGCTCTCGGGTTCGATCGCCCGCTCCCCGAGCAGTACGGGCTCTTCCTCTGGCGGGCGGCCCACGGCGACTTCGGCCGCTCGTTGCGTCATCAGCAGCCGACCCTCCCGCTCGTGCTGGCGCGCCTGCCCGCGACCCTCACGCTCACCGCGGCCGCGATGGTCCTGGCCCTGGTCCTCGCCCTCCCGCTCGGGCTCCTCTCAGCATTGCGGCGCAAGTCCATCCTGGATACGGGCGGCATGATGTTCGCGCTGGCCGGCCAGTGCATGCCCACCTTCTGGCTCGGGATCCTCCTGATCCTCGTCTTCGCTGTCCACCTGCGCTGGTTCCCCGTCCTCGGCGGCGATAGCCCGATGGCCATCGTCCTGCCCGCGGTCACGCTCGGAGTCTGGGCCATGGCGCGCACGGCCCGAATCACGCGATCGAGCATGCTCGACGTGCTCCACCAGAACTTCTTGAGAACCGCGCGTGCGAAGGGAGTGGGCGAGTGGGCGGTGGTGCTGCGCCACGCCCTCCGCAACTGCGCCATCCCCATCGTGACCGCGCTGGGCCTCGAGCTGGGCAACCTCCTCGGCGGCGCGGTCATCACGGAGGCGGTGTTCGCCTACCCGGGCATCGGACGGCTCGCCGTCGAAGCCGTGATCAACAAGGACGTGCCCCTGATCGAGGCGGTGGTTCTCACCGTGGGCGCGGCCGTCCTGCTCCTGAATATCCTGATCGACGTGGTCTATGTCACGCTCGATCCACGGATCCGGCTTGCCTGAACGCCCATCGCGCTCCCTGGGCATGCTGCGGGCCTCCGGCGGCGCGCGCGTGGGCGCGGCGATCCTCGTGGTCATCGGGATCTGCGCCGCGGCGCCTCAGCTGCTGGCCCCCATCGACCCCGGCGAGCAGCGGCTCCTCGCCCGGTTCACGCCTCCCTTCTCCCGGGCGGCCGACGGCACGCTCGCCGTCCTCGGCACCGACCAACTCGGCCGCGACATTCTGAGCCGGCTCATCTACGGCGCGCGAACGTCGAGCCTCATCGGCTTCGCGGCGGTGCTCATCGCGGGCATCACCGGCACCGCGCTCGGCCTCCTCGCCGGCGTGCGGGGCGGCGCGTCCGACCACGCCGTCATGCGGCTGGCCGACATGCAGCTCGCTTTTCCGTTCATCCTCCTCGCCATCACGGTGATCGGCATCCTCGGACCGAGCATCCGCAATCTCATCCTCGTGGTGGGATTCGCCAACTGGGCCGCCTACGCCCGCGTGGTGCGCGCGGAGACGCTGGCCGTGCGCGAGCGACCCTTCGTGGAAGCCGCCCGCTCGCTCGGACTGACCGTCCCCCACATCGTGCTCCGCCACATCCTGCCCAATGTGAGCGCTTCGCTCATGGTGGTCGCCACCTTCGGCATCGCCGGCGCCATCCTCACCGAGGCCGGGCTCTCCTTCCTCGGGCTCGGCGTGCCCGTGGCCATCCCCTCCTGGGGCGGCATGCTGGCCGAGGGCCGGCAATACGTCGACACGCGCTACTGGCTGGCCCTGTTCCCCGGCGCGGCGCTCTTCATGACGGTCATGGCCATCAACCTCGTCGGCGACACGCTCCGCGACGCCTTCGATCCGTATCTCCACGTGCGTCGCAGTCTGGACCAGCTCTGATGACAGAGAGACAACCACGCCAAGGAGGCTCACGATGACCCGACGATTCGTCATGCGCGCGATACCGATGGCCGCGCTCCTGCTGTGCCTCGCTCCCCTCGCCCGGCCGGCGCACGCGCAGCCGAAGCCGGTGGTGGTCATCCAGTCCGGCGAGGCGGCCACCCTCGACTGGCACATGCACTGCGACAAGAACGCGCACGAGCCGGATCGCCAGATCTTCGACACGCTCCTGCGACGCAATCCCAAGACGCTCCAGCTCGAAGGCAACCTGGCCGAATCGTGGCGGACGGTCAACGACACCACCTGGCAGTTCAAGCTCAAGCGCAACGTGAAGTTCCACAACGGCGAGCCCTTCGACGCGGCGGCGGTGAAGTTCAGCATCGAGCGGATGCTCAATCCGAAGCAGGGCGCCCCCGGGCGGACGAGCATCGCCACCATCGACCATGTGGACGTGGTCGACCCCTATACGGTGAACGTCGTCACCAAGGCACCCTTCCCGCTGCTGCCCGTGCGGATGAGCCCGGGCCACTGCGGTACCGTCGGCATCGTGCCGCCGAAATACCTGGCGCAGGTGGGCGACGCGGGCTTCGCGGTGAAGCCGGTAGGCACAGGGCCGTTCAAGTTCGTGGAGTGGGTGAAGGACGAGCGGCTGGTGCTGGAGGCCAACAAGGACTACCACCGCGGCGCGCCCGCCATCGATCGACTGATCTTCCGTCCCGTGCCCGAGCTGACCACGCGGGTCGCCGCTCTCGTCTCCGGGCAGGCCGACCTCGTGAGCGACATCCCGCCCGACCAGACCGGGAAGATCCAGTCCAGCGGCAACGCCCACGTGGAGATCAGCTCGCTGGGCGGCTTCGTCATCATGGTGAAGATGACGAACTACCTGATGCCGGGGCCGTGGCAAGACGTGCGGGTTCGGAAGGCCATCAACTACGCCATCGACATGGACACCATCATCAAGACCGTCCTCGAGGGCTATGGCGTGGTGCTGGGGGTCCCGCTCGAGAAGGAGGCGTTCGGCTTCAACCCGAACATCAAGTGGTACGGCTACGATCCCGAGCGCGCCAAGGCCCTCCTGCGCGAGGCGGGCTATGCCAACGGCTTCGAGATGACGCTGCACGCCCCCAACCGCCGCTACATGAACGACATCGAGGTCATGCAGGCCATGGCCCAGATGCTGAGCAAGGTGGGCATCAAGGCCAAGGTGGAAGTGTGGGAGCAGAGCGTCTACACCACCAAGTGGCGCAAGCGCGAGCTCCTGCCCGCCTACATGACGGCGTGGGGCGGCGCGGGCGTCTTCGACGGCGATCTGCTCACGAGCTCGCTCCATTCCAAGTCCGCGCTGGCCATCTTCAAGGACGAGGCGCTCGACAAGATGCTGGAGGAGGCGCAGGCCACCAACGACCCGGAGCGCCGGAAGGCGATCTACTGGAAGGCGCAGGAGCTCATCTACGAGCAGGCGCCCATCATCAAGCCGTATCAGCAGGCGCACATCTTCGGGGTCAGCAATCGTCTCGACTGGAAGCCCTGGGTCGACAACATGCTCTTCCTCTACGACGCCAAGCTCAAGTAGCCATGGCCACTTCGCTCCGGCATCTCCTGAGCTCCATTCCCATCGGCCACACCGTGGCCAAGAATCGCATCGTCTCCACCCCCCACGGCGCCGCCTACGGGGAGCGCGGCGGCCTCACCGACCGCTACATCCGCTATCACGAAGAGAAGGCCAAGGGCGGCTGCGGCACGGTGATGATGTTCGGCTCCTCGAGCATCCATCCCACCTCGGTCAACGACTGGGCAGAGATCAACAACTGGGACGACAGCATCATTCCCCAGTTCCAGCAGATGAGCGACGCGGTGCACCGCCACGGCGCCCTCTGCCTCTCGCAGATCTCCCACCGCGGCCGGCGCGGGCACTCCTGGTATTCGGGCACGCCGTTGTGGGGCCCGTCTGACACTCGCGAGGAGCGGCATCACGAGTGGCCCCACGTCATGACCAAGGGCGAGATCCGCGAGGTCATCGACGCCTGGGCCGCGGCGGCCGTGCGGCTCAAGAAGGGCGGTTACGACGGCTGCGACATCCCGTTCTACGGCGGTCACCTCATCGAGAACTTTCTCTCCCCCCTCGCCAACACGCGCACCGACGAATACGGCGGCAGCATCGAGAACCGGCTTCGCCTCGCCCACGAGGTGCTGCGGGCCGTGCGCGATGCGGTAGGGCGCGATTTCATCATCGGCGTCCGGCACAGCGGCGATCACCTCGTGCAGGGCGGGTTGACCAAGGAGGACCTGCTCGAGGTGGCCCGGCGGACCGACGCCCTGCGCATCGCGGACTACTGGATGGTGAGCGGGTCGAACTCGGAGACGCTGCGCTTCGAGGCCATGGTCACGCCTTCCCTCTACCATCCGCATGCGCTGTACGCCGACCTGGCCGCGGCCACGCGCTCGGTGGTGAAGGTCCCGGTGATCCTCGCCGGCCGCGTGAGCACGCCCGAGCAGGCGGAAAGAGTGCTCGCCTCCGGCGTGTGCGACATGGTCGGCATGACACGCGCCATGATCGCCGACCCCGAGATGCCGAGGAAGGCCATGGAAGGACGGCTCGACGACATCCGCACCTGCGTGGGCGCCAGCGAAGGCTGCATCGGGCGGCTGCGCCAGGGCAAGGCCATCACCTGCGTCCAGAACCCGATGATCGGCCGCGAGGCGGAGCTCGGCGTGATCACTCCCGCATCGCGAGCCAGGCGCGTGCTGGTGATCGGAGGCGGCGTGGGCGGTCTCGAAACGGCGCGGGTGGCCGCGCTGCGTGGTCACAAGGTGACGCTGCTGGAGGCCGCGCCCGCGCTAGGCGGCCAGGTCCTGGTCGCCGCCCGCGCGCCCAAGCGCGAAGACTATGCCGCCATCGCTCACTGGCTGGTCGGCCAAGTGAAGAAGGCCGGTGTCGAGGTGCGTCTCAACACCCCGGCCGAGGTGACGGACGTGCTCAAGCTCGATCCCGAATCGGTCGTGGTGGCCACGGGCGCCGTCCCGCGCGTGCCGCCGATCCCCGGGGTGGGCCTGCCCCACGTCACCACCGCCTCCGACGTTCTCACGGGTCAGATCCGGCCGGGCCCGCGCTGCGTGGTCGTGGACGAGGACGGGCACTTCACCGCGCCCACCACCGCCGACTTCCTCGCGGGCAAAGGCTGCAAGGTTACGATCATCACCCGCTACTTCATGGTGGGTGAGGACATCGACGAAGGCGTACGCTCGGATATCTACCAGCGGCTCTTCACTCAGGGTGTGGTCGTCCAACCGATGACCCAAGCGATCGAGATGCTGCCGGGTGGCGTGCGGACCAAGCACACGTTCTCGGGGGACGAGGCGGTGCTGGAGGCCGACACCGTGGTGCTGGCCTTCGGGGGCAAAGCCAACGACAGCCTCTTCCACGCACTCACCGGCAAGGTCCCCGATCTCAAGCTGATCGGCGACGCCGTCTCCCCCCGCCGAATCCACGACGCGCTCCTCGAAGGCACCCGCGTCGCCCGAGCACTGTGACCCCGCACCTCCCTCTCCCCCAGTGGGGGAGAGGGCAGGGTGAGGGGGTCGAGCCCGTGACCTCCCTCAACGACGCTCTCGCCAGCGCTGAGGTTGCTGCCGACCATGCATCACCGCCAGCACCACAAGCTCATCACCCATCACGCGAAAATAGATCGCGAACGGAAATCGGCGGACAACCAGCCGGCGTGTCTCTCCATGAACGCGGGGATGAGCAAGCGGATTTGCGATGATGCTCGCCACAGCGTCATCAACGGTCTCGGTGAAGGTGTGCCCAAGCCCGGCGCGCTGTGACTTATACCAATTGCGCGCCTCGATCAGTTCGGCCTCAGCCTGGGGGCGAAAGACCAGACGCGGCGTCACACCCCGCCCGCGAGCTTCCTGCGCACCGCATCCCAGGGGATGGCAGAGGCAGGGTTCGCGATATGTTCGGCGAGCCGCTGATCAAGTTCTGCTTCCTGTTCGAGCGTCAGGGCAAGCTGCCCCGCACGCTCGGTTTCGGAAAGACTCTCCCACAGGGCCACGACAATTTCGACTCTGTCGCTGGCCGAGAGCTTCAAGAGCTCAGCAAGGGTGTTCGGCAACATGTGTCGATCCTCTCATACGTGAGCCCGCTACCCGCAAGACGCGTTCCAAGGCCTTCGCTACTACCGAGCCTAACTGCAGCCATGCATAGACGCAAGACAGTATCCTCTTGTGCACATATGGCCATGGACTCGGCCACCGGTTCTACAGAGCCGGGTTGCGCGTATGGTCGGCGTAGGGTACAGATCTGCACACTACTTCGAGGAGGCAAGGATCATTGAGCCATCTCACGATCGCCAAGACGCGTCACCCACTGTGTATGCATCCAGGTAACCACTAGCCATGGACCAACCAAAGACCGCAAGCGTAGTCATCATCGGCGGCGGCGTGGTCGGCTGCAGTATCGCCTATCACCTGGCCCGCCGCGGCCAGCGTGACGTGGTCGTCCTCGAGCGGGAGACGGTGGGCAGCGGCACCACCAGCAAGGCGGCGGGGGGAATTCGCGCCCAGTTCCCCACGGAGACGGAGATCCGCTTCTCCCTCGAGAGCCTCCGCGTGCTCAAGAATTTCACCGAGGAGTTCGGCATCGACCCCGGCTTCAAGCAGATCGGCTATCTCTTCCTCATCTCGGAAGAGGAGAACCTGCGCGGCTTCGAGACGCGCATCGCGCTCCAGCGGCGCTTCGGCGTCGACGTGCGCATCATCACGCCCAAAGACGCGCAGGCTTTGGTGCCTGCGCTGCGCGTGGACGATCTGATCGCCGCCGTCTGGGGCCCGCAGGACGGTCTGGCCGGCCCCGCCGAGGTGACCCAGGGCTTCGCCAAGCGGGCCCGCGAGCTGGGCGCCCGCATCGTGGAAGGCGTCGAGGTGACGGCCATCGACGTGGCGGGCAGCAAGGTGCGCGGCGTGCGGACGACCCAGGGTGACATCTCCGCACCGATCGTCATCAACGCCGCCGGTCCCACGGCCGCGCGGGTGGGACGGCTGGCCGGGGTCAAGGTGGCGGTGTTTCCCCGCCGTCGCCACATCTTCTTCACGGAGCCGTTCCCCGAGCTGCCGGGGCCGGTGCCGCTCACCAACGACCAGGCGAGCGGCTTCTACTTCCGCAAGGAAATGGAGCAGGTGCTGCTCAGCCCCGGCGACGTGGAGGACATCGGTCAGGACCAGGAGGTGCCGATGGACTGGGGCAAGCTCGACGAGACCGTGACCAAGGCCGTGCACCGCCTGCCCCTGCTCGAGCGCGCCAAGATCGCGGGCGGCTGGGCGGGGCTGCGGCCGCTCACCCCCGACGATCACGCCATCATCGGCCCCGCCCCCGGCCTGGTGGGGTTCTTCCTCGCCGTCGGCTTCTGCGGGCACGGATTCCAGCATTCCCCCATGACCGGCCGGATGGTGGCGGAGTGGATCGTGGACGGCAAACCTTCGATGGATCTCTCGCTGTTCGACCCAGCCCGGTTCGGCGACAACGCGCGCCTCGCCGGCGATGCCCACAAGGACAGGCCCGATGCCGAGTAATTCCTCTGTGAAGATCGTCGTCCCCGACGACTTTCCCCCCGCGCTCACCGGCTCCGTGGCCGAGGCGCCGTTGAAGAAGATGGGGCAGGTGCGCATGTTCACCGAGCGCGGGGCGGATCAGGAAGCCACTCTGATCGAGCGCATCGGCGACGCCGAGGTCGTGGTGAACATCCGTGCCCACGCCCGCTTCACCGATCGCGTGCTCGCCGCCTGCCCCAAGCTGCGTCTGATCTCGATCTGGGGCGCGGGCACGGACAACGTGGACCTGGCCGCGTGCACGTCCCGCGGCGTCACCGTCACCAACACTCCGGGCGTCAACGCTCACGCGCTGGCCGAGCACACCATCGCCCTCATGCTGGCGGTGACTCGCCGCATCCCCGCCATGGATCGCGACGCGCGCGGAGGACAGTGGCCGCGCGGGCTCCTGACCCAGCTCGAGGGCAGGACCCTGGGGCTCGTCGGTCTCGGAGCCATCGGTAGCCGCGTGGCCGTACTGGCCAAGCCCTTCGGGATGCGCATGCTCGCCTCGACCTTCGGCCCGGACAAAGGCCGCGCGGCGAAGCTCGGCGCGCAGCACGTGCCCGTGGAGCAGCTCCTGCGCGAATCCGACATCGTCAGCCTGCACCTGAGACTGAGCGCCGACACGCAGGGCTATCTGGGCAAGGAGCGGCTGGCCCTGATGAAGCCGACGGCCTTCCTCATCAATACCGCGCGCGGCGGGCTGGTGGACAAGCAAGCTCTGATCGACGCCGTGCGCGACAAGCGCCTGGCCGGAGCGGCCCTCGATGTCTTCCACGAGGAGCCGATTCCCCCCGGCGATCCGCTCCTCGCCCTCCCCGAGCTGGTGCTCACCCCCCCACAACGGCGGCATGACCCGCGAGGTCATCGACAATGGCGTGCTGCGGGCGGTGGAGAATATCCAGCTCTTCCTCGATGGTCGCCCGCGGGATCTGGTGGTACCGCCGCCGGGACGATAGCGCCTCATGTCGCCGACGGCGATGATGCCCCGCGCCAGTCCACGCGCCTGATGGGAGGCGAGGTCGGGACCCACCGCGACTGACAGCAGCGGCAGACCGAACATCTGGAGCCTGGATGCGTAACGCATGAGCCCTCCTGTCGGCGCGAGCCGTCAGTAGCCAGTCGTCGGTGACCTGTTTCTAGTCCCGCAGCGCACCTGGCTTCCCCAGGAGCTCGAGCGCTGGGTGGAGAGCCTCGCCCGATCGCCCAGCACGCGGCGTAGGAATCCGAGTTGCACTATAGCCAATCAGCGTCGATATAGGATCTCGGTGCGCGCGGGCAGGTCTTGACGCTCTTCCCCGTCCTCGGCGAGCGGCACCGTCAGCCGGGCGGGGCGCTGTCCGGCGGCGAGCGGCAGCCCAACCTTTCTTGAGGTCCACACTGTCGTTGCCCTGCCCGTCGCGCCGGCAGTAGAATCGCGCTGCCCGAACGGCGACAGCCGAGAGAGGAGCGCACGATGGCCACCAGTCGTCACGCGCCGCGGAAGTTCGAGAGGGTGCTCTACGAGAAGCGACCGATCTGCTTCATCATCTTGTCGTCGGACGCATAGCGAAGGCTCACAATGAGCTACGACCTCGTCGTGCGCGGCGGCACCGTGGTGACGGCGTCGGATTCCTTCTCCGCGGACATCGGCGTGCGCGCGGGCCGGGTGGCGGCGATCGGCGAGGCACTGGCTCCGGGCATCGCGGAGATCGCGGCCGCCGGGCTCCTCGTCCTGCCCGGCGGGGTCGACGTGCACACCCATCTCGACGCGGAGGTCGGTGGGGTATGCACGGCCGACGATTTCGAGACGGGCACGGTGGCGGCGGCGTGCGGCGGAATCACGACCATCTGCGACTACGCGTGGCAGTCGCGTGGCCAGTCGCTGATGCAGGCGATCGAGGCCTGGAAGGTCAAGGCCGAGGGCAGGGCGCATGTCGACTATGGGTTTCACGTGGTGGTGTCGGATGCGACGGACCCGACGCTGGCCGAGATGCCGCGGCTCGTCGCCGCAGGGTATCCGAGCGTGAAGGTCTTCATGATCAACGAGTTCGGCATCGGCGACGAGGCGCTCCTCCGCCTGTTCGGCGCGGCGCAGGCGGCGGGGGCGATCGTCAACGTGCACGCCGAGAACGGCGACATGCTAGACCACTGCGCGCGCGGGATGCGGGCGGCCGGGCGCCTGGATCCACGGCACTACGCGGAGAGCCGGCCCACGCTGGCGGAGGCGGAGGCCACGCGGCGGGCCATCGACTACGCAGCGCTGGTGGGCGCGGAGGTCTACATCGTGCACCTGTCGTGCGCGGATGCGCTCGAGGCGGTCAGCGCGGCGCGCCGCCGCGGCATACGAGTCTGGGCCGAGACACGGCCGATCTACCTCGCGCTGACCGAGGAGCGCTATGCGGTGGGGGGCACCGAGGCGGCGAAGTTCATCGGGGCGCCCCCGCTCCGGTCCGGCCTCGACCAGGCCGCGCTCTGGGACGGCCTGCGCTCGGGCGACATCCAGGCCATCGGCAGCGACAATACGTCGTGGACGGTGGAGCAGAAGTCTGCGGGCGCCCGCGACTTCACGCGCGTGCCCTACGGCGTCCCCGGCCTCGAGACGGAGATGCGCGTCATCTACTCCGAGGGGGTGGCCAAGGGGCGGATTCCACTCCAGACTTTCGTCGCGGCGTTTTCGACGAATCCCGCGCGCATCTTCGGCCTGTATCCCCGGAAGGGCACCATCGCGGTCGGCAGCGACGCCGACTTCGTGCTCTTCGATCCGGTGCGGAAGAGCGTGGTGGACGAGCGGCAGCTCCACTCGCGCGCCGGGTATGACCCATTCCACGGATTCCATCTGGCGGGTGGTCCCGTGATGACGGTGTCGCGTGGAGAGGTCGTCGCGCGCGATGGGCAGATCCTGAGCCGGGCGGGCCGCGGCCAGCACCTGGAGCGGCACCGGACACTCGATCGCGATTGAAGGGCACTCGTGAACTGCATTCTAATGAAGCGCACCGAAGCTGCAATCACCCCAGGGAGGCCGTGATGCGGAGAGAGCTCGGAATGCTGCTGGCAGGACTCGTCGTGGCGGGGGCGGTGGTCGGCGGCGCGGCCGGGACGGCGCAAGCGGCATGCGAGCCGGACAAGGTGGCGACGAAGTATCCGGGGCTCGCGGGCAAGACGCTCAAGGTGGGACTCGACCCGACGCTGCCGCCCATCATGTACCGGGATCCGAACAATCCGAGCAAGATCATCGGTCAGGATCCCGACATGGTGGACGCTGCGATGAAGTGCCTCGGGCTCAAGTACGAGCTTGTCGGCCTCGACTTCGGCACGCTCATCCCGACGCTTCAGGCCGGCCAGATCCAGCTCGTGTGGTCGAACATCTACTACACGCCCGCGCGGGCCCAGGCCGCGGACTTCGTCATCTACGCCACCACGGGGACGGCGGGCATCGTGAAGAAGGGCAATCCCAAGGGCATCAAGAGCATCAGCGACACGTGCGGCACGCGCGCCGCTCCCATTCTGGGCACCGTGGAGGACCAGGGGTTCAAGGACCAGAGCACCAAGTGCGTGGCGGCCGGGAAGCCCGCCATCGAGATCACGCCGTACCCGAATGCGCCGGCGACCTCTCGGGCCATCGAGAACGACCGGGCCGACGTGTCGATGTACGACCTCGTGCTGGTCGACCAGGTCGTGAAGAGCAACCCCGACAAGTTCGAGCGCGCATTCTCCTTCCGGACCAATATCAAGATCGGGGTGGCGGTGAAGAAGGGCAACGAGGAGCTGGTCTCGGCGGTGAAGGAGGCGCTGGTCGCGCTCCAGGAGAGCGGCACCCAGAAGGCGCTGCTCCAGAAGAACGGCATGGATCCGTCGCTCGCCGTGCCCGTCGAGGTCGGCCGCTAACGGGCCCGGCGCGCGCCGGCACGAATCGGCATGGAGGCGTTCCGCCACTACCTGACCTTGCCCTTCCTGCTGGAGGGGATGGGGCTCACCCTCCGGATCTTTGTCGCCGCGATGGCGGGCGGCCTCGTCCTGGGCCTGCTGGTCGCGCTGATGCGGCTGTCGTCGTACCGGGCGCTCTCGGGCGCGGCGTGGCTCTATGTGTGGCTGCTCCGGGGTACGCCCGTGCTCCTGCAGCTCGTCTTCCTCTTCGACGCGCTGCCCCTGGTCGGCATCGTCATGCCCCCGGTGACGACGGCCATCCTCGGCTTCGCGCTCAACGAGGCAGCGTTCAGCGGGGAAGTCATCCGGGGCGGCATCCTCTCGGTGAGCCGCAATCAGACGCTGGCTGCGGCCTCCCTCGGGATGGGGGCACTGCTCACGCTCAGGCGGATCGTTCTTCCCCAGGCCATGCGCGCGATCCTGCCCGCCATCGGCAATGACGCGATCAGCGTGCTCAAGGGAACTTCGCTGGCCTCGGTCATCGCGGTGAACGAGCTGACGCTCCGGAGCCAGCAGATCGTCGCGCAGAACTTCAAGTTCTTCCCGGTCTTCGCGGCGGCGGGCCTGATGTACCTGACGGTGACCACGCTGATCTCCGGGATCCAGTACGTGCTCGAGCGGCGGGTCAGCCCCGACGCCGAGCGACGCCGTCCCACCGAGCGATCGACGCTGGGCCGCCTCTTCGGCTTCCGCTTCGGACCGCCACCCGAAGCCGTCCCGCCCGCGATGCCCGGCCGCGCCGGCGCGGCCTCGGATCCCGCCGCCGATGCGCCGCGCGTCGACCTGGTGGAGCTGGTCGGATCCCGGGTGACGCGGAGCGGGCAGGACGACGGCGGCCCGTTCATCTCGTGCGCGGGCGTGTACAAGGCGTACGGCCACCGCGGCATCCTGCAGGGCGTCGATCTGACGGTGAAGCGGGGCGAGGTCGTGACGTTGATGGGGCCGAGCGGCTCGGGAAAGAGCACCCTGCTGCGGCTGATCGCGCATCTCGAGCCGCTCGACCGGGGGGAGATCACCGTGGGCGGCGAGTACGTCGGCTACGAGAGGCTCGACGGCGTGCTGCGGCCGTCGCGCCATGTCGCGCGCGAGCGGGCGCGCGCGCGCATCGGCATGGTCTTCCAGCAGTTCAATCTCTTCGAGCACCTGACCGCGCTCGAAAACGTCTGCGAGGCGCCGGTGCGCGTCCACGGCGAGACGCCGTCGGCGGCGCGGGATCTGGGGATGAAGCTCCTGTCGAGCGTGGGCCTGGCCTATCACGCGGATCACCTGCCCGCGCGGATGTCCGGCGGCCAGCAGCAGCGGGTGGCCATCGCGAGGGCGCTGGCCATCTCGCCCCGGGTCATGCTCTTCGACGAGCCGACCTCCGCGCTCGATCCCGAGCTGGTCTCCGAAGTGCTCGGCGTCATCCGGCGGCTCGCCGAGGCCGGGATGACGATGATCGTCGTGACGCACGAGGTGCGTTTCGCCCGCGAGGTGGCGGATCAGATCGTGTTCATGGCCGACGGGCGCATCGTCGAGCAGGGCAAGCCCGAGGACATCCTCGAGCACCCGCGGGAGGCGCGGACCCAGCAGTTCCTCCAGCTCGTGGGGCGCGCGTGAGACATCAGCCCGCCCTGGAGCGCCCTCGGAACTCGATCAGAATGTTCTCGCCCTCGATCCACCCGCGCTCGCACAGGCCTGAGCGGAAGGCTTGCCACAGACGAGCTTCCGCCGGGTCCGAGGCTTTGTTGGTCAGGACACCGACGCGGTACACCTTCCCCGGCTGCTGTGCCTCGACGGCGAGCGGCGTGGCGAACAGCACAAGAGCGGCGGGGATCGTAGCGAGCCGCATTGCCACCTCCGGGTGGACACCGCCGGACTTCCTCATGCGTTGACCGAACTCGCCGCAAGGTCGCTTCGGTCAGGTACCGGTCTCACCGTATCCCTCCCGCCACATCCATGACGCCGCCGGCAGCCACTGCAACCCAGGGGTCAACCCCCTCTGTCTGTGCTGCGAACGCGGGGTATCAGCCGCGGCGCGCCCTGCGCGCCGCCGGCTGCATGCGCTTGTTCGGCGACGGTTACGGGCTGCATCGAGCCACGTCGGGTTGGGCACGTCACGCGGCTCCTTTAGCCGCCTACTGAGCAGGTACCGCGGACGAGTGATGGTCTACGATCGACCAACGCCCGTCGCGATTCCTGTAGACAAAGCTGAACCGTGCCGGACGGGTAATCGTTTTACCGTCGCGATCCTCGGAAAGCGTGTAGGTCCCGGTGTTAATTGCAATGTCTCCGTATATCCGAATCCGTTGCTCACCCAGGACAATCTTGTACGACGATGGAACGGTCTGGAGAATCTTGAAGTAGTCACGAACGGTGGCCGGGGTGTCACGGAGCGTGGAAGACCGCGTGCCCCACAACACCGCCTCCGAGTCATAGAGGGCAACGACTCGTTCCGCATTGTGGCTATTCATGCCATCAATCCATGCCTGCGTGGCCGCGCCCACATCCTCCTTGGGTCCCGCCAGCGCCAGCGACGTGGCTACGAGAATCAGGAGCGACGTGAGCATGACCAAGGTCCTCTTCATGAACAGACCTCCTCGACTGATGGTTGTGAGTTCGCCGAACTAAAAGTAAACAGACCTGCGTATGCCGCTGCATAGCAGAGCGAGCACTGCGACATTCAGCAGCATATCCCTCCCGTAGTCGCGCCCATGGCTCCATGCTTCCCTTTTCAGTTCAGTCGCTTACCCTGCTGGCGGTCCCCACCGTACGGAGGGGATAGGCGGCAAGGCTCCGCAGCCTATCCCGTCGACCATAAAATTTCTGGCTGCGAGATCGGCTCACCGCTATCGTTCTGGACGGGGCGACTATAGCGTCCGCGCACGCTTTGATCAATCACCGATCGGCTAGACCTATTGAGCCGCGAAGCGGAGGGACCCTGCTCGTACTTCAAACCGGAAGCTGCTCGAGCTGTCCGTCGGCAATACAGAATGGCTCCGCTTCGAACCGACGGCCCCTCGAGAGATGCGTCAGGGCCGCATGTTTCAGTTGCGTTGGCCTAGACGGGAGCTTTGATACAGAACAGCGTGACTGCTCCCGAAAACGTGACCGCAACCAAAGACGAGTTTAGATCCGTATCTCGAAGCAGAAGCGCAGCGAGCTGTCCGGCTGCAAGTGGTTGTGGGCCCGGTTGCCCAGGATACATACGTGGCGACCGGTCCCCTCTAAACCGGAACACACGCCACCGCCACCAGGGGCGCCCTGGAGCGCCCGTAGGCCGCCAGAGTCAGGCAGTCGAGCAGTTCGGGCGCCCGGTCAACGCCGCACCACGCGGCCGCGAAGCCGGCGGCCGCGATCTCCTCCGCCGCTCTCACCACGGCACGACGGCCCCAGGGTCCGAGGCGCAGCACCTCGACCTCAGGGCGCACCGCGGCGGGAGCTCCGACTGTCCGCGCGAGATGATGGAACAGCTCGTGAGCCAGCACGACCTCCCGCACGATCACAGTGCCGATTCGGTCGCGGAGCCCGGTCGTCTCGAGCATGTGCTCCACCGCATCCAGGGTCCTGGTAAAGACGATCACGCCGGGCGGTGGGGCCGTGTAGAGCGCGTGGTGAACGAAGGGGCCTGAAGCCGCCTCGGCTTCGCTCTGGCGAACGTCGACGCCGTGGGCGCGCAACGCCTCCTCGGCCGTTCGCCATCCGCGCCGGCGCGCGCTCAGCGCCATGGCTTCCCCGGCCTCCCGCGCTGCTCGCGCCATGGCGGGCCGCGCGTCCGTCTCGATGCGGTGCGCGAGGAGGTCCTGCGCGAGCCGCCGGAGCGCCATGGGGAGCCAGCCGTCAGGCGTGAACAGCGGGCCGACGAGGGCGCCCAACTCGGCCTGGGATACGTTCACAGTCGCGCCTGCACTCGCCGGGCGGCCACCACCACCACGGCCTCCTCGGGCCCGCAGCCGGCCAACTCGCTCTGGCCCACCGACAGCGCGTACTCGACGGCCATCATGCCGGAGAGATCCACGACCTGGCTGCCCAGGACGAGGAACGCGTCGGGCGGGATCACCCCGTTGCCGTCGTAGCCGGTGGCCAGACCCCAGAGCCGCTGCAGCTCGTCGAGGGCCCGACCGGCGGTGGTCTGGCACACCAGGGCGTCGGCCCGTTGCACCTTGATGAAGCCGCCCCGATCCACCACGCGCACCGGATGCCGCGTGTTGCGGAACACCCACAGGCTTCGCTCCGTCACGTCACTGGCGAAGACGTAGTGGCCGCTGGTCTGGCCCGCCAGGCGCACCCCGGCGGCAGTGGCCTTGAGTGACTCGGCAGCGATCTCGCGGGCCTCGTCCTCGCCAAGCGCGTGCAGCAGGTCGCGGGCGCGCATCTCCGTGGCCCCCCAGGCGGTGGCCCGCACCCGCTGGGTCTGGGGATTGACCTCGATGTGCACCTGGACGGTGCCGGGATGCGCCCCGGCCCGGATCGCCGCCTCACGCGCTTCGGCGCGGATGGCCAGCAGATCCTCCGGCCTGGGATTCGGCATCACGCGCACCGTCCAGGTGCACATCGAGGTCAATCCCCAGACCCAGCGG